>Ga0180433_10000297_pt1 | contig 87151 bp, 77 predicted proteins | sample SS_ome_8_FD_132980 | JGI IMG/M metagenome (GOLD analysis project Ga0180433, IMG submission 132980) | Hypersaline lake sediment archaeal communities from the Salton Sea, California, USA - SS_1_D_1 metaG | ecosystem: Environmental > Aquatic > Non-marine Saline and Alkaline > Hypersaline >...
GTTGCAAGTTTAGCGACAGCGTCTTTTGTCGCAGTTTCGACTAGGTCTTTGATAAGAGCTTCATCAGGTAGAGCCTTGACTTCATCGGAAGTTGCAAGTTTAGCGACTGCGTTCTTTGTAGCAATTTCGACTAGGTCTTTGATGAGGGCTTCATCAGGAAGAGCCTTAACTTCATCGGAAGTTGCAAGTTTAGCGACAGCGTCTTTTGTAGCAGTTTCCGCAAGGCCTTTGATGAGGGCTTCATCAGGAAGAGCCTTAACTTCATCGGAAGTTGCAAGTTGATCAAGAACATCGAGCTTTGTTTCAAGCGCATCGAGTTTTGCAACAACATTATTATCGATGAGATCTTTAGAAGCCATCGTTTTAACAAGAGTATTAAGCTCTTCAAACTGCTTAGTCATCTCCTCAAACTGTTCTTTCATTTTGTTGCTAACTTCTGTTGCAATCGATTTGATGTGTTCATCTGTAATTCCAGTGTTTCCAAGCGTCTCTAGTTTCTTACTCACTCCCGCAAGATTTTCGGAAACAGTCTGGATATTTGTGGACATACCTTTAATGAGCTTTTCTGTGCTCGTTTTTAGGGTCGTGACCATTCCTCTTAATCCATCTTGTTTTCGTGTTAACTCTGCTAGTTTTTTAGCTTCTGCATCTGGTTGTCCAAAGCGCGAGCTGATGAGTTTGGCTGCGGCAAGGACAGCCAGGGCGACGCCGTTGATGGCGGCAGCGGTTGCTAAGGTCAGCCCGAGTACGGGTGCGAGAGCGTAGGTTGCAGCGGCAGAGACGCTGAGATCGATGACGATACAAATGATGGCTTTGAGTTTAGGTTTGTCTGCAAAACGTGTTGTGTCGAGATAGTTGGAGACAAAGTCGTGGACTCTCAGGGCTAGGGCGCAAATTGATCCAGAGAAGAGGATTTGTGTTGCGATGGGTACAGCAGCTGCAGACTTTAGAATTTGAATGGTCGTGCCAGCAAAGAGTTCTGTTCCTTGCTCTGCGGCGAGGTGGAGTGCTGTTGCACCACCCACTCCAGCGAGTACGCTTGTGGTTGCTTCGTTTTGAACTGTCATTGATTATTACCTCCATATTTGTTTTTGGAGACACTGATGTATTCAATTTCTTCATCTCTGAAGTCAAATTCCTCTCAAAAATCTAAAATTGAATTAATCAGTGCCCCCTTTTCGAAATGGCACAATACTAATGTCAAAAATGTTTTTCTAGCAAAACAATTTTTAGAGGTGAGCAGTTTTTTATTTGAAACAATAAAAAACAAATTTGCACATCTTAATTATTTTTTTAATGAGCTGTTGGTTTAATGCGTGTCTGCTCGTGTTATCTACGAGCAGAGTGGAGTCGTTTGGAAAGTGTGCGAGAGGAGCTCTTGAAGCAAGTCCGTGTTGTGGCGTGGAAGAGAAACACCCAACAGTTGATCTATTTCAGTTTGCAGGCGCTTTTCAGTTTCCTGCTGACCGACGACTTGAGTGCTGTTTGAGACCTCTCCTGTTTCGCTATCAAGGAGGTCGTCCAAAAGTTGAAAAGCTTTTCCAAAAGAGTGTCCAAAGGAGAGGAGGATCGCTTTCTCCTCAGGTGTTGCATCGACAAGTACGGCTCCCATGAGGGTTGCCAGTGTGAAGAGGGAGGCCGTTTTCTTTTCTTGCATTTGGAAGAAGGTCGCTTTTTCCGGAGGGATGAAAAGATCTTCATACTGACCTCCGATGATGCCATCGATCCCTGTTTGGCGTGTGATGAGATCGATGAGCTCGACTTTTTTGTGGGGAGGGAGAAGGGGGCTGGAAGAGAGGAGCTGGAAAGTTTCAAGATGGAGAAGGTCGCTTGCGAGCAGGGCTTCGCCTTCGGAAAAGGCGCGGTGGAGACTGGGTTTGCCCCGGCGGAGGTCATCATCATCCATTGCAGGGAGGTCGTCTTGGATCAGTGAGTAGGTGTGGATCAGTTCAAGGGTGATCGCAGGATCGAGGGCCTCTTCCAAGCTGGAGTCAAACGTTTTCACGACGGTCAGAAGGAGAAGGGGGCGGAGGCGTTTTCCTCCTGAGAAGAGGGAGTAGTGGCAAGCCTTTTTTAGGGGATGGCCATCGGAGGGATAGAGAGTCTCAAGACGTTCATCAATGAGTGAGCGAAACGACTCAATCATACAAAAGCCTCTTCTGCCATCGTTTCCTTAATTCCGATCGGAAAGTAATCAAATCCGTGAGAGGCCATGGTTTTCGGAGAGTACTGGTTACGGCCGTCAAAGAAACCATGTCCCTTCATCGTCCGTTTTAGCTCTTCGAGGTCGAGGCGACGGAACTCTTTCCACTCTGTTAGAAGGGCGAGGGCATCGGCGCCTTTGGCGGCGTCCATTGAGGAGGTCGCCCAGGTGATCGAGGGAGAGTCAGGTATGAGCTCTTTAGCTTTCGGCATCGATTCGGGATCGAAGAGGCGGAGTGTCGCTCCTTCTTTGAGAAGAAACTCGACGAGGGTGAGAGAGGGGGCTTCACGCATGTCGTCGGTGTCGGGCTTGAACGAGAGCCCAAGGAGGGCGATCGTTTTTCCTGCAAGGCCACCTGCTTCATTGAAGTAGCGTTTCATTTTCTCGCCGAGGCGTCTTTTTTGACGCTCATTGACGAGGCGGACCGCTTCAATGAGGGGCATTTCAACATGGAGGGATTGGGCCTGGGTGACAAGAGCGAGGGTATCTTTGGGCAAACAAGAGCCTCCAAAACCGAGCCCGGCGTAGAGGTAGTTGTATCCAATCCGGTGGTCGGAGCCGATTCCGCGGCGGACTTTGTTGATGTCAGCGCCGAGCACCTCTGCGAGCCGAGCCATTTCATTCATAAATGAGATCCGCGTGGCGAGCATTGCGTTAGCGGCATATTTTGTCATCTCAGCGGAAGCTGGATCCATGACAAGGAGGCGGTCGTGATTGAGCATGAAGGGTTCGTAGATCTCTTTGAGGAGCGTCTCTGCCTTTTCGGAGTCCGTTCCGATTAGGATCCGATCGGGTTTCATAAAGTCTTGGATGGCGTCGCCCTCTTTGAGGAACTCGGGGTTGGAGGCGATATCAAACTCTTGAGAAGGCTCTTTTCCTTTCAGAAAGGCTCTCAGTTTTTTCGAGGTGCCAACCGGGACGGTCGATTTGATCACGAAAAGGGTGTAATGCTCTGCCGCGTCGAGGGTGCTCGCTGCTGCAGCAAACAGGCGGCTGAGGTCTGCCGCTCCAGAGGGGGAGGGGGGAGTGTCGACGGCGAGAAAAGCGACGGTGGGCTCTTTCGGAACCTCTGCGTAGCTGCTGATAAAGGTCAGGCGATCTGACTGCTGCTCTCGTCTCACAAGTTCCTCAAGGCCAGGCTCATAGATAGGAATCTCGCCCTTTTTGAGCTGTGCGATTTTCGCTTCGTTGATGTCGAGGCAGGTGACATGGTGGCCCATTTCTGCAAAGCAGGCTGCGGAGACGAGGCCGACGTATCCTCCGCCAATCACAAGTAAATTCATGGCGCTTATGATATTAGGAATCTACGTTTAATTCAACGTTATCTGGCTCGAAAAAGTCATGTTATCTGGCCAGCCGGGTATTTTAGGAAAGCTTGTAAAAATGGGACGAAAAGTATTTTGTGACAGTTTTGCGAGTGTTCATGAAATATCCAGGTTAGAAACAATTTGGTTTTGAATCGCTTCCGAGGAGGTTGAAATAGAGGGTCACACGGCTCTCTCCTTCATTTTTTTGGAGGGAGAGGCGCATCTGCCATGAAGCGCGGAGGTTGACGAGGAGATTGTACTCATATTCCGTATAGCTCGGCTCGTTCATGCGGTTCCAGCCGTGGCGGATGGCAAACTCAGAGGCGAGGGTCGTATCGAGGCGGTAGAAGAGGTGGAAAAGAAGGGTGTTGCGGCGGTCTGAGACAAGGGAGTCGCGGAGCTCTTGCTCAGTCCGGAAGCTGTCGAGGATAAAGTTGCGGTACTGAGCTTTTCTCCAGGCAAATGCAGAGCGTTGGCGGTACTCCCCAGCGAAGGCAATGTCATCAGAGATGGTCACCTCCGTGCGGTAGTTGACATAGTTGATGGCATTGCGCTCAAAATCCCATGCGGAGGAGACCTGTTGTTTGATGCGGTAGGTGGGGTGCCATTCCAGGTCGAGGTAGAGACGAGGTGTGGCATCATAGACCGTCTGAGTGTCAAAGAAGGTATAGGTGTAGAAGTCCGCTTCTAAATAGGGGGAGATGCAACCCTCTTCGGATTTGACATAGATCAGGTTTTTCAATCCGGTGCGGAGGGTATTAAGACGAAACCACCCATCAGTGATGTCGAAGATAAAGTGTGAGGTGGGAGAGATCGTCGGCGTTGTGATGTATTCGTAGTGAGCGTAGGGTTGAGCGACGTGTTTCATATTGCGGAAAGTGCGGTAGAAATCGGTTTTCGCGAGGACACCAAACGATCCTAGGGCTAGCCACTCGATGTTGCTTGTCGGGCCACTACCGTAGAGGATGGCGACGCCTTCTGCATAGGGAGTGAAGTGCAAACATCCCATGTGAAAGGGGCGGTAAAGGCGTTCAAAAAACTGTGCACGGGCCGCATGGAAGTTGGTGGCGTCGAGGTCATCTTGATCGTATTTGAAGTCAAAGTAACCAATGTCAAAGTGGCTGTCGCTGATGGCTCCTGTGCACCCAAGAGCTTGCGGTTTGAAATGGCCTTCCAGGGAGGGAAGTTCTTGCTTGACCGTTTGGAAGTTGTTGATGCGGACACGGGTGTAGAGGTTGGCGATCACCAGTTCATCCTGTTGGCGGCGCAGGTTAAACTGCGTCTGCTGTGCGGCTTTGAGGTCGAGGCCTTGGTCTTGGTAGTCGGTGGGCATATCCTTATCACTGAGGTAGTCGTAGGAGAGGTCAAAGCTCGTCCTACCACAGTCCCATTCGTTATGGTAGAGACCCTCAAGGCGGTAACGGGTCTGCTGCTGGGGGTTGTCGAGTGAGGAGTCGTTCGCGATGTAGTTGATGGTGTGGAACCAGTGGTTTTTCACTGGAGAGTAGTAGTAGGTCTCGATCCCTCCTCCAGGACCTCTTTCAATCCGGTAGTCGAGGCGGAGGAAGGTCTTAAAGTGGTTCCAATCGAAGGCTTCGTAGATCATTCCGAGACGGAAGCCTTGCTGCCCACCCCAACGGACGCGGTAGCGGATCGGAGAGTCAAAAATCCAGTCGAGGTTGGCTCTCAATTTCGGGAGCCAGAAGAGAGGCATTCTCAGGATCCGGACGGTCACGTTGTCAGCACTGAAGTAGTGGTCGGAGAAAAAGTGCGCCTCGCTCATCTCAATTTTCCAGTCGGGGCACGCCTTCTCTGATGTGGTGAGGTAACCTGAACGGACTTCGATCGAAGAGTTGCAGTGGAGATAGATCTCTTTTCCCCCAAAGTACCAGGGCTCGACAGCGCTGCGACCATTGCAGATGACCCCCTCCTTTGTCAGGAGGTCATACCGACAAAAGTCGCCGACGAGGGTATAGGGACCAAAGGTGACCATGAGGTCCCCCTCGGCTTCGAGCCAGAGGCCGTTATCATCTTTAAAATAGCTGATGTGTCTTGCTTGGATGCGGAGCTGAGGGGCGGAGATGACACCCCCTTCGTCGGTGAAAATGCGCCCCTCCTCGAAGGTGGGGCTGATGAGGTCAAAGGTGATGCCCTCTTCTTCTAGGGAGTCTAAAAGCACTTCGATAGGATCCCCAAAAAGGAGAAAGGGGAAAAGGAGAAGTGAGAGAAGAGAAGGCCACTTCACTCCACCACCCTCATGATGAGCCCTGCAAGAACGAGTGCGTTTTTCGGATTGCCATACTGAAGCGCATCGATGAGCACGGCGGTGGTGTTGGCATTTTTCGTTTTGGCAAGGGCTTCGATCGACTCAACATAGAGTTCGGTGATCTCCTCGGGGGTGAGCTCAAAATGCTCATCGTCAAAGCGCATTTCGAAAGGAGCCATTTCTTTGAAACGGACCATTTCGACATGGAAGCGCCCTTGCACCCAAGCAATCAGGTTTTCTTCAAAGGGACCCTTCTCTCCCATACGGAAGAGTGCGAGGTTGCAGTAGGCACGGACAAAAGGATCTCCCACTTTTTGGTAGTTTTTCTTCAGTAGAGCGATCGCTTCTGGGGACTGAAGATTTTCCAGTAGACGAACGAGTGTCGGAACGAGGTCTTGGTCTCCTTGATCGAAGATTTCGCCTGCCAATTTAAGAAACTCTTTCTCAGGTAGATAGATTGCTTCGGTCAGGAGCTTTCTTCGGAACAGTTTCGACTGAACCAGGGCTGCAGGTGGAAGCCGTGATTCGGCTTCTGCATAGCCCATCCAGCGGAAGCTCGAGAGAGCGTGCCCGACCGACTGGTTCCTCAAGATGAGCTGATTCTTCGAGGTGACGAGGATCTCACGGATACCGGCTCCCGCTTTTTCATCCTTTTGCAAAGCGAGGGCGATATTGGCGTTGAGGCGGGTGTTGGAGTCACCGCTTTTCGAAAGGTCATACAGAAGTCCTTTGAGTTCAGGGACATCTTTCAAGAGGGTGATTGCAAAGGGGTAAGAGCTCGAGGCAGCTGAGTAGAGCGTATTGAGTCCACTGTTTTGTCCTAGTTGGTAGAGGGAATAGGCAGCCGCGACGCGAACAAAGGGGGAGTCTGTGTTGAGGTAATTTTCGAGAGTGGGGATTGAGGATTCATCTTTAAACGCTCCGAAACAGCGGGCCAGGACCTCTTGGCAGGGAGGGTCGATCTGTTTCGCGGTCCGGCGCATGCGAGGAAGGAAGTCGTCACGTTGGTGCTCGAGCAGCGAGAGGAGAGTTTGGAGGCGGACGTTGGGGTTTTTATCGTAGATCAGCTGCTTGAGGAAAAGATCGCTCGAAGGAGAGCCCATTTCTGCGAGAATGATCGGGAGGATGGGACGTGCCTGAGGGGGGAGCTTGGTCATGAGCGATTCGAGACAGCCAAGAGCATCGGGGTGCTTCTTTTTTGCGAGAAGAAAAATTCCTTCGATCTGGAGGATCGGAGGGGCGCGGCGGATCGATTCACGGATCAGGTCGTCGGCGTAGGAACTTCTCGACTGGGCGAGGAAGTGCATGCTTGCCACAGCGACTTGGGGGTCATTGCTACGAAGGCCATTCTCCAGGACACGGAGGGCTTGGTCGTGAGTGGAGATACTTGCTCCGAAACAGGCAAGTAGTTGGGTTTCAGAATCTTCTTCACGAGAGCCTGCTTGAAGGAGAGCAAGAGAGAGGCTGCTGAGGAGTTCGTAATCATCGGTGCCGGTTTCCTGAACGTACGCTCGGTAGGCGCCGAGAGCGTTTTTCACATCTCCGGCATGTGCTAGGCAGAGGATGCGGGTACGTGCTGGGTCTTGGACCTTATCGTGTGCAGCAAAAGTCAGAGAAACAAAAAGGAGAAAGAGGACTAACCATCGACGTTCCATAGATCGACACCTGCCTTAGAGAGAAGTTTAGTGAGAGGATTAATAGGAAGTCCTGCGGGGTTGTAAAAGCAGCCTTCAATGCGATTGACAATCAAACTTCCTTCACTCAGGACGCTGTATCCTCCCGCACGGTCGGTGGAACCGATGCGTCGGATGTAAGAGCGGAGTTGTAAGTCGGTGAGGTCATTCATGAGAACGCGTGTCATCTCAAAATCAGAGGCTTGGAAGGATCCTTTAGAGACGGTCACTCCTGTGTAGACTTCGTGCCATCTCCCGGACATTTTTTTTAGCATTTTCAGCGCTTCTTCATCGGTTTCCGGTTTTCCTAAGACCTCACTTTTCAAGTAGACAGTGGTATCGGCTGTTAGGACCACATGGTCGGGATATTTGGGACGAAGAGCCTCTGCTTTACCCTTAGCAATGTCAATGACATACCTTTCTGGGTCGCCTTCAAATGCAACGGAATCTTCATCAAACTCAGAAGCGACTTGAAGAAAAGGAATTTTAAAAAAACTGAGGATTTCGTGGCGGCGTGGGGAGCCTGAACCAAGAATGATTTCTTGTGGTGTTGTCATGAAACGTATACCTCGCTAAAAACGACTTCGTTTAAGTTTTTTTCTTCACTTGGATCGATACCGTGCTGCAAAATCAAGCTGCGTAAAAGATGGAGTTCCTCTTGGACTTGGGTGAAGGGAATGAGCGTTTGAGAATGGCTTTTTCCAAAGTACGTTTTGCCTCCGTGGATCACCAGTTGTGGGCCTTTTGTCGCACTTTGAAATTCGATTTCAGCAGATTTCCAGCTGCTTTTTTGATTCAAGATATAGAGAAGACGTGGGGCGAGTTCCACGCCGACAAACAGCTTTGTTTTGATGGATGAGGTTGTCTCTTTCATAAGAACTTCGAGAGGATAACAGAGTTTTTAGAAGATGGAAAGGGTTCACTTGCCGGGATACTTCATGAACAAGTATCCAGGCTTGACATCATTGGACAAATATCGGGGGCGGGTCGGTCTGTATGAGCTTTTTTTTCAAATCGAGCGAAAGGGTCCTAATTTTGATCTGAAGTCTCAAAAAAGGGCACTGAAAGGGCCATATGAAGCGAGATTTTCACGAAAAGTGATGCTTTTTCTAGCTGTTTTGAATTTCCTATTCGTCTGTATTTAAGATACTTAAGGTGAAATTAAAAAAAATAATGCCAATCTTTCAAAAATCTAGTGGATGAATTATTTCCAAAAGGATATGTAGTGGAGTAAACCCGCTTCCGGAGAAAGTTTCTTCTCCACCCGAAGGTAAGGGTTTTTAGGAAGAGAATAGAGAAGTTCCAACCAAACCAATAGGAGACGTTATGAAAAACGTACTTTCAAACCTAGGCGCACTTGCTGTGCTTGCTTCTACATCACTAATGTTAGCTAGCTGCGGATGCTGCGATCCTTGCGATCCTTGCTGCCAGCCAAAGTGCTGCCCACAGCCTTGCCCACAGAAGTGCTGCCCTGAGCCTTGCCCATGCCCAGCACCTCAGAAGTGCTGCCCTGAGCCTAAGTGCTGCCCAAAGCCTTGCTGCTAAGCTAGGTTAGAGATTCATCGGCTGGGGTTGTTATCCTCAGTCGGTGAAGCTTATGAATGACTAAAACATAACCCAGAATTGATCGTGAGTGACAAAGTGAACAATTTAGCTCTTTTCTTCAGCTTGATGGCCCTCGTGCTCTTGGTTTTACCAGGTTGCAGCGCGCGGTGCTTTCGTGATGGCTGTCGTGAGTGCGAAGTCGCGAGCGAGGGTTGTGAGTGTACCTGTTGCCCAGAGAGAGAGCCGGCTTGTTGTCCGTGCCCTCGCTACTGCGGGAATCAGCCATATGATTACTGTAAACGCGGCTGGTACATGTATTTCGATCCCGACTGATTAGACGGCGCTTGTCCCTTTCTCTTGTCTCTTTTTTAAAGAAGAAAAAGGGAGAGGACAAAGTGACAAGCTGTCTAGCGGGAGACAGAGTTGCTATAAGACGACTATTAAAAAAGAAGTGTTCAAAGAAGGAGACACTAAAATGAGAAAACAACTGGGACTTATGACCTCGTTTGTTCTAATCGCTGTCGCGGCACTTAGCTGGACCGGTTGCGGACGAGGGTATCAGGACAACTGCTGCAGCCCTTGCGTTGAAGAGTGCTGTGTGGTGACTCCTGCACCATGCTGTCCGCCACCTTGCGTGATTCCTGAGCCTTGCGCTTACGGAAACCAAGGTGAAATTTGCTGCGACGGCGTTAAAGTGACAACATCACAGCCAAAGCTTTGTATCCTTGGCGACAACTATGCGATGGATGTTTGCATCACCGCATGTGTAGATGTTTGCCACGTTGAAGTTGAAGCAATGTTGCCAGAAGGCGTTTCAATGATTCGAAGCGAGCCTGCTGGTGTTGCTAGCCAAAATGGCATGCTTCATTGGAAACTCGATGCAATGAAAAAAGGCGAAACACACAAGAGCCGTGTAATCCTCCGCGCTGACCGCGAAGGTGACATCTGCGTTTGCTTCTGTGTGACCGCTGTTCCCGTGCAGTTCTGTTCTGTACTTTGCGCAAAGCCTGTTCTAGAGTGCTGCAAGTGCGGACCTGAGCAAGTTTGCCCTGGCGATCCAGTGCACTACACCATCACTGTGACAAACCGTGGTTCTTGCCCAGCTGACGACGTTGTTGTCACTGACAACGTACCTGATGGACTTTCGCACGCTAGCGGACAACGTAAACTGGTTTGGGAGCTTGGAACAATCTGCCCATGCGAAACCAAAACCATCAACGTTTGCTTCACTGCTGAAAAGCGTGGAACTGTTTGCAACACTGTCAACGTGACATCTTGCAACGCTCACCCAACCGACTGCCAATTCTGCACCTGCATCTGCTGCTGCATGTGTGAAGTGACAAAAGTGGGTCCAAAAGAGCGTAAGATTGGTGAAAGCGCTGACTACACTATCACAGTTACAAACCCAGGTGACTTAGTTCTTCACCAAGTTGTCATGAGCGACTGCGCGCCACCAGCGACATCCATCGTTGAGGCTCCCGGTGCTTGCGTCAACGGTAACCAAGCTGTATGGCGTTGGGATGAGCTAAAACCTGGCGAGTCTAAAACTGTGACACTCACATTGACAACCTGCACACCTGGTTACTATGTGAACGAAGTTAACGTAAACAACTGCGAGCGTTGCTGCTGCTCAGCTGAGTGGGGTACACGTTGGAAAGGAACACCTGCGCTAAACGGATGCTTTGAAGATACAAAAGATCCTATCTGCCTAGGTGACTTCAACTCCTACATGCTCCGTGTGACTAACCAAGGTTCTGAAGAAGACACCAACCTCCGCGTTGTGGTCCGCTTCCCGAACCAACTGGTTCCTGTCACCACACACGGCGACTCTACAGCAACCATCTCTGGTCAAACTGTCACCTTCGACGCGATTCCTGTCGCTGGTGCTAGAGAGACATTCCGATTCAGAGTGGATGCTCAAGCAAAAGATCGTGGTGATGCACGTATCAAAGCTGAAATCAGCTCAGATACAATCCGCACACCGATCACTCTCGAAGAGAGTACGATCATCAACTAAGCAGATTGTTTAGACAAATGCTTGAAAGGCAGTCTTCCTCGGAAGACTGCCTTTTTTTGTGATCCAGGTGTGGATTTGATTCTATTTCAAAACTCTTGCGGTGTCGTAGTTGCCCGCAGCGACAGCACTTTCGTAGGGTGTCTTTGGAAGTGCAGGACCTGGAAGTGTGAGGTGGTTGTCTTCAATATAACTAAGCAAGAGGGTGACAACTTCTGGTGAGCTGAATCTTGCCGCCCTATTGACAGAGGTGTCTGTGATGGGAACTTTAAAATCGATGAGAACCCGCAAGACTTCGATATGAGCTGTCCGAAGTGCTAAATTTAGCAGCCCTTCTCCATAAATTGAGAAACTATATGTTTCCTGTAGTAGGGTCTCGTCTCTTCGAAGAAGCCACTCAAGAGCTTTTGGTCGATTTCTAGTCACACAAGTGTCTACAGCTCTCATGATCTCTTTTCGAGAAACTTTTTTGACCACGGTTTCTAAAACCACTAAGTCCTGACGAGCAACGGCTTCTTGAAATAACTCAGCGGGTGAAGAGGGAGGATGTTGTAGACGCAGTTGTTCCTGATGACTAGAACCGACTGTGGGCTTGGGTGGATGAGAGGTCACCTCTATCTGAGGCATGGAGAAGAGACGAGCAATTTCAGAGTAAAATTTCTTTTTGTCTAACCCTTCTTCCTCAAAGGCTGCATTTGAAGGAGTGGACTGACGGAGATAATCTGGAAGTTCATTTTGGATGTCTTTGAGCTTACAGGGCAGAAGGCTCCAGCTTCCATGGTCGTGATCGACTCGAAAATACTGGCCTTCTTTGAAGAAAAAGAGGGTCTCTTTGGTGGAAGCAGGCCCTGGTGTGTAACAAACCACATGTTCATAGACACCCTCTTTGCATTCAAGGCGCCGGATTAAAAACAGTAAGTGGCCATGATGTGTGACTAATTGACTCTCTTCCCTCTCTTCACCTTGAAGATCTGCTAGTGTACTAGGCGTTTGAGAAGAAATATCAATAAAGGCTTTCTTGACAAAGTCTCTAAAGGAGATGTTTTGAGCTTGGATGCCTTCAAAAAAGTGTGTGGCATCTCTTTCGCTGATTCCAGAGAGAAGATGGACGGGATAGGAGAGGTGCAGGGTCTCTTTGTGGTGAATGTGGGGTATGAAAACACGCGAGACCTCTGAGTCTAAAGGAAGGGCTGACAAAACGTGTCCTACTCCACGAAAGGTGAGTGGGATGATTTGTCTTGAACCTCGTAGAAGTGCATGGGTGTGGTTCACGAGTCCTAGCCCATCGATCCAGGGAGAAGCGATGGAGAATATTTGATATAAGTCTTTTGGATCCTTCGCGCTGACGCGGCGAAGCGTCCAAAAATAGCTTTGAAGCGACTCATCTTTATGGAGGGGGCTAGAAGGGGATGAGACGCCACCTGCAAAGAGGAGGTGAAAAGAGCGCTCATGCACAAGCTGAAGGATGCGCCGGATATTTCCCAAGATATAACAAGAGTGTAGGTGCCAAACCTGCACATTCGGAACAGAGCTTAGGACTGACGCTACCGCTTCTAACTCCATTCCCATCGCATGCGGCGGTTTACCATCAAAGTGGTCTCCGTGACCTGCCCAAATAAGGTGTTTAGGGGTTGCAGTTGACAAAAGAGAAACGCAGGCCGTTGGATCAAAGGAAGCAGTTTGATCGCATTTTCGACAACTTCTTTCAAGAAGCTTGTCCCAGTCTAAACGTTCACAGGATTCAAGCGAGAGCTTCGACTCCTCTCCTCGAGGAACCACAGCTACAAGTTGACTCGATCTTTCTTCATAGATTACCCATTGACTTGAGTGAGAAAGGCTGCTGTAGACCTTTCGGGCAATGATTCCCATATCGTAATTAAGACGCGCACTCGAAATTTGGCTAAATTGGATGAGGTGAATCAGGAGTTGCAGGGGTGCTATAACGGCAACCTTTGCATGAAGAGAATTAAGGCACCTTTGGCCCATTGCTGCAACGTGATCAGGGTGTCCATCTGCATCTGTAAAGAGTACGAGCTCAAGGGGAGATGTGCTCGTGTTCAGGGGGGGAGCATCTGGATGGATGACTTCTTTTGCACAGGTGAACAGATAGCGTACGGCTTGGCTGACGACTTTTTCGTGAGCTTCGCAATATTGACTCAAGGCTGCTTGAAATCGAATTTTTTGAGATCTGTCACACGAAAAGCTAAAGAAAGCATTTAAAATACGAGCAAGAACGATTTCTTGGGGTACCTGGCCATCCCTCTCTAATAAGCAAAGATCCCTATTAAAGTAGGATTGTCTCTTAGATACTCTCAGGACATGATCAGTTAACTCTGCAATATTTGTGGCAGGTAAAGTAGTAATACTCATTGAATAAATATAAAAAAAGTATATTAATATTCTATTAAGAGTATTTTTTTAAAAATATATTTTATAAAAACTCTTAGATTTCTCGAACAAGAAATAGACTAGTTTAGGAGCACGGTCACGATTCGTCTTGCTTTTTTCAGGAGAGTTTGTGGAGCTGAAAGTTGAATTGGTTGGACTCTAGCGTTACGTATCAGTACTCTTACTTTGTAATAATTTCTCAATTTGTTCTTGGGTTTCTACTCTTTTGTATTCCTCTATTAAGATACGTTGCTTTTCATCTAACGTACTTTTTAAGTCCCCATCAAGACATTTGTACTGAGCTGAGATTTCCGAAAAGGAGGTGTCTGCATCACCTTTAAATGAATCTACCTTTTCTTTAACGCTTTTTACAACCCCTTCTACAAATCTTTTTTCACTCTTTTTTCGCGCGTTTTTCCCCATTTTAATTTTAGCATCTTCTTCTAGCTGGCCTTTGATGGTTTGTCTAGCTTCAGAAAGAGCTCCTTCAACTTTTTGATTAAAATCAGAGATCACTTTATCTAGCTCATCTCTTAATTCTTCCACCTTTGATGCAGTCTTCATTTCTGCTAAAGCATGCTCTTGTACAGAGATTGCATCTAACAAATGCTCTTCTACTAGAGCAAACTCACCTTTATTTGCATTCCCGATTGCTGCTTTTAGAGCAGCCCCTTGAAGATCTATAGCTTTTGACAAGTCCTTTACTTCTTGAGAAATCTTTTTGTTGTTTGTCTTCTCGGCTGCTTCTAGAGCATCCTTTTGTTTTTCTCTTACAGAATCAAACGTCTTTAACAAATGATCAAACTCACCTTTATTTCCAGTCTTTGTTTTTGCTTTTTGCTGAGCCTCTGCCACTGCTTTTTGTAGAGTAGTCGATTGTGAACCAAGCGCTTCTATCAAGTTCGTTTTTGCTTGAGCAACTTTTTTTTCATTGTCTGCTGCTGGTACACTATTCATTACTCCCGATTGTTCTTTTGCTACTGCATCATCCTCACCTTTTGATGCATTTTGATTGTTGGTTTCCAGAGTGGGTCCAGTTTCACTATTCGGTTTATTGTCGTCCTTTTCGGATTTATTGTAGTTTGGAATGCGTTTAAGAAGATATAGGCCTGTGAGGCAGCCTAGATTGACGATACACATCTCGGCGACGAGGGAAGCAACGGCAGCGGCTGTGATGGGAAGTGATAAGAGGGTAAGTAGAGCGACAGCGGTGATGGTTGAGGCGACAAGAGAGCAGGCCCCATAGTAAAAGAGGTATCCAAAGAGGCTCTCTGCTTGATTTGAAGCGACGAGGTGGGAGAGGGCTGAAAGGGCTACCGCACTGATAAGGTGAGCACCTGACATTTGGAGATATTTTGAAAAAAAGGGTTTTTCATGACGTTTCATCAATGGGGGTTGGATGACCATGACACTTCCTTTTGAAGATAGATTGAAGAGATTTCTAGCCTAACAAATAGAATTTTTTGAAGAAAAGATTTTTTCTACTTTTTATTCAAAGAGGGGCTCAATGAAATGGTCTCCCTCCAAGGTTGGAGGGAGGAAACAGGGGCTTAAGGACTTTTTAGAACGGTCATGAGGACAAAGTTCCAGCAGCAAATGTCGGCGGCGATGAAGAAGACTCCTCCGGCGGTGATGGGTTTTGAGGGCATCGCAAGACGAAATATGTCAGAGGGAAATCAGCTCAGATACAATCCGTACACCGATCACTCTCGAAGAGAGTACGATCATCAACTACGCAGATTGTTTAGACAAATGCTTGAAAGGCAGTCTTCCTCGGAAGGCTGCCTTTTTTTGTAATGGGGGATTTAAGTCAGTGGTTTCTACGTCTTCTTAACCTATAGGCAGGATCAACAGAGAGTACATAATCGAGCTCGGGAAAGGCAAGCGTGTCAAGGGCAACTCTTAAGTACGCATGGAATGTCTTTTCAGAAATTCTTTGGAGAACGACACAGCTATTCCTAAGCGACGCTCGTTCAGCTGAGCTCAGTGTCCCTTTTGAGGTTGTGCTTAAAAAAAGATGTTCGCCCGATCGCTCTAAAGGATTTGTACATTGAGTGCCTTCTTCACCAAGGTAAAGAGGAGAGATGATCGTTTTATACACTTTCTCTTTCCAAAACTCCTGTTGAATCACTAACTCGGTTGCAAAGGTGCCTTGATTTGGGCTTTTTCGGTGAGAGTCAAGGAAGACGACTCTTCTCACACCATTTTGGGTTTCTACATGTCCTCGAATCTCAATAAGAGTTTGTACTAATGTAGGATCTCTACGAATGAAATCTGTGATATTTTGCATACGATCAACCTGCTTAAGTTATTTTAGTGAGACAGTATAAGTCAGTTTCGGATCGCTGTAAATCACACAGATATTTTTAATTTTTTGTCTGTATTGTGTGCATCGATATGAAAGGGGAGTTTTACCCTCAGTAAGTGGGAAACCAGTGAGCTTTTCTCGGCGTAGTAAAGACAAGTACAAGGTCACACTCTTAAATAAATAGCTTTTCACTTGAGAAGGGAGTTTAGCTTTATTTATCTTTCTTTGAGTTTTTCTTCTTCTTTTTGCCTTTTTCCTGCATCTGCAGCCTAAGCTTCATCGTCAGCAGAGACGTCATCGTCACTTTTTACTTCAATGCGTTCTGCATTGGCTCCAGCTCGTGGACTAACTTCTACAGATCCGAGAGCCGCACGGAATGCAGTAGGATCTGACGAGACTGCAATCTTAGGAATAGGGAGCTCTACTTTAGCACCATCACCACTTGCTGAAAGTGAGCGATCCCTTCGGGCTGGAGGTTTTGGGGTGTCTGCAGCCGTGGCAGGTGCAACCGCCGCATCATCGCTATCCCCATCACTGGCCGCATCTTCGGCATCAGGAGCATCATTCACAGCAGGTCCCCCTACGAGTCTACCTATGACAGGAACTTTGCTTAGAAAGCCTCCATCGCGTGGGGGGGAGGGCTTTGCTGCTGCAGGCGCAACTACTGCTTCAGTTACGACTGCTGGCTCTTCAGATTCAGGAGGAGTATCTCTTCTTTCTGGAGGGGTCGGCTTGACCTTTGGTCTTTCAGGTTGGGTTGTTTTAGGAGCTTCAGGGCCGGACTGAACGTTTTCGTAGTTGATGTAGCCAAAAAGATAGAAGCCCATGAGGCAGCCTAGATGGACGATACACATTTCGGCAACAAGAGATGCAACGGCAGCAGCGGTGATGGTTGAGGCGACAAGAGAGCAGGCTCCATAGTAAAAGAGGTATCCAGTGAGGCTCTCTGCTTGATTTGAAGCGACGAGGTGGGAGAGGGCTGAAAGGGCTACCGCTCAGACAAGGTGAGCTCCTGACATTTTGAGATGTTTTGTAAAAAAGTTGGGTTGATGGTGCTTCATCAGTGGAGGTTGGATGACCATGACACTTCCTTTTCAAAAAAAATAAAAATAAGCTCCATCCAAACAAAGAAAATTGATTAGAAGAAAAGAATTTTTCTACTTTTTAATCAAAGAGGGCCTCCCTTCCAGATTGAAGGGAGGGAAAGCAGGGGGCTTAAGGACTTTTTAGAACGGTCGTGAGGAAAAGAGGTGTCATGAGGACAAAGTTCCAGCAGCAGATGTCTGCAGCGAGGAAGAAGACTCCTCCGGCGGTGATGGGGTTTGAAGACATCACAAGTAAGAATAGGGCAGTGACTGTGGCATGAACGACGCTCGTGGTGAGATTGACGGCGAAGAACATCCCTGGACTTCCTTTTCCTAGAGAGGCCGCGAGAAGGATGCTGAGGGCGACGTTAGAGGCAGCTGCAATGATGCCTGCGCCAGCCGCTGAGTAGATCACAGGTGCTTTCAGAAGCTCCCCAGCGGATTTTGCTGTATTAAAGATAATATTATTCACTATATAACTCCGAATTTATTAAGAATTATACAATTAATTAAGATAACTTAAAATATAACTATTTATTTAATATAAAAAGGGGCTGATAGAGTTCAGCCCCTAAGAAGATATTCATAAAAGGTGGATGGTTAACCACCACCACCAGCAGCAAGAGCACCAGCAGCCTTCTCAAACCACCCTGTTTTATTGTAGTAGTTTGTGAGGAGTGTTCCGGCAAGGTTGAGTCCTTGGAAGACAGTCATTTGTGCGGCGAGTACTAAAAAAGCTTCGGCCCCGATGGTCGGTATGATCGCGGTTAAGGCAATTGCAGTGATGATTGAAAAGGCTGCAGAAATGGCAATATATTTTAAGGCGTACTGTTTCCAATCCTTCTCATTACCTTTAATTACAAGCTCATGAGCAATTTTTGAAAAAGCTAGGGCTGCGATGAAGTGTATGCCTCCTGCTGACTGAATGTTAGAGAAAGAGGGTGGTGGATTATTATGCTTCATTAAGATGTGGTTGATGATCATCTTTTTCGCTCCTGTGTGTGTTCTATGACGATTTTGCGATAGATAATAGCAGTGATTCTTTTTTTTTGAAGAATAAGGACTTTTTTAATTTTCTAAGTGCGTGGCTTGGTAGGGGCAAAAGCGTGTAAGGCAGCTCTGTCGAATGAGAGAACTGCCTTGTCTGATCCCTAGAACTTTTTAGGTAAACATGTATCTCTTTTGTTTACCCGTCAAATGATTCGTGATGAGGAACCCGGCCATAAAGCAGACGTGCATGAAGAGCATGTTAGTGACGGTGTAGGCCACAGTTGTAATAGTGATTGGAACGGAGGTGAGGGCGAGTAATGCAATGGCTGTGATCGTCGAGGCGGCCGCGGAAAACCCGAGGAAGCGGATCACATAGGACTTTAGGTCAGTTGCATCTCGAGTTGCAAATTCATGAGCGATGAACGAGATACCCAAAGATGTGTACAAGTGTACGTCTGATGGAGGAGTACTGTTGGGAGCCGCAGCTCGAAAAGAAGAGTGTAAAAGGGATTCGATCATTATAAACCTTCCTGTTGCGTGTTTTTAAAGGAAGAATCATAACAAAAAAGAGATATTTAGCCTGGATATTTCATGAGAAACCCGCGGAAATGGCACAAAATGCTCGAAAAATTCGACGCAAGTCATTCGAAGGAAAGGGATTCGGGCCCTTTCCTAGGATGAATTCTGTTGAAGGTTACGAAAAGCATTTTGCGACAATTGTATGAGAGCTCATGAGATTTTTAAGTTAGGCTTAAAATTTACGAGTTTCTCATCTTCCCAGACCAGCCGAGTTTTTTACGTAGGGTCGAAAAGTAATCTGAGCTCTTTCTTGAAACGAGGAGGAACTTTCTCTCGGAGAAGGTGATGATGAGCTCTTCTCCGGCGTTGAGAGTGGTAAAGGGGAGGCCGTCGTTGGAGAGCTCGACGGGCATCGCTTCGCTCAGGTATTGGATAGTGATCTCTTTTTGAGGTTTGACGACGATCGGCCGGTTGGAGATCGTGTGTGCAGAGATGGGGGTCATGACCAGGCCTGCGGTCCCTGGCTCAATGATGGGGCCGCCTGCGGCAAGAGAGTAGGCTGTCGAGCCGATAGGAGTTGCGACAATGAGGCCGTCAGCAGCAAAGGTGTTGACATAGAGCCCATCGACGTGGACGGAGAGGTCAATGAGGCTGGGGTTCTTCGCGCGGTGGATCACGATGTCGTTCACTGCAAAGCAACGCTCACCGGTGATGGTTTCTGCATTGATGACCATCCGCTCATCGACCACGCACTCTCCATTGAGGAGTTCTGTGAGGCTGGGGTAGATCTCTGGGATGGGGATGTCTGCGAGGAAGCCGAGGCTGCCGAGGTTGATACCCATGATCGGAGCTTTGATTTCCGGGTGGCGATGGAGCATTCGGAGAATGGTCCCATCTCCTCCAAGAGTGATCACATAGTTGACATCTTCTGGGGGAACGGAGGAGAGGGGGTCTGCCCCTACAAGCTCTGCATCCTCATCATCGACAACGACTTGAACATCTGCTTTATGGAGAAACTCTTTGATGCCGATCGCGACATTCTTGGACTGTCTCTTTGAGATATTGGGAAATAGGGCAATGATCAACTTACTCTCCAAACTCCTCTTTCAGTGGCTCTCCTGTCGAGCTGAGCTCTAGCTCGCCAGAGCGCTTCTTGATCAGAGTTTCCACTTTTTTCTCTGCATCTGTCAATCTTTTGTGACTGCTCAGGATCAATTTATCGGCCTCTTCGAACAGTTTGAGCGACTCTTCGAGCCCTATCTCACCAGAATTCATCTGCTCTAGGATCTTTTCAAGTCGGTCGATCGACTCTTCAAAGCTTTTTTCTTTTGCCATGGTGGACCTCCTCTACGGTGGCTGTCGCGCTTCCATCTGAAAGCACGAGTTCAATTTCTTGTGTGGGTTTGAGGGCATGTGTTGAAGTGACCACTTTCTTAGAGGCTTTGTCTAAGAGCATCGCATACCCCTTAGAAAGCAGCGCCTCGGGGTGGACGTTTTGGAGTAACTCTCCGAGCGAGGTGAGGCGTTCTTTTTTCTGCTCTAGGATTTGGTGGACACGGTTTTGTAGTCTTTTTGAAAATTGGGTCGCTGAAAAACGGCTTCCAGCAAGAGTGAGCTGTGACTCCATCGACTGATCGACCTGCGCTTTGAGTGAACGGAGCCGCTCGCGTTCTCTACTGAGTTGATTGCGGGCACGGGTTTGCAGCTGGGATTCAAGTTGTAGGAGTTTAACGATAAATTGTTTCACTCGGATATCTGGGCGCAGGGCAGTAAGGTGAGCACGGCGCGCTTTGATCTCCTCTTTCTTGCGGGTGAGGCGTTGTCGAAGAGCATGATTCAGTTGGAGATGGAGGTCGTCCAAGCGCTGCATCCGGAACCCTAGAAGCGGATAGGGGCTGCTGAGGTGAGGGACTTTGGTGAAGCCTTGGAGGGCGCGTTTTCCCTTTGCAATCTCCTGCTGGACACTGTGGAGAATCCCTCGTTCCAGCTGCAGAAGGGTTTGCATCAGTGCTTCTCGCTCTTGGACGACGACCTCTGCAGCAGCAGAGGGAGTCGGGGCACGGAGGTCAGCGACATATTCTGCGATCGTGTGGTCTGTTTCATGTCCCACCGCGCAGATGATTGGGATGCGGCTCTCGAAGATGGCTTTGGCGACACGCTCTTCATTGAAGGCCCAAAGATCTTCGATACTTCCTCCTCCGCGTCCGACGATCAGCACATCAGCAAGCTCGAAGCGGTTAAAATCCTCGATCGCTTGGGCGATCTCCGCTGCAGAGCCTTCACCCTGCACTTTGACAGGATTGAGCAGGAGGTGGAGCCCCTCGAAGCGGCGGTGGAGGACGTTGAGGATATCGCGGACGGCAGCTCCTGTCGGACTCGTGACGATTCCCACCCTTTTTGGAAGGTGGGGAAGCGGCTTTTTGTGCTCCTTCGAAAACCAGCCTCTTGAATGGATCTCTCGTTTGAGCTGCTCAAGCTTGAGAAGGAGTTCGCCTGCACCGAGGGGCTCCAGCTGCCGCACGACGAGCTGGTACTTCCCATGAGGGGGGTAGACGCTGAGGTCGCCGACCACTTGGACCTGATCGCCCTCTTTGGGGAGGCGGGGGAGTTTTGAAGCGTTTCCTTGGAACATGACCGCCGAGATCTGGCTCTTACTATCTTTTAGTGAGAAGTAGAGGTGGCCGGAGCTCTGCTTTTTGAAATTGCTGATTTCTCCTTGGACCGTCAAATTGACAAAGTGGGGCTCGAGCGTCATTTTAATTTGACGCGTCAGCTCACTAATGGTCATGGCAGGGGTGTCAGGCATGGCAAAAAGCATACTTTCTCTTTGAGCTCTTTGCAATCTTTGACTTGAATCAGACTCAAAATTCGGGTATAGTGGAACCTTATATTATGGCGTCATCAGGTAGAAAAAAAATTATTGCGGCCAACTGGAAGATGTATAAGACGATTCCAGAGGCTGAGCGCTTCGTGAAAGAGCTCGCTCCAGCAGTCGAAGAGGCCCCTGTGCAGGTCTATCTAGCGGCTCCCTTTACGGCGATCTACCCACTCGCCGAGATGACGAAGGGAACCAAGCTCGTGATTGGTGCACAAAATATGAATGACGCCTCTGAAGGAGCTTTCACGGGTGAAGTGGCTGCACGGATGTTGACCGATGCGGGTGCGCAGTTTGTCATTCTAGGACATTCAGAAAGACGCCGCCTTTTCAAGGAGAGTGACACTCTCATCCACCGTAAAGTTGCCAAAGCTCTCGCTTCAGGTTTGCAGCCCCTCCTCTGTGTGGGCGAAAGCGCGGAAGAGCGGGAAGCAGGAACTTCTGAACAGGTGGTGACAGAGCAGCTGCATGCGGCTCTCAACGGTCTCGATAAAAAGGCTGCGAACCGTGTCGTGATCGCTTACGAGCCGATTTGGGCGATCGGCACAGGCCATGTCGCGACCAGTCAGGAAGCCTCAGAAATGCACGCGAAGATCCGCCAAGCTCTTGCTTCACATTGGGGTGAGGAGGCTGCAGCGGGAATTCCCATCCTTTACGGCGGGTCGGTGAAACCAGAGACGGCCCCAGAACTTTTTGATCAGCCAGAAATCGATGGCTTTTTAGTCGGTGGAGCCTCCCTATCGGTCGAGAGCTTCACGGAAATCTTAAATTTAACCTTGCAGAAGGAACAATTATGACTTTTCTCTTTTATGTCGCTATTTTCTCATTCATCCTTGTGACTGTCGTCCTTTGCGGCGCCATTCTTCTCCAAGAGGGGAAGGGGGGAGGTCTCGGAGCCTCTTTCGGAGGAGATTCAGGAGAGTCTCTCTTTGGAACCTCGACGGCCGATGTCTTGAAGAAGTTCACCGGCTGGCTCGCTGTGGTGTTTCTCGTCTCTTGCGTCGCGCTTTCTCTTTGGACTGAAGTCCTTGGGCGCCGTGAAAGTCAACTGGAACCCGTTGAAATTGAGCAATTTGAGGACTAGATATGCATTTCAGACTGAGTGTAATTCCCGATTTATCGCCTGCAGAGATCGCTCGTTGTGATCAGCTAGTGCCACTTTGTGATGGTGAAACCCCTTTTGATACTGCAAAAGTCCGAGAGATAGGACAGGCCATTTTTGACCAGTTTGCAAAGGAAGAGGGGAGCGGTGCTTCTGGTCTGACCGCGATGGACCGTATTCGGCAGGCCATCCATAAAGGGACCGAATTTGGACCTTTTTCGGAGATTGCCATTCATAAAGCTTGGCAAGGTGTAGGTGATGGCACCTGGCAATATAGGGGCCACGCTAGGCTCTATGACGTGTATTGATTCTTAACTTTCTTGAGGGCCTGTTCGAGGCCCTTCTTTTCTTTTGCTTCTAAACGATCGAGAAATAGAGTGCCGTTGATGTGGTCATTTTCGTGCATGATGCAGCGGGCCTGGAGGCCAGAAAAGGTCTCCTTCTGCGTGTTGCCATCGAGGTCGGTCCACTCAACAGTGATGGAATAGGGACGTTCGACTCTGCCGTAGACACCCGGAATGGAGAGGCAGCCCTCTTCAGCGACCCAGCTCTCTTTACTCGGCTCAGAGAGTTTGGGGTTGATGAAGACGATCCACTCCCCTTCGATATACTGCTCTGGGTCTTCAGGGTCGGGTTGAGGAACTTTAGAGATGAAGAGGCGGAGGGAGCGGTTGGCCTGCGGAGCAGCAAGGCCGATTCCACGGTTTTCGAGCATGATCTCTTTCATTCTCTCGACCATTTCTCGAAGCGCATCATCAATTTCTTCGACTTTGTCGGCTTTTTTCCTTAAGATGGGGTCGCCGTAGTAAGTCAGTTTAAGTTCCATAGGCCTAAGTATACCTGAATCAGAAAATTATGACGACAGATAGCTGTATACTGTGTGACGCGCCTTGTCACTCAAAACCCGTCGTGGGAGAAGAGGGGAATTTTTGCTGCCACGGCTGCCAAGCGGTCTACCAGATTCTCAAGCAGAAAGAGGAGCTAGAAGAGAGACGCTCTCATCCCCTTTTTGAAGAGGCGCTTGAAAAAGGAATCATTTCCAATCCCTATATCCAAAAAGAAAGAGAGGCCCCCGCGGGTGAGTCACAACGAAGCCTGCTTGAACTCGAAGGGCTCTTCTGCCCCTCCTGTGCGGATCTGATCACCTACTTCTTTGAAAAGAAAGAGGGAGTTCAAAAGATCGCTTGCGACTACGCGACAGATCTTCTCCTCGTTGAGTATGACCCGATGAGGGTTTCTGAGAAGGAGCTGATCGATGCATTGAAACGGTGGGGCTACGGTGCAAAGCGCCTAGAAGATGAAACTGCACAAAAGGAGGTCAAACTCCTCAGTCGAAAAGTGCTTCTTCTCTCTTTTTTAGCTCTGAACGCGATGATGTTTGCGGCACCCCTATACGCCCAGCTCTTTCTTTCAAATTTTGAGCTCTCTCTCAGCGCTTTTGCTTGGGTCTCTTTTGGGATAGGAACGGCTGTCCTGGGTTTGATGGTTCCTTTTTTCAAGCGGGCCCTTTTAGGTCTTCGTGTGGGTGTCGTGGGAATGGAGGCCCTCGTCTCGATGAGCTTAGCGGCTGCTTACGCTCTCTCAACTTGGCAACTTCTTCGAGGCGGTGTGCACTATTACTTTGACTCGATGGCTGTCATCGCAGCATTGGTTTTTGTCGGTAAACAGATGGAGTCTTTTTCTAAAAAATCGGCTAAGGAGATGCTCTATTCACTCAGTCGGCACCTTCCAAAACGGGCCCGCGTGAAACGGACGGGTGCGTGGAACTTTGTGTCGATCAAAGAGGTGGCTCTTGGTGAAAAGATTTTGATCCAACAGGGAGAGCAGGTCGTACTGGACGGCAATGTTCTGGAGGGAGAGGGATACTTGAATGAATCTTCCGTCACCGGAGAATCGCTTCCACGCTTTGTGAAAAAGGGAGACTCTGTGAAGGCGGGGACGACGTTGCAAAAAGGATCCCTGACACTCGAAGTCACGAGCGATGCAGCACACTCCACACTCCACTTTTTAGTGGAAGCCGTCGCAGAAAGTTTATCTCAGAAGAAGGAGAGTCGAAGCCTGACAGACCGCCTCGCGGCTCTCTTTACCATCGGAGTCATCTCGGTTGCTTTGACTCTACTGCTTGCTTTTACATGGCTAGGCCATTGGCAGGAGGGGACAGAGCGCTTCCTGGCTCTCTTGCTGATCGCCTGTCCTTGCACCCTTGGAATTGCGGAGCCTCTCGTGACATCACGACTCGCTCTCTTAGCAGGGTCGATGGGAGTGTTGGTCAAAAACCGAAAAGCGCTTTCAAAGCTGGCGCGTGTGGAGGAGGTCTACTTCGATAAAACGGGGACTTTGACAAAAGGGGAGTTTCGTGTTGTTTCGGGTCTTGAAGGGTTGACGAATGAGGAGCTTTCTACTTTAAAAGCCCTTGCAGAGCGCTCTTCACACCCTTTAAGCGAAGCTTTAGTCAAAGAAATTGCAGAAGAGGCGATCCCTCTTTCTGATTTTGAAGAGGTTCCCGGACGCGGAGTGAAAGCGCAAATCCAAAACCAAAAAGTGCTTTTAGGCTCTCGTCCCTTTCTCTCTCTCGAAGGAGTGACTGTCGAAGCTCCGGCGACGGTCTATTTCTATATGGGTCAGCTGCGCCCCATACAGCTTGAGGATCCTCTGCGCGAGGAGGCCTCGGAACTGATCGATTCTCTTCCCCTTCCAGTCCATCTTCTTTCAGGAGACCAGCGGACTACTTGTGAAAAAGTTGCAAAGGAACTGGGGATTACAGAGATCCATGCTGAGTGTCATCCTCTGGAAAAGCGTGAAATCGTTGTGAATGCAAACAAACCGGTTCTTTTTGTTGGAGACGGGGTGAATGATAGTGTGGCTCTTGCAGCCGCCGAGGTGAGTCTCTCACTTTCCCATGCATCCGAGATGGCGATGGTCTCCTCCGACCTCGTTCTCTTGGATGGTCAACTCACGACGATTGAAAAGTTGCGGCAACTTTCTAAACGGGCGAAAAAAATTGCACACCAAAACCTTTTCTGGAGCTTTTTTTACAACGCACTAGCCCTTCCTCTTGCGCTCTTTGGATTTTTGTCTCCTCTGGCCTCTGCTTTTGCAATGGTGGTGAGTAGCTCTCTTGTGACTTACAACTCGAGCCGATTAAAACTAAGCGATTCGAGCTCTCTCTTCCGTCGGGAGTGAAGCGGATTTTTCACGGCGCCAATCGAGAAGGACTTTTCCAGACTCGCCGGAGAACATTTTCTCAAAACCCTTTTCAAACTCTTCTGCTGGAAAACGGTGGGTGATCACTTTATCAACTGAGAGACCGGCTTGAAGAAGTTCCTTCATCGTATCCCAAGTTTCGAAGATTTCACGCCCAAAGATTCCTTTGAGCTCGAGCATCTTGAAGATGACAAGGTCCCAGTCGATTTCGGTGCTGGGAGGAAGGATTCCAAGAAGGGAGATTTTGCCTCCGGGTTCCATCTCTTCCAGGATGGTCGTGAAGGCTTGGCTGTTTCCAGACATCTCTGTTGCGACGGTGAAACCATCGATTCCGAGTCGCTTCATCTCTTCTTGAAGGCTCTGTTTGGTGATGTTGACAGCGGCGTCGGCACCTGCCTTTCTCGCGAGGTCAAGGCGGTAGTCGTTGATGTCCGTGATGACCACTTTTTTGACTCCTGCAAATTTTGCAATCAGGACGGCCATGACTCCGATGGGGCCAGCTCCGGTGATGAGAAGAGTTTCGTTTTTAAGCGGAAAAGAGAAAAGCGAGTGGACGGCGTTGCCGAGAGGGTCGAAGATGGCAGCGGTCTCTTTGGAAACGCCTTCGGGGAGGCGGTACAAATTTTCTGCAGGTAGGGGAAAGACTTCCGCAAAGACTCCATGGGTGTGGATACCGATCACTTTCGTCTCTTTACAAAGATGGCGTTTTCCTGAGGTGCAGACCTTGCATTTTCCACAGGTGATATGGCCCTCTCCACTCACCAGGTCGCCGACTTTCCAGCCTTCGACGTCAGAGCCGAGCTCGACAATTTCTCCGACAAACTCGTGGCCGATGACGAGGGGAGTGGGGACATTTTTTTGTGCCCAGTGGTTCCACTTATAGATGAGCAGATCGGTTCCACAAATCGCGGTGATGTGCGGAGCGATGAGCACCTCATCGGCTTTTGGCTTGGGTCTCTCGACCTCTTCCATCCACAGTCCGGGAGCGCCTTCTCTTTTCACAATCGCTTTCATATCACTCCTAGTTCAGCTCCTACCTGTTCGAAGGCTTCGACGCAGTGCATGATGTCATCGGCGGTGTGGGCTGCGGACATCTGTGTGCGGATACGCGCCTTCCCCTGAGGAACAACCGGGTAGAAGAAGCCGATCACGTAGATGCCCTTTTCAAGCATCTTTTTTGCGAATTGCTGAGCCAGTTTGGCTTCTTTAAGCATCACTGGAATGATAGGATGCTCTCCTTTTAGGAGGTCAAAGCCGCGCTTCTCCATCTCGCTGCGGAAAAGCTGGCTGTTTTTTTTCAGCGTATCACGCAGCTTCTCTCCCTCATGTTCTAGAAGGTCGAAGACTTTGATCGAGGCGGCTGCGATGGTGGGTGCGAGGGTGTTGGAAAAGAGGTAGGGGCGTGAGCGTTGACGGAGCATTTCGATGATCTCTTTCCGTCCCGTTGTAAATCCCCCACTCGCTCCACCAAGCGCTTTTCCTAGCGTACCGGTGATGATATCGACGCGGCCCATGACGTCGCAGTGTTCAATCGAACCACGGCCTGTTTTGCCGAGGAAACCACTCGCATGGCAGTCATCGACCATCACAAGCGCTCCATATTTGTCAGCGAGGTCACAGACTGCTTTGAGGTTGGCGATGTATCCGTCCATCGAGAAAACCCCGTCTGTTGCGATGATCTTAAAGCGTGCACCTTCGGCCTCTTTCAGTTTCGCCTCGAGATCCTCCATATCGTTGTTCTTGTATCGGAAGCGCTGAGCTTTACAGAGACGGACACCGTCAATGATGCTTGCGTGGTTGAGTTCATCACTGAGTATCGCATCTTCTTTTGTGAGGAGCGTTTCAAAGAGACCACCGTTGGCATCAAAGCAGGAGGGGTAGAGGATCGTGTCATCCGTTTCGAAGAACTGAGAGATTTTTTTCTCAAGCTCGTGGTGGATTGTCTGGGTCCCGCAGATGAACCGGACAGAAGAGAGGCCGAAACCAAACTCTTCGAGCCCTTTTTCCGCGGCGCGGATCACATCAGGGTGGGAGGAGAGTCCGAGATAGTTGTTGGCGCAGAAGTTGAGGACATGCTTGCCGTCCCTGAGAGTGATGTCAGCGCCTTGAGGGGAGGCGATCTCATACTCACTCTTATAGAGTCCGCTCTCTTTGATTTGCTCTAGTTCTTCTTTTAAGTGCGATAAAAAGTTCTTATCCATGACAATTTCCTTTTTATTGGTCGCTAATACTATTGAGTTCTAGACCTATTTTCAACTATAATCGTCCTGCTATGGTGATATTGGGAATTGAAACAAGCTGTGATGAGACGGCGGCTGCGGTCGTTGTGGATGGTAAACGCATTTTGAGCAATGTCTTTGCTTCACAGGCTAAAGAACATGAGCGTTTTGGCGGGGTCGTGCCCGAGCTGGCTTCACGTGCGCACGCGGAACAGATGCTGCTGATCATCGATGAGGCTCTTGTGAAAGCAGGAGTGACCCTCGATGAGATCGATCAAATCGCTGTCGCAAACGGACCCGGGCTCATCGGTTCCTTGATGGTGGGAGTCAATGCCGCAAAAACACTCGCTTGGTCGAGAAACCTTCCCCTTGTCTCGGTCAACCACCTCCACGCCCATCTCTATGCGAGCTTGATGCAAGAGGAACAGGAGGTCACCTTTCCTGCGATCGGAGTGATTTTATCAGGGGGGCATACCGCGATTCTTAAAATGCACTCTCTAACTGATTATGAACTGCTCAGTACGACTGTCGACGACGCGATTGGAGAAGCTTTTGATAAGGCTGCAAAGGTGATTGGGCTTCCTTACCCCGGCGGCCCAGAGATTGAAAAGTTAGCAAAAGAGGGAGGAGGCGCCCGTTTCGGCCTCCGTCCTGGCAGAGTGAAACGCTCGCCGCACTATTTTTCTTTTAGCGGACTCAAGACGGGTTTTCTTTACGCTGCGAAGGGAGCTGGAGCGAAGAAAGAGAGTCCTCTTCTTCTGAAACAAAACGAACTTGCTGACCTCGCCTACGAGTTTCAAGAAGTGGCTTTTGGAGATGTCGTAAAAAAAACGCTCAAAATAGCTAGGGAGGTAGGCTGCTCCACCTTGCTTTTTGGAGGCGGGGTCACCATGAATCAGAGACTGCGAGAGCTCTTCCACGAACAGGCTACCGGAATGCAACTGCTCTTTCCAGGAAAGGGACTTTCCCTCGACAACGCTGCCATGATCGCCGGCTTAGGTTATCACCTTGGAAAGAATGAGCGTGCCTTCGATTTACATCTTGAGCCCTCTCCTTCAGTGTCTCTTTTGGGAGGGGTCGATTAATGGCGCCGATCGTCACAACACTCACCCCCGCTCAGCAAGCGCAGATTGAACAAGACCTCCGTGGGCAAGACTTTACCATCACCACACCGCCTCACACGCGCTTTCAAGCAAGGAGAAAAGGACTCTCTTGCACGCTTTACCTTTCAGGTAAGCTCGTCATCCAAGGGGAGAAGGCTGCGGAGTTTATCGAATTTTATCTCGAACCCGAACTTTTAAAGGAGCTGCGCTTCTCGGCTCCACCTGAAGTGGATACCACTCCTCGGATGGGAAGCGACGAAGCGGGAAAAGGGGATCTCTTCGGACCTCTTGTCGTGACAGCACTCTATGCGGATGAAGCCGGTATCGATCAGCTCCTCACGATGGGTGTCATGGATTCAAAGCGCCTTGCAGATGAGAAAGCGTTAAAAATGGCAGCTGAAATCGAGAAAAAGTTTGCCCATTCGACAGTCTCTATCGGCCCTAAGAAATACAACGAGCTCTACGAAAAGTTTCAGAATTTAAACCACCTTCTCGCTTGGGGACACGCCACCGCAATCCATGAGCTCCATGAAAAAACAGGCTGCAACAAAGTTTTGATCGACCAATTTGCGAATGAGCGTTTGATGGAAAATGCACTGCATCGTCGAGGTCTAAATTTAGACATCTCTCAAGCGCCAAAGATGGAAGCCGATGTGGTTGTCGCAGCCGCATCGATCGTTGCAAGGGCCCGCTTTTTAAAAGGGCTAAAGCGCTTGGTCGATGAGTTTCAACATGGCCTTCCGAAGGGTGCATCCAATGCAACGGTGGAGGCTGCACGTTCTTTTGCTAACCAATTTGGACCTGCAGCACTGGTGAACGTTTCAAAGCTGCATTTCAAAAGCCTTGAGGGAATTCGATGATCCGCATCTTGATCGTGTCACTTCTTTTTGTCTTTTCTATTCTTCTTCTGCCGCAACTTTCCCATTTTTTTTCCCATCGTCCAGTGGCATACAGCTCCCTACTGAACTCAAGTGTCAGGGGTAGTGCCGTTCTTTTGTCCGATCAGGAGGTGACGCTCAACTTCGAACAACAAGAAGCCCTCCTGCGGTTCTTGGACAGCTTAAAGGCAACAGCCACTTGGAGTGGCCCTGTTATAGAGCGGGCTGTCATCTACCCCTTTCAGAGTGAAAAACTCACACTCGAGTGGGGAAATGGACTCGTTCGTGTCGAAGGTGTGGGTGTTTTTTCGATACAAAATGAAGATCCGATTCTGACTCTCTTGCAGGAGGCAAAATAGATGTTACGCAGGCTCGAAATTTCTAACTTTATTTTGATCGAAAAACAGATCGTCGAGTTTGAAGAAGGGTTTAATGCGATTACAGGTGAGACAGGGGCAGGAAAGTCTTCACTGCTCGGTGCTCTTGCATTTGTTTTGGGTGAGCGAGTCACGACGGCCGTGATCCGAGAAGGAGAAGAAAAGGCGCGGGTGACCGCGCTCGTCGAAGGGCTCACCAGGCCAATGCAGCACCTCCTCGAAGAGGCTGGGGTTGATGTCGAAGAGGGGGAGGATATCATCCTCTCGAGAGAGATGAATGCGAATGGAAAGTCGCGCATTTATATTAACCAACAAGTAGTGACTCTTAGTTTTCTTAAAGAGTTTGCAGGGCGTCTTCTTTCACGCGTCGGACAGCACTCTCTTTATTTGTTAAAATCGAGAAGTCAACTGCGCTCCATTTTAGATCAAACGGGGAACTTGGCTCCACTCATTGGGGAGTATCAAGCGCTCTTCTATGAGGTCAAAACAGAGCAAGAAGAAATCCAAGAGCTCAAACGCCTCTCTAGTGAGCGTTTGCGAGAAGAAGAGACGGCTCGACGTACCATTGAAGAGATCGAAGAGGTCTCACCGAAACCCGATGAAGAAGAAACTCTATATGAAGAGTTCCAAGCGCTCCAACACTTTGAAGAGATCCGGGAATCAAAAGCGCTCTGTTCGGAGCTGCTTTTAGAAAACTCTCAAGCCGTGCTTCCCAGTTTAAGGAGTCTCGAAGGAGCTCTTGAAAAGCTGAGCTCAATCCAACCCAAGTACTCTGAACTGTTAGAGAGTGTTCGCTCCTCTCACATCGAGCTTCAAGAGGTCGCGGACATGCTTTCTCGTGACACCCCAGCACACGCTGAAGATCCATCAAGGCTCACATTCTTAGACGAACGTCTCAGGAAAATCCATCTTTTGAAGAAGAAGTACGGTCCGGAAATGAGAGACGTGCTTCAACTCTTAGAGTCCACGAAACAGCGCCTTCAAAATCTCGAAAATTTAGATGGGGAGATTGAAGAAAGAGAAGAGAAACTGAAGTCGACCCTTAACGAGCTCGACGGGAAAGCAGCTGCTTTGACAAAGGCTCGCCTGAGTGCGGGAAAAAGTTTAGCGAAACGGCTGCAAAAAAGCCTGCAAGAGCTCAACTTGAAAGGAGCAAAAGTCCGCGTCGATCTACAGAAAGAAGAGCGCTCCTCTTTTGGAGAGGATCAGGTGGAGTTCTACCTTCAATTCAATGCGGGTGAAAAAGAGGCCGCTCTGACCAAAGAGGTGAGTGGAGGAGAGCTTTCTCGCATTCTCTTTGCCCTTCATGAGATCTTCTCTGAAATGGAGCAGATCACCACACTCATCTTTGACGAAATTGATGCAAGTATTGGTGGTGTGACCGCCACCATCTTTGGTTCAAAACTTGCCGCGATGGGAGAGCGGGCACAAATCATTGCTGTCACCCACTTCCCTCAGGTCGCTTCTCATGCATCCGTCCACTTCCAAGTCACCAAATCTGGGACTAAAGGCCGCACCACCAGCCAAATCACCCGTCTCACCTCTAAAGGCCGTGATTTGGAGCTAACGCGCATGCGTGGTGGTGAAATCGCTCCTGTTTGACTTTACTATATAGTCAGGCTACTTATTTATTAATTTTAAAAAATATATTATAATATTAATTGAGAAGTTAATAAGGAGTTTATATGGAATCTGTAGAAGATTTTAGCTCTATTTCTGGATCTGGTCCAGTAGGTCCTGTCGGTGGAGAGTCTAGTAGCTTACCCCAGATTGGTGAGACGGTCGTCTGCAATGGCCGTGTGTGTCAAGTGATCGATATGGATGAAGACGGTTATCAAATTGGAGAAGATGAGTGGGTCAGCCTCTCCCAAATGGCCCGCGTGGGAGATGAAGTCCGCCTCAATGCGACAGAGGATTTGGCGGTGATTCAATCCTTTGACAAGGAGAAAGGGATGGTCACACTGAAGGTGCTTAACAATAAAAATGAGGTTGAAGGGAAGGGGTTTGATGTGCACCCCGACGGGATTCTGTATGAGGGGCAGCCTGTCGTCTATAAAAGTGAAGAAGGATGGGTGAGCGGAGTGGTCACTTCCACAGGGAGAGATCCTGGAGAAATTCAAGTAAATGATGAGTATATTCGAATGAAGATGCTAGCGTCTCCAGAAAAAACAGTCTATGTAGATGTGGGCGAGCCCGGTGAGGAGAGATTGATCAAAGGAAAGATTCTGGAGATCTCATCAGACGATTCTGGTAAGACTCTAGTGACACTTCAAACGAAAGAAGGGCAACTTTGGGTGTCACCGGATCAGCTGTCTTCAAGGCGTCCTTTGCAGGAGATAAAAGCTACTTTGGTAACAGGAGGCATGGCTGTCAAAATAGGGGCAACCATAGCTGGGGCAGGAGCTAAAGCCGGGGCCGGAAGGGTCAAGGGAGCGCTCACGTCAGATACAGCCAAGAAGATCGCTAAGGCAGGAGCAGGAGTGGGTGCAGTTGCAGGAGCTTCGGCAGCCGTTGCAGGTGGTGTGGCGGCAGCCACTTTAGCCGCTGGTGCTCTTACGCTTTTAGCCGCTCCGGTGTTGATTTTGGCGGCTCCTCTGATTCTACAAGTCGGTGCGGGGGTGGTCTCGAACAACGAAGAGGAAATCGGAAGCGCTTTGAGATGGGCATGGAAGAATTTGACGACGGATTCAAACGAGTCCACAGCTGCGACAGACCGTGCAGCACGGGGTGTGTTGCCGCAGCAACCGGAGCGTTTTAAGGGCTGGAGTAAAACATTTCACCCAGATCAATCAGTGAGTCTGACTAAAGAGGGCAAAACGCTTTCAGTGAGAAAAGCGGGTATCACTCGACCTCCAGCGGATATCGATAGAGAGAAACTCGCTGTCGTCAATGCGGCAAATGCGGATCTGGATAGCGGTCGGGGTGGGACCAACAAGGTTCTAACGGATGCAGTTTCTGGTGACACCTGGAATGCCTCAAAGGGAGGCAAAACCGGGTTGAAGCCCGGAGAGGTCACGAGTGGGAAGTTGGAGGGAAGTAACACTCTTCAAGCTGGGGTTTTAGTGCAAGCCCTTGGACCTGAGTGGGGACCTGAATACAATTCACCAGCTGGCATGCAAAAAGCCAGGGAAGAGATGAAGGCAGCCTATGAGGGTATTTTTCGAGAGTGTGAGGCTCAAGGAATGGACCACGTTCAACTGCCTCTCCTTTCGGCAGGTAATTTCGCTCCACAAAATGATCCTGAGGCCACCGCTTGGCAGAAGATGACACGGGAGTGTCTGATGGAAGCTTCTGAAGCGGCTTTAGAGAGTGGAAAAGTCAAAAGTGTTCATTTAGTCGACCATGAAGGCGTTCCCACGTTGGCTGGCGTGAATCCATAACGATCCAGACTCGTCAAGAGTTCTGGGTTTCCTTTTTTTCAGCGTGAAAGTAGACTCGACTCCAAAATTCATAGACTTTTGGAGTTATCATGTTCTCACTTTCGCGCTTTCTTTTTCTTTGTAGTTTGCCTCTAACTCTCTTAGCTGAAATCTATTATACCGATGAAAGTCCAATCGTTCCGACGTATGAGGAGACCCCTTCTTATGAGACGGATGATGCGGTTGCGTGGGTAGGACCCAGTGATTTTGACTACCCCGTTCCCAACTTTTTCACCCTTCGAGTCGATTATGAGAATATTTTCCCGGGGCACCTCAAGATGCAAGTTGTGGGAAATGATGACGCCGTTGGGCTCAGTGAACTCAATGTTGTAGCCAGTTACACCAAAACCTTCTGCGGAAAAGAGGGGATCGCCTTTGGAGTCGGGTACACTCGCGCCCATTTGGATTGGGCGCCGAATCTCTTTTTTGCACAGCAGGAATACAATAATTTAGACCTCAGTATCAGTGGAATGACAGACCGGTTTGGGAATCTAGAGATCAAAGGGGCTGTCTCGGCCAGTCTGGATCTCTCCAATTGGGATCCAGGAGGTTCCACATTTTATACCATAACAGGTTGGGGGCGTTATGCTTATGGCTGCTGGTGCGGGGAGCCTATTGGCTGGAATCTCGGGGCGACGGCACGGACGGGTCTCAAACACGACTTGCTCTATCCGATTGTAGGAATTGACTTCTACGCCACCCCAAGAGTGAAGGTGAACTTCATTTTTCCTGTCGATATGGTGATCGGTTACAAGATCAATGATTGTTGGACAGCGGAGTTGGCAGGAAAGATCTGGAACACCCGCCGCCGTGTCGGTCCGAATGAACCTTTTGCGAAAGGATATTGGGAATACCGTAACTCTGGAATTGAGTTAGGCGTTCGTTATCAGTACTTTCCGATCGCTGAAGCGGGAGTTCACGTCGGTTCTACTTTAGGAAATGGGGAGCTTCGAGTTTCGAATTCTAGCGACCAGGCGGTCTCCGAATTTGATCTTCATTCTTCCATGTACGTGGGTGGAGAAGCCCAAATCCGCTTCTAGTTGAGGAAGTTGGTAAAAATTTTATTGCCTTGATATCTGCAATCAGTGTAGATTCAGGATAACTTTTACTATTTGTGCTAAAGTTTACTTCAGCGCTTGCATACTGAATAACAACCAAAAGGAGTGACTAAATGTCTCATCTTAAAAATGGAGAGTCCCTAGGGGCTTTTAGTAAGTGGATCAGAAGTACCACGTTGGTATTCTCTGCGACTCTTGCGATGATGACAGGTTTAGTCGGTTCTGCTTCAGCTGCCGGATTCTGCTGCGACCCTTGCGAGCCCGTTTGCTGCGACATGCCCGACTACGTCCTGTACGCTGACTTTCTTTACTGGCAAACCCATGAAGAAGGATTAGCTTTTGCTAGAAGTGGATACAACAACGACCTTGCTGCAGTAACTGAGCAAGGCAAGCTTTACGCTCCAGAGTGTGAGTGGGAGCCTGGTTTCCGTGTAGGAGCTGTTGTTGATCTAGGATGCTGTGAGTGGGATTTCTTCGCTCAGTACACCTGGATGCACCCTTGCCGCCAAGATGGCGTCACAGGTGTTGGTGAGACTGGCATTGAGCCTCTCATCTTATCTGTAACACCGACTGCTGACCTAACTGCAGCAGCTGGTAGCTTCGAGCTTCGCTTCAATGTCCTAGACTTCGGTCTTGGCCGTACTTTCAACTGCAACGAGTGCTTCATGTTCCGTCCACACTTCGGATTTAAAGCAACATGGCAAGAGCACAAAAACACAGTTGTTTACCAGTGGGGCGATGCTGTAACACCTACAGTTGTATCTACAAACGTTATCCAACAGAAGATGGATTTCGACGGTATCGGACTCCGTGCTGGATTCGATGCTGCTTGGAAGTTCAGCCCATGCTTTAGCGTGGTTGGTAACTTCGCGGTTTCTACTGTTTGGTCTGATATTGAGCTTCGCAGAAACGATTCTTTCGTTGCGCAGCCAGTATCTCTTCCAGATGTTGACCCAACTGTCATTGCAGACCAGAAATTCTGTGACTGCGCTGTAATCCCTGTTGTTGAGCTATTCCTCGGCGTACGTTGGGATTCTACAGTTTGCGACTGCTACGATACTTACGTAAGAGTCGGTTGGGAAAACCAAGTTTGGTTAGACACAAACCGCTTCATCCGTGAGCTAGTTGATTCAGCTGGTAACCACGGTAACCTAACATTCCAAGGTCTTACCCTTGGTGCTGGGTTCGGCTTCTAATTGAAGAAGTCTTACTTCTGATTGTTTTCGAGGGGCTCGGGTAACCGAGCCCTTTTTTTTGGGGTGAAGGGGGTGGAGTGAGATGCATTCGATTTTCGGGCCCTTTTTTTCGTTTTGGATCATCCTGTCTTGGAAATAGCTAAAGGCTATTCCCTGCGACACGATGATCCAAAACTAAGAAAAAAATGGCTCCGAATCTCAAACACCTCTCACTCCACCCCCTTCACCCGTTGGGTGGCTAAAGAAGAAAGAAAAATCCCCTCGAATCTGCCCTCCTATACCTGTGAAACACCAACAGATGAGTTGGGTTTTGGGTGTATCAAGGATTGATTTTATTGAGGGTGGGGGGCATGATCTCAAGAAAAATGGAGGTGATAGATGCTTAGAGTGTTATTGATTGGTTTGGTGATGGTTGCAGGCGTTGTCGGTGCAGAGAAGTACCAGGCACGCGATTTCTCTTCGATTTTGGGAATGAAAGGGTTTAGCGATGACCTTTTGAATATGCACTTTAAGCTTTATCAGGGGTATGTCAAGAACACCAACACGCTTGTAGAAAAAATCGGGGCGCTATCTAAGGGTGGACAGGATCGCTCAAGTGAGTATGCCGGGCTTAAACGGATGTTTGGCTGGGAGTTTGATGGCATGCGTCTACATGAGTACTATTTCGAGAATTTGGGTGGCAGTGGCAAGATTGATCAGGAAGGTGCGCTCTATCAAAGTTTAGTTGACCACTTTGGATCCTATGAGAAGTGGAAACAAGACTACCAAGCTACCGGTCTCATTCGTGGAATTGGTTGGGTGATTCTTTACAAAGATAACAAGACCGGCAAACTGTTCAACTGCTGGATCAATGAGCACGATTTGGGTCACCTTTCAGGCTGTACACCCATTGTGGTGATGGACGTTTGGGAGCATGCTTACATCACTGAGTATGGTCTGGATCGAGCAGCCTACATCGGAAGCTTTTTTAATAATCTCAACTGGAAAGTGGCGGAAGAGAGATACGGATCATAAGTTTTCGATCCGCTTGATGCCGTTCTTGTCTACGACGATACGGAACTTGGAAAGTTCTTTGACGGGCTTTTTGCCCTCTTTTTCGATAGTCGACTGAAGAATGATGTTGATGTGATAGACCTTTGGGAACTCCTGCTCAATCACACTATCGCTCTTATCATCATACCAAAGGTGTGTGTGGTAGGGGTTAGAAGCTTTCTCGATAAAGTGTCGGACGTTAAAGCGGAAGATGACGTTGAGCATGAAGTAGCGCTCGTCTAGGGTAGGCGGCTTTTCAAAGATCGTCATCTTTCTTCTGTAGTTGATCACTGTTTCTGGTCGTTTAAAGCGTTCGACCACGGTGTGAAAGTCTTGATTGCGGATCTTCAAGATCTCTTCAGGGACCTCATCCACGTTTGCAAATGTCACACGCTCTTTCAAGACTCCCAGGCTGGTCTCTTCGTCAGGGGAGAGGATTTCAGTGGTGTAGTCCGAAAGCCACCCTAGCCGTTTCAAGTAGGAGAAGTCTTTGATTCCCTCTTTCAGACGGTCTTTGATCACGTAGACGACGATCATTAGGAGGAGAAAGGGTTCTGAGTTGATGACAAAGACCTTTCCCCAAAGGATAAAGAGTAAGAAATAGACAAACATGGCGATGGCTGCAGCAAAGGCTCCAGCAAGGCCCTGGTAGCGCTTTGTTGGGGAAAAGCGGTTGATATCCAGTAGAAGGGGATCGAGGACGTACTTGTTCAAGATGGACTTTTGATGAATAAAGTCTTCGCCCTCTTCTTCGCCGATTTCTTTTTGGATATCCAGTTGAGGGAGTTCTTTCTCTAAAATTGAAACAAGGAGGGCTTCAACCTTATTTAGTTGAGGGTCTTTTTCACCGTGAATGCGGCTGATCAGTTGAATCAAATATTGGCTATAGCTCTGTTCTGAGAAGCGGTTGATGTAGCTAAGGTGTTCCTTCAGCTCGGCAGAGGCACCTTTCTCAATCAGGTGACTGGTGACCTCCTTATAGCTAGATAGGTACTCAGTGATATCATGCTTCAGAGCTTCGACCTCTTTTATGAGGCTCTCATAGTCTTCTTCTTCCAGCAGGCCGTTTAAACGGATCGCGGTGCGGCGGATTGCACTACGGACCACCGAGGCAGAAAGCTTGAGTTCATTGACAATCCGCTTATCCGTATCAGGCTTGCCGAGTTCTTCCTTGAGCTTCCAGATTTTTGCAAGGGGTGCGGAGGAGAGGTGGAGGTTTGCCGCTTCCTTGAGAGTGAAAAGGGGTGTCTTAAAGCGGATGAGGTTGGTTTGATCGCGGTAGAACTGGGAGCGGCTGTAGGTGTGAGAGTTGACCTGCAAGGCCTGTGGGATGAAGATATAAAACTCTTGGGTGTAGATGCTCTCTTTCTTGTCGGGGTCGGGAAGAAAGTCATCCTTCTGTTCGAATTGCCACTGGTCACGAGGATAAACGGGGTCCGCTTCGAGTTCGTCCGAGTACTGAGCCATTATTTCTTCGCCTCGTAGTGGGGACGCGGCTGATTTAAGACGTACTCAGCGATGTCAAAGGCTTCCTGCTCCGTCAGAATGGGCTGGCGGTAGGGCATATTGGCGTGGATGAAAGCTGCGAAAATTTCAGGGCGGTGCATGCCGGCTCCATCGTTGAAAGATTCGTCGCCCCAGAGCGGTGGGATATTCAGAATTTCTTCGTCGCCAGGGAGGTGGGTTCCTGCACCGTCGATTCCGTGGCAGCTTGCACAGTGCTCGACATAGAGGGCTTTGCCTTTATTGATGTCGGGGGCACGTTTTCTTCTGATAGGCTTTAGACCGAGCCATGGAAACTCTTTTTCACCCTTGACTGGAGACGAGATCCATTCGAAGTAGGCGAGAAAAGCCTCCATCTCTTTCGAGTCGTGGGGCAAGGGTTTCCCGTTGAGACTGCGCTGGAAACAGCCGTCGATGCGTGTGGCTAAGTCGATCTCTTTTCCTGCTCTTTTGTTAAATCGAGGGTAGACTTCGGACACGCCGACAAGCGACATCGATCCGTTTCGTCCTCCCCAGGTGTTTCCACCTTGAAAGTGGCAGTTGGTGCAGCTGAGCTTATCACCTACCCAGTCCGAAGCGTACCTTGGCGTGTTGGTCATCAGGCGGTACCCCATCATCACCTTCTCACGGATACGCGGGGGGGCTTGTTCAGGGTCCACAAGGATACGGAGCTTGCCCTTTGGGGTGAGGAAATAGATCAGGGGAAGGGTTAAAATGGCAAGAAAGAGAAGAAAATAGAGGAAGCGCAACGTTTTCATAGCTCCTCATTCTAAAACTTTATTGAATTAGGTGCTAGCTCGTGTGAGTCTTTCTCTGAGTGTGGTCCAGAGCCCCTCCTCAGGAAAGTCCATGTCTACCCAGGCTTGATCCACCTTTTTCTGGTCGAGGAGACGGAGGAGTCCATAGAGGTTTTGAAGGGCTTCCTCTGGGCGATCAAGAGAGCCGAAGTGGAGAACTTCTTTGGCGTTTGCATAGCTCCTTTCTGAGAACCCTAGGACGGTCGGAGCTTCTTGTCGGTACTCCGATCCTAGATGGAGTGAGGCCTTAGGGCTGTAGTGTCGAAAATGCTGGCCAGGAGAGAAGGTCCGCTCGCTCTTCTCTAGCTGGTTCACCGGAGCTTTTAAAACCGCTTCGATTTCCTCTCTGCTAAGAGCTCCTAGGCGTGTGATCTTCCACCCTCCATCAAGATAGATCAAGATGGTGGACTCCACTCCCTTTTCTGCACCCTCCTCTTCAAAAACAGGAAACTCCTTCCCAAAATCCTCCTCTACGTGGGCTGCACTGGTGGAAGAAGGTCGTCCTGAGAGGTTGGCTGAGGGAGCCACAAGAGGGCCGGTTTCACGGATCAAGCTGAGAGTGGGGGCATGGTTGGGCATTCGAATCGCCACGGTCGGAAGCCCTGCTCTCACGAGAAAGGGAACGCTGTCCTTCGCGGGGAGGATGAGAGTCAGTGGCCCTGGCCAGAAGGCTTCCATGAGCTGCTTTGTCCCAGGGGGAAGCTCTTTTGTTAACTCTTTGACTGAAGAGGGGCTTGCGATGTGTAGAATCAGGGGATTTTCTAGCGGTCTTTTTTTGAGATCGAAGATTTTTTGGACTGCGGGGCCATTTTGATAGCAGGCTGCAAGTCCAAACACTGTCTCGGTAGGAAGAGCGACGACATCGCCCCGGAGGAGGAGCTCCTTGCATTCAAAAAAATTGAGTTTCACGTCATAAAATTATACGCTTCAAACCAATTTTGAGCTATCCTATCTCACTGTGATGAATCAGAAAAATGGAAAAAAAATTTTGATCTTTCTCGGCCCTCCGGGGTCTGGAAAAGGCACTCAAGCAGTCCGCCTCGCAGCGGAGCTTCAGCTTCCCCATATCTCGACGGGGGATCTCTTCCGCCACCATATCAAAAATGAGACGCCTCTTGGTCTGAAAGCCAAAGAGTACATCAACAAAGGATTGCTCAGCCCAGACGAGCTCGTCTTTGAGATTCTCAAGGTGCGTCTTGAAAAACCCGACACGGAGAAGGGATTCATCCTCGATGGGTTTCCGAGAAGGATCTCTCAAGCTGAAGAGCTCAAAAAAATGCTAGATGGGTCGGTGAACATGGAGGCCATTGATTTCGAGGTGCCTGATCAAGTGATTATCGACCGGATTTCAGGACGTCTCCAGTGCACATCATGTGGGAACACCCAACACAAGATTTTCCAACCCCCAAAAGTGGAAGGGGTTTGCGACCTCTGCGGAGGAAAGTTGATCACTCGTGATGATGATCAGGAAGAGGTGGTGATGGAACGTCTCAATGTCTACCACAAAGAGACAGAGCCACTGATTGGGTATTACCGAGATCTTGGATTACTGAAGGTGGTCGATGCGAATCAGACCCCTGAGAAGGTCTATCAGGAAGTCCTTAAGCTCACATAGTCTTTTAAAAGCGCTTTAGTGAAGAGGTAGCGGTCTTTGAAATCATTGACAGTCGTGAGGCGGAAGCGCTGAAGGCTCTCTTGGAGCTCATCAAGGAGAAGGGCACGTCCTTCTGGAGCGTAGAGCTTTTCTGTTAGAGCTTCTTTGGTTTTATACTTTGGAAGGAGTCCGACTTCCCAATACTCTTCAACTTCCCAGAGCCCGAGCCGAGCCAGTGCTTCTACACCTGGTTCGCCGTCTTCAAGAGCGTGGATGTTCTCCTCTGACTTGCCTCCGAAGACGGAGCTGAGCTCCTCTTTTAACTTTCCGAAAAGGCCCGTCTCTTTCTCTTCGATCCCAATCAACTCGTTCTTAGTGCGGATGAGACTCTCTTTGAGATCGCTGAGGCGTTCGACAAGATCGGGGCGGTTGCTGTTCCAAGCGACACTCAGTGCCCTGTTGACGAGGATAGTGAGTCCTTCAAGAGCTAGATCAAAGCGGCGGATTTTAGCGATGGTGGCGCGGATATCATCCATCGTCACCTGCTGCGCGTTGATTTCATGGAGGGAAGCTTCAAAACGTTCCAACTCCTCGACTCGATGGTTGAGGTCACTTTCGGCCTCATGGACAAAGAGGGTGAGGTGGTGTTGGACGGGTTCGATCAGAGCCTCGTGTTGGATCAAGCGGATATACGCCTCTGGGCCACTGACTAAAAGATTGAGGAAGACGCGGTGGGAGAGGCCTACAATCAAGGCAGAAAATTTCCAGTGCTCTTCTGGAGCAGAGTGGACCACGTCCTGCATGAGCGCGAGTGAGTAGTGCGTGTTGAGCACTTTTCCAACAGCCTCGACCTGTTCTTTGGTCTGCATGCCGCGGATCAGAGCAGAGATTTTTCGGACATTCTCAGCGCTCAAGCTCTCTTCCACAGCACTCACAAGATCAGAGATTTTTTCGGGGCTGAGATCTTTAGCTTGCTCCTGAAGCTCGCTCTCATTGAGACGCTCAAAAGCTTCGAGCAGTTCTTTATCACTCAGTTGGGAAAGACTCATCATAGCCTCATCTTACCCATTCTAATTTTTAGGTGTAAATCTTTAATTGAAATCATCTAAGTCACTGGAAATAAGTGACAAAAACTCAATGGGGTGGTAGGTTTTCGGGGCATGCTGGTCTCGAATCTGGCTCCGGCAAGAAAAGCCTGCAGAGAGGATCACCGATTCTTTAGGTAGCATCCTAAGCGATTTAAAAAGAGATACTTCTGCAACTTTTAGAGAGATGTCATAGTGCTCTTTCTCATATCCAAAGGATCCAGCCATCCCACAGCACCCGGAATCGATCTCATGGACATTTGCTGAGGGGAGCAGTTTTCTTAAAAGCGTTCCTAAAGAGCTCTTTCCGTAGAGTGCCTTTTGATGGCAGTGGTCGTGAACGGCGATCGTGAGAGTGTCATCGACCACCTGAAGGGAGTCGACGTGTTCTAGCAGGAAGTTTTCGATAGGGGTCACTTGGGGAACCGTTTTACCGGGAAGGAGAGAGGGGAGGTCATCGACCAGCATCGAGTGGCAACTGGGTTCGAGGCTGAGAAGAGGGAGGGAGGGGTCGATCCGAGTGAGAAGTTGCTCAAGCGATTCTCTTGCCTCATCGATAAAGCCTTTGGAAAAGAGGGTGCGTCCACAGCAGTGCCACTCAGGAGCTAAGACTTCAAAACCCATTTGATTCAAGAGTTTCACGGCGTGGATGCCGATCTCCGGAACGTAGAACTCGGTGTAGGTGTCGATGAAAAGAGAGACTTTTTTCGGAGCGCTTTTCTGTTTGTATTCTTGGAATAAGTGGCTGAATCTCTTCTCTGCAACTTGGGGGAGAGTGCGCTTGGAGGCAATACCAAACAAACTTTGAGTTTTTCTCGCGACGCGGCTCTTCAAGATCCAGTTAAAAAACGTTGGCTGCTTTGAAAGGAGGAGGCTGAGTTTTCCAAAGTGCGCGAAGAGGCGGTCCCGTAAAGAGGCACCCTTTTGTTGGTTCCACTGATAGAGGAGCTCTGTCTTCATCTTAGCCATATCGACTTGTGAAGGGCACTCACGCTTGCATCCTTTGCACATGAGACAAAGGTCTAAAATGCGTCTCAGTTCTGGGTCTGCTAAAGACTTCGCTTTCAAGTCACCTGTGAGGAGTCCTTTGAGTGCTGTGGCTCTTGCTCGGGTAGAGTCAAACTCTTTTCCTGTTGCTTGAAAAGAGGGGCACATCGTCCCGGTGCGTTTACGGCAAAGGCCATTGCCGTTACAGAGGTCGACTGCGAGTGCAAAACCTCCCTCCTTAGAAAAGTCAAGTGCTGTGGAGATCTCTTGAGGTGCTGGCCTGAGGTGGGTATCAACAGGAAGGGGGTTGACAATGATATGGGGATTGAGAAGCTGGTGGGGATCGAACGCTTGTTTCACTTCACGGTGTGCTTCGTAGAGAGCTTCTCCAAAAAGTTCGGGGTTGAGCCATGAGCGGATGCGTCCGTCGCCATGCTCTCCACTCATCGCCCCTCCAAACTGTCGTACGAGTTGAACGACCTGGGCCATGATCTCTTTGAGAGTTTCTTTTTCACTGCGTAGGTCAAGGTAGGGGCGGAGGTGTAGGCAGCCCTCACCCACATGCCCGTAAATTCCTGAGCTTTTTCCAAAGGTCTCGAGAAGATGTAAGAATTTTTGGAAGAAGGCGTGCAAATGTTCGGGAGGGATGACAATGTCTTCGATGAAGGCGACCGCACGCTGGTAGGAGCGCTTTGAGAGAAGCAGCTCTAACCCTGCTTTTCGTACATTCCAGATCGCCTCTTTCGCACGTGCGTCCTTCACGAACTCAGACTCAAAAAGAGTTTTAGAGAAGCTGAGTTTTTTCAGTTTCTCTTCCACCTCCTTGTCTGACTCACCTGAAAATTCGAGGACAAAAACGCCTGCTGGGTCGCCTTTGACCCAAGTGATCTCCTCCTCCATTTTTGCCAGCTGCTTACCCGCTCGGAGAATTTCTCGATCGATCAGTTCAAGGGAACTGGGCGACTGCTCAAGGAGAGAGGGGATCTCTTTTGAGGCCTCGACTAAATCGTCAAAAAAGAGAAGCACAAGGGTGCTTTTTTTGGGGATCGGCACGATGTTGAGTTTCATCTCTGTGACAACTGCTAGCGTGCCTTCCGACCCCGCCAGTAAGCGAGGGAGGCAGATCTCACCGTCCGTCAAAAGAGCGTCGAGGTTGTACCCTGTCACCCGCCTTTTGACTTTAGGGAAATGGGCTTCAATCTCTGGGCGGTACTTCTCTTGGATCTTCTTCAGTCGTTGAAGGATCGGGTGGGAGTTATGGGTTGCTTCTTTTTTGAATGTGAACGCTTCCCCTCCCATCAGAAGCCCTTCTGCTTCAAGAAGGTGGTCCGACATTTGTCCCCAGACGAGTGAGTGGCTTCCTGCGGCATTGTTTGCAACCATTCCACCTAGTGTGGCGCGGTTACCAGTAGAGGTGTTGGGACCGAGTCGAAACCCATAAGGGTGAAGAGCGGCGTTCAGTTCATCTTGAACCACTCCCGCTTCCACAGTGACGGTTCTCTTTTCGCGGTCGATCTCTAGAATTTCTGTGAGGCAGGTTGAGAGATCGAGAACGATTCCCTGCCCAAGACAGCTTCCTGTGATCCCGGTTGCAGCGCCGCGGGGGGTGACCGAAACGCGCTCTTCTTGGGCGATCTGAAGGAGGCGGCGGAGGTCTTCACGTCCTTTCGGGAGAACGACCACTTGTGGAACGACTTGATAGATGGAGGCGTCGACGCTGTAGGCAACGCGTGTCACCTCGTCTGCGTAAACGGCTCCCTCGAGCTCTTTTTTTAATCTCTCGAATAGCTTCATGAAACGTGTTGAAACGGGTAAAGAGCTCCAAGTTGAAGGATTTGGGTGAGTTCGTCAAGGGCTTCACGCGTTTCTGTTAAGAGTTGCGGGTCTCTGAGGTCATTCAGAGAAAGGCGGTCGCGGTAGTGTTTTTCGACCCACTGCTTTAGCTCGTTGATCAGATTTGAATCTAGCAAAACTCTCCCTTCCATTGCTTCGATCTCCTCTTCTTTTAGCGGGATTTTGGCTTGTAGGCAAGCCGGTCCACCGCCGTTTCTCATGCTCTCGCGGAGGCTGACGAAGAGGAGGGTTTGGATGGGGGAGTCAGGATCTTCGAGAAGCTGGTCTGCGACGGCTTTCACAGAAGGGATCTCTTGGCACTGGGAGGGCAAGACCATGACGATTCCGCTCTCTGTTTGAACGAGTTCGCTGTTGAAGAGGTAGCTTTGGACCGCCTCTTGAAGAGTGATCTCTTTCACCTCTCTCAAAATCAGCTTTCCGTCTGCTTTTTCTTGTAATGAAGCAAGGACTTGGGCTTGATCTTCAAAGCTCTTTTCATGAAAAAGAAAGAAATTTTCTATTCCGCAGGAAATCACATCGTTGTGAAAGACACCTGCTTCAATGGCCTCTTGGTTTTGCTCCGCAAAAAGAGTTTTGCCTTTGTCGAGCTGGTGTTGTTTCGCGACTGCGATGGAAGCTTGTAAACTCTGTCTTCGTGGAAAGGTTCCTTTCTGTTCTTTCCCTGAATCTGACCAGACAAAAAGCTGGAGGGAGTCTGCAAACCGCACATGGTTGGCGGCTCCTTCATCAGGAAAAGGGACGGGGGAGTGGATGGTGAAGAGTCTCTTGTCAGAGAAGATTTTTTGCAAAACGGCTTGGGTGAAGGGCGGCTCAATAGAGCGGTGAAGGTGGGAGAGGAGGCTAGCAGGGGTGAGATGGACCTTCTGATCCTGCGTGTCAGCCGATGCAGCAGCTGTGAAGCTGTTCGCGACCCACATCGCACTTGCAGAGGAGACGCTATAGAGAAGCTCGGGTTTAACCTTGTAAACTTGGTCGAGGATGTGTGAGTCGGATCCTGTAAATCCCTTTTCACGCAGGGTGGGGAGGTGTGGGCGTTCGTGCGGAGGGAGGAGAGCCTGCTTCACCCCGAGACTGTGCAACATCTCCATCTTTTTCAAACCCTCTAGGGCGGCTTGTTTGGGAGAGGATATGAGCTCTTTCGAGCCCATGGAAGCGAGATTTCCGGCGGCGAGGCCTCCAAAGGTGTGCGTGGGTCCGACGAGTCCATCGAAGTGCACATCGACCATCTTAGATCCCTGGGAGAGGGGTTTCTGGTAAGATGAGTTGGTCGGAGCAGGTGGAGGCGATGGGGTAGGCACAGTAGTCAGCAGCGTAGTAGGCACTTGGACGGTGGTTGCCACTTAAACCCACACCACCGAAAGGCTGCGCACTCGAAGCCCCTGTCGTTGGCTGGTTCCAGTTGATCAAGCCCGCTTTGAGTCGAGGGTAAACATAGTCGTACTCTTCCTTAGAGTCTGAGAAAAGGGATGCAGAGAGGCCAAATTTGGTTTTTGAAGCAACCGCGATCGCTTCACCGAGACTATTCACCCAGATGAGCTGCAAAAGCGGAGCGAAGAGTTCTTTGTCAGGGAGATTTTCGACCTCGGTCACATCAATGAGACCGGGGCAGACGAGTCCGGTACCTGGGCGGAGGTGCTCCAGACGGATCAGGGAGGTTCCACCAAAAGCCTGGAGTGCAGACTGCGCGGTGAGGGCTCGCACGACCGCCGCTTCTGAAATCAGGGGACCGAGGAAGGGCTCAGGCTCTTCTTTAAAGTGACCCACTTTGAGCTCGAGGGTTTTGTCGATAAACTTCTCAACAAAACGGCGGTTGCTTTCGCTGTCGATGACGATCATCCGTCTTGCTGCCGTGCACCGTTGCCCGGTGGTGATATAAGAAGAGAGAATCGCTTGGTAGACCGCCGCGTCGAGATCAGAAACATGGCTGACAATGAGGGGATTGTTTCCTCCAAGCTCAAGCGCGAGGATCTTCTCCAGATGCCCTGCTTGGCTTTTTTGTAGCGCTTTTCCCACCTCAACGCTGCCTGTGAAGAAGATTCCGTCGACCTCCTCATTTTCGCTGAGTGCTTTTCCAATATCGCCTCGACCTTGTAGAAGGTTCACGACGCCAGGAGGCACTCCTGCACGCTCCCAGCACTGGACCATCATTTCTCCGACGAGGGGAGTTTGATCACTCGGCTTGAAGATGACTGTGTTTCCTGCGATCAGGGCGGGGACGATGTGTCCATTGGGGAGGTGTAGGGGAAAGTTGAATGGGCCAAGGACAGCGACGACCCCGTGGGCGCGGTGTCGAGTCTCGAATCGGGTAGATCCCTTTTCAAAATGGATGCTTTTGCAGCGTTCTTCGTAGCTTTGGATCGAGATACCAACCTTAGCGATGGCGGCTGCAACCTCTGTTTTGGCTTCCCATAACGGTTTACCCACCTCTTGAGAGATCGTGAGAGCGAGCTTTTCCTGTACGTCCTTTAGCTCCTTCTCGAAAGCACGTACATAGTTGAGACGCTCTTCGAGGGACATGGCCATCCAGCGATAACTCTTATTCTTTGCAGCAGAGACGGCCCGAGAGACATCGGTTGGAGCGGCCATTCGAGCTTCGTAAAGCAGCTCCCCGTTATAGGGATCGGTCGATTTGAGGGGTTTGCCATAGCCGGAGATCCACTCTCCACCGACATAGAGACCGCGACGGGTCGGCTTAGAAAGCTCTGGGGTGCGATTGCTCATAGACCTCCTTTTTTAATTTAGGAGAGACTTTTGTGTAAATCGTTGTTGTAGAGAGATTGCTATGGCCTAGGAGCTCTTGGATCGTTTTGAGGTCCATTCCCATCTCCAGCCAGTGGGTGGCGATCGTATGACGGATCGTGTGAGGGGTCGCTTTACCCGCCAGCCCACTCGCCTTCAGGTAGAGGTCGAACTTGCGGTCCACAGAGCGCTCACTGAGGCGTTCTCCAAAGCGATTCAAAAAAATGGCACGTTTGTCTCTTTCGGCGTAGTGGCCATGGATCTCTTCGTAGCGCTCTCCATCTTCGAGATAGGCCTGGATCCAGTCGCGTGCACCGGGGGTGAGGGGCACGATCCGCTCCTTCTTGCCCTTTCCTCGCACCTGTAAAAGAAGGTTTTCAGGATCCAGATCCGATCGATTGAGGCCCACGAGCTCCTGAACCCGGAGGCCCGAGCTGTAAAAGAGCTCTAGGATGGCTCGATCACGGCGTCCTAAAAGAGTGGAAAGATCGGGTTGTAGAAAAAGCTGTTCCACCTCTGCATAGGTGAGTGGGTGGGGGATCTTCTTTTCTAACTTGGGGTTGGTGAGCCCCTCAGTGGGGTTGACCTCGACCCAGCCTTTCCCCTCCGCATATTTGAAAAAACTGCGCAGGCAGGCAAGGCGCCTGACAATTGTTTTTCGATGGACTTCCTTTTCGGTTAGGTGAAACAGGTACTCTCGAAGCGTGCGCAGCTCAATTTTTGTGAGGGGGTAGTCCTCTTCACTCTCCTGGATTTGGACCTCGTCAACATGGGGAGGGAGCTTCTTCGGCTCTTGATCTTTCAACAGCCAAAAACGGAAATCGTTTAGATCGATAGCATAGTTGCGCAGTGTGTGTGGGGAGAGCTGTCTTGCCACCTGGAGATGCTGCAGAAAGTGGAGTGCTGAACGGTACATGATTTCAATAGTTTACTTCTATTTGATGATTATCGGGAAGAGGGGGTGATGCTGTTGATGATATCGTATTTTTTACCCTGTAAGTATATCAAAATAACGTGATATGATTTTCAGAAAATGAGGTCGTGTTATGCTTTCACCTTATGCCTACTTTACACAGCCTTCTGAATGGGTTCTCCATCACAGCCGAAAACCGCACCAGGATCTTCCCCTTCTTGCAAAACGTGTATGCGTGATCCTTCCATTGGCTTTGCATGCAGTGGTTTCGATTGTAGAGAGTGTAGGCATGTCTTTCTTTGTGAAGGCATTCAACATCTGCTTTCACTGCCGAGTCTGAATGCGTGTTTATCCTAAGAGGATGGGCTGGTGATTGGCGAAGAATTTGTTGTTCAGCTGCTTGTGAAAATGGGCTACCTGAAAACACCTTAATCTAGATAAAATAGAGGGTCGGAGGATATGTATATGGGTTTGTTCAAAGTTTTATTTTTAGTCTCGACTGTTTTTATGTTGAACTCGAAGCAGGTCGAAGCTCAGATCGGAGAGGAGTGGTTTCAGCAGATAGCAGAAGCCACAGCGGTGACCTACTACCCCGATAAGGAAGGAACAGTAGGGGTAGCGCTTTGCAAAAGCGAGATCGAAAGTTTAAAGGCATTTTTGTTGAATGACCGCAACTACCTCTGGGGGATGAATCGCCGTTCACCATTCATTCCAAAAGGAAGTCTTCAGTTTGGAAGCGAGGGGCTGCGCATTGTCTTGAGTCTACAAACGCTTCAACTCAAAATGGAAGAAGAGGAGCGCTGTGTGATTTTAGAGTTGAGCGATGCTGAGGCCCGCGAGATCATCGAGTCTCTTTTGATCTGTCAGAAGGCCGCATGAATTTCTGTTTTTTCGCTGCAGCCCTCCATGCACTCTTTGTATTTGACACTCTAGATCCTGATGTCGGGAGTGCAATGGTCAAAAACCGCTCACTTCTTGACCAAACGTTTGAAGAGGTCGCGCGCTCCCTTGAGATGACCTATGAGCCTCATATGCTGGACGGGAAAAAGCTGACTTATCGCCAGCTTTTAGATGCCATGACACAGGTTAGGGTCGAGCAGGACGATCTCTTTGTTTTCTATTTTTCAGGGCACGGGGGCCGGCTTGATGAGAAAAAAGACCCTTGGCCCTATCTTTACTTTAGTGGAGACCGAAGCGCGATAGATACCCTCTTGATTGACTCCTTTGTGGAATCATTGAACCCGCGTTTTTACTGGAGGCTGGTCGATTGCTGCAATGCGACGGCAGAAGATGTCGATAAGCTCAGGGCTATCACATGGAATAAAGAGCGAGTGCGAGACAATCTAAAACGCCTTTTTCTCAGTGAAGTTAGCTCTGTTATCGTAAGCTCGGCTTCACCAGGGGAGGTTTCTTGGGCTTACGATCGGTATGGAAGCTGCTTTACACTCTCGCTCCTCCAAGATCTTTTCTGGAAGCTCTCCGGAACAAAAAATGTCACCTGGGAGGCTCTATTGATGGACGCGTCGGCGCGGCTGCGGGTGAAGCAGACTCCCTATTGGGAAATCAAATAATCTATCATTTTTTTGGGAAAGTGAAGACCTTGAGATCTTCAGAGGCGTGGCTGTTGGGGAAAACGGTGCGGGCCTCTTCTTCGAAAAGGACAGTGTCGGTATAGCGGGCAGAGAAGTGGGTGAGGATAAGCTCTTCAGCACCGGCCTCTTTGGCGATCTCGGCTGCTTCCTTCGCTGTCAAGTGGAGGTACTGCTTTGCAAGAGCTCTCTCAGAGTCCAGGTAGGTGCTCTCAGCAAGGAGAAGACGGGCTCCTTTGGCTAGCTGTAGCGCATTTTCGCAGGGGCGTGTGTCTAAGACCACGGCGATCGAGTCTCCTTTCCGGATCCAGCTGACTTCGTCGATGGTCACCTTCTGCCCGTTAACGGTGATTTCTCCTGTCTCTTCAATATCGCGTACAGCGCGGCCGAGGACCCCCTTCTCTTTCAACTTTTTGGGGTCAAACTTTCTTTCGTCTGGCTCAGTGACACGCCAGCCGATATTTTGAACACCGTGCTGGAGGAAGCGCGCTTCCACCTCAAAATTTTCATCCTTGTAAACGACTCCCTCAGAGTCGATCGGATGTTCTACGACTTGGATGGTTTCGTGGTAGATCGTGCCGTAGCGGAGGCGGTCGAAATACTTTTTTCCACTCGCAGGATAGAAGCAGTGGATCGGGTGGGTCACTTTGTCGAGGTTGAGGCGCATCAAAAAGGAGCCGAGGCCGAGGCAGTGGTCGCCGTGGAAGTGGGAGACGAAGATGTAGTTCACAGCAGTCGGTGCGGTATTGGCAAAGATAAACTGTCTTTGGGTTCCCTCGCCTGGATCAAAGAGCAGCCCCTGACAGTTCCAGCGGAACAGGTAGGCGCCGTGGTTGCGGTGGCGGGTGGGCTGTTGGGATGAGCAGCCAAGGACAGTGAGGTCACGGACAGTCATGCGTTTCTCCACTTAAAAAAAGAAAGGCGCCCTAAAACGAAACCGACAGCTGCCCCTGTCAAGTGTGCCGTGTTGGCAATACCGATACTCATCGATTTTTCTAGAAAGACTTCAGAGGTAAACGAGATGAGCTGGAGTCCAAACATCGCAAGGATGAAAATCATTAAGAGCATAAAAGTCGCTTTTTGGAGGAGGTACCCCTCCCAGGGAGCGATCTTTTGTCGAACCCAGATAAAGGTCAGCATCGCACAGAGGATTCCTGAAAAGCCCACGAAGTTGGGGCCGCTCATCAAGTACTGGGCTGTGTTACTCATCACGCCGGCGACTAGAATCAAGAGGAGGTAACGGCCCAGGCCAAGGCGCTCTTCGATCTGTTTTCCCAAGACAAGAAGCCAGATCATATTGAAAAGCAAATGGAAGATATCGCTGTGAAGCAGGGCGGGCGTGAAGGCGCGCCACACCTCTCCTTGACGGATCTTCTCGAAGAGGGAAGCCTCTGGAATGGTTTCGTCTTTAAAGGCTCCGAAGGATTGAAGGAGGTGGGGGTAGATGCCATGCCACCAAGGGGTTTTGAAATACTGGTTGAGGAGAAAGCGTCCCTCTTGGGGGAGTTCTGCAGGGTCAGTGAGGCTCGGTAGCCCGTAGAGCTTGACCAGTTGGTCGAGGTAGGAGAAGGCTTGAGGGTAGTCGTAGATGAGCTCTTTATTGATCTTGGGGCTGAAGAGTGCAGCGCTGGGAAGGGGGAGGGGAATCGGTTCACGGTTTGGTGCTGTGATGGAGCCCCAGGTAAAAATCAGGATGCAAAGGAGGATGATGTAGGAGGTGAAGGACTGTTTTTGCGACGCCTGCATCACTTTTTTGGGAGAGGTAAAGTACTCCTTGTCCACAATCACCTCTGGAATGATGGTCGGGGGCTCGACTTTGTACTTGCTGTTTTGAGGGTCTGCTTTAAAGTCCTCAAAGTACCTCATTGCACGGTCGAGGTCTTCTTCGTCAATGATCCATATTTGAAAGGTAGGAACCCCGTATTGATCGTCTTCCCAATCTTTAGGAATTTCTACTTCGATGCGGTTCGCAATCTTTTGGCTATTCAGGTAGCTCGAAAAGCGGCTGGCGAGGCGTTCGTTTTCTAAGGTGCCGATGATGCGCATGTCTGATTCTCGGGGATGTCGGTGGTACGAATTTTGTTCAGTATTTCACTAGTTGCGAGTCCTGGTAGACGTTCGACGTAGTGGACGGTGCCTCCGCCTTCTTCCACAACATCCGACTCGAGGCAGCGTGGGGCGTACTCGCTTCCGTTGACGTGGACGCTTGGGCGAAGCTGTTTTAAAATGGAACGAGGATCCTCTTCATCGAACCACGTCACAAAGTCGACAAATTCGAGCGCCGCGACCATTTGAAGGCGGTATTCTAGGGGAATGATCGGGCGGTCAGGGCCTTTATACTTTTGGATAGAGGCGTCTGTATTCAGTGCGACAATCAAAAGATCGCCCTCTGCTTTCGCTTCGTAAAAGATCTGCAAGTGACCAGCGTGTAAAAGGTCAAACGATCCGTTAAGAGTGACGGTCTTGACACCGTTCTCTTTCCAAACTTTGACTTGATTCGGGATTTCTTCTGGGGGGAGGAGCTTCTTTTTCACTTCCTCCTTCCATAGGTGTTTAGTCAAAAGTCTCTAGATCTCCTCAATCATCTGGTTTTCAGCTGCAATCGCTGGAAAAGCGATCTTAAATACATCGTCATAATGGTCTACAAAGTGGAAGTCCAGTCCCTCTTTGAGTGTGTCAGGGAGTTCGACAAAGTCACGCTCGTTGTCTTTAGGGAAGATGACTGTCGTTAAACCGGAACGCTTCGCAGCGACGACCTTCTCTTTGACCCCACCAATCGGTAGAACGCGGCCTGTTAGGGTTAGCTCTCCTGTCATTCCTAAATCATCAAGAACGGGTTCGTCGAGAAGAAGGGATAGGAGGGCGGTGACCATCGTCACTCCTGCGGAGGGTCCATCTTTTGGTGTGGCTCCTTCAGGAATGTGGATGTGTACCTGGTTCTTTTCAAAAAAGGTGTGCGTCGGAGCGTAGCGGTGGAGAGCTCCGTGGAGGTAGCTCCAAGCAATCTGCGAGGATTCCTTCATCACATCGCCTGCTTGTCCAGTGAGCTTCATCTCTGTCTTTTCGTTCGCTACCTTGAGCGTTTCGATATAGAGCGTTGCTCCACCAAGGGCTGTCCAGGCAAGGCCGGTGCAGACACCAATCGGTGTCTCCTCGTAAAAACGGTCAGAGGTGTAGACCGGTTTGCCGATGAATTCCTCTAGATTTTTGGGTGTGATCGAGATTTTTGCAGGCTTTTTCTTACCAGCTTCTTTTTCTCGTACGAGCTTCACCGCGCATTTTCGCAGGATTTTCTTGATCGTATTTTCAAGGCTACGCACACCTGCTTCCCGTGCATAGTGGTTGATGATTTGCTTGAGTGCAGCCTGAGTGAAGCTGACGTCTGTCGCCTTGAGACCCATCGCCTTTCTGTTGCGGGGGATCAGGTAGTGGGAGGCGATCTTCAGCTTCTCTTGCATGATGTACCCTGACATGCGCAAGATTTCCATCCGGTCTTGAAGCGGCTCGGGAATCGTGTCGAGCACGTTCGCAGTCAGGATAAAGAGGACGTTCGACAGATCGCAGCGGACATCGAGATAGTGGTCTAAAAAATCCGTGTTTTGTTCAGGGTCGAGCACTTCCAACAAGGCAGAGACAGGATCTCCTTGGTAGGAAGAACCGCCGATCTTGTCGATCTCGTCAAGCATGATCACGGGGTTCATGCTTTTTGTGCTTTTGAGTGCTTGAACCAGTTTACCGGGCATGGCTCCGATGTAGGTGCGCCTGTGTCCTTTGATCTCCGCCTCATCGCGCATTCCACCTACAGAGAAGCGGTAGAACTCACGGTTCAGCGCATTGGCGATGCTTTTACCGATCGACGTTTTACCTGCACCTGGTGGGCCGACGAGACAGAGGATGGAACCTTTGACTCCATTCGAGAGCTTGCCGACACCGATAAATTCCAAAATGCGCTCTTTGACATCTTCGAGACCGTGGTGGTCTTTTTCGAGAATTGCCTGAGCCGATTCGAGGTTGAGGTTCTCCTCAGAGTAGATTCCCCAGGGGACGACGGTGAGCCAATCGAGGTAGCCACGGCAAACGGAGTACTCAGCAGACTGGGCATCGAGGGAAGAGAGTTTTTCCATCTCTTCGTCGATGACCTTCTGGACCTCGTCGGGAACCTCGCGTGCTTTGAGCCTTTTCTCAAACTTTTCAAAATCGGTGCTCTTCTCGTCTCGCTCGATCCCCAGCTCTCGCTTGATCGTTTTGAGCTGTTCACGGAGGAAGTACTCTTTCTGAGATTTAGATACATTCGCTTCGATCTTCTGACTGATCGAAAACTGGAGCTTGGTGAGGTCGAGCTCGTTTTTGAGGAGCTTGAGAGCTTTGGTGATCCGTTTAGGAATCGGAAAAGTTTCGAGGACTTCTTGCATCTCTTCACGGCTGGCTGTCGTGAGTGCGACGGCGAAGTCGGCGAGCTTTCCTGGCTCGGTGAAGTCAGAGTGGCCGAGGAAAATTTGGAGCTCCTCTTTGAAGAGGGGATTGAGCTTCAATAGCTCTTTGATCGTAGAAATAATTCCAATCGAGTAGGCCTTCAGCTCTTTTGTCAGCTTTTTCTTTTCCTCGTGGAACTTGACCTTGGCTTTTAAAAACTTTTTGTCGGGAAGCTGCTTGGTGATGGTCAGGCGCTTCTCCATATTGAGAATGACCTGGGCTCCACCGTGTTCCATGGGGACGATACGCAAGATTTTGCCAAGGACACCCACTTTGTATAAGTCCTTGGTGGTCAACTTGTAAATGTCATCCTCTTCATGCTTTGTGAGAGCGAGAGCGACAGATTTATGAGGGGATTTTGCCACTTGCTTCAGAGCGTCGTAGTAGGGACCTGGTTCGATGACAATGGGAGCGGCCATGCCTGGGAAGAAGGGACGACGGGCAAGAGGGATCACGAAGAGTTCATTCGGGGTCGGCTGGGGGATCTTCTCCGTCACTGCAGTTTCCTCAACAGGATGAAAAATAGCATTCTCAAGTTCCTCTTCTAGAGTGACTTGATCTTCATTACGCTTTTTATGGCTCTGGCTCAAATCGGGTTCCTATTAGGGGTTAAAAGGGAATATTTTACCCCTTTACCCCCTAATAATACAATACCCGATCTATCCGGATCATCTCTACGGCAGGGGGGAAAGTCAATAATTATTTAAAATATTTACAATAAGTGGCTTAAGGGTTATAAAATTCCCTATGATCCACTTAATTTTAGAGACAGCGACCCTGCAAGGATTTGTGGCCCTCTATCATGGGGAAAAGCCGCTGGGAGAGTCTCTCTTACCGTTGGGACTCAGGAGTTCCCAGTTTCTCTTTGCAGAGATGGACGCTCTTTTGAAGGGGTGTGATGTGACGCCTTCTGAAGTGGGGTTGGTCACGTGCGGCGTCGGACCCGGCTCTTACACAGGAATTCGGGTAGCGGCGACTGTGGCAAAAACACTCTCCTACTCCCATTCGATTCCTTTAGTGGGTCTCTCTTCCCTCTCTGCCTTCGTTCCAAACGAGTGTTCTCACTTTTATTCCCTTCTCGATGCAAAAATTGGAGGGCTCTATCTTCAAGGCGAAGAGGGAGCTCCCCAGCTTCTCAGCTGGGAGCAAGCTGAGCCCAGACTCCGTGAGCGCTCCCTCTTCACTCCGGATGCGGCTCTGATCGCAAAACTCGAGAAGCGCGGCTTTACTGCTGAACACATCCAGCCGAGTATCGCGTTCTTTGCGAGTCAGGGTTTAGAAGCGCATCAACAGGGAAGATGCTCGACGAAAGGCGACCTCGATCTGATCTATCTTCGAAAAACGCAGCCAGAAGAGGAGCTAAAATCGATGGCTGAGGGTAAAAAGCTGATCTAGTTTGACCTGCTTTCCGAAAATGGGTACGAACAAAAATAAAATCAGAAAACTCTCATAAGAACAGAAAATGGTTGAAAAGGGAGAATCTTCCATGAACAAGAGCATGTTTACAAAGATTCAGACAGCGTTTGTCCTACAAATAAGCAAAGCAGAGAAAAACGATTGAAGAGATCTGTCGAAGAATTCGAGTGATTTTGGAGACCTTCTCCAGATGGAGGAAAAAGCTTCGAAGGTTGAGTCCTTGAGAGCTTCGTTAAAATGAATAAAACCCTGGACAAAAGCCGTCAAATAAAAAAGATGGTGGTTGGCCAATCGTAGGGGAATGGCCCTATCCTGATAGGGAGTTTGATCAGAAGCTTTATATATAGCGGGTCTCGTGAGATGGAGAGGTCATGTGCGCAGGTGTCTGATTCCTGCACGGTGTCTGGTCCCCTCAGCTCTTAAGCCGTTATGAAAGATATTGAGGGTATGTAGGTTGGTGAGCATGGTAAGGTGTCTGGCTTCCTCATCTCCTATCTCGTTCCAGCTGATATTAAGTATGCGTAAGTTAGTGAGCGAGGTAAGGTGTCGGGCTCCCTCAGCTCCTAGGCAATTATCAGAGATATTGAGGGTGTGTAGGTTAGTGAGTGAGGCAAGGTGATCGGCTCCCTGATCTTTTAATTTGTTACACGAGACATTAAGTATCCGTAAGTTAGTGAGTGAGGTAAGGTGACTGATTGCATCATCTTCCAAGTCGTCATAAGAGACATCAAGCATACGCAGGTTAGTGAGTGCGGCAAGGTATCTAGCACCCTCTGCTCCTAAGTCAATATGATGGATAGTGAGGGTAAGTAGGTTGGTGTGCGCGGCAAGGTGACTGGTTCCCTCAGGTCCAAAATAGTTCAAATTGAAATCAAGCGTGCGTAGGTTAGTGAGCGAAGAAAGGTGACGGGCTCCCTCATCTCTTAGGTAATTTTCAGAAATATTGAGGGTGTCTAGGTTAGTAAGCGAGGCAAGGTGAAAGGTTGCCTCATCCCCTAAGTCGTTATATGAGACATCAAGCATGAGTAAGTTAGTGAGTGCGGCAAGGTGTCTGGCACCATCATTTGCTAAGTCGTTATGTGAGATACTGAGGGTACGTAGGTTGGTGAGTGAAGAAAGGTAACGGGCTCCCTCAGTTCCTACGTGGCTTCGAGAGATATCGAGGGCGTGTAGGTTGGTGAGTGCAGCAAGGTGACTAGCTCCCTTTTCACCAAAGTCTTTGTGTTGGATAGTGAGGGTGCGTAGGTCTATTTTCTTACATATCTGTACGATCATCTGGTCTGTCAAAGTGACATTGACCAAGGAAATTTTTTTTGGTTTTAATCGTTCACAATGATTTTTTGATTTGGGATCAAAGGAGAGTCTTTTCAGTACAATCTCAATTACCTTATCATCGAAGCTTCCTAACAAATTCTCATGTTGAGTCACATGACGTAACCATCGATCCACAAGGCTTAAATTAAATAGAGTTTGTTGAGATAGCAGAGAGAAAATCTCTACTAAAAGTTCTATTTGTATTTGATTGAAAACGTTAGCAGTTTCGGAAGGAAAGTCTTGTCGAAAAATTACAGGAGCTCTAATAGCTGATTCTCTTTCTATATTCATCGTAATCTCCGCCCTGTGAAAAAAAGCCTGATATCATAGTTTTGAATTCACATGATAAAGTCAAGGATTCAGAAGTGAAAATGCAAAGGTTAAGATCGTCTCTCACTTCTAGAAGAAGGGGCGTGGATGAGCCCTTAGTTAAAAGTTGTCCCATTTATAGTTGAAACACACAGGGATCCCATTTTTTTTAGGAGGTGAAAGTCTACTTCTTGTCGCGAGTTTGTTTGATTAATTTACTGCAGAGCTATTCGAACAAGACCTTGATTTAAACACAGCCACTTTTGATAAAAATTTCATATTTGAGGTGCCTTTATCTCCGAAAAACGCAGCCAGATGAGGAACTAAAATCGATGGGTGAAGGTAAAGGCCAATGAGTGGCTGAGAAGGAAAAGGCGCCTACCTGCCTCTTCGCAAGAGAGGGAGTTGATGGAACTTCCAAAAAAGCGGTATTCAATTCCAAAAGTTCTGCAAGGTCCGATGTCATAACCGACTCCTCCTAAAACCTCGAAAGAGGGAGCGGCCCACACCCCTGTCTCAGACTCCGAAAAGAATTCTCGAAAGTAGGCATTTCGTGAGAGGCCAGCACCCAGACCCACTTGATAGCTGAGTGGAGTTTGACAACGCTGCTCATAGATCAGGTGACACAAAAGCGCTCCAACACCGTATGTTTCTGTTTCGTGACACGTTTCGCAGCAGCCTGATGTGGCTTCGTTTGCACGCACCGCGAGCTCCAGTTCCAGTTTCAGAGGATCCCACTTTTTCCCGACTGCAAGGCCTACAAGCACTCCAGGGTCGAAGTGTGTGGCACTTGTTTTTTCCGCAGGAGATTGCACCTGATATCCAACAACGGCTTTGGTATACACGGACGCTTCAAGAAGCGTCAAAGTTCCCCAAAAAAACACAACTAACAGAGTGATGAGTCTTTGCATAACAAAAATATCATAAAGAAAAGTTGACTTTTCTGCTCCTTTTAAATAAAGTGCATAAAATTTGAATTTGAAAGTATATAAGGTGCAAAATGAATGTTTACAAATCGACTGATGGATTTCCTCGTTTTAGTGAAGCCTTTTTTACGGAGCGCTGTCCTGTAGGGGGCAGCTTTCAAGAATCAACAAATGGAAGAGGGTACAGAGTGCTCACTTTTGGAACCGATGGTGATTCCGTGGATCAGAGTTGGGTGAAAGTGGCTCTACTCAAAGACTGTCGTCAGGGTTGGAGCGTCTTACGAACTATCATTGGATTCCGCGGATCTTTGGATCCAGCTGTTTTTTATGACAACGTGAGTCGTTTAGTTCCAGGTGAAACAGAGACGCTTCACTCTCTCAGAAGGATGCTAGGGTTGTCCGATACTCTACGCCGTCCCTTTGATGACATCACCAATGGAAGAAGGCCAAAAAGGCCACGCCGTTCGCTACTCCCCAGCAATATGCCGGGCCATTCTTCGAAAGATCACTAGATGAAAGGGGAGGAGACTGTACCAGTAGAGCCTTCCTAAAAGTCCGCTAGGACGGAACGAGGCGGTTTGAACAAGCGCCTTTTTTTCACCCAGTTTTGAGATTTTGAATTCCAACCACGCCTCTCCAGGAAGGCGCATCTCTGCGTAGAGCAGCAGACGCCCTTTTTTAGGATCAGCGTGGAGAACACGCCAAAAGTCGAGTGCTTCACCGACCTGCAGCTTGTCAGGATGGGTGCGTCCGCGTCTCAGTCCGACTCCGCCAACCATTTTGTCGAGTAGGCCTCGCAACTTCCATGCCCAGTTCATGACATACCATCCTTTTTTTCCACCGATTGTGAAGAAGCGGTGGATCACTCCTTCGTCAGGACCGGTGAAGGGAACGACCTGTTGGTCTTTCAGGCATCCATGCTCTGGAATGCGGATGTAATTTTCGAGATGAGGGCTGAGCTCACTCTGTCCCATGGCATCTTTCCAAGACGAGATGACCTCGAACTGCTCAATCTTTTCAAAGGCGCGTTGAATCGCTTCTTTATAGCCCAGTTTTTCTCGAGGGAGAAGTTGATCGATGGAATGCTCATGACAGACGACCTCATTCTTTAATGAGTCAACCAGGTTTTTAGCGAGTTGATAGTTGGTGGCTGTGACGTAGTAGAGCCAGTAGGAGGAGAGGCGGGGAGTGAGGACAGGAACGGTGAAAATAGTACGCCTCAGGCCGCGGACTTTGGCAAATTCTTCGAGCATCTCTTTGTAGGTGAGTCTATCGGGCCCTCCAATATCAAACGTTTTTCCATACGCTTCACTTTTTCCTAAAATTTCAGTCAGGTAGAAAAGCACATCTCGAATGGCGATCGGTTGACAACGGTTTTTAACCCATTTGGGAGCGACCATGACGGGTAGCTTTTCGACCAGGTCTCTTAGAATTTCAAAAGAGGCACTGCCAGACCCAATGATAATTCCAGCCCGGAGAATCGTCGTTGGAATCGAGCTCTTTTTTAAGATCTCTTCAACATTTTTACGAGACTGTAGGTGCTTGGATAGCTCTTCGCTAGAGAGGAGTCCTCCGAGATAGATCTGCTGTTTGCAGGAGGTGTTTTCGAGGCTCTTTACATAGTTTTCTGCTGCTTTGGCTTCGAGTTCATGGAAATCGCCTTTCTGTGTGGTCATACTATGGATCAGAAAATAGGCTGCATCCAGGTCTTTCGGCAGGGGTAGAGGATCGGCTTCTAGAAAATCGTGTTCAAGGACAGTGACCTTTCCTCGTTCAGATTCAGGGGTATGGAAGCGCTCTTTGCTTCTCACCACACAATAGACGTGGTGGCCCTTATCGAGCAGCTGGGGCAATAAACGGGCCCCTATGTAGCCTCCAGCGCCTGTGAGTAATACGTTCATCGTATTTCAAAGTTTATTGAAAAAAGTCCTTTTATGGTAAAATTAAAGTGTCGGGGAAGGGGAAATCTCTAAGTAGACCTTTCTTCGATATCTCAAATCACTGATAATCAGCGTCCTAAGGGGTATTTATGAAAGACGTTGCCCACCATCAGAAGCATCTCCAAAGAAAAGTCCTACGAAGTGTTAGAGCTGAAGAGTCCAAGCAGACTCCTCGTGAGCTCTCTTCAAGCGCGGAAGAGGAGTCTCTACTCGAAGAGGTGCGAAATGATCGTCTAACTCCGGAATATGAGGGTGAAATTTTTGATCCCCACCACCGGAAACCTAGAATGTTTAAAAGAAATCACCGCTAGGGACATAAATCCCTAACGCCGAAAACTTCAAAAAGAGTTTGAGAGGTGATGACCTCCTCTGGGGGTCCTTGCCTCTTGAGTGTGCCCTCGTTGAGGAGTAAGACTTCATCAGCAAAGTCCTCTGCAGCGTGAAGGTTGTGTAGTGTGATGAGGACCATCTTCCCTTGCTTGGGGAGCATTTTGATGCTTTTCCAAAGCAGTGCTTCATGCCGAATATCGAGGCTTGAGGTAGGTTCATCTAGAAGAAGAAAAGGGGTGTCTGCGTAAAGGGCACGCGCGAAGTAAACCCGCTCTCGCTCTCCACCAGAAAGTTCGGTGACAGGAGTGTCAGCGTGGAGACTGAGTTCGGTCATCTCTAAAATTTCATTTAAAAGTTTTTCAGAACCTTTCCGTTGGTACCGGATCATTTCGATGAACTCTCGCACGGGGAAAGGAAAAGTTGGAGCAGGGTTCTGAGGAAGAAAGGTCATGATCTGACTGATCTCAAGGTGTGTCTTCTTGGACAGCGGCTCGCCCTTCCATTTCACCGTTCCAAAAGAGGGATTCCAGATCCGGCAAAGGGTTTTTAAAAGCGTCGATTTTCCAGCGCCGTTCGGGCCAACAAGTGCGTAGATTCCGGGCTTTTCTAGCTGGAAAGAGAGGTTTTTCAAAACCTCAAAATAGAAGAGATTTTCGACCTCAAGCATCGCTTCTCCTATCCCGCCAAACTTGTACAAGTTTGCCTCGAACCTGCAACTTCGCTTTGGCAAAAAAATCCTCAGAAATTTCCTGAAATATCATGAATAGCTTCTCCTTAGCCACGACCCTCGTCTTCTTGCTTGGTAGAGGAGGGCAAAGAAGAAGACGCCTCCAAGGATGGCGGTGACATTTCCAATCGTGAGAAAGTGGAGGCCAAGGGCGCGGACGAGGAAATCGAGCAGCATGAGTACCGTAGCGCCGAGGAGGGCTGAGAGGGGGATGAGTTTTCGATGGTTGGGACCAAAGAACGAACGGATGATGTGAGGGAGGATGAGTCCAAAAAAAGCAACGATCCCAATTCCTGCAAGTGCACCACCCGTCAGAAGGGCGACTGAGAGAAAGAGCCGCCAGCGGACTGTCGCAACGTCGACACCGATGTTTTTTGCCTCCTCCTCACCCAGCGAAAGGATGTTCATCTCCTTTCGGTAAGCAAAGCAACACCACAGGCCGGTGAGAGTGAGGGGGAGTTGGAGATGGACATGTGTCCAGTTCCGGTTGAAGGTGGATCCTGCTTGCCATTCGGTCATCACTTGAAGGAGGTGCCAGTCGTGGCGGTAGGTGTAGAGGAGAGCGTTTTGGACAGCAATGAGGAGAGTGGAGATTGCAATACCGGTCAGGATCAAATGATAGAGCTCGACGACTCCGTTCGTTTTAGACAGTCTCCAGACAAGCAGGAGCGTACCGAAGCTTCCCAAGACAGCAGCAAGGGGAATCAGCAGGGTCAAATTCTCTTGCCATCCGAAAATAAAAACAAGAAAGACAAGTAAGCTACCTCCTGACGAAACTCCCAGGTAACCGGGAGAGGCGAGGGGGTTCTGGAAGAGCGACTGCATCACTGCCCCTGCAACAGCAAGAGCAGCGCCGGTGCAAGAGAGGACGAGTGCACGGGGGAGGCGTTCGTCCAAAAGCGGAGTCCATTGGCTAGTTTCTCCGGCGAGCTTCTTCCAAGCATGATGAAGAAGTTCAGTGTGTCCCATGTCACCTGTAAAAAGGATCAGGCAAAGAGAGAGAAGGAAAAAAAGAGTGAGGAGGATCTTCGTCTTCATGAACCTGTCTCAAGTGCAATAGAACAGAGATCGAAGAGAGCGAGTAGTGAGAATTGAGAAACGGTTTGCTGTAGCTCTCGGTCGATGAGGTAGAGGTCAACATTTCTCTCTGCAAAGGCCTCGATCGACTCCTTACTTAAAAGAGGGGCCCCACGGACAGAAAGGATCACCCGCTCTGGTTGCTTTTGGAGAATCTCTTCAAGTTCGATAGGGGTGTCGGAGATCGAGTTTTTTGCAACGGTGTGGTCGAGGTGAAGGAGTTTGAGAAAGTCTCCGACAAGGGTCTCTTCGCCAGGAAGAGAGAGGACGGTGCGGGCGTTAAGGTAACAGGTCGTTCCGGGTTGCAGAGGGTCGATTTTTAATCGGTTCTCTAGATTGTAGCGGGCAGCCCGGATAAAATAGCAGAGCAGCTTCGCTCTCTCTTCTTCGTCGGTGTAGCGTCCAACCTGTTGGATCTCCTCTTCCAGTTCATCTAGGGTGATAGGGGTGGGAAAGGAGAGGAGGTGGGCTCCTCTTTTTTCGAGTGTGGTGAGAGTCGTCGGGTGAGAGAAAGGGGCTACAAAAGCAAGTGTCTTCTCTTCGCCCATTGCATACTCGAGGTGGAAGGGATCCACGTCGTGTTCTACACGGTTGGTGAAGGAGCTTGGGTAAATCTCTAGCTCTTCGCGAAATCCTTGAGGCAGCGAGGTGATCCACTGTGGGTCTACCAGTGCAAGGAGAAGGCTCGCGCTAAAGTAGGTGTGTGGGAAAAAGCAGAAGGTTTTTTCTCTCGCCTCTTTTGAAAGTCGAAGGAGTTTATAAATTTCCCGAATCTCTCTTCGATTCAGGCGTTTCATTGTCTCACCTCTCTCCTCAAGAAGTTCTGCGTCGATATCCCATTCGTGGATCAGTTTCGCAACGAGATCCCAGTTCCCTGTAAGAGCGTCACGGAGCTCTTCTTTATTGAGAGGTGAGAAGTGAGAGGAGTGGAGCGTTTTTTTAGGGTGGAAGTAGGTGATCGTGTGCTCAGAGTCTTTGGAGTTGTGGGTGTAGAAAGCAAGAGACCACCAGCTAGCAATGAAAAGAAAAGGGAGGAGGTAGGTGTATAGATTCCGGCTCATAAAAAAAAGCCCGGGAATTTCCCGGGCTTGTGTTGTGTAGGTTTATGATTCGTCTTCTTTTGCATCGATGACAAGCGCTTCAGAAAGAAGGACGATTCCTGCTGCCGAAGAGGCGGCTTCTAAAGCGGACTTAACGACCTTAGCTGGGTCGATGATCCCTGCTTTAAGCAGATCTTCCTTTTTTCCAGTGAGTGCGTTGAATCCCATCGTTGCTTTTTCGCTCTTGAGCTCGGCAATGACGACCGACCCGTCGTAGCCGGCGTTGTTGACAATCTGTTTCGCTGGAGCCTTCAGAGCGCGTCGCACGATATCGCAGCCGAGTTCTTCGTCCCCTTCCAGTTGAAGAGAGTCAAGACAAGAGATGGCGCGGAGAAGGGCGCACCCTCCACCAGGAACCACCCCCTCTTCGAGGGCAGCTTTGGTTGAGTTGAGGCTGTCTTCGGTCACCTGTTTTTTCTGCTTCATTTCTGGTTCGGTGGCTGCTCCGACATGGATGACTGCAACGCCGCCAGAAAGCTTTGCTTTGCGCTCTTCGAGTTTTTCGGCCTCGTAGCTATTGTCGGTGTTTTTCATCTCGTTTTCAATTTGCTTCACGCGCTCTTGAACTGCCTCTTCGTGACCAGCAGCAATCAGGGTGGTGCTATCTTTTGTTAAGGTCACTTTGTCGGCGTGTCCAAAGAGGTCTGGAGTCGCCTCAGCGAGGTTGAAACCGGTCTCGTCAGAGATGACGGTTCCTCCTGTCATGATGGCGATATCTTCCATCATCGCTTTACGGCTGTCTCCAAAACCTGGAGCTTTCACAGCAGCGACGCGGAGTGTGCCACGGAGACGGTTCACAACGAGAGTGGAAAGAACGTCACCTTCGATGTCTTCTGCGATGATCAGGAGCTCTTGGTTGGCTGCAGCAGCCGCTTGAAGAAGGGGAAGGAGTTCGTGGATGTTGTTGAGTTTTTTATCGATGAGGAGGATTTGCACGTTGCTGATTTCTGCAATCATCTTCTCTGCGTTGTTGCAGAAGTAGGGGCTGATGTAGCCACGATCAAATTGCATTCCTTCAACCACTTCGATGGTGGTGTCGAGCGTTTTTGCCTCTTCGATCGTGATGACGCCGCCGGTGCCGACCTTTTCCATCGCATCAGCAATCAGCTTTCCAATTTCTTGGCTTCCCGAAGCAGAAACGGTGGCGATACTTTCAATTTCGCTTTTCTCTTTAATCGGTTTGGCCATGGTATCGATCTCTTTCATCACAGCATTGATCGCTTTTTCCATTCCGCGTTTGAGAAGGATAGGGCTTGCGCCAGACGCGATGTATTTGATCCCTTGTTCCACAAGAGAGCGAAGAAGGAGGGTTCCTGTGGTTGTTCCATCGCCGGCTTTTTCTTTGATTTTTTGAACGACCTCTTTAGTGATGGAGACGCCTAGGTTATCAAACCCTTCGAACTCGACGTCTTGGGCGATACTCGCACCGTCGTTCGTAATGGTAGGAGCTCCCCAGCTCTTCTCCATTCCGACATTGCGTCCTCGAGGGCCTAGAGTGAAGGCGACGACGTCGGCAACCTCTTTAATTCCTTTGAATAGCTTTTCGCGTGCTTCTTCTTCAAAAACGATTTCTTTCGGCGTGGTGGCCATGTTCATTCTCCTAAGGTTTAAGTCTGAGTCTGATATCGAGGGGACTTGCAAAGTAGGGGCTGCTCGTGGCGATGCCATCGACACCGCTTTCAGCAAACGCGCGGATGGTTTCCATCACGACCTCGTTTCCTCCTTCGTAGTAGATTTTCTTTCCTGTGGGGCGGATGCGCTTCACAGCGGTGCGGCATTCGCGGGGAGAGAGGTGGTAGAGCATGATGGAGTCGCACTCCGTTTCAGCTGCGAGTTCAGCTTGAGTGAGTGAGGAGACCTCGATCTCAATCGGCACTTCAGGAAGGAACTCACGCGCCTTTTGGACTGCTTCTTTGTAAGGGGTCTTCGATGTTTTGCTGAAAAAATTCAGGTGGTTCCGCTTGATGACAAAGCTGTCATGGAGGCTTCGTCTGTGACGGTACCCACCGGCTAGTTCGAAGGCATACTGCTCGAAGGAGCGTAAGCCCGGTAGGGTTTTTCTCGTATCGAGAAGGAAGCAGTTGAGGCCATTGAGCATCTTCACAAAACGTGCGGTCTGCGTCGCGACACTAGAGGCGTGCTGGATAAGGTTGAGTGCAGCGCGTTCTCCTGAAAAGAGCGCACGAGCGGGGCCTTCTAGCTTTGCAAGGGCGGTTCCTGGAAGGTATTTGCCTCCCTCAACGGCATTCAGTGTGACTTTTGTACGCGGGTCAATGATTTGAAACAGAGGCTCAAGAAGAGGAAGACCAGCGATCGTCGCACGCTCTTTGAGAACGAGTGTCATGATGGCTATTTCATCTTCACTGATCAGGGCGCGTGCAGTGATATCACCTGCTGAGCCTAAATCTTCTTGTAGGACGACCTGAATTAGCGATTGGATTTCTTCTTGAGAAAGGGGGGTTTTTTCTGTCTTATTTGTCAAAATAATGCTCTCCAGTGAGGTAAAATTATACTGAAGCAGCGCCTAATGTGTCGATCATTTTGTCCCATTTCCGCAAGGTTTTCATGAAATACCTGCGCTAGGGGGAGGGTTTAAGTGGAAGCTTCTTGTGAAAGAGGCTCGTGAGTGACCTTTGCGAAGTGCTTTTTGGGGACTTCAACGGAATTTGAGGTCGTGCGAAGCACCTCTGGACGGCCGATGAGCAGCCTGAGTGAATAGTCGAGGTAGTCGTCACGGATCTCTTCACCCTCTTGAAGGACGAATGTGTAGGGCTTAACAAGTGCTGTGATGTCTTTAGGGGGCTCTTGACGATCTTCCACGAGGTTACCTCATTTTGGGGGGATTTTCGTGGCATATGATAACGCGCTTTCCATTAGGAAACAATGAAAAGCGCGCTTGAAAAAAAGGTTTGTCGATAGGTGAAAATTAGTAGCAGTAGCCGAGGCCAAAGCCAAAAGCGTCACGCCCTTGGGTCAGGTTAACCTCACCTCCACCGAAGGGAATCACTGGGATTGAATTTTCACCGCGAACGGTGTGTTTTAAGCCGTGAGCATAGAAGAAGTTTAGCTCCATGTTAGGCTTAAAGCGGTAGGTGAAGCCTGAGGTGATGAAGTCCTCAATACACTCGTTGACGAGGAGGTTCACCGCAGTGGCTTCAGGAGAGATGGTGGTTCTTGCATGACGGAAGCCCATGCGGACCTCTAAGCAAGGTGTCGCTCGGTACTCGACTCCAAAACGGTAGTAGGTACGGTCGCGCCAGCCAAAGCCAGATCCATTATCATCTCCTAGCTTTGAGCCAAGGACATTGAGGGGGTTGTGGAGAGAGCGGATGGCATTCCAGCCTTCCCAGATCACATCCGTCGTGGTCACGAGTTTCTCGGTCCAGCGGATTGCAGCACCTCCCCACCAGCGGGTAGGAGCATTGATGTGTCCTTTCTGAGCAATGAATCCTTGGTACTTTCTAAATGGAAGGATTTTAGTTTTTGGGGAGTAGCTCACCCCTAAACGGACACCAGGAAGAATTTTCCCTGTCCAACCAAAGGTCAGGCCATGGCCGGTTTCGATGTCAGCACCGTTGTTGGTCACTTTTCCAGGAACACTTGAGAACATGGGGCTATCAAAGTTCTCTAATCCGTTCACTTTGAGTCGTTGAACGATCGTATTGAAGGCGATTCCGATCGAATGGCACTTGTTAAGGCGGATCGCAATCATCGGAGAGAAGTTCTCTTGGATATAGCTCAATCTAACAGGGCTTGTTCCGAGAAGAGGAAGGACTTCACTATACTTTGTGTATGCGATATCGGCGTTGTTATAGACGACAAAGCCGAAGGTGATGGGAAGCTTGCAATTACAGAAAGACTTTGTGATCCCAAAGTGAGGGTTGAAGACCCAGTGCTTCGTGTAAGCGTCATAAGTCTGGTTCAATGCGGGGTTTGGGCTCCCTTGGATCTCTGTGTAACCTCTTGTATAGATCGGGGAGAGACCGACATCCATGCGATCACCGACCAGTGAAATAAGAGCCGGGTTATAGGCGCCAGACTCTGCATCTTGGGGGTAAGCAACCCCAGAGCCTGCCATCCCAGTGTGCTTCATACTTGCAAGGAATGCACTTGCAGGCACCACAGGCAACATCAGCAGTGTGACAAGGATTAAAGATTTATGGAATCGGCGTAATATGCCAGTCGTCATGGGTCTCCTCCCTAGGTAAACAATCGTGGGTAAATAAAAATTTCCCTAAATATGGGAGTTAGGTGCGATTTTAGTCTAGATTTATTTTGAGGTCGCGGTAGAGGAGGCGCTTAGGCGTATGGCGAAGATAGGCGGCCAACTTGATCGCATCGCCCTCTTTCAGGGAGAACTCTTCACTGAGCATCGCTACATGCTCTTGGGGGGAGAGCTGGCTCCAATCGGGGGTTTCTGAGCCAGAAATGAGGAGCACAATCTCTCCGCGAGGAGGGGTCTTAACTAACTGATCTAAAAGCTCTTTTGAAGGCATCGTCAGGACTTCTTCAAACTTTTTAGTCAGTTCACGGGCAAGGGTGATTTCCCTTTCTGGAGCCAGTTTTGCGAGCGCTTCAACCGCTTTCATCACCCGCTCAGGCGACTCAAAGCAGATCGAAGTTCCAGGGTAGTCTAGCATTCCTAAAATTTCTTTCAGAAAAGCCTCTTTCGTGCGGGGAAGGAAGCCCACGAACTGGAACCGTTCAGGGCTCAACCCCGAAAGGACCAACGCCTGGATCACACTCGAAGGGCCAGGTAGGGCTGTGACGGGAATTCCCTCTTCTCGGCAGCGCCGAACAAGACGATGCCCAGGGTCAGACACAAGAGGGGTGCCAGCGTCGCTGATGAGCCCAATCTCATCACCGCGCTTCAGTCGCTGAATGATCCCTTCCTCCTCTTTCTTTTCAGAAAACTGGTGGAAGCTTTTCATCGGAACACGGATCTCGTAATGCCGGAGCAGCCGCTCGCTGACACGAGTGTCCTCAGCCAGGACGAGAGATAGCTTTTGTAATGTCTCTACAGCTCGGTAGGTCAGGTCTCCCAAATTTCCAATCGGAGTTGAAATCAAGTACAGCATGGAGGTCAGTATAACGTATGTAGCAATATCTGTGAGAGCTCTCTCATTCGCTTTTGTGAAATATCCACCCTAGTGTACTTTTAGCTCTTTTAGAATCTTAGGAGATAGAGATGAAACTCGCTACTCAAATGGGTCCCATACATGACCTCCATCAGTCGAGCCTATATACATATGGGAAGGATGTGGTGATGGTTGGAGTCTTCGCAGCAGGACTCACCTTCGAGGCACCTGTGCTTCTTGTGGCATCGATTGGTTTAGCTATTTTGAGAGGGACAAAGTTCTTGATGGATCGGGTGGCTCCTGAGTCCCTATGGACTTACACATTGACAAAGGCCGTGGTGAGTGGTCTTATGGTTTCCATCTCAATAGTGGCACTGTCTGCCATCAGCGGATGGAGTTTTTCAGTCTTGTCAGCAGGTATCCTGATGGCTCCCACGGTTTTTGAACTCTTTGGTGAAATCAGCCTATATCTAATTTACAGTCCGAGTAAAGCGCAGATTTTGGAAGAGATCTGCCTGCGAATCGCGCACTGGGATCCTGCTGTTGTGAAGGAAGCAGAGGTGGCCCTCCGCTCTCTTGCTGAAGAGGGCTACGCGCCTGCATACTTTTGGGCCTCCCTACGCTGCAACTCGAAACGTGCGCGGGCGTATATTGATAAAGGGGTCGCTGCAAAAGAGTTGGATTGCCTTTCAATCGACCTCTTCGAAAAAGCTTCAGAAGGTTTTGAGCAGCTTTGTCACCAGACGGGGGACTCTCATGTGAAGGCAAAGGCGAAAGAGCTCGGTCTTTCGTTTCTTTATGACGACGCTTTAAAAGAAGATCGCATTACCCTCTATGCATTTTTAAGAAGTCGGCTCGGTGAGTTTGAGGAGACTGAAGTTGATGATGAAAAAGGCCGCGAACTCATCAGGAAAGAAGTGAGGAATGCCTATCTTCAGGAAGTCTTTCACAAGCTCAAAGGATACGCAGACAGGGGATCTAGAGCTGCCTGGCACTTACTGGTCACCGAAGCGGATCCAAAAGTCGTCCTCGATTATGCAGTGCGTGAGTATGAGAAGGGAACGGATGTGGGTATATACGTGTATGCGATGCTTTTGCTGGAGGGAATCGTCGCTCAAGGTCGGTACATTTTGGAAGTGGATCATGAAAAAGCGGTTGAGCTCTTTCTGCGACTAGCAAAGAAAGGCCATCAAGCCTCGATGAATGCGATTTGCGAATTGTATATGGAAGGCTATGACGATGTGCGTTTGACAGAGGATTTAATGATAGAGCTGCGCAGGAAAACCCAGCTAGATTTTCCTGTGCCTAGGTCGACTTTTACAGAACCGGATCATACAGGTACGTTAGACTCCTTTGTCGAAGGTCTTGAACATGAAGGTGACGAGGACACTTTGGTGGCAGCTGCGTTGAGGCGACTTGTGGGAAGAGTGGCTGCTACTATGGATGAGCGCTCATGAAAGCTTGTGCAGATTCTCTAGACGTGGCAGACTAAATATGAATCTCTTGGATATAAGGAACTAGAGTGAGAGAAATCACCCACATGACCCCTGTTCGGGACCTCCACAGGACGGTCCTCTACCGGAAGTCAACGACTGCTATTTTGGTAGGGTCGTTGGCTCTAAGTTATCTTGCGGCCTCTGTGGCCTGCTTGGTGACTGCTGTTGCTTTTGCCGTTTTGAAAGCGGGTCATAAGTTGGCGGAGCACTTTCAGCCTGACTCACTCGGTAAACACATTTTCGTGAAGCTGGCTCTCTCTGCGTGTCTTGCATCAATCTCAGCGATAGTTCTTTTATCCTTCGGTGGCCTACCTCTCACAGCAGGATCGGTTTCCATGCTTGCTGCAGTTTTAGCGGCCCCCTCTTTCGCGGAATCGGTCACAGAAGTCCTTCTTTACAAGCTGAACGCTCCAGAGGCTCATTCTATCGAACTCTTTGAGGCGACGAAGCAGCTATACCATTGGGATTCCTCCGAGAATGAAGAGGGATTTAAAAGGGTAGCAAAACTGGTGAAAGCAGGCTATTTACCTGCCTTTATTGTTTTGTATCGATGTCACAGAGCAGAAATGGAGAGGGCGAAAAATGAATGGGAGAAGGTTGTCGACATTTCTTTAGGCGATCGAGTGGGTGATGTGGCAAAATTGCTCAATAAGGGGGCTTCAAAAGGGGATCCTGAGTGTCAGTGTCAGCAAGAAGTTTTATGCGCTATCAGGTCTTCTGAGCGAAGTGATGATGACGACGATGTAAGTCCTCCTCCACGAGTTCAATTTGATGCGGAGGTGAGCCGTGTCACCATTCCTATTCTTGAAAAGTACAGTCCAAAAGCAGGAAACTTTGCACAGATTCAGCTTTTCATTCGTTACATCGCAGCTGAAAAATATGAGGAAGCACTAGCTCTTGCTGACATCGGCGTGAAGCGAGGGGATCCGGAATTTAAACTTCTCTTAGCAAGGGCTTATATCACGGGTTTAAAGACTTCGTCTAAGGTGTTTCTTATTAAAGATTATCATAAGGCAGTGGCCTTGCTGCTTGAGCTCGCAGAACAGGATAACCGCCAAGCGATCAATCTTTTGCTTAAAAATGCAAAACTTCGGCGGGTTGATCTAGATCCCTCGTCTCTTCGAACCTGGCGCCATCAGCTAGAGGGTTATCCAGTTCTCAACAACAAGTAGAACAAAGACTGCGTGATCCGCAAAACAGCGGCTTCTATTTCGAGATGATCAGAAAGGTGATACACCCGAGAGGTGAATCAAAGAATCTTTATCGACATCAGATAGAAAGGGGAAGGTGGCACCCAGATTCGAACTGGGGAATGGAAGCTTTGCAGGCTTCTGCCTTACCACTTGGCTATGCCACCATAAGAACTTTAGTCTTAAGCTCTATACTAGGAATCAGCCGTAAAGTTTGCAAGAGAAAATTCCTCTTTGCTGATTCCGATGTTTTCTTGTGAAAAATCGCGCTCCCTCTTAACCTGGTTATTTCGGTGAGAGATGGCAGAATATTCATTGAAAGACGTTGCTGAGATGTTAGGAGTCGATAGCCCCTCTGAGGAGAAGGTTGTCGGCTATGCAATCGATTCTAGGCTTGTCCGAAAAGGAGACCTCTTTTTTGCCCTGCCAGGCGAGCGTGTTGATGGGCATGATTTTATCAACCAGGTGAGAGAAAAAGGGGCTGTGGGAGCGGTGGTGTCTGAGGAGGTCGACTGCCCAGGCTTTCCTCTCATCCGGGTCAAAGATACGACAGAGGCACTGCAACAGCTCGCTCACAAGGTCTTAAAGGCTCACCCCGATGTGAAGGTGGTCGGGGTCACAGGAACCGTTGGCAAGACCTCAACCAAGGAGTTTCTAGCGACTCTTTTAGAGGGTAAATTTCGGGTCGGGCGAAGCCCAGGCAGTTACAACAGTCAGCTGAGCTTGCCTCTCACGGTTCTCTCGCAGCCTCTCCATCAGATCGACTGCCTGGTTCTTGAGATGGCGATGTCGGAGAAGGGAAACTTGACTCGACTGGTGGAGGTGGCTCCTCCCGAGGCAGCTCTCATCACCCACATTAGTTTGGTCCATTCGGAATTTTTTGACTCTTTAGAAGAGATCGCTCTGGCGAAGGCGGAAATCTTTTCTTCACGGAAGACCAAGGTAAAGGTGTTACCGAAAGAGCAGGAATACCTGGCCAGAGGAGGAATCACCTTCTCAAGTCATGCTGATGCAGACTATCAATTGATCAGCTGTGATCCTTTTCTTGTTTTAGAAAAGGGGAAAGAGGTGCACTTGCCTTCTATCTCCCTTCCAGGTGTGCATCATTACCAAAATTTAGTTGGAGCGATGGCGGTGGCAAGGCAACTCGGCTTGAGTTGGGAGGAAATAGGAACTCAGGTTCCAAAGCTAAAGCTCCCTGAAGGGCGTTGGAGAGTGGTTGAGCGAAATGGAGTCACCTTGATTGACGATGCCTACAATGCTAGCCCAGCCTCTGTGAAGGCGGCGCTGGATGCGATGCCAGAAGGAGGGCGTAAAGTCGCCGTTTTGGGTTCGATGAAAGAGCTTGGGAAGTTTTCAAATGACTCTCACAAAGAGATCTCTAAATATGCGGCTGCAAAGGTCGATCGATTGATTCTCTATGGAGATGAGATGCAGGTCGGAGCAGGAGAATCAGCCTGCTGGACAGACCAGTGGGATTCCTTGGTTACAGCGTTGCAAAAAGAGTTACAAAAAGGCGATACTGTGCTCATCAAGGGTTCAAATTCTCTTCAAATGTGGAAGCTGATCGACTGCTTATGATTTATCTCCTAGTCAACTGGTTAAAAACAGAACTACACTGGAAAATTCCCAGCTTCATCACTTACACCTCTACACGAATGGGTCTCGCTCTCATCACAGCCCTGCTCATTAGTATCCTCGTCGGTCCGCTTTTCATCCGCATCCTAAAAAGACTCAAGTTAGGTCAGACCATCCGCAAAGAAGAGTGTCCGAAATTGGGAGAGCTCCATTCGAAAAAAGAGGATACACCGACGATGGGGGGGATTTTGATCCTTTTTGCGATGGTGATCAGCCTCTTTTTATGGATGGATCTCAAAAGTCCCTTCACTCTTTTGCTTTTCATCACCACCGCCGTCCTAGGTATAGCGGGTGGATATGACGACTTTTTGAAACTGAAATACAAAAATACGAAGGGACTGACACCCCGCAAAAAGCTCATTGTGCAAGTGGGTCTCGCGCTCTTCGTCGCAAGTTACCTCTATATTCCTGCTGTCTCGGAGGCCATCCATGTCAGAAGTTGGTTTCCTCCTCCTGTAGCAAAGGAACAAGTCTCTTTTAAGGTGTCGGAGCAGACTTTTGTGCAGGACCAAACACTGACTTTAAAAGAGTACGCCTCTCAACTTTACTTTCCCTTTATGAAGACACCGATCTGGGTCTACTCGGGTCTTGCTCTGCTTTTTGGCTTTCTCTTCACCGCGTTTGTTGTGACCGGGGCTTCGAATGCTGTCAACCTCACTGATGGTTTAGATGGGCTTGCTGCTGGCTGTTTGATCATGGCTGCCTCCTGTTTTGCTCTGATTGCTTTTGTTTCAAATAATGTCGATATCGCGCGCTACTTGCATATTCTCTATATCGAAGGAAGCGGTGAGATTGCAATCTACCTCTCGGCTATGGTCGGGGCTTGTCTGGGGTTCTTGTGGTACAATGCCCACCCCGCAGAGCTTTTCATGGGCGATATTGGTTCGTTGACTCTCGGCGCTGTCATCGGTGTGACGGCGGTGTTGCTACGCCGTGAATTCCTTCTTGGAATCATTGGCGGGATTTTTGTTTTAGAAGCTCTTTCAGTGGTCTTACAAGTGCTCTCATTTCGGCTTCGTGATAAAAAGCGGATCTTTCTCTGTGCTCCCATCCACCACCACTTTGAATACAAGGGGTGGCCCGAAACGAAAGTCGTAGTCCGCTTTTGGATTCTCAGTTTCCTTTTTGCAATCATCGGTGTCCTCTCTCTCAAAATACAATGACAAAGAAATCCCTCATTCTCGGTTTAGGTCTTACTGGATGTTCCTTCGCTCGTTACTTAGAGGGGGAGGAGGGGTTAGAAGCGTATGATGACCGGATAGAGAAGCTCAAGGATCAACCGGAGATCCAGGAACTCGTTTCGAAGGGGCTCATTTTGAACCCAGCGCCTTCGGCAGAGTATGACTGCGTCTATCTGAGCCCCGGCGTGCATCCGGACCATCCACTTCTTCAAGGGGCTGGAGAGAAAATTGCTGATGTGGAGCTCGCCTTGAGGCGGGTTCAAAATCCTCTCATCGGTATCACCGGGACCAATGGAAAAACGACAGTGACAGAACTCACAGCGTTTGTTCTACAGCGCTCTGGAAGGGCTGCACGGGCTGTGGGCAACAATGGCACTCCAATTCTCGACTGGGCTCGAAACCCAGGTGGGGAGGTGGGGGTCGTTGAACTCAGTTCTTATATGCTCGAGTGGACTGAAACACCCGCCTTAGAAGGAGGAGTGATCCTTGAAATCACCCCCGATCACCTCGACCGCTACGCCTCTTTTGAGGCATACCGTGCAGCAAAGCTCAGGATCCGTTCCATTTTAAAGCCGGGGGCACCTCTTTATGTGCATGAGTCCCAAATTGTGGAGGGTGCGGAGCCCTTTCAACAGTTTGCAGAAGACTTGGGGTTGAAACGTCCTTTCACCTTTGTGGAAGAGAACCTGATGGCGGCTTACTCCCTTTGTCGACTGTATGGTGTGAATGCTAAAGAGTTTTTGAAAGCGGCAGAAGCGTTCCAAAAGCCCCCTCACCGTCTTGAGTTTGTGGTAGAGAAGGAGGGGGTTTCGTATTTCAACGATAGCAAGGCGACCAACATTGAGTCGACACTCCGTGCTGTGGAGGTGGTGCCGAGCCCGATCGTATTGATCGCAGGAGGGCAGCACAAGGGGAGTTCTTATCTCCCTTGGCTTGAAGCTTTTAAAGGTAAAGTGCAGGCGCTCTGCCTCTTAGGTGAAGCCGCTCCGATCATCCAGAAGGAGCTAGGGGAAGCGTTTGAGACTCACTGCTTTGAAGATCTCAAGAGTGCCACAGAATTTGCACAGTCGATTGCCAAATCAGGAGGGTCTGTGTTACTATCTCCAGGGTGCGCGAGCTTTGACCAGTTTGAGAATTTTCAAAAGCGCGGAGAGATGTTTAAAGGACTTTTAAGGAGCGGGTGACGTTATGAGTCGAAAAGATACAATCCTAGTTGCAGTGTTGTTAAATGTGGGTCTTTTGACCGTTCTTTTTATCACTTCCCTCAGCTTTGATGAGCCGCAGGTAGAAAGCCGCCCCCAGGCGCCACTCATTTCGACAAGCAGTTCAGTGCCCACCCCCGCCGTCACTTCTCCAGTAAGGCAGGAGGTCAGTCAAACACCGGTGAAGCAAGAAGTTGAACAAATCGCCCTGGCTGAAACTCCAAAGCGTTCGGTGACCGATGAGGGAGATGAAGCCCTCAATCGCTATACAATGAAGGATGAGGCGGAGCCCGTCGAAGAAGAGCTTCCTGAAGTACAAGAAAAGATCGTGACCATTACGGTAAAACGGGGTGACAGTCTGGAGAGACTCGCCCGTGCCAATAAGACGACAGTTAAAGATCTCAAGCAGCTCAACAACCTTCCGAACGACAAGTTGCGTATCGGCCAAAAATTGAAAGTCCCTGTGGGAAGCCAGCCCGTCGCAACAGTCGACACCCCCCCTCCTGCACCCACTCCAACGGGTGTGGAGTACTATATTGTCGAGAGTGGAGATAACCCTTGGAAAATCGCTAAGAAGAAAGGGGTGTCTTACTCTGAAATCCTTCGCCTGAACAATTTGGATGAAGCGAAGGCAAAGAACTTAAAAATTGGCCAGAAGATTCGTATTAGATAGTAGTCACACACGTTGAGATTTCTTGCGATTACGCTCACAGCCGTTCTATATGCTCTCGGCATTGTGATGATCTTCAACACCACCTCCGCTGAAATTTTGGATATGGACCTCGAGCGTTCGACCCTTGTCGTCGTTCTCAAGCAGCTCTTCTATGGGATGTTGGGTCTGTTTGTAGGCATTTTTCTCGCCTCTTACGGAGTGAAACGCTGGATCGATAAGAGCCCTGCTCTTCTTGCTCTCTTTTCCTTTTTTCTTCTCGTTTGTTTTTTTCCGGTGGTGGGCCGTTCGGTCAACGGCTCCCACCGATGGATCACTCTAGGGGTAGTGACTTTTCAACCCTCAGAGTTTGTGAAGCTCATCGCTCCCGCTTACTTTCTTTTTGCTCTTCGCGGAGTGGATGTCGATCAGCTGACCTTCTTTCCCTTTTTAAAAAGGATGTGGCCTCTCACAATCCCTCTTTTTTTAATTCTCATTGAGCCCAACAACGGAACGGTGGGGGTGATTGGAATCGCTCTCATGACGCTTTGTGTGTTCACGCGGGTTCCCCTGAAAATCTGGGCGCTTCCTATAGCTGTTGCCACTCTGTGCCTGGGAGTCGTTGCTGTTAACTTGCCCTACGTCCGAGCTCGCCTAAAAGTGTATATGAATCCTGAGATGGATCTTTTAGGAAAAGGGCACCAGCCCTACCAAGCTAAGATTGCTGCAGGGTCAGGAGGGCTCTTTGGACGAGGACCAGGCTCCAGTTTACAGAAGATGAGTTACCTTCCCGAGGCGCAAAACGACTACATCGGAGCGATCTATGCAGAGGAGTTTGGTTTTGTCGGGACGTTGGTCCTGATCTCTTCTTATATGCTTCTTGCCTATGTGGGGATTTCGATTGCTTACCGCCGAGAGAGTCACGAGGAAGCAGCCTACATCGCAACCCTCTCTTTTTTGATCGGGTTTCAAGCCTTTATGAATTTAGGCGTCGTTTCTGGACTCCTTCCCAGTACCGGACTCAACCTTCCCTTTTTTAGTCAGGGGGGGACATCTTTAATTGCGAATATGGGGGCAATCGGTCTAATCTTGAGTGAATCTACTATGAAAAGGGCTCGAGTTCGATGAAAAAACGTGTGTTGATGGCAGTGGGAGGAACAGGGGGACACCTCTTTCCTGCGATCTCTCTTGCTGAAGAGCTCATGGAGGAAGGATACGAAGTCCATCTCGCCGGCGCGAAGCTCGCCTCGCATACACTCCAGGAGAGTTTCCCGACGTCTTTCAGTGACGTTTCCTCAGCACCTCCCTTTCAGAAAAACCCCTTCAAAGCGCTCAAAGCCTGGGGAACCCTTTTGAAGGGAACCCTAGAATCTCTGCAGGTTCTAAAAAGTTATCAACCGGATCTGATCGTGGGTTTTGGGAGTTACCACTCTGCTCCACTTCTCTTTGCAGCACTGATACGGAGAACACCGATCGTCTTGCACGTCCGTGATTCCATCCCAGGTAAAGTCGAGCGTTTTTTCTCTCGTTTTGCAAAGCAATCGATCGTCCATTTTCCAGGTTCAGAAAAATACTTAAGTGGAGAGACAGCGACGGCACGGATGCCGCTGCGTAAAAACCTCCTCCACCCACCCTCTAAAGAAGAAGCGCTGGCTCACTACGGGCTGGACCCTAAAGTCACAACAGTGCTTGCTTTTGGCGGCTCTCTTGGAGCAAAACACCTGAATGATCTAGCTGCACATGCGATCCAACAACTCGTCGATCAAGGGAAGTCGCTGCAAGTGATCCATCTTTTTGGATCGGAAGAAGAAGCGGCGATCTATCTTCCTCTCTACAAAAAGTGGGGAGTTCAAGGCGTCTTTCTTCCCTTTGAAAAAGAGATGCAGTATGCCTGGGCAGCTGCAGACCTTTCGATCACGAGAGCGGGAGCGGGGACGATCTCTGAACAGATCCATTTTGCGGTTCCGGGGGTGCTGATTCCCTATCCCTTTGCAGCAGACCAACACCAAACAAAAAATGCACGCCTCTTTCAAGAGGGGTCTGATGCAGTTACGCTTCTTTTGGAAAAAGAACTCACCGTGGATAAACTAGCGACAGCCGTCGATAAACTTTTATTAGATAAAGATGCGAAGAGGGAGAGGCTCCAGGCCTACGCTGCAAGACAGGGTCAAACGCAGCTCTCTACCCTCGTCGAAAGGTGGTTAACATGACACAGGAAACATTGAATCGAGGTCCATTTCATTTTGTAGGGATTGGTGGAATAGGGATGAGTGGCCTTGCGAAGATACTGATCGAAAAAGAGCTCCCTGTTTCCGGTAGTGACCAGAACGAGAATGCACGCACCCTTCAGCTTGAAGAGTTGGGGGCGAAAGTGCACATTGGACATGCAGAGGAGAATGTTCCTGAAGGTGCGACGCTTGTCTATTCGACGGATATTCATGAGGGGAATCCAGAGTTAGCGAAAGCCCGAGCAGGGCAGCTACCCACTCTCCATCGCTCAGACCTCCTACGGCTCCTGATGAAAGAAAAAAAAGTCCTCTCTGTTGCAGGAAGCCACGGAAAAACGACCACGACCTCCCTCCTTGCTGTAGTCATGGAGAAGGCGGGATTGTCACCTAGCTTTATGGTTGGGGGAATGGTCACCGATATCGGTTCAAACGCGGCTTTTAGACAAGGGGAGCACTTTGTTGTAGAGGCCGATGAGAGCGACGGAACGTTTACGAAATACGACTCCTACGGTGCCATTGTCACCAACATCGGGTTTGATCATCTTGATCATTACGGAACAAAACAAAAGCAGGTAGACGCTTTTAAAAAATTTGTCTCTCAAGTCGAGTCAAAAAAGCACTTTCTTTGGTGTAAAGACAACGAAGAGTTAAATCAACTCGATCTTCCAGGCTATAGCTACGGTTTTTCTGAAGAGGCGGACATCCAAATTCTTCACTACCGACAAATCGGTTTTAAAGTCGTTTGTGATGTAAAAATCTTAGGGGAACTTTTTAAGGATGTGGAATACAACTTGGTTGGAAGGCACAACGCTGAAAATTGCACTGCGGTCTTTGCTTTGGGACACCTTTTAGGAATCAAAGAGGAGACACTCCGAGAGGGATTAAGGGAGTTTAAGGGAGTCGGCCGACGTTTAGAAAAAAAAGGGGAAGTGGGAACGCTGACCTTCTTTGATGACTATGCCCACCACCCTACTGAAATCCGTAAAACCTTGCTTGCCCTGAAGAAGGCTGTGGGGAGCAGGCGTCTAGTCGCAGTCTTTCAGCCCCACCGTTACTCCCGGATACGCCACTGCCTAGGTAAATTCCGTAAAGTCTTTAACGCCGCGGATGTGGTGATTATCACTGATCTCTATTCTGCTGGAGAAGCTCCTATCCAAGGAGTGTCGAGTGACCACATCTACCTCGAAGCAAAAGAGAGTCACCCGGAAATTTTCCGTGTCGCTGAGGGGGAACTGACAGAGTTTCTCTCCTCCTATTTGATGCAGCATGATGTGGTAGCCACCCTTGGTGCAGGGGATATCACTCACTTAAGCGGGAACCTCATGCAGCACTTTAAAGATCATCCCTTAAGAAAGCTAAAGATGGGAGTGGTCCGTGGAGGGGAGTCGGTCGAGCATGAAATCTCTCACGTCTCCTCTAAAGGTGTGATTGATTTCTCCGATCCGAATGTGTATGACCTTGAAATCTTTGACATTTCCAAAGAGGGGAATTGGTTGGAGAGAGGACGTGCCAAGGAGCGCCTCAGTGGAGAGACCATTCAACGCCTTGCCTCCTGTGACCTCCTCTTCCCAATCCTTCATGGTCCTAATGGAGAGGATGGAACGATCCAGGGATTTTTTGAGATGTTGAAAAAGCCCTATGTCGGTCCCTCTTTCCGGGGCTGTTCTATTGGAATGGATAAGATCCTGACTAAACAACTCCTTTTAGCTGCGGGAGTGCCGACACCGAAATTTCTCTCTCTCAAAGCAGAAAGGTGGCGCAACCACCCAGATGAAGTGATGAAAGAGGTGCAGGAGACCCTCGAGTTTCCTGTCTTCGTCAAAGGCTCTCACTTGGGCTCATCGATCGGAGTGATTAAGGTCGAGAGCCCCAAGAACCTGGAGTATGCGATTGATGAAGTCTTTCTCGTGGATTCAGACGTTCTGATCGAGCAGGGCGTGGTGGGTCGAGAGCTTGAATTCCCCGTTATGGGAAATGATGACCCGATTGTCTTTCCTCCAGGCGAGATCTTGACCAACGGGAAGATGTATGACTATGACGCGAAATATGGTCCCGATAGCTTCCAAACGACCCTCAACCCTGATCTTCCTGAAGAGTGGGTAAAAAAAGGGATGGAATTAGCGAAAGCCGCCTATGTGGCTACAGCGCAGAGCGGCATGGCACGGATCGACTTCTTGATGAATGATCAGGGCGAGTATTTTGTGACCGAGATCAATCCGATTCCTGGTTTTACGCCGATCAGCCTTTTTCCCAAGGTCTGTGCAAAGGAGGGAATTGGAGGGAGAGATTTAATCCATCAGCTGGTGATCTACGCTCTAGAGCGTAGCCGGATGACGTCTTGTCTGTAGGAGGAGTGTGAGAAGCCGTCTGATCAAAATCACGTTGAGTCTGGTCCTTTTTTCTTTCCTGACCCTCCTCTGTTGGTTTTACTTTCTCCACTATCAAGAGATAAGAAAAAAAGACCCACGCTACCAGGTCGTGGCGATCGCATTGAAATCTCTTGGGCCAAGTACGCTTCCTTCCTCTTTTTTTGCTGAAGTCTTAGAGCTTTCCACGGACCAGCCGACACCCCTTTTTGATTTTTCTACCGATTGGGCCGAGCAGCAACTCCTTCTCACGCCGTATCTCACGCAAGTACGCGTTGAACGCATTAAACCGAGTGTGATCTTCATCGAATACCAAGCACGCGAAGCCGTAGCACGGGTCGGCAACTACTCTCTGGCGGCCATTGACCGTGATGGGGTACTCTTTCCCTACCTTCCCTACACCAATTACTCTCATCTTCCTGAAGTCTACTTTGATCTTGTGAATGAGCCGGAGTGGGGAGGGGTGCTCGCAAAAAAGGACTTGCAACTCTTTCTCAATATTGAACAGAGACTTCAGAACCTAGGTGTCCAAATTGAACGCCTCGACCTCTCCAGGTTGGAGGTTCCCACTCTGGGACGAAGAGAAATTTTGCTCACCGTCCAAGACGCCGCGTCAAACTATACCCTCCGTCTCCCTCCCCAGGAGCTCGATAGTGCTCTTGAGCGGTATGGCCTCCTGAAGGAACACCTGACGGAGAGCGATGAAACGATCGACTTGCGTCTAACTGACCTCGCTTATATTATGGAGAAATCATGAGTCAATTGATTGAAGTCCACTTTACGTCCGGAAGCCTCGATGAGGCACGCCGCATCGCACGCTACCTCGTTCAAGAGCGCTTAGTCGCCTGTGCACAGATCATTCCCTGGATTGAGTCGGTCTACTTATGGGATCAGAAGATGGAGACGGCACAAGAGAGTAAGGTTGTTCTCAAAACCACCGAATCCCTCTACTCCAAAGTCGAAGAGGTGATCCTCCAAAACCACTCCTACGAGGTTCCTGAACTCCTCATTTTCCCTATCCAAGGAGGAACGGAAGCTTATCTTGAGTGGCTTCAAGAGACGATCAAAGCCTAGTCTCTCTGACTCGCCATTAAAGTAGAGTCGCTCTGTGATCGGTCTGCATCCTCAGTTCACCTCTCGTTGACTCAATTTCTATTCTTAATTTTCCCTTAATGTATTCAGGCTATGCTAAATGTGTTCTAAAAAAAGGATGAATTATGGACTACAGCCAAGTTTTGTTTTCTAAACAGCACCTTCTTTCTCCCTTTTCCCATGAGTATCAAGGGCGAAATATCTCTATCTTAGATCAAAAAGTGAAAACGATTGCACTGTCAATTTTTATTGGCCTTTTGACTTTAGGGGTAGGAGGGGTCCTTTTCTTTTATGCATTGACTGCAAAATACAAGGTAGATCGATGGCAAGCAGTCCAGTTGAGTCAACTACAGACTCAACCAGGAAAGGTGTCAGTTGTTGTAGACCGGACGGTATTAACGAAAAAGTGCAGTGACCACTCCATTGTGACATTCAAAACGCCGACTCAAACCTTGATTTCTTCGAACGTCATGTGTTGTGGGGAAAAAGTCGCTCCTTTGCCCGCAAATTCTTATAGCATAGACCCAACCAGTCTTCAGGGTAGAAAAAAGCGCTTTGAAGAAATGGTGGGTTGTCTTGCTGAATCTAAAAGGCAGGCAGGAGGGCGTCCTGTCTTAGCCCTGCAGGAGTTCCCTCGAAGGTCTGATACGCGAAATGCTGAATTTAAAGCGAAGCTGCTCAAACAGTTTCCTGACTATCAGATGGTATTCGGACAAAAAGATAGTGGATCTGATGAAAATAGCCAACTTTGCATGCTTTTTCCTAAGGCTGCCGAGGTCCGATCATTTCCTCATCAAGATAGCCGCGTGCAAGTGGTGAGGGCTGGTCAGAAGGGGTATATTAATGTCCATCCGAGTCCGTGTCCTCGAACTGGCGGTCCTGATCCTTTCATTGATGAGCTCAAAAAAACATCCAATAAGCTTTTTCAAATGGGTTGCGCTGAAGTGCATATTCTTGGAGATTGGAATCGTAAACGTGGACATTTGATAACCCATTGGGGGAAAGGATATGTTCACTCTTCCAAAGAAAAGAGCCACTTTCCTCCTGGTCGATACTATGCTAAGTTTCTTCAGGGTAATGGTCACTGGCCAGGACCTGTAGATCATCATGTCATGATGGTACGTTGTTAGGAAAATCTCAATCCACTTTTAGATCATTCAGAAGCGGATCCCTCTGCTTGTGCGGCAGCTTCTTAAATTCTGACTTTTAATTCTCCCATTCCTTTTGTAGTCAGATGGAGTACTGTCGTTTCCAAAAGTGATTGTATTTGGAATTGTGATCGATTAGATTGTTTGCTTTGAAGTATAATCACTGAAAAAATTGAGTGTTTGAAATACTATGATGCTATCTGGAACATCATCTACTTATCCCGCTTCTTTTGAGCTGTATGAAATAACCTCGCCCCCTTCGAAAGATTTGGATGAGGTTGCTGAATCTGCAGAGTCAGAAATCAAGCTAACACCAAAAAAATTCATAGAAGAGCTTAAGAATCGCACCGACTTTGGTCATCAAAAAGTCTATGTGTCAGGGGACGTCAATCTAGCAAATTTCACAGAATTAACCTTATTACCAGGTAACCTGAGTGTTGGAGGGTACCTGGACCTTGGAAACTGCGCATCACTAACCTCTCTCCCCAAAAACCTAAATGTTCGACAAGACTTAAAGTTGAGAGGCTGTACAGGCCTCACCTCCCTCCCCAGGAACCTATATGTTGGACGGAATTTGTATCTAAATGACTGTATAGGCTTAACCTCCTATCCTGATGAAGCGGATGTAAGAGGAGACTTGAACTTCGAGGGCTGTCGAACTTTAATCTCCCTTCCCGAAACTCTAATTGTCAAAGGGAAGATGAACCTCAAGAGTTGTAGATCTTTAACCTCTCTACCCAAAAAGTTGAGCGTCAGCGGGAGCCTAAACTTAAGAGGTTGTGTAGGGCTCTCTTCCCTGCCGAACATCCTGAGTGTCGAAGGGGACATAGACGCGAGCTACACAGGCTTGACCTCTCTTCCAGAAGACTTGAGGGTGACAGGCTGCCTGAATCTTGAGGGTTGCATAGACTTAACCTCGCTCCCTAAAAATCTGAGTTTTGTAGAGGTGTTGGAGCTGAACTTAACCGGTTGTAAGGGTTTAACCTTCTTACCAGAAGGTTTCAGATTCGAAGGTCACCTGAACCTCGCAAATTGCACAGAGTTAACCTCGCTACCAGATCACTTGCATGTTGGTAGGAACCTGAACCTTAGCGGGTGCACTGGACTCGCTTCACTTCCAGAATACTTAAGTGTTGGAGGAAGCCTGAATCTTAGTAGGTGCACTGAGTTAAGCACACTTCCTGGAACCCTGAGTGTTAGAAGAAACTTGGACCTCAAAGATTGTACAGGCATTACATACTTACCTAGCAGCCAAATTGTTCTAGGCGATCTGCAGCTCTGGGGTTGTACAGGCTTAACCTCGCTTCCTGAACACTTCCGCGTTGGAGGGAGTCTGAATCTCAGAAACTGCATCGGTCTAACCACGCTTCCGGAAAACTTGAGTGTGAAAGTGAGTTTGGACCTCGAGGGTTGCTCTCGCTTAATCTCCCTACCCAACAACCTAAGTGTCGGGTGGAATCTGTACCTCATTGGTTGCACTAACCTAGTCTCTCTTCCTGCAGACATGAAAGTCCAAGGCGACTTGAACCTTAGAGGCTGCACTGGATTAACTACGCTTCCAGAAAGCCTGAGAAGTGTCGTAGGGAACTTGAGTCTTGAAGGTTGTACAAGTCTAACCCTCCTTCCCGAAAACCTCTTTGTGAGAGGGAGCTTGAACCTAAGTGGTTGCACAAGCATAAAAACCCTCCCTGAAAGTTTACGTGTTGAAGGAGATCTGAACCTTCAAAATTGTGCGGGCCTCAAAAGATTATGGGGTCTACGTCTACCAAAAAACTTGAGTCTCGGAGGGGCTCTAACCAATGTCGAAGGGCGCAGGGAAAAGCTGAGTGTCGAAGGCAAGCGGGAAAGCGATCGCTGCAGAGTTTCCTGAAGACTTAAGAGAAGGATGAGTGGGAATAGCTCTTCTTTAGAGCTTTTTCAGTGAGGGTGTTCTCTTTGAGGAGTTTTTCAGGAGTTCCTTCAAAGAGGAGGTGGCCGCCTTTAGGGCCCGCCTTGGGCCTGGGTTGAATGTTTCAGTCGAGGTGAACGTAGAAGCTGAGCTTCTTTTGGACTGAGACAGCCTCCTCACTTGTCTCCAAAACTCGGCCTCTGATAGGGAAGATCACTATTTTTTTAAATTGTCTTCTATCTACAAATTCTCTAATTTTGAATTTTTAAACTTTCTAAAATTCCAACTGGGAGTTGAAGCTATGATGCTGTCTGATTCCAGACCAATTATTGATCCTGTCTCTTTTGAGCCCATGTTAAAGGCTGTCACACTGGTTCCCTGTGGACACACCTTAAACGAAGACACAGCAATCCAGATCATGGCGAGAAATCGGCTTTGTCCACTCGATAGACGGGAAATTAAGGAAATTGTCCCTAACTATGTGGTAAGAGACCTTGCCGAAGCAGCTGAGAGAACATCCCATGAAGGCCCCACAGAAGAGGCAAAAGAGTGTTTTTTAAGGGGAAAAACTCTTGTCGATGAGCAAGATTATGAAAATGCAATACCGCTTCTCTTCCGAGCGCTCGAGCTGAGTCCTAAATATGAAAAAGCAAGAGCATTTTTAGAGTTTTGCTTTGATAAGGCTCCTTTAAAAGAGCGGACCGTTCTCTTATCATCTGCTAGCACTTCTTCTGGATCCTCAAAAGAAGACTATATGGAAGTGTTATTCAGATTGATTGAAAACCCACTTATTCAAAGCAATGCGTCCTTGAGACAAATCATAGAGAGCCAAATTGAAGAGTTAGTCTTTGAAGCAATCCCTTTGACCAAAGAGCAAGAAGAGCTCTACGCCTGGGTGAAAAAGTTAATCACAAAAGATAAAGTGAATCAATATGTGGTAAAAAAAATCCAGCAAATGCATGGAAGAACTCTAGGCATTACAGACAAAGTTTCTGAAATCACACTCTCTCCAGACGAGTTTGAACTTGCTCTTGAAAATCCTAGACGATTTGAATACGCAAAAATCCATGTGACAGGGGACCTGGACTTGAGCTTCAGAGAGATTATCCTGCCTGAAAACCTGATTGTAGTAGGGGATCTACATCTCAGCTACTGCGCAAGCTTAACCATCCTCCCGGACAATTTGAGTGTGAGAGGAAGTTTGAACCTCCAAAATTGCATAGCCTTAACCACCCTCCCGAAAAACCTGAGTGTCGGGCGAAGCCTAAATCTTCAATCGTGTAAAGCGGTAACCACCTTCCCGGAAAACCTGAGCGTCGGAGAGGATCTGAACCTCGGTGGTACAAGCATAACTACCTTCCCAGCAAATCTGAGTGTGACAGGGGATCTAAACCTTAGCGGCACAAGCTTAACTACTCTTCCAGAAAACCTGAGTTTGGGAAGGAGCCTGGACCTGTTCCATTGCAGAAGCTTAACTTCGCTACCTGAAGACCTAAGTGTTGCAGGAAACCTGAACCTTGGAAGCTGCACAAACTTAACTTCGCTTCCAGAAAACCTGAGTGTGCCAGGGAACCTGTACCTCTATGGCTGCACAAGCTTAACCACCCTTCCGGAGAACCTGAGTGTGACAGACAACCTGAACCTTAGAGACTGCACAAGCTTAACTTCGCTTCCTAAAAACCTGAGTGTGGGAAGAGACCTGAACCTAAGCGGCACAAGCTTAAGCAGTCTCCCAGAAAACCTGAGTGTGACAGGGGATCTAGATCTTAGCTACTGCACAAGCTTAACCACCCTTCCGGAGAACCTGAGTGTGACAGACAACCTGAACCTCAGGGACTGCACAAGCTTAACCAGTCTCCCAGAAAACCTGAGTGTAGGAGGCGATATCAACATCTGTGGTTGCGAAGGCTTAAGCACCCTCCCAGACAACCTGAGTCTGGGAGGAAGCCTGGACCTCAGCGGCACAAGCTTAAGCAGTCTCCCAGAAAACCTGAGTGTGTCGGGAGATCTAAAACTAAGTAGAATAAAATTAACTACTCTGCCTAAAAACCTGAGTGTCGGGGGAAGCCTGGATCTCAGCGATACAAATTTAACTACTCTTCCTGAAGGTCTGAGTGTGAAGGGAAAACTATCCCTGGGCTACTGCGAAAGGTTAACTTCGCTTCCTGAAAGCCTGAGTGTGACAGGCGACCTGAACCTCTCCGGCTGCAAAAGCTTAGCCACCCTTCCGGAGAACCTGAGTGTCGGAGGGAATCTGCATCTCTACAAATGCACAAGCTTAACTTCGCTTCCAGAAAACCTGAGTGTGCCAGGGAACCTGAGCCTCAGATCCTGCAAAAGCTTAGCCACCCTTCCGGAGAACCTGAGTGTTGGAGGAAACCTGGATCTCACATCCTGCGAAAGCTTAACTTCGCTCCCAGAAAACCTGAGTGTGATAGGCGACCTGGACCTCAGATCCTGCAAAAGCTTAGCCACCCTTCCGGAGAACCTGAGTGTTGGAGGAAACCTGGATCTCACATCCTGCGAAAGCTTAACTTCGCTCCCAGAAAACCTGAGTGTGA
>Ga0180433_10000298_pt1 | contig 87113 bp, 104 predicted proteins | sample SS_ome_8_FD_132980 | JGI IMG/M metagenome (GOLD analysis project Ga0180433, IMG submission 132980) | Hypersaline lake sediment archaeal communities from the Salton Sea, California, USA - SS_1_D_1 metaG | ecosystem: Environmental > Aquatic > Non-marine Saline and Alkaline > Hypersaline >...
CGTGGTTGGGTTCCTGGACGACGGCGCTAAGAAGATAGGGATTTTGAAGGGCGGTTCGGGTAACGATCCATCGGCCATCACAGCCTGGACGGGAGGTCTCGACAGTTCCGGCGCACCGACGAACGCTCCCATCGAGTCAGACTGGAGCGTTCTTAGTAGCTATCGGATTTTCCGTAGCCGTACAGGCAACGTCACGGTGTTCGTGAATGGCTCCGTTGTCCCGGTTCTACAGGTGGCGGCGGAAGAGCTACCTTATTTGGAGGAGCTAAACGACCCGTTCAACGAGTTACAGGGGGCGTTCTTCGGCTCGTTGTCACGGGAGGCGGAGAGCACTTCAACCTGGAGTTTCGTTAGGTATACGTCGATCCCGATTAACCCGCTACAGACAGCGCCCTCCGTTTTCGTCTCTTACGAAGGCACAACACCACCGGAAGAAGCGTCACAACCTTGGACGCCGGTCGGCTTCCATGGAACGGAAACCATCACGGCCAGCGAGTTCCTTCTCCTTGATTCCACGAGCGCCACGGACCTGCCTTCGTCGAGCGCTGCCGGTCTCATCAGCGGCGATTTCAAGGGTTATTTCCGTATCGAGCCTTTGCTTTCTGAGTCCTTCAATACCGTTCTGGACGTGAATCTGGCCCTTTATACGCACACGCATGGCATCACGCCTAACGCCCTTTTGGCTGCCATAGACGACGGCCGACGACTCATACAGCTTTGTTTCTTCCCGGATCAGGCGGCTCCAAAGTTCAGCTACGGTGGCCGGGCGTTCCCGGAGGACTTCGCTCCATATTTGTGGGGTAAGACAGGTGGAGCAACGCCGACCATGGTGGGGCAACTATTGAAGATCGACGATGCTTCCACGACAGACGGCCTTGTGTACTACCTGGACGACTCGGAACCGGTTGGATCGGACAACCGCGTTGTGGATCACACAGCCGACTATATCTTCGAGTTCAGAACTCAGGTGTCAAGTTACATTCCGGATCTCGCTGGGTTTGCCGGGGTCATGACCTCTGTATATGACAGCCAGCGAGCCGTCGGTATGATGTTAGAAGAGATCGCCGGGCAACGGTACGTCACATTCCACTCTGACGGGGTTCCTATCCTGGGAGGCCGTTTTGCGTTTGACTGGTACGACAACGCTTTTCACACATACCGGGCTGTCAAATCCACTTCTGGCAACCTTGTAAGCTTGTTCATCGACGATTCTTACATCGGTTCGATACCTTATAGCGACTTCACCGTGCCGGTTTTCTCGCCGTCCGGGATGGTGTCCTTCGGTTCGTCCACCGCGCTCAGTGTGCAAGCTGAATCGGTTGTGACTTGGGCGTACGCTAACTTCTGGAAGGTCAACAACAACGTCCGAAAGTTTGCGGGGATTTGGAAGGGATACGACTCTGATTCTCTTACCGGATATCACCTTCCATTACGGATAACGGGCCGGGAAGCGGCTGTAAACGGGAACACTATCACGGACGTTAACGCCGACTTTGTAACAGCCGGTGTTTTGGTCGGGGATCAACTCGTAGTCGATGACGGCGCGAACAAGGGTGTCTATACCGTGGCGTCAGTCGCACCTCTTGGGGATGTGACGAAGCTTACAATTTCGAGCCTCTTCCCGTTGCAACCGTCTGAGGTGGACTATCGGATAGTGTTAGAAACCGACTGGACCACTTACCATAAGTATAGGATCGTCAAAGCGCCGGGCGGCGGTGTGACAGTCCTTCTCGATGCCGACACTGACCCGTGGATTCACGCTGACTATAGCAGCCTGGATTTGCCTCCAAGCACGAGCGGGATCGCGTGGACAATCGCCAACGGTCTGCCTTCCATACTCTGGGGTGCTTTCGATCCGACGAACATCTCCCAGAGTTCGTGGGACTACGTCCGCTTCGGGGCCATTCGGTCTCAAACCGACCTTGGAATCGTTCCGCACCACATGGTTCTCAACCAGCGGAATATAATGGCTTCGTACGAGCACCACCAGACGACCATTCCGCACACGCACACCAATTTCTGGAGCGAGTCTCAGGGTATCCCGCCCCAAACAGAGCCTGATTTTCTACGGGACCCTAACCTCGTGGCTTACACGTTGCTGAACGACGGGACACCTTTGGTCCCGGAGACGCAGACATACGAAATCCGGAACCCTTCACCGACACTGGTCCCGGTGTCCGGATTAAACCGACCTGAGGACGTGCTGAACAGCCAGGGCTTCTTGTTAAACGAATCGACGCGGAAGATTCAAATCATTGTTCCCGACGATGTTTTGTACAACTGCCTGAAAGTCATCGAGACAACCTCTGGCTCGGAAGACGCCAATATCGCCCCGTTCAGTGATGAGTGTCAGCCCGATTGGGGAACGATTTTCTACCAGGACCGTGTCTGTCTCAGCTACGACGGTGCGGTCTTGCCGGAAGATGACCCGACGGCCATCACTCCATGGACTCGGGTGAGCGATGATCCTACGCACCAGTTCGCCAGCGCTTTCGCTGGTATCCTGACCTACGGTACGGACGGTGTGGGCACAAGGACCACGTACCGGAATAACACTCCGTTGCCCGACGCGATCAGTCTTCAAACAGAGGTTCTGTTTCGGCTAAAGGTTTTACAGGATTCCACGGGCGGCCTGGGGGATAGCCAAATCCGGATCGGCTTCTCATCTCCTGGTGTAACGGTGGGGTTAGCTTTTGTAACCACGCCTTTGGGAGAGCGTTATGTTCTCGCTGTGGACCTGAACTCTGGAGATGTTGTTGGCGGTATCCCCTTTGATTTCTACGACGGCTCCTACCACGATTACCGGCTCGTTCGAGATCCAGGATCGGCTGCAATCCAAATTTTCATTGATTCTTAGGGTAAGCAATGGTTGATCTGATTGGCCCATACGGCAGTGGTGAGTACGGAGCGGGGCCATACGGAAGCGCTTTCCCTCCATATGGGATTGAGTCTGTTACCGCTCTGACCCCAACGCTCGTCCGTGTCCGATACACGGCGCTGTTCAATCCAGCGTTTCCGCCTCTTTCTACCATCGCCAATTACTCGATTTTTCCAGCACTAACTATCCATTCGGTGGTCATCGAGACGGCTCAGACCGTACTCCTGGTCACTGAACCGCAGGTAGCGACACTTTACACCCTCACGATCGATGAGGCGGAGGGGTATTTCGGGCAGCCGTTAGACCCTAACTTGGACTCCGGGACCTTTTTGGGTGTCCCGGTTTCACCGACGTTCTTTGCCGTCGCCACGAGGGAGACTCGTGTTCGTGCTGTTTTCTCGGAGCCGATGCTTCAAAACGCGGCCCTAACGGACCCGTCTTACTACGTTGTCATGGACTTGAACAACGCTCCGGTCCCTGTTCTTACAGTTCAAGCAGAGCAGAGCACGGATGTTCGTTCTGTTGTTTTGACACTCGGCGCTGACCTGGAAGACGAGGAACATTACAAACTCACGATTTTGACTGGAGTGGTCACGGAGTCTGGCGATCCGTTGTCTCCTGACACGTCGGTGTTCCAGTGTGTGGCGAACCAGTTGCACACGGAAGTGCCGTTGGATCTTTTCTCAGGTGAGGTGCAAACCGGCCTGTACGGCATTCACGGCGGTCTCGTGTTTTTCTCCCCGGCCTTGGAAGCCCCGGCCGCCGACTCCGTCATCCAGGTGGACGATGTCCACGTCTGCACCAAAGCCTACGACGAGTACCACTTCCCCCAACCCTTAGATCCCCACGTCATATACACACATGGCGCGGGTGTTGTCCCTACCCCGCTTGTTACAACCCTGAACTCGGCGGCGGTTCTGTGGGCCGATTTCCCACGACTAATGGAGGCCACGCTTACTCTTGAGAACCGGCTGGAAGACACGGTCCCGGCTCCGGTGGACGGTCCTTGTGACGCCACGTTCAGGGAAATTTGGGATCTTAATTTCGTGTCACTGTTAAATAGCACGGCTTGGAAGCTGTTTGATAATGCCGGTACGCCCCCTGAGTATTTCATTACTGCTAACAATCTAGCTCCGATCCCACCGGGGCCAGTTGTGACCGTACAACTACAGCCGCCGCCACCATAATTCAGCTTTTGTTTCCTCTTATGGGATAGCTGGATTGGCGATGGATGTTCATCCTAAGTGCTGAATCGAACCGTGGAGATGTAGATGAGAGAAATCGAATTGTTCAAGAAGGCAGCGGAGAGAGCGAGCGTTGCTGTCCGCAGCCTTTTTCGAGACGACTTCCCCCGTTACAACATCAAGGGTGATGTTTTTCTAACACTACGGGATGGGGCCACGGGGGCAATACAGGAGCAACGCGAGTACAATCTGGTAGTTCTCGACGCCTCGATCTTGATTGCTCGTCTCATGAAAGACAACGCGGAGCCGCCTCACGGCGCGTATGCGTTGGCAGTCGGAACCGGAGATACGGGTTGGGACCCGATGAACCCACCGGCTCCCACGGACACTCAGCGGTCCTTGTATTCTGAGTTGGCTCGTAAGACTTACGCCGACACTGAATTCATAGACTCCGGTGGTGTCCCAACTGCGATTCCAACCCATGTGGTGGACTTCACGACAACCTTCACGGAATCAGAGGCTGTCGGCCCGTTGGTGGAGATGGGTCTCATTGGAGGCAACGTCGATACCAACATGAGCGTAAAGAAGCCCGTATTGCCTCCGAATGGTCCTTACGATCCGACTGTGGATTTGACCTCCTTCGACACGCTCATCAACTACCTCACCTTCCCAGTCATCAACAAGCCAGCCACATCGACCTTGACGATAGTCTGGCGGCTTACGTTTTGAGTCCACGCCGGGAGCTTAGGACATGACCAAGAATTTAGGGCCTGGAGTTAGCGGTTACGACATCCCCGATGGACGAGCGTGGGAAACGGTTGCTTTCCAGGCTGGTAAGCCGGTTCTCGACCGCGAGTTGAATCTCAGCCAGGACGTTGACGGCGGTGCGGCCCAAGCCGTCTTGAAGCGTTCTACCCCTTCAGGTTGGTTGGCGGACGACTACCTCCTAACTTCCGATGCAGTCGGGGCTATTTTCACACCTATTGCTGTAGCGGACACGGTCGAGATTCCTAACGACATCCTGGCTCATGTTAACGGTTGGCTCGTTAAGGTTCGTCATACGAATGCCACTGGGTCCAATCAGTTGGATCTCGGGGTCAGCCCCTCAGGCGTTGGGGCGCAGCGAACCGACATCGTCTTCTTGGAGGTTTGGCGTCGCCTGATCTCCGCTTCACCTGACACAACCGGTAAAAGCGCTTCTGGCCGCATCTGGCAGGAGGGTAACGTTAAGACCGACCCGGCGAATGATCTGGTCCTGAACTACCCGGATGACATCCTGGATACAAACGTGGGCGCTGAAACGACCAAACGTGTTCAGATTCAATACCGTTTGCGAGTTTTCAACGGGATTGACGTTTTCGCTTTCCCGTACGCTCTCGATGATCCTTCCCTGTTGGCCAACTCCGTTCCTCCGGACGCGGCCACACCAGACGGGACGCCGACAGCTTTCCCTTACGTGAATCAGTCCAGCAACGGGGACCCTGGCCTTTGGATCGCGGGAGACGGCAACCCAGCTAACACGTTGGGCACCGTTGATGGCTATATGTACGCCGTCCCGTTGTTCGGGGTGTTCCGACGCAATGACAACGCTTTTGACCGCCTCACGAACCACAATGGCGGTGTGGCCTCGCCGGGACCTTCTGACAGGCCGGACGGTCTTTTCTACGACATGATCGTGGCCGAAGACCTTGTTGATCTCAGGCTGGGTGTGACCCCTGATGGATGGTCTCTACCGGAACTATTAGAGAAGAACACGAACTTCTTGTTCGACAACGTTCTCAAGACAGAAATCGGTGACACGTCCCCCAGCGGTGGTGGCTACAGAGGGACGACCGTTTTCATGGCCAATGAGATCGGCGTTCTCCCAGGAGATGGCACCATTACGGGAGACACAACGGCCGGTTATTTCGCGGGTCAATTCGACGCTACCCGTAGGCGATTCTCTGACCGGTCCATCTACGAGGTCATTACAGTCGTGGTCAACGCTCCGGGCGGCGGTTGGGTGCCTGGGTCCACGGTCCAGGTAGATCCCACGGCCCTGGCCATCTACCCCTACCCACCTTTCAACTGGGCTTCTCGCGCCCCGGCCGACGTTCTCTTCATGGATGTGTTGCAGGTCCAATGGACTGGTGCGGCACCGGGCGCTGCCACGGCCCTGGCCACGGACTACAATGTCGTCAACCTTGGGGCAGCCCCTATTCTGCCTCTGGATATTACGATCAACACAGTTCCGGCTGGACCGCCCGCCCCCTCGACTGAGCCGATTCATGTGACTCTTGTGGTTGGGTACCCAACGGGTGTTGGGCTGTCGCATACACCCATCGACGATTTCGGCGCTGGGAGCTTTTACGTTAACAACCCCGCTCAGTTGCCCGCCCTTCCATTGGTCAACTTCGGCTCGTTTGCTGTTCAGGCGTTAGATTACCCGCACCGTGAGGTCCACCTTGAATACGAGACCTTGGCCATCTCGTACTCTTTTGCGGCCGACACCGAAGCGCCGACTTCCACGGTCTACCTCCCGGAGCGAGCGCAAAGTGTGACCGCTGTTCTGGTGAACGCGGCTCCTGTTGCCGCTGTTTTGGACGCGACCGGGCGAGTTTTGACATTGGCCGGACCGACCGCTCCTGGAGATGGCGTCCAGGTCGATTACACAGCTTTGCGGCCGTTGCCCCAAAACGACGAGCAGATGACGATTTACTTCCGGACGGCGGTACCTCAGACGGCTCGTAACGCGCTGCTTAGTGGAAGCATAAAAGTCGTCCCGAAGATCACGAACACCAAGATGTTCGCGCTTACCGTCGGTTCCGGTTCTCAGGACGAAGGTTATCCGTTTGCCACGTCGTACGTCCAGACCGGTGGCGTTTTCCCAAGTAATACTCACACGTACTCCGGAGAGTCTGAAATGTCGGGGCGGGCGGAAATCTCCGTCGCGGATTTCGATGCTCAGACGGGGCTTCTGAGTCTTCCGATTTACGTACCCATGGTAGCCAGCCCTGAGGCTCTGGAGTTCACACGAGGTTTGGGCGATATCGACGTTGAGGGACGCACGTATTTCAAGACCGTCCCCGCTGGCTACATCCCGAACGCTTACGCTCAGGACTTGAGCGACCCTGACAAACACAAGGATGTCTTTCCAATACTCGCTGAGTTGGCCGAAGACACACCCTTAGGGCACCGGGGACAGTTGGTCCTGGTCCTCCTTATCCGCTGGGCCATCTTCGACGACACCAATGGTGTGTTCTTTGATGCCGACCTGAATAACAACACGACCACGGCGGCAGTGTTTCGGATCAAGGGGAATCTTCTGAACAAGCGACAAGTATAGGAGGCAGCGGTATGCCATCTACTAGAGATCCCGTAGCAACAGTTCAACCCGGACCCGGACGCCTTCCAGCCGGAACGGTCCCGGCAGCGGCTCTGATTTACCCACCGGGAGGTGGTTCTGACGCCGCTCTGCAAGCTCACATCAATGATCCCGTCGGCGCTCACGCGGCATCGGCTATCAGCACCGTGGCTGTGGGTCCGTGGGCAGACGGAACCCCTAACAATGAGATCAACGTCCAGGCCGCGTTTGCTGACTTCGTAGACGACCTAACTTCCACGGCCGGGCAAAGAGGTGCTGGTAAGTTGACGGCCCCGGCTGGCCCCGCTTGGAAGGATGCAACGGCCAACCCTGCCGCTAATCTTGACGCCAGACTCAACAAGATCATCACAGACCTCATAGCCGACGAAGGCGCTGCCCGTGTGGGTGCGCAAGCTGGTTCTAACTGGAAGGACGGCACAACCAACCCCGCCGCTTCGATCTTGGTCAGACTCAACAAAATCATCACGGACCTCGTGGCTGATCAAGGCGCTGATCGTGTCGGTGCCAATGCCGGTCCGAATTGGCACGACGGGACAACGAACCCGGCTGCCTCAATCGAGGCTAGATTGGATAAGATTGTCACGGATCTGGTGGCTAACGCCGGTTCGGATCGTGTCGGCTCCGACGCTGTGGCCGGTTCCAACGTGAGCTTGGGTGCTGGCGAGTCTGTGTATGATCAGGCGAAGATCATCGTTGATTTCGTCAATTTGATGCTGAACTCCAGAAGCAATACTTGGGGTGGCGATCAGACTATAACACCACCCATTAATACCGACGCTCTGACCATTACGGCGACCGGTACCGGTAAGGGTATCGACACCACTTCGGCGCTTGATTACGCCGTCAAGGCTGTTTCGAGCGCCTCGTTGGGCGTCTATGGTGAAGCTACGTCAGCGGGCAACGCTGGGGTTTACGGAAAAGGTGTATCGAACGGTATCTTTGGGCTGGCTGATGGCACTGGATTGCCCGGCGATGATCCCAAAGGGATACAATGCCAAGCCGATAACCCGCAAGCTGGACGCACCGCTCTCGGCCTGTATGCGATGGTGGACAGCGTCACAGAGTCTTCTGTAGGCGTGTTCGGAAAAGGTGAAGTTGACGCGGACATTCCGACCGTCAAGGGCGTCGGGGTCGTGGGCTGGGGTCGTGGGGCTGTAGAAGCCGAAGTTGCTGAAGCCGAGAACGCTGGTGTCGTCGGTATCGGCGGAAGTGTTGGTGTCCACGGAATCTCCTCAAGTGGTCCTGGTATCCGAGGGGTATGCACCGGAGCGGGGACCGGTATTTACGGGCAAACGAATCACGCCAGCCACTACGCGATGTTTGGCAGAAACAACTCCGGAACGGCGCTTTATGGCGTGTCCACGTCCGCTTCCCATTACGGCGTCCACGGTTCGAACGCCGTTGGTATTGGTGTCCGGGGCACGTCGCAAGACGCCACTAAAGCTGGGGTCTACGGCCACAACACGTTGGGGGTTGGCATTTCAGGTGAGTCGGACTCACACCATGGGGTCCACGGTAAAACGAACGCGGGCGCTGCTACTGCCGGTGTCACTGGTGAGGCGAATTCCGATCCTACTGGGGCTGGTGTGAAAGGCTTCAATAATGGTACGGGCGTTGGTGTTTATGGTGCGTCGGACGGCTATCATGGTGTTTACGGCCTAACAAATGCTGGTGCCGCCGCCGCTGGCGTGGTCGGTGCGGCCACTACCGACGTTACCGGCGCTGGTGTGAAAGGTTCCAACGATTGGCTCGGGCCGGGCGTCTACGGGTACTCAGCGGCCGGACATGGCGTGGCCGGTAAGACGGACGCGAGTGGCGGCCATTCGGGGGTCTCAGGCGAGGCTGAGACAGACGACTCGGGTGCCGGGGTCAAGGGGACCAATACAGGCGGTCCAGGTGTTTATGGGATCTCGGCTGACTTCCATGGCATTTACGGTATAACAAGCGCGGGTGCTGCCGTGGCGGGCGTGATTGGTTCTGCTAACACAGACGCCACTGGCGCGGGTGTTAAGGGTACCAACACCACCGGGCCGGGTGTTTACGGACACGCGACAGCCTACCACGGCCTGTACGGCACCACGGATGCGGGCACCACATTCACTGGTGTGACAGGGCAAGCTGATACGGATCTTACCGGTGCGGGCGTTAAGGGGTTGAACACCGATGGTCCGGGAGTCTATGGCAAGTCCGACACTCAAATGGGTGTGTACGGCACGTCTGACAACAACGCGGGAGGTGTTGGTGTTTTGGGCCAAATGACCAGCGGCAGTGCTGGGACCGCCACATACGGTGTGAAAGGGACTAACGCTGGTGATGGCGCGGGTGTTTATGGGACCGGTAACGACGGCTATGGTGTCGAGGGGTACTCGGCCGATTACCACGGAATCTACGGTCTCTCGGCCGATAACGCTAAGGCCGGTGTGTACGGATACAACAATAATCCTTCTAACACTAACACTTGGACGGCGGGGATAAGAGGCGGAGCCGTTGATGGTGTAGGAGGTTTATTCTTCGCGTGCGCTGATAGAGGGCATATCAATCTCGTGGGTTATGACTGGGGCATCGGCGGTGCCCCTGCGAACCCAACGAATGGTGATTTGGCCTTTCACTCGGGTAAAGATCGAATTCTTTTTCGTGTCAGTGGCGCATGGAAGGCCCTTGCGTATACTGACGACATCCCGCCGTAGAGGTTCTTGATGGCTACGTTCATGGAATGGTTGCAGGACGAACTGCAAAACGACGAGACCCTGAGTGGTATCTGTGATTACGTCATGATCGACGTAAGAAGGCGTATCGGTGCGTACTCCACTAATCAGGCGTTCTACAACGGTGAAACTAATCCGGTGTATTTGTTGACGGCGTTTTCATTGTTTGAGCATGAACGGGCGGTCGAAGTTTTATATACAATTCTACAGAACCTGGACACTTCATTGGTCGCGGAAGAATTGACCGAGGAGTTACTGCCTCATATAGCAAAAGCGTCAGAAGCCGCTGCCACGGAGCAAGAGCTTCAGGACGCGCTCAACGCTGTGAAAGCAGTTCTCCGCCCTGATCCGGAGAAGGGTGACATTATATGCCGCTCCCTGTTTATGTATCAAGCAATTCACAGGGTTTTGGAAGCCAGAGTGAGCGGTTGGGTGCGCGGGGACACAATACTATCCGCAATGAATTTGGTTGTGGCCCATATGGCAGAGGGTAAAGAAGACGTTGAAATCCTGCATTCCCGGCTCATGGGTGAGGTTAAGGCTGCAATAAGCCTTGAGGAGTTCCTCTACGTGGGGGGTGATCCCCAGAACCCACGCTTCGACGATGTTATCTCTTAGGTGCTAGAATGGTCAACGTAGATTACTGGGAGTCATTGCCTGAATGGAGGGCGGTTTGCTCTCCTCATAAGTCTGAGATCAAAGGGTATGAGGACGAACGGCATTTTTACGATACTGCCAACCCTGTCCATTTCATATTCACGTTGGGGCATTTCTATCCGGACCGGACGAAGCAACTACTTTGTGACCTGATTAAGGATCAGGCGGCCAAGTTGGAGGACTCGTGGGCGAAGACAGTTCTTCTGTCATTGCGTGTTGATGCGAGTGCAGAAGAGATTAAGCTCATACAGTTGTGGTCGAAGCAGCATCATGCGATGGGCAAGACCCTTGAGGATTACGCGGACTGGCGTCTTGTCCTGGCGGCTCATAATTTGTGTAAGATCTTGAGCGACAGTGTACACAAGAAGCTGAGCGGGATGGCTTACGTCTCGGCCTTGATGAATATAGCGTCACATCTCCACTTGTTGGGAGACAAAAACAACCAAGACACCACAAGAAGGTTGATGCAGGAGAAGCTCTCTTTCGAGGAGTGGGTGGCCTTAGGTGGCTTGCAGATAAACATATAGATCAGAAGGGATCATATAGATGGGGAAGAAAAACGGTAAGAACGAGACGGTCAAGATGACCCCGGACCAGACTACTCTCATCGGGGCGGCAAATCGCCGGATCGATAATTTATCCCAGGAGTACATGCAAGTCGCGAGACAGGTCGGGGAGATAAGAGACCAACTCAGGCTGGCCGAAGAGGGTGAGACCAAGGTACGGACAGCTTTGAGACAAGCCGAAGCTGAGCATCAGAGCACCCTGAACGAGATAGCCGAAGAACTGGGCTACGAGCAAGGTCAGTCGTGGCAACTCAACCCGGATGGCGTTAGTTTTAATATAATCCCAACAGTAACGGAACCGGGCCAGAAGGACTCTGAGAAAACACCGTAGAACCGATGACCATTCACTATCTAATAGACCCTTTCACGACCAACGGCGATGTCATCGACGTGGTCACGTCGGAGACCGGTGACACGGAATCAACCGGGGCGACTCTTATCCGTGTTCCGGACGGTGTGGCGATCTATGATCAGCCAGCCGATCTTGCAGACCTTCTGACTCAGAAGTACGCGGGTTTGTTGTCTTTTTACGCTGGTTTCACGGACATCCTGGCCGATCCGTGTCTGGATGTTCTGACAGCGGATATGTCGAGCAGTCAGGGCCTATTGGCGAGTTCCGGGTTCGTTAACCACAGCATACTCCCAGGTGGTGGGATTTTTGTTTCGACCACATTCCCTCTGGGAGCGCCCGTGGCTCAATGCGTTTTGATCTGGGAGGAGTACGAGTTCTTAGATTCTGACGATAAGACCGAACGTCTCCGGAGGGTGTACTCCGAAGAATCGGGGTCCAATCTGGCGTGTCTCGTCAGTTTCAATGGGGCCACTTCTAACTTTGCCAGCAATGGAGCGGTTCTCAACGTTCCTGTTCCTGACCAAGGAACTTCTTTTACGATCGGACTAACCAATCTGGCGAGTAGTCGTATCTACTTGGGTTCGTGGGCTATGATCTACTGATGCTTGAGCGGAGACAGCGTTGGACACACGGGGTAGACATCTCTTGGTTGAATACTGGGGGTGCAATCAATCTATACTCGACGATGTGTCAGAGATACAAACGCTCCTCATGCGGGCGGCTTACGCGGCTAACACCCGAATTGTAGATTCCATATTCCGCCCTTTCGAGCCTCAGGGAGTGACCGGCGTCGTGGTCATTGAGGAGTCGCACCTCTCCGTCCACACATGGCCAGAGCACGGGTACGCCACGGTAGACTTTTATACTTGCGGCCAGGGTGAGCCAGACGCGGCCCATGAGGTTATTTTGGTGGGACTCCAGGCGACCGGGTACGAGATGATTCGCGTTGATCGTGGCCTTTTGAAGGCCCAAATGGCGATGCAACTACAGGACCATGTTAGGAGGTCTCTCTCGGACGCCCCGTGCCGGTTCCGGCCGCGTCTTAAGTAGCGGAGATCCATTTATCATTTCCCAAGTGTGGGAGTGATAAACAATGGTCGATCGCTATAACTCAGCAAGCAAGATCAAACCGGCACCCGGTCAGTTCGGAGCCTTGGAGTTAGCTACTACCGGAGATCCGGTATCTAGCGCCGCAGCCGCTCCCCCCACAGTGGGTCAGGTTCCGACCGCGACCAGCGCCACAACTTACGAGTGGCAGGACGCTGGCGGCGGCGGTGTGCAGTTAAACGTTCCTAACACCTGGACGCGGAAACAGACCTTCACACCCAGCGTGGGTGAAATAGCCGTTGAGGGCACGGGCGGTAGTGGTGGTAGTTCGGAGGGGATCAAAGGCACGGGCGGCGATGTCGGCGGCATTGGTGTTTTAGGGGTCGCCGGGGGTACTACCGGTAAGGGTGTCAAAGGCACGGCCACCGATAGTTTCGGTGTTTGGGGTGTTTCCACCACATCGGTAGGCGTCCGTGGAGAGTCTAACTCCGGAACCGGGATGCAGGGGCATTCTGAGACCGGGACCGGTATTGTGGGGACCGCTGGGGCAAGCAGTAGTTTACAGGGAGTACGCGGTATCGGAGGCGGTGCTAACGGTGTCGGTGGTATGTTCGTTGGCGACCAACAACCGGTCCCAGTGATCTCTGGCGGACAGGGTGTTTATGGTTTAGGTGGGGCATCTGGCGGCATTGGTGTTGAAGGCCAAGGCGCTGGCACCGGTATTGGTGTCAAAGGCACGGGCGGTGCTTCTAACGGCATTGGTGTCAAAGGTACGGGCGCTGGTTCCGGGGTCGGTGTTGAGGGTACGGGCGGCACATCTACCGGAACGGGTGTCAAAGGCACGGGCGGTGCTCCTCACGGCATTGGTGTTGAAGGTATTGGCACCGGATCAGGTATCGCGATTAAGGGAGTAGGCTCATCGGCACAGGGTGTTAGAGGAGAATCCACTAACCACTATGGTGTTGATGGGACTTCGTCGCTGACGTATGGCGTCCGGGGGTTCACTTTTTCGGCGTCGAGCTTCGGTGTTCACGGTGAGGGTACTGCCTCCGGAGCGGGAGGCGTTCGAGGCTCCGGTGCGGGCACTGGACCCGGCGTTTCTGGCAGAGGTGGCAGTACTAACGGCATTGGTGTCATTGGTGGTGGAGACTTTCTAACACCCGTCCCCACCCCGGCCTCTCAAGGTGTGTATGGCGAAGGCGGTGCTTCCGGCAACGGTACCGGCGTCGAGGGCGTAGGCGGCGGAGGCGGTACTGGTGTTAAGGGCACCGGCACAACCGGAATCGGAGTCCATGGGGCTAGTACGGGTCACTATGGCGTCTACGCAACGTCTACTAACAACGTTGCTGTGACAGCAATTTCGTCGGGCGACATAGGTATTACCGGCGCTGGTGCCGGGACACACGCAGGTGTTCGAGGGACTGGCGGCAGCTCCGCCGGTCCGGGTGTCCATGGCTACGGTGGCAACGGTGCTGGCATAGGAGTTAAGGGTACTGGCGGGACTCCTACCGGTGATAACGATGGCGGTACCGGCGTCGAAGGTATCGGCTCCAACGCCTCTGGTACGGGCAACAATGACGGTGGTACCGGCGTTGTTGGAACAGGTGCAGCCGCGACGGGTACCGGAGTAAGTGGTGCGGGTGTGACCGGGACGGGGGGTGGCACAAACGGCCTTGGCGTCGTTGGTAAGACACCTAGTGCCGGTTCTGGTGTTGCGCCCGCTCTCGTTCTTGCGGGATCTGTAGGCGCTATCCACGGAGTGTCAGAAGATGCCGGTGGTTCTCCCAACTACTCCGTAGGAGTTCTTGGAGAAACCGAAGGCACAGATCAATTCGGTTTCGGCGTAATGGGCCTTGGTAATGTCGCTACCTCTTCTTCGAGCGCTATTGGTGTTGGTGGGACAGGTGGTCCTAACGGCGGTCTTGGCGGTTGGTTCATAGGTGGCGGCGGGTCAACGTTTGGTACAAATAAGGGTGGCGATGGAGTTGAAGGCACAGGTGCTGATAATGACAGCGGTGATGGTGGCACTGGCGTAGTCGGTAATGCTGGTGACGGCGCGGCTGCCAGTAACCAGAACGGCGGTATCGGCGTCAAAGGACAAGGCGGTGCTGGCGACGGTTCCGGTGCTGGCGGGACAGGTGTCAAAGGCACGGGCGGTGCTGGCGGCTACGGTGTTGAAGCCCACGGAGACACGGGCGGTTCTCCGGTACGCTCAGCACTTCATATACAACCACAGGACGCTGATCCTTCTTCCGGTGTTAGTGGCGATATCATCACGACGAACGCCAGCCACTCGGCTGGTGTCGGCCATGTTCGGCTCCACAATGGCACCGCGTGGCAGAATGTTGGAGGAAACGGCGACACTCTTGGCGACGCCACGCTCCAAACAACTGGTGCTGGCGCTAACACGATCGTTACCTACTCGACGCTTGCCGACTCCAAGGCAATCTCCATGAAGGTTACGGTATTTGCGCGTCAGAGTGCTGGTGTGGGGACCGTCGGGGACTCCGCCAAGTATGTGGTCGAGGCCCTGTTCGAGCGGAGTAGCGGCAGTGTTGTCACGAGCAAGGACGAGAACTTCGTGATCAGCTACGAGGATCAGGCAGCCTGGGATGTGACGTTCAATATCAGTAGCCAAGATATTCAAGTTCAGGTCACTGGCGAGGCAAGTAAAACGATTGAGTGGCGTTGCCAGATGGAGGTAAGCGAACATGGCTAGGCGATTTTCGGTAGCGACGGCAGCGCAACTTGCTTCTGGTGAAGTTCCGCGTGGGGCGGCCCCTAACGCGGCGGTTGCCATTCTTCAGCGTGTTATGGCGACTCTCACAGTGTCGGGAAGCACTTTCACCTACGACATGCGGGACGCCACGGACATCGAACTGGTGCTCTCCAACAGCGGTGCGGAGACTCTTTCTTTCACCAACGTTGGTGGTCTACGGACGGCCCAACGGGGTATTATCAAGGTCACGCAAGCACCGACCACGCCCGGCACACTGGCTTACTCAGGCCCCGGTTCGGTGAAATGGCCCGGTGGATCACCTCATGTTATCACCGCTTCGATCAACGCCATTGATCTCATCGAATATTTTTCGGACGGCACCGATATTTATTTGACGCTCCTGGGTGCGAACTACTCGTAGTCTCCCGTTTCTGGTGTAGGTGGGAGCTATTCTGGCGTAGAGAAATCTAGCCTATAGGCGGTGCTGTGACCGAAACCTGCGATGCAAGAGTAGCGTTGCTTTACAGTGAAGTTACCACTCACTGTCAGAACCGGTGTTCCATGTGCGTGGGCGGGATGGAGGAAAAAGTTGACCGGCCCCCGTTTGTGGACCAGGAGACCATGGACGCGGTGGTGCAATTGTTACACGCGAACCCCGACTGTACCTTCTGGTTCTACCCACACGTCGCCGGGGAACCGTTGTTGTTCAAAGGGCTAGACGCCTATTTAAAACGTGTGTGCGCGTTGCCCAACACCAGAGTCTGGCTTTGTACCAACGGAGTCTTGCTCAACGACGCCCGGTTGACCGAACTTAAAAACATCGGCTTACGTCGGGTATGGTTTAGCATGTTCGAGACAGGGGAAGAAGAATACGCCCGTCGAACTCGAACGGACCACTACCCAACCGCTAAAGCTAACCTTTTGAACCTGCTCGATCGGCACGCTGAATTTGACAACATCCATGTCGTATCTTTTTCGGACGACTGGCGCGGTTTTGAGATAACGGCCCCTAACATAACGTACCAAGCATCGCGCCCCTTGTATAAGTGGGACCCGGTCTACGGAGGCGGTAAGAGCATCTGTGTGGCGACGGATGGTCGTGTCACCTACACATGGGGGGATTATAAGTTTGAGCACATGGTGGGTAACATCAAGACTCTTTCTCCCCAACAGTTGGTAGAAGATCATATTCGTTGGGACGTAGAAGACAGATTTAAGTGGGGTAAGTGATGGAAGGCAATGCCTGTTACAAATATTACACGATCCGACGGTTCGTAGACGCACAGAAAGGGCCGCCTATCAGGACCATTTTAGAGGTGGGTGCGAACGTCGGTGATATCACCATCGAGATGGCGAAATGCTTTCCAGAAGCACGTATCGTGTCTTATGAACCAGTAGAGAGATACGCGCAAAAGGCGCGGTCCAAAACGCAAGGTCTCAAACAGGTACAGATCCGCTCAGAGGCTGTGACAGCGGCACATTTGTACCAGGATGATTTTGGAGAGGTTCCGCGAGGGGGTCAAGGCCCCTTACATGTGTACCTAGGCTTACCGGATGGCGGTCCTGGGTACGAAGGCGGCTCTTTCATCGCGCCAGCCGGGGTAGCCAGTGGGGGAAACCACAAAGAACTGGCGGACACCGTGGCGTGCAAAACTCTGGAAGAGGCGTTGAACGACATAGTGAACGAGGGAGAGGAGCTAGATTATTTAAAGACAGATAGTGAGGGGGCGGAGTGTAGTTTTCTGGGGTCTGCGTCTGAGAAGACGCTCAAGAGAATCCGGTTCATGGCGGGCGAGTATCACGACATCAAACGCTTCTGGCCCATCATGCAGAAGCTGATGTCTACCCACTATGTCAATATCGTCGGCGCGGCCGATTTGGGCAGCTTTTTCTGTGAACGGATTACGGACGGCCCGTCGATCTTGTCGAAGACTGCCATAAAACCAAGACACTATCCTCATCTCGCTGGTGAGGTGATGTGGTGGCACCCGTTTGGCTATGACTGGCTAGAACCTATCGAGTTCCGTGATCATGGTTTGATCCACGCGGCGTATCTGGTGTGCGGTCCGGTCGCCAGCGGGAATAGGCTGATGGCCTCTATATTGCTCAGAAGCGGTTGCATTGGGTTTCATGGCGACGAGCAACCACAGAGAGAAGAAGAAATCCTAGTGTCCAAAGGCGAGCCGTTTGTCATGGTCCAACACGGCAATATTGTCGGATGGGTGGGCGGCCTACGTCGAGCCGGATACTCCCATATAACAGGTGTTGTCATGATCAGAGAACCTATCGCGGCTATGAGGTCGGCCATTAAAAAACATGGTTTCACGAACGACTTAGGCTCGATGCTTGGGTCGCGCAATAGGACCCTCGTTAGGAACATTACGGAACTCAAGGCCAACGGAGCCGAAGTTGAGATCGTTCCGTACGAGGGCCTGTGTGAAGAAGGGGTGAAGCTCTGGCTGCCTCATATAGGGCTAAAGTATCACACAGGCACGTTACACAGCCCTGTGGGCGATACCATCGTAGATCCGCAAGAAAAGAACAAGGTGTACTACGAGGACGAGGATGCTGCGTAACCTTGTGTACAATTGCGCTCCGTTAGAGTCTGGCGCGGAGGTCTGGCGGGATAACCTTAGATGGTTACGCCGGTATATGGACGCCTTCAACAACCGTCGGCTCATGGTTGTACGAACCGGAGAGGGTTTGGAGTCTGCGGACGCCGTAAAGGCAGAGTTCGGGGTTAGGGACGTGGAATACATAGAGCTACCAAACCACCCTGGCCAACACGAAGCGGCTGGGTTCATAGACATCCTGTCGATGCTCAAGTCCTCGAATCCCGACGAGGCTATATTTTACGCTCATGATAAAGGTGTGACGCACCCCCAACGCCGTGAAGAGATCGAGTCGTACCCTTGCGAGAGCTTCGAACACCACATGATAGCTTTGCGGCAATTGCGAAACAGGATGTACCACGAGTGTTTGCACGACGTGGGTAAGATCGAATCTATTTTAACGAAGTATGCCGCGTGCGGCTCTTTTTGGGGGAAACCGTCAGAGAAAATGCTTGGTTCTATGTCTTCGGTTGGGCTACCGGTCCCTGAGAATGTATGGATGTTTAGCGGATCTTTTTACTGGGTGAACAGTGCCCGTCTTTTCTCACACCCGAATTGGACGCATGTTGTACCGCATCGTATAGGGCCGGAAATATACTTAGCGGGGATGTTCTCTCGACAAGAAGTGTTCGAGTTGTTGCCGTTGCCCACTCATTTTCGATTGACGTGGGATGTTATAGGGAACTACTCCTGTGAGACATGCGGGGAGTTCAACACTATAGTCTCTAAGAGGGCGCGTTGTCCTAAATGCAAGAAACCGGTTGGTGGTTACGTAGCTATTCCGTCGATGTTCCCATGATAACGCGCACTCAAGTCCTAAATACTTTAGCCACAGCCCGCTCTTATAAGACCTATCTGGAGATAGGGGTCGGGTTGAAGGATAATTTCAATGGTGTTCTGGTAGAACACAAAGAGTCGGTAGACCCCGCCCACGATGCGACGTACGCAATGTCATCTGACGACTTCTTCGCGGGGCCTGGAAAAGACAAGCGTTGGGACCTGATTTTCATAGACGGTTATCATGTAGCCGATCAGGTAAGACGCGATATCGATAACTCTCTCGCGTGTTTGAACGAAGGAGGCGCGGTCGTTCTCCACGACTGTCTACCTCCGTCAGAGGACGCGCAACGGGTCCCTCCGGTCCAGGTGCTGTGGACCGGGGACGTGTGGAAGGCTTGGGCTTGGAACAGGATGTACCGGCCCGACTTGTCAATGCGTGTTGTCGATGTCGATCTCGGTTGCGGTGTGATCGAGAGAGGGGCACAGAAATGCTTCCCGAAGACGGAGGTCCTCGATTACCAATTCTTGGTAAACAATAAAGCGGAGCTATTGAATCTCGTGTCCTGGGACACGTGGAAGTATTTCTACGTGTCTGGGGTTTTGAGGCCCATGGAGATGTCCTTGGACACGCCGTTGCGGGAAGTTCTTGAGGCGATGCAACGCAAAATCATGACGAACACCAGTTATTTTGGGGTCCGGGCGTATCAGAGTCCTGTCGATTTTTGGGTGTATCAAGAACTCCTCTATGAAACGAAACCGGACCTCATAATCGAGATAGGCAACGCCTGTGGCGGAGCCTTGTTGGCTCTCGCTCACCTGTGTGACGCGATGGGGAAAGGGGAGGTGTTAGGTATTGACGTAGACCACTCGGCGGTGGCCGAGAAAGTGAAGGCGCACCCAAGGATACGTCTGATAGAGGGCAACGCCCTTAACGTTTTCCAAGAGGTGCAGCGGTTGGTTCCGGAGGGAGCGTCGGTGATGGTCATCGAGGATAGTTCCCACGGCTACGAGAACACACTGGGTATTCTTCGGCTCTATTCGAAGCTGGTAGGGCGGGGAGGTTACTTCATCGTTGAGGATGGCATCTGCCACCACGGTTTGGAGGTGGGTCCATCTCCCGGTCCTTTTGAAGCCGTACACACGTTCTTGCTGGAGAATCCGGCTTTCGAAGCTGATAGGTCGAGAGAGTCATTCTTAATAACCTGGAACCCGCACGGCTACCTCCGGAGGATTTGATGCACCCTTCTTCAATGAGTTACATGCGGGCTTTTGTAGAACAGTATGTGAAACCTCCGTGTAGTGTGGCCGACGTGGGGAGTTACGACTTGAACGGCACGTACCGAGAACTGTTCGACGGGTGCGCCTATACGGGCTTAGATATTGTCGCCGGGCCGAACGTGGATCGTGTCGTAGGGACCTACGACTTCGGGGATGAGCAGTATGATGTTGTCGTTAGCGGTCAGGTTCTTGAGCACGTGGAGGACACCCATCGCTGGCGTGATGCGATCATCAAGATCGTGAAGCCGGGCGGCCACCTCTGTGTAATAGCCCCGCATACGTGGGGGCACCACCGGCACCCAAAGGATTGTTGGCGCATCTTTCCGGACGGTATGACGTGGTTGTTCAAGGACCTGGATATTTTGGAATGCACGATGGGCGTAGCAGACACCGTTTTGATGGCTAGGAAACAAGCATGAGCACAGTATTTGTATCAGGCGTTGCGGGGTTTCTGGGAAGCCACTTGGCTGATCTTCTGGTCAAAGAAGATCATCGCGTCATCGGATGCGACAATCTGGTGGGCGGTGAACTGGCGAACGTGTCCGAAGAGGTGGAGTTCTACCAAGAGGATTGCGCCGACCTGGAAGCCATGACACGCCTAACCCGAGACGCGGAGGTTGTGTACCATTGTGCTGCCACCGCCTACGAAGGATTGAGCGTTTTCAGCCCTTCGTTCATCACCCAGAATATCGTCCAAGCGTCTGTGTCGCTGATATCAGCTTCTGTACGGAACGGGGTCCGACGTTTTGTGAATTGTTCCAGCATGGCCCGGTACGGGAGTAACGAGACGCCGTTCGTCGAGGAGATGGAACCCCGGCCTCAAGATCCTTATGGGATCGGTAAAGTCTCTGTAGAGCAAATGCTCCGTAACCTTTGTGGCGTACATGGGATGGAACACGTAACCGTTGTACCCCACAACATCATTGGTCCGCGACAGAAGTGGGATGACCCGTTTCGCAACGTTGCCAGCATCATGGCAAACCTCATGCTGCAAAAACGGCAACCTATAATCTACGGGGACGGCGAACAGCGGCGTTGTTTTTCGTTTGTTAGTGACGTGGCTGAGCCTATGTTGCGGTTGGCGTTTGACGAGGGGTTGGACGGGGAAGTGTTCAACCTTGGTCCTGACGATGCGTTCATAACTATAAACGAGCTATCCCTAATCCTCGCTGACATTATCGGGGTAGACCTTGAGCCAATCTATGTCCCGGACCGGCCGATGGAGGTCCGGTTTGCGAATTGTTCGGCTGACAAGGCTCGACGGCGGCTTGGCTACAAGGCCAAGGTGCCTCTGAGAGAAGGCTTGGAGTCCATTGTCACACACATCGAGCGCCACGGGACCCGTAAGTTCGACTACAACATAGAAGTTGAGATCCGTAACCAACACACGCCTAGGACGTGGACCGAGAGAATGTTTTGAATGAAGGTCCTTTGGTATAGTGATTTCCTGTGCCCGACGGGATTCGGAAATGTTGCCGAAGAGTTGATTTCCCGGCTCGTTGACAGATTCGAATTTACTGTGGTGGGGATCAATTACCACGGCGACCCTTACAACACACAAAACAGCCCTTATTACAAGTTCCGGGATATCCCAGTGTACCCGGCTGCGTCGGGCGGCGATCCCTTGGGCCGTGGAAGGGTCATCGAGCTTTTAGAGCAAGGTGACTATGATATTTTGTTCGCCCTTCAGGATACTTTCAACCTTGTATCCATGGACGAGTCCATCCGGCGTGTGCGTGGGGCTAAGAAGTTCAAATACGCTTTGTATTTCCCTGTGGACGCCCCGCTGGATCGGCTATGGGTCACGAACGCTGTGGAGACGGCAGACAGGGCTGTCGCGTACACCGAATACGGTAAGAGGGAGGTCCGGAAACACTCTGACGAAAAGTTGCGGGTTTTATACCATGGTGTTGACACCAAGACGTTCAAGCCTGTCGAGAAAGCCAAGCGTAAGAGGTTGAAGCGGGACCTTTTTTCGGTTTCTTCGAAGGATTTCATCATCACGAACGTGAACAAGAATCAACCGAGAAAGGATCTGCCGAGGACGGTAATGGTTTGGCTGAAGGTCAAGGAAAGAATCTCAAACGCGAAGCTCTACTTACACACCGACGTTCACTCTGGGAACGGAGACCTTATCAATTTCATCAGCCGTCAGGTGCCCGAAGAATTGCGGGGAGACGTTCTGTACCCTAGGGATTTTGGACCGAGCGGCTTCCCAAAAGATCTCCTGAGGAATATTTATTGTGCCTCTGATGTTGTCGTGTCCACCACCTTGGGGGAGGGGTGGGGTTTGAGCACCACGGAGGCTATGGCTTGTAAGGTTCCGGTCGTCATGCCACGGCACACGTCGTGTCAGGAGATCATTGGCGAGCGTCAAGAACGCGGCTGGTTGGCCGACTGCTCAGATTTCACGGTCTTGCCGGAATACGATAATTCTCACATCAGACCGCTCACATCGGTTGATAGCATGGCCTCTTGTATCTGTGACGTACACGACCGGCCAAAAGAAGCCGCTAAACGGTCCAGAGCCGCCTACTCATGGATTAAAAAGCATTGTAATTGGGGCGAAATTGCCAATTCCTGGGCAAAACTGTTTTATAATTTGGTTAAATGACTCGTTTCTAACGGAGGTGGTGGCATGGAAACAGCGTTTTTACTTTTGGCTTCCGTTTGTATCTCTGTCATCGCCAGTGTCGCAATCGTCCGCTTGTTGGAGCGCCGAAAGAAAAACGGGTACCACAAGAAAGAAGAGGAGAGTGGTGGGGAAATAGTCAAGATCGAAAAGCTTGCAAATAGAATTGTCGAACGAGAAAGAAGACTAAATGGCACGACATTATGACGATGACAGCCTCGCTCCTCCCCGAAGTCCCAGCCAGCAACGTGATGTCAGTGAATACACGATTCACGTCCTCAAGGAGATCAAGAGGCTAGGCCAGAACATCGAGAAGATTCGGTCGGACATGACCGATATGAAGGTTGAGATCGGTGTTCTAAAGGTCAAGTCACACGTGTGGGGTTTGATCGGCGGGGCAATCCCGGTGCTGATCGCCCTGGCCGTTTGGATTCTGAAACTACTCTGGCCGTCTGGTTAAGGTGCGCCAGAGATGGCGTGGACCTGTCCGTACTCGTTCCAGTAGACGCAGCCACCGGCCAGTTTGATATCGAAGATCGACGCACGGTTGACCAGGAGTTCCGAGTCGCCGCCCCCTACAGGGACTCGTTGGATGTTCATGTTACCCGACCCGACGTGTTCCGCGTAGTAGACGTACTCGCCGTCAGTGGCGATCGACCAGACGTTGGGCACAGCCGCCAGTTGAGTAGGACTTCCGCCGCTCAGGGGCTTCTTCCAGACGCCGTTCTCCGACGGGGTAATGGCGTTGAAGAAGATGTAGTAGAGGTTGGTCGAGTCGATGGCCAACCGGCCGAACTCGTAGTTGGATGCCTCTGAGGTGACGAAGTCGTCTTTCGTCTGAGGGAAGGTGTATTGGTACCGCTGCAACGGCTGTAGAGAGCCGGATGCGACGTACATATAGGTGCCGTCCGAGACATAATAGGTGGGTTGTTGGTCGAATCCCGCTCCGCCAGCACTCTGGTAGGGTTCATCGATAAGCTCGTAGCCAACCCAATTGCCGCCACTGACATGGTACAAAGCCCGGTCAGGTCCAAGAACAAGCTCGTCATCCTTGGCGCTACTGTTGTACTTCACGATGTCGCCGCCTTCGACCGGCATGGCGTACAGGCCGCTGTCCGTGTCGGCGTCTTGGGTCCAGAAGATCAAGGTCCCGTTCGAGTCGATATCGTCGATGTTACCAGCGGGCAGCGTGTTCATCGTCGTGGCGTCGCTACCATTCCCCGTCCGCGAGCGTCGGTTTAGGTCCCGCCCCTCTACCCAGTAGAGGTTCTCGTCATCGACCTCGTAGTTGCCGTAGAGGCCGGTAACGTTGACGCCACAAGCCCCGTCGGTACAGGTCCCGCCGCAACAGTAATTGTCACAGCTTCCGCAATGGTCGGTGTCGGTGCTAAGATTGACTTCACAACCGTTATCGGTGTTGCCGTCACAGTCGTCGTAATCGAGGTCGCAAGCGTAAGTACAGGACCCGGCGTCGCAATATGAATCGGCTCCTGGTACGGCGTCACAGTTGCCGGGGCCACCCCACTGCCCCACCGCCGTACAAGTCCGGATTTGTTCGCCTTGGCACATGGTGTCGCCGGGTTCGCAGACACCCATACAGTTACCGCCCATGCAAACGAACTCGCATTCGGAACCTTCTACCCACTCCCCTTGGTCGTTACATGTTCTAGGCACGTCTCCCTGGCAACTCTTGGTGTCGGGGAAGCACTCGCCGGTACAGTCACCTTCTCCGGTGCAGACGTAAGGACAGGTTCGGGTCGATTGCCATTGACCAGAAGCGTTACAAGTCTGCGAGTCTCTTCCGTCGCAGCGATCGGTCTCAGGTACACAAACGCCAGTGCAGTCACCGCCGTCGCAAACGTAAGGACAGTCAGAGCCGCTTTGCCAGAAGCCGTTGGCGTCGCACGTCTGTGGCGTCAGATCATCACACCGTTTGGAGGTTGGGGAGCACTCCCCGGTACAGTTTCCGGCCCCGGTGCAAAGGTAGGGGCATGTTTGGTTCGTAGTCCACTGACCGGCCGCGTTACACGTCTGGGATTTATTCCCGTCGCAGCGGTTAGTGGTAGGGACGCAGACCCCGGTACAATCACCACCAGAGCAAACGTAAGGACAGGCCGAACCATTGTCCCATTCGCCGTCGGCCCCGCATGTTCGCGGAACGAGGCCGTCGCAGTCCTTATCATTCGGGGCGCAACTACCCATACAGTCTCCGTCTCCTGAACATATGTAGGGGCAAGTGGTTGTCGTCACCCACTTGCCGTCGGCCCCGCATTCCTGGGAGTCCTTGCCGTCGCAACGGGTGTCGCCGGGTTCGCAGACTCCTTTGCATGTCCCGTTGTCGCAGATGTAAGGGCAAGTGTTCTGCTCTGTCCAGGTTTCGTCTACACACTCGTGGACCGTTAGAGCGACGCATTTCTTCGTACCGCTCGTACACTCCGGAGAGCCGCCGTCAGTTCCGCTGTCGCTGGCGTCAGAGCCGGTGTCCGGGATGCCGGAATCCCCGGCATCCGCTCCAGAATCGAGGTTTCCGGCGTCTATAGGCTCTGTGGCCGCGTCGGAAGCGTCTTCAACGGGTGGTTGACCGCCGTCCTGAATTGGAGGGCCGGAATCCACAACGGGAGGGCCGCCATCAGGGGCGGGAGGCTCTTCTGCGTCGGGAATTCCAGCATCACTGTTTATAACAGTGGGTGGTAATTCGACCGGGTTGGGGTCGTCAGTTGAGGCGGGGTTAGAACCACAAGCCGCCGCCAGAATGAGGGTTAGAAGTAAAAACCTTTCCATATTCGGACTACTGATGGGAAGGGCGAAATTCAAGAGAAATTCTACTTTCCAAAGATAACACTTCTGGGGGTGGTGTACCAGGGGGCGCTGGCGGTCGTCGTTTGTTCCAAATGTCCTTATAAGCCCACCCTTTTTGAACGGGATCACTTCCGGGATCACATCAGAAGGTAAAAAGACATGACAGACAATTTTGGCTCTGGGGTATCCAGGGTTCTTCTAGCGGACGAGACCCTATATCAACTTGCTATCTGGCAAGAAGGCAAGCCTCCGACAGACGCGGCCCTGAACCTGATGCAGCAACTGGCCAGCGGATCGGTACAATCAGCGCTTTTGCGCGACATGCCTTCTGGTTTTTTGGGGAACGAGACTAACCCTCAGGCTGACTTCATCACGGACGCGAACTGGTCTAACTGGTTCAAATTCGGCCCGCAAAAGTCAGGCGAGCAGAAGTCCGTCATGTGGGCCAACGTCAATGGTTGGCTCATTCCGGTCACGGGGACACGGACAGGGACTCCTCCTGGATCTCCAAACGACACAGATACGACCAACGTTATCGCGTTGGACCCGCCTCCCGAGAACTCCGGGGACTTTCGCATCGACTTCGCTTTTTTGGAAGTTTGGAAGGCCAGGATTCAACCTGACCCATCGACCACAAACAAGCCTTCGGCCAGCGCGATTTACCGTTATGGTAACGTAGAAGGTGGTTGGAGCTACTTGGCCGACGATCTAGTTGATCCGGCTCTGGGTTTTGAAACCGAGCAAAGGGTTCAGCTTCAATATCGTATCCGAGTTGTGAAGGGTCTGGTCGGGCTGACCACCTATCCTGATGGGTTTGACCCGGTGGTGGTGAAGGCTCAGGGCGCGGCTGCATCTCCAACTTCTTACACTTTCACCAACATGCGACAGGCTCTGGGAGATCCGGGCCTTTGGCGAGCGGGAGACGGCACTCAGAACGATCTGGGATCAGTAGACGGTTATTCGTACGCGGTCCCTATCGCCGTTATCTTTCGTCGCAACACAGTCTCATGGAATGGCAATCCGTCTCAGAATCTGAACGGCGCGTTCGACCGTAACCCCACGGCTGTTGATAGGACTGGTGTTAAAACCTTCTCGACGGTTCCCACGTTGGACGCCGACATCACTGACACGGACACAACGGCGACCCTTGTGAGCGCGAGCAACATTCCGTTGCCCACCACACCGGCCACCCCTGTGACGATTCAGATCAACGACGAGATCATGACGTACTCGTCGATCACAGGGACCACAATCAGCGGTCTGACCCGTGGTCTGAACGGAACCTTGGCACAGGGTCATTTGTCCGGTTCGACCATCACGGTTATTTCAGGACGCCCTGACGAGTTGTTTTCTGATCAGATTGCTAACACTGACATTCTGGATCTCCGCCATTTGGTTAATCCAAACGGAATGGATTTCACAACCCTTCTCCGTTCCAATCTCGACAAGCTTCTACGAGGCCAACTCAGGGCCAACTGGAAGAGATCCGGCGCGGGGCCTCAGGGTTCCTTCGTTCACTACCAGGACGCCATCCAGTCGGCGGCGGTGTCCTTGGGTGTCACACAGTTGGATGCTCCGGACAATATCCGGATGGTCTATTCTGATGCGGCTACGGTCCAGCCTATAGAGTGCGTATGCCAGCCGAACACGGGTGTTGTGCCTCCGGGTCCAGGCGTGGCGATCAACGTTTCGTGGTCGTTAGACATCACGGTCGAGACTACGAACCAGACTGTGGCCAACCAGTTCACGGCTGGCGATATCATCGTAATACCGGTCAACCAACTCAAGACCGGCTTACAGGCCGGTGCCACGGACCAGATCCGATGGCTGAACGATAGTGTCGCTGGGGCCGTCGAGCTTCGTTTCGACGGGGAGACGGACGCTATGCCGTCTTCGATGTACACAGTGACACCAGCGGTGCCCGGACCAGGGGACGATCTCACGATCACGCTAGGTGGCACTTTCCCGGATCAATTAACGACCACTGATTCGCCCCGTTTGTTACACATCAAGGTACACGCTGTGTATGGACCTGGACGCGGTCTGTCTCGTCGGCCTGATTCCTTACACTCCATTTCGTACCTCAATCCCGGTGCGGATCTTCTTACCCAACAGTGGGGTATCCCCAACAACAACCTTCAGGCACGTGTTGGATGGGCACCCCTGTGGAGCAAGTACAGGTCCAGCACTTTTAACAACTTGCTCCCGGTCACATCCGAGATGTACGCGGACCTGGGCAGTAAGACCGTGATGGCCACGCCGTTTCGACGCATGGACTTCACGACCCCGTTAACGGTTGACGGGGACGCGGCTAATCCGGTTTCGACTGCGAAGGCTGGCTCTCCCACTACGGGCACGCTCTCAGGTGATAACAGCGACACTATAACTATGGGTGTGACTGGCACGGCAGCGGCAGGAGACGCCCTGATTATCGCCAGCGGCAACGTTGGGGCGGGCCGTTACACTATAACTAACGTTGTCCCCGCCACCTCGATCCAAGTGGATCGGTCTGTCAGAGCCAAAGCAGGTGCTGTCACTTTCACTGTACATGAGGCGCAAGGTGTGATGCCTCTTCTCAAGGCGGACAACTCCACCCCCAAGTGGACCACAACTGACCCATTGAATCTGTTTTGTGGTGAGACTGCGCCTGGGGCGTCTTGGAAGAACATATACGTATCCTTGCCCCGGCACTTAGTTCCTGGGTGGGGAGAGCTTCATATACCCTTACGGCACACCGACGGGACTACCTTTGCCAGCGGTATCAACTACATGATCCGGAGCCTTCCGGGGACCGTGACCCCGACCCAGAGCAACTACGCGGCGTACTTCAACGGCAGCGGTGGCTCGAACGAGTATTGTATATTCAGTCAGGTAGATCCGACCTCTACGCCCATTCCATACAACACCGCCATCACGGGAACCGGCAGTAACGAATGGGCCGGGATGCGGTTCTTCACCGACACGCGAGGGTTGGGTCGCGAGGGCTTGGAGTTTCCTCCGTTTTACGGTGTGGTTCGTATCTTTGGTGTGTACGAGGCGTCGGACTACACAACCAACGACAGCCCCTTCACTAACGAGCGTGCGACGGGTGGAATTGGCACGGCTGTGAACTTGCTTCGTCAAACCATGCAACCCGGCGACGGAGCGCCCTTGTGGATCGAAATCGACGATGACGGGGACTCCACCTTCATTCTGAACGCGAATGCGATCGATATATCCAAGTCTCCTGTGCCGATCCCTGATTTCGCGTCGGGCAACTACGTGATCGAGGCTGTTGTTTTTGGATTCGACAGAGGGTCCTTCGATCTCGACTCCGAATTCCGGTTGGTCATGAGACGCCCCCAGGCGATATCCCCGAACCTCAACGGTTGGGAGGATGTTGGAACCGGGACCGTTCATCTTTCGGACCGGAGCCAGAACCTCAACGAGTTCGTAGCCACCCCGGCTGGGCTTCTCCCTGGACCGGCCGAACAGGCTGATCAGATCCTGATCAACTACTCGCGCACACCATACCAGGGCGATGCGTGGGGCAGTCAGACCAACTACATTGACATCCCGTACACGCCGGGTCCTCTAACTTCGGGCACAGCGTATGAAATCGTGTCCACGGAGTTGGATCAGGACAATCTGACACGGCCGAACGAGAAGGTGTTAGAAATCCTGGCTTCAACCGGTTTCTCCACAACACTTGGGACGGGCCGTTATTCGGCGGACGCCACGACCGACGAACTCGACTTCAAGGACGTGGCCTACGAAGATCCGGCCGTTTACCCGCCGTCTTCGGCGGTCGCTGACCGGCCCAACTCTCTCCCTGGCAACTTCGATCCCTCCGACGCTACCAACGTCGGTACGGAGTACGTGGGATGCACGGAGAGGTTGCCGTTAGGTTCGCTGTTCCGGGACAAGGACTTCCGTGGTCAGGTGTACGGGTTCCTACCCGCAGCACTCGTTTACGAGAATGTCGTGGCGAACGGTCCTTCGACTGGCTTTGCGGCCAACAGTGAGGTCGAACAGGCGGAAATCCCACTGAGCACGTCGTCTTCGGGCGTTGGTTCGCCGGGAGATGTCCTGGTCCACGTGGACGGCGAGCAAGGCAACTACTCGTTGCTCACCAATTTCCGCGTGCTTCGTGGTGGGTCGGTGTTCACGGGTAACGGGTCACACCCTGGTTCGTCGGTGTCATTACAGAACTCTTTACAGGTCGTTAACACAGACCATGTGAACGTCATTCAGGGTCGAGCGCTCCTGGTTCGTAACACTGTCACGAACGTGGGTTCTAACGAGGTTTCGGCCGGGGATGAGTTGATGTTGCTCGTTTTGACAAACGTCAATCGGCCAGCGGCGGGTCTTGAGCCTGGGCTGGTCCTTATCGGCACCAACGGGGCTGGCGAGGGGTATGCGGCGGCCGATCTCTACCGTATCGAGGGGCACCCGATGGTCAGCGATCACGTCAAGTTGCTCATCGACCCCTCCACCATCCAACTAGCTAGAAAGGCGTAACAATGCCGGTCATTCGCATGAGCTATCTGGATCTCTCTCCTGAGCAACGGAAGAGCGGTGCCAAGCCCGTGAAGGAGCGCATCAAGGCTTCCCTGTCACAGCCGGATCTTGCTCCGGACCAGATGAAGCAACTTCACGAACGATTGATGAAGATCGAGAAGTGGGAGAAAGGGGTTCTGGAACGACCAGCGGCTCATGACAATCCCCCGCCTGTCGAAGAGAAGAAAATCAGCCCGCAGTTTGTCCAGAAACTGAAGGATTTGCATACGCCTAAGAGCTAGGCGGGAGGACTATATGGAAGACGTATCGGGGTTTGTTAACAACTATGTAATTCCGCACTGGCCGTTCTTCGCTGGCTTCGTGATTTTCATGATCACCGGCCAGACCATCAAGAAGAACATCTTCACCAAGACAGCGCACATGGAGCGTAAGCCTGTGTGGTTTTGGTGGTGGGGCCGTAAGACCCTTGCGTTGCAACCGATTTTTTTCGGCGGTCTTTTGGGCGCTTTCTGGCAGAACCCAGAGCCTGGGGTCGAGGGCGTAGCGGCCTCTGTGTGCTACTTCGCGGCTTCTGGCGGCCTTTCCGTTTGGGGGTATGAAACGGTCAAGGGTCTCGCGAAGAAAAGAGGCATTGATTTGACCCTTCCCGGTGTAGATCCGAGTCAAGCACCTCCTCCACCGGACAAGGACAACGATGCCGAAGACACCCCTGCCCCCAAATAATCCAGCGATCCCACCTCCTCCGTCGGACCCTCCGGAACCCTCGTTCTGGGCGACTGTGAAGGACAAGACCATGGCCATTCTCAAGTGGCTGTCCAGGGTACTCGTGGCACCCGGTGTGGCACTGGTTGTCGTGGCCGTGGCCATCCTTTTAATAGTGTTGGGTGTGAAGAACATCCAGGTCGGCGGTATTCTGGGCAAGCTGTTTGGGAAGAAGACACCCGGCGACCGGGCCATCGACACAGCTAATTCGGTGCCGGAAGACCGGGTGGACAAGGACGGCAAGATAATCAAGCCCGGTGAAGCGGACTCCAAGGGGATGACCCAGGCTGTCGTGGTCCCGATAGAGAAGCCCGGCATCTTCTCAAACCCGGATACTGTGAAGTTCACACCGCCCGGTGAGACCAAGCCCGTCGAGATCCAACTGCCGGACGGCGTCAAGGCCAAGGATGTGGACAAGGTCGTGGTCGTGAAGCCCAAACAGTTCGCTGTCACGGTCAAAGACGATTCCGGCATCGAGGCCAATAAGATTGACGACCTCCTGAGTAGGTATTCCAGCTAACTGAACCGGTGAACAGTGATGTGGCGGCTATTACTCCTGACCCTGTTGCTTGCGCCGGTCACGGCCGCCGCCCAACCGGCCGAAGAGACCCCCACGGAGCCTCCTGTAGCCCCTGAGCCGCCCGCGTGCCCTGATGGGACGTGCGTCGGTAAAGCTGACTTGGAGGTATTTATTCAACTTGCCGAGTGGCACAAGTGCCGGTCGGAGACGGCCCCCAAGATCACCGCAGACTCCGTCAACATCGTGGTTGATCGGGAGGGACGTGTTTACGGTTCTGGTACCGGCCCGAAGCCATACGAACTGCACATCGACTGGTGCAACTATCAAATCGACGCCAAATCGGAGGTCCAGCTACAGGTAGCCCAGCGGGTCGAGCCGACGTGGGGTTTCCGCTTCCGGCCTAAGGCGACCTTTGGCCTTCTCGTGGCCGATATTTTCAGCGACGAAGTTGACGTGTTCCACAAGACCCTGGACGGCGGTATTCTCATCGAGCCGTTCTATGTCCAGTGGTTCAATCTGAATGTGTACGTTGGGGTCCGGTCCGTGGGTGGTGGCCTGGGATTTGACATCACGACAAACTTCGGAGCTTACGCCGGGTACTCCATCACGTGGAGCGGCTGGCGGTCCAACCCGTTTGTTTCCATTTATTTTGCTTTTTAGGATCGGTTATGTCAGATGGCTCCGCCAATCCAAAGTGCCGGTATACACGTCACCCTGGACGCTTATGTTAAGGACCCGTCTGTCTTCGAGAAGGACAAGCTAACAGCGCTTTTTGAGAGTGTGATCAAGATCCTGGACGCTAAGATTCTAGCCGGGCCTGAGTTCGTAGAAGTGCCGCTCGATCCTGGAATCCTACGTCGGTCTCGGGAGAGCGGGGAGTTCCATGACGAGGGCGGGATCACGAGCTTTTGTGTGATCAACAAAAGCCACGTCAGTATTCATGCGTGGCCGCTCCAGAGCTTCTTTAGCATGGACGTTTTCTCATGTGGGACGTATCTGCCCCATGTGGTGATAGACGCTATCTGTAGACGCCTTGGTGTCAAATCGGCCAGTGTTAATATCATCTACCGTAAGAAGGGCGCGGAAGCTGACGTTAGAAGCCTGTACGTGACATAAATTCAACTTATGGTTTGCTAAGGTAAGATGGACCGCTACGCCTTTCTACTAACCGCGATGTCGATGGCCGAGGCCAAGGAGGTTCTTGGCTTCCCTCCTGACAGCACTCCGAGCGACCGCGATATCAAAGAAGCCTACCGGGAACTCGCTCTGAAACTTCACCCGGACAGGCCCGGTGGTGACGCGAAAGAGATGGAGAATCTCAACGTTGCCAAGGACATCCTGGAAGGCAAAGCACGTCCGTCTTATGACAGGCGTGCTCCGTCGAGACCCAAGTACGAACCTCCTGAGAAGAAGGAGGTCACGTTCGACGAGGCAAAGTCCAAGGCTGGTATACCCTCAGGTGTTGACTGGTTGTTTGTTACCCCAACCCAACGGGGAACCTCGTGGTCCTCAGACGAGTCCAGTCAGAGTAATCGGACCTTCGTCGCCTATGGCCGTACAGACCGACAGCACGTCTTTGTAGCCGCTCACAACTACTACCGTCAGGACTTCTACATCGGGGGCACCTTCAACGAAGACATCTGGACTGTGAAGTCGATTGAGTTTCCGATCAAGAAGGACGAGGGCACCCAACCCCGGTGGCTCTATGGGAACGTGGTCAAGGCGCTCAAGGCTGTCGGGTTCAAAGGCCGTTTCAATTCCAAGGTTATAGACGCCAAGGACTGGCGTCTCGATGACCGTCTGCCGACAGGGTCCGAGACCTCCATCAAACACTGGCTCGTGAACAGCGGTCAGGTGTCCGGAACCGACCCGTCGGTCGCCGGGCGCAAACAGGTCGTGGAGTTGGAGATTGGCGGTTCCTACCGAGAGGAGAAGTTGATCCTGAAAATCAACGGCAAGCCTTTTGAGCTTTCGGACAGGGATCAGGAGTTAGCCAAGAAGAAACGGCTCCCGAACGCTGTTTTTGGCACTTATTACTACGGTGGCTCGAAGAAGAACCTTACTCGTATGCGGGCCAAGGGAAAGAAACTCCTTGGCTGGTTGGTCGAGAATATGAGGGATTTACCGGACAACGCGATGGAAGCCCTCAGGGCCGCCGAAGCGCAAATGAAATAGAGGCAGAGATGGAACACAAGACCTGGAAAGCGGCCCGGTACGACGAGAGAACGATCGAGAAGATCCGCAAGATGACGAAGCGGAACGACCACAACAACGCCTACATCGAGGGTTGTAAGATGATCGGCGCTCGCCAGTTGGGTAAGAAATTCGAGTTGGTTGAAGGGCTTAACAGGCTTGAAGGGCACTTACCCCACCAGCTTTCTGAGTACCGGTACAGTCTCTATCAAGACATGATGAAAGCCGCCGAACGGTCGTTAAGCCCGGACGAATATAAAGAATTCTACCGCTCCTTTTAGTCGGTGTAGATACCCGGCTGTATGCCTCGAAAGAAAGCCGAAGAGAAGAATCTTCTCGCCGCACACGAGAAGGTGTACGAGCTTCTCAAGAAGGTCAGGGCGAGTAAGACGGTAGCGCTCAAATCGACTCCGATGCTTCGTTCGGAGGTCACGGCCCTGGACGGGACGCCTGAGAAATTCAGGCTCCGGTACTATCAGGTCCAGGCGATATTCCATCTGCTCTCCATGAAGCGTTTTGTCCTGGGAGACGCCACCGGGACTGGCAAGACCATCGTCGCAATCGCCTCCTATTGTTACGCATGGGAGAAAGAGCCGACGAACAAGGTCATCGTCGTAGCCCCGAAGAGTGCCCTCTGGCAATGGAGGGCTGAGATTCTCCGGTTCTCCAAGGGTATCAAGGTCTATCTCGTCCAGGGGAAACCTGAGGAGAGGGAGAAAACCTACAAGGCTTTCGCTGCCCACCCCACGGGAGAGGACGACCCCAAGGCTGTGATGATCGCCGGGTACGCCTCGATCGTGAAGGACTGGAACAAGGGTGCTTCCAGACCCTTACGGCCTGACGGCCAGCCCAACATGAAGGTCCCGTTGAGTCCCGGTCTGTTGAACAAGATCACTCAGGGCATCCCTCATCTGAGTGTCACATTCGACGAGTGTACCGCCTTCAAAAACAACCGGACCAAGACATGGCAGGTGTGCCGGGAACTGTCCGATAGAGCCGACCGTTGTTACGGCCTGACTGCGACCCTCCTCAAGAACAATTTGATGGAGGGCTTTTGCATATACAAATGCATATACCCGGACGTGTTCACAACAAAAACACGGTTCCTGGATCATTACTGTGTCACAAGGATGCAACCGGTGGCGCGTGGCCGGAAAATCCCGATTGTTATTGGGTACAAAAACCTCGAACTTTTCCGGATGCGTATCGACCCGTTTTTCCTGGGGAGGCCCAAACACCAGATTTCTGACGAGCTTCCCAAGCTGATCACTCGTGAGGTGTTGGTCCGTATATCCGAGGCCGAAAACTCGAAGTACGAGGAGGCCCTGACTGGAATCTTGTCTCTTGGCGACGGTGAAGTCCGAGACTACGAGGAACATAAGCGCCTCGTGGCCTTGACCTATTGCCAACAGACAGTGGACTCCCTTTGGCTACTTCGTTACCAGGAGGGCGACTACATCGACGTGGACATGTTCCACCAAGAACAGGTCGAACTCTCCGAGCTTAGCTCCAAGGAACAGGCTCTCATGGATCTGCTTACTGGGGAGTTCGATAGCGAGAAGATCATTGTCTATACGAGGTTTGCGTCTCTTATCCCCAGGCTCCAGGAACTCTGCAAGAAGGCCAAGATCAAGTCCACAGCCATCACCGGCAAGGTTGTGGACACAAAGAAAAACCCGGCCCGGCAGAAGGCTATGAAGGCTTTCCAGGACATGAAGTCCGACACCAGGGTTATCTTCATCTCCGACGCGGGGTCAGAGGCCATCAATCTACAGGCCGCCGAAGTCATGGTCTTCTATAACGCTCCGTGGTCCTGGGGTAACTACGTCCAGCTTTTGGGCCGACCTATCCGGATCGGTTCCCCGCACCAACACGTCGTCGCTATCCATCTTGTCGCAGAACGTCCAGGTAGAGGGCGAAAGACGATCGACCACTACACGCTGGAAATCTTACAACGTAAGAAGAAGGTGATTGATCAGGTGTTAGGGGAGAGCGCGGTTGGTGCTCTCGACTTTGAAGGGGACCGTAGCTTCACTTTCGAATTGATGGAGCGTTTACGTTCTAGTGGTGTAGAGAACGGCAGTGGCAGAGAAAAAGAAGAACGAGAAGGTTTGCCCGATCTGTGATGGCGAGCAATGGCTCTACAGGGACGATGGGGTAGAGATGGTGCCCCGTCCCTGCAAATGCCTGAAAAGAAAGATGCTCCTGGAGCATCTTGGGCCTGAGATTTTCAAGGCCAAGTTAATCCGTAGCGAGTTGCTTACCAATGACGTGGATCGAACGGAGGACAACCTCTTTATCAAGGGTACCTGGGAAGAGGTTTGCCGCCATTTGCTGTGGGTGTTAAGCGCGAAGTTCTGGCACTGGCCCGGTTTCACGCACCAGATTCTGGACGACAACAGGCTTCTCCGTGTGTGGCTGGGGGCGGAAAAGTATGCGCAACGATCAAAAGAGGTGAGGGACAGCGTCCAGTCCTACAACAGCCTTCTTGATTTGGTGGTTGACTCTACTCTGACCATCATTCGGATCGGACAAGTGTCACGCAACCGGGCTATTCCGGATGTCTTGCTCGAAACTCTTAGGGCCAGGGAAGTCAGATTCAAGCCCACATGGATCGTTGAGGGTGTGGACCCTTTTAACCATCTACACCCGGCCTACAGCGATGCGGTGGCTGAGTACATAGAGAGCCGGTACGACATCGTTGATCTAGGCGGGGATAAAGAGGCTGAAAGGGAAGCGGCGAAGGAAAGGAAAGAGGCGACTGCCTTTGAACTCAAAGATGCCGTCGAGATGGGGATTGCTATGGGGGTTAATATCCAAACCCCTGCTTATCACGAGGAGGATGGCACCTTCGAGGTCCCCGGAGCGGAGCGAAGACCTCCCTGGAAGAAACGCAGGAATGGCGGAAGCGGAAGTGGCGGTTTATCGGATCTGGAATAATGCCTAAGCGGTTACTACGGTCGGTTATAGAGTTCGACAAAGAGGTCTCTCCTGAGAACCTCGTGCGGAACTTTCAGCTTCTTCGGCGGGCTATTGAGATAGGTCAGTTTGAGTGGGGCCGCCCGGAAGACGACCAGTTGTACAAGTACGTCCTAGGTTTCTTTATCCAACACTTTGAGATGCCGTCGGCCCAGACTGTTCTGGACTATTTCCAGAGCGTCAATGCCGTGGACACGATTGAGCGATTGAAGGATGTCCAGGCCAACCGCCCTTACGCACGCACGAATTTCGTCCATCTCTTGCGGACGCTGCAAGAGGAGCAAGCCAAGATCAGGACTGTCGCGCTTCTCAAGGAGACGCACGAGATTCTGATCAAGGGTGTCGAAGACAAGAGCACCAAGAAGGAACTCAAGGGTGTAGAAGACGCCATCCTTCATTTTACTAAGCAATCACAGGACATCCGGCTAGTGGATACAAACGTTCGAATCCACGGGGATATCCGTAAGGATCACCAGGAGATGGTTGAGGAGTACGAGCGAGCCGAGAGCGACAAGAGCCTTGTCTATGGTGTGCTGTCAGGCATCAAGGAGATAGATAACGTCTGCAAGGGTGTGAAGAGAGGCGACCTGTGGATACACGCTGCCTTCCCTTCCGAGCTAAAGACCACGTTCGCTGTCAACTGGGCCTACAGCGCTATCACGAGGTTTAAGAGTAACGTCGTCTACATCTCGTTCGAGATGACTTACGAACAGATACGGCGTCAACTCTATGCGATTCATAGCACGAATCGTCGTTTCGCGGCTCAGGGGCACAAACCTCTGGACTACGACAAGATCCGCGATGGTCTGCTCACCCCGGAGGAAAAGGACTTCTATTTCAATAAGGTGATACCTGATTTCACAACCAACCCGACTTACACGACCCCCGAAGTGGTGACGCCGGATCGTGAGTGGTCGATGGACGACGTGACGGCCCATGTGGAGTTGCTTCAAAAAGAGTTTGATGTGGGCCTTGTTATTTTGGACCACGGGCAATGGGTTGAAGCCCGTAAGAGCCGTAGGAACAGGGACTACACGATAGAACTCAACTCCGTTATCAATGACGCCAAGCGTTTCGCGCTTACGTTCGACCATAATAACGGCGTGCCTGTCCTGATGCTCTTTCAGATCAACCGGATGGGTAAAGACGACGCCGATAAGAACGACGGTGTGTACAAAATTAAAGCTCTTACATACGCCAACGCCGCAGAAAAGACGGCCGATGTCATCACAACCACCTACCTGAACGATACTCTGCGGTCGAAAAGCCAGACCAAATTTACCAACCTCAAGAACCGAGACAACCCTCTCTTCGACCCGTTTATCGCTCAGGTGAAGTTTCCGTGCCGTCGTATCCAATCCATTGACAAGATGTCCGGGGAGGGGTTCGAGGCGAATGATCATGACGATTCGTTGGGTGGTCTCTTGGACGAGTACGCTGTCTGATGGCTCGTGATTATCAACAGGAGGCGTACGCCGAACACGAGCGTAATCTAGCGATCCAACAATGGATGAAGGACCGGGTGGCTAACATCCACGCCAACATCACGGCGGCTGATGTCCTCGTCCGTAATGGCATCACGCTACACAAGAACGGCCATCAGCAAGAGCAAATCTCGTGCCCTTTTCACGGGGAGGACCGGAAACCGAGTGCTCGTTATTACCCTCAAAACAATAACGGCTCTTCCAGCGTTTGGTGCTTCGTGTGCCGGGAACAATGGGACGCGATCGGTCTGTGGAAGAAGTTTAACGGTGAGTCAAAATTCTCCGAGTTGCTTTTCAACATAGAGAGGGCATTTGGGATCTCGCCGCCAGAATCGAGACTCCCTACGGCAATCGTCGAGGAGGAATATGACCCTCTCCAAGAAGAGGTCAAAAGCCAGTTCGAGGCGTGTGAGAGTCGATTGCGGCAAGAGCGGGACCAGTTCGAGATGGAGACCCATTTGAAGCTGGGTTCAATCGTAGACCGTCTTCGCTATGCCCACGAGAACAATCTCTTGCCGCTCGAAGAGGTCAAACTCCGCTTGGATCAAGTGTTGGATAAGATAGGTGAGAAGGTGCGTGGGTGAAGGCAACGGGTCTCAAAAATTGGTACCGGCGTAGAGAACGCGCTTTATCCCCTGGTCCACCTCTCTGGATCACAAGAGGGATTCGCAAGGAGCCGATGCGCTTACCACGCCTTCCCAAGCGGCCTTGTCACGAGTGGTATGACAACCACAAGAGGATACTGGAAGAGATAAAAGCGGAGATGGCGGAACGGTTGGAGGCGGCGCGTAGAAGAGAAGAGGAGTTCACGGACACCACTGCTCCAACTCTCACCGTGACGGGACCCGGCTACACAATAACATACAGGAACAACACGGATACGAACGCCCCGACAATACCCTACGAACCGGAAGTCACTTTCACTACTTGGGTGACGGTAGGCTGATGCCTCGCAGGTTGACGATCCCGACCCACGAGATGGGGACAATCGATTTGTATCTCATCTACGACTACGACGGCACGTGGGAAGAGGAATGGCAACCGCTACAAGGTGTGATGGATCTTCCCACCATACCCAAGGAGACGATGGACCATGCACTGCACACGTGGACCAAACCGTTAGTTGATAATTTGGGACCGTCTCCAAAAGGAAAGCTGCGCAAATTGCCGGACGCCGCTAAACGATGCGCCCATGAAAACAGTTGCCCGTTCTACGTTCAAAGACGCTGCGATGTTTTTTCGTCGAAGATGCCCTGGTGTTTTGAGCCGGACGGTATTTCCCCAGGAAATCTTGCTGCCGAAGTTGTCAAACTATGGCGGTCAGAGGTGTATGTAGTGGTTGTACAGGAGCCTTATGCCCGAGTATGACGACGTTTCCGATTTTCTTGAGACCGTGGATTTCGGTGATTCTGATGATAAGCCCGCTCAGAAGAAAGAGCAGAAGGCTATTCAACAGACACTTGATATCGAGGAGGAGAAGCCGAAGCCGACACCGGTAGAGGTTGACCTCAATACTGATACCGACGCCGCCGATTTTCTCGACGACCTTGACGGCGGTCCCGCTCCGAAGGCTCCGCCACCGACCGCGCCAGCAAAGACTGGGCCTGACGCTGCTTTTGAAGACCCGGAAGCGTGGCGGGAATCGTCTGGGTTAAAAGAGGACAGAGAGGTACCGGATATTACGTATCCGTGGATGAAGCATCACACATTCACGTTGGTGGCGACCATCCTGGAAGTTAACCGAATCGTGGACGAGTGTATCGAGAGAGGGTTCTGTGCTCTCGATCTAGAGTGCGAGGGTCTGGACAATCGGATCATTTACAATGATGACGGGAAGCCCGAGACCGTTCATAAGATTGTCGGTTATTGCATATCGTACGATGGGGAAGAAGGGTTCTACATCCCTGTTCGTCACCAACCGACCGACGGTGGCCCTAACCTCAATCTGAATCCTGTTGAGGTTGATAAGGCTATCAACCGGTTGTGTCACGCGGCGGTTCCGGAAGGCACTCCCGAAGATATCGAGAAGGACCCTTTATCTTACAAGTGTGAGCCTCCGAAAGTCGTCATCGGCTTTTGGAACGCCCAGTTTGACCAGGAATTTCTTTACCCGGTAACTGGAATCGACTGGTGGCACCCTGAGTCGTTTGAAGACGGAATGCTTGCCGCCTTTGTCGTGAACTCGTCAGACAAACGGATCAGTTTGAAGGTCAAATCCCGACAGATGCTGGCCGACCCTGATGGCAACCCCTACCAGCAAATTGAACTGAAAGAGTTGTTCTTCGGGAAGACACGGAACATCCAGTTCCACAAGTTAGCGCCGGACGAGCCGGGGGTGAAGAAGTACACAGGGGCGGATGGCATCTGCACCTACAAGCTATGTGTCCACCCGGATCTTGTGCCACTTTGCCACGAGAAGTACGAGTTCACATACCGGCTCGAAAAGCAAACAACGTGTGTGCTTCGCGCCATGGAACGTAACCGGGTCAGGATCACGCGGGAAGAGGTGCGGAAGACCCTGGCCGAAGAGGAAAGCAAGCGGGAGGAGTTATACAACAGGATTCAGAAGTTCGCTCAGCTTCAAGGCAGAAACGAAGTTGACCCCAACTCGCCAAAACAGCTTTCGGAGTTCCTGTTCAGTAGGAGCGGGATGGATATCACTCCCAAGCCGGACATAAACAAGGCCAGCGGTCAATACAAGACGGATGCCGAGACCCTCAAGAATCTGGCCAAGAAAGAACACGCTCCCCCGATCCTGAAAGACATCGTGGAGTTCCGAGAGGTTGAGAAGTTCATAGGGACCTACCTAACGGGTCTGGTCAACAACCCGGACGAAAACGACGAATTGAGATTCAGCTTCAAGCAGACAGGGGCTGCTAGTGGCCGTTTTTCTGCCCCGGCCGGGCAGCCGGACCACGGGTATTCCGGGATTCCTGTACACGGGATTCCAGGCGGCTCCGAGATCAGGCGTGTCTTCGAGGCCCGTGAAGGGTACACGATGGTCAAGGCGGACTACGCGGGCGAAGAGTTACGTATCGCGGCCAACGAGTCCGAGGAACCTGTGTGGATCGACGAGTTCTTACACGGGGACGGGGATCTCCACTCGATTACCGCGAGAGCCTTCTTCAACAAACCAGAGGTCACGAAGGAGGAACGCAAGGGCGGTAAGATCGCCAACTTCTCGTTGTTGTATGGCGGTGGCCCGCAAGCGATTATCCGGGCAACCGGTTGCTCCCTGGACGTGGCCAGGACGAGGAAAAAGGCTTTCGACAAGGCCGTCCCCACTTTTGCCGGTTGGATCAAGGGGCAACACAAACGTGTGAAAAAGGAAATGGGGGTCTGGACGGCTTTCGGTCGCTGGCTGCCCATTCCGGACGCTAACAGCGAAGAACGAGCCATCAGGGCCGCCTGTGAACGGCACTCCGTCAACTATGTCGTTCAGGGAACCGGCGCTGACATCATGAAGATTTCCATGATCTTGCTCCACAAGGCTTTCTATAAGAGGGGCTGGCTCAAGAACGGGGACGATTCTGTACGGATGCTCTTGACCGTGCATGACGAAGTTGTGTGCGAGATTCGTCACGATCGCGTCGCGGAAGCAATCCCTCTTATTGTGGATCTGATGGAGTCTCCCTGGACGATGCCACGGCAGCCGACCTGGAGAGTCCCTCTCATCGTCGAACCTCTCGTTGGATTCAACTGGGCTTCTGGTTATGAGGCCCGGCGTGTGACAGAGGCTCACCCGGCGAAAGACGGTGAAGTCGTTATGAACGGTTTCGCCTACAGCATGACCCGGAAGCCCCGCACGGGTAAGGATGACGAGATCGTCGAGACCCTGGATCGTAACGAAGTCCAGGATGGGAAGGTGTTCCGGGTAGTGGACCCGCCATGGCTCATGGGGACGAAACCCGGAGAGCAAGTAGTGTTAGAAGGTCCGGCCGTCGATAAACCGGTCCCTGACCCTGAGAAGATCGCCAAACCGAAGCCGGAACCTGACCCTGAACCAGAATCTGAGAAATCGGCCGAAGAGCCTAAATCTCAAGATGAGCCGATTCCGGACCCCGAACCCGAGCCTGAGGAACCCGAACAACCCGTGTCCGACGATACTCTTGTTTTGCGGATCAACCAGTTGAACGAGCGGACTGTGAATCAGCTAGTGTGTTTTGTCTTGGAGGAGGGCGACAAGGACGGCCCTCTTCTACATCTTACTGATATCGTTGGGACAACTCTAATACCGGCTTCGTTGAATCTAAGGGTCAATCGGGCTAACCTAATATCGAAACTACAGGACCACAACTTGCTCTGCTCGTCTGAGAATGAAGATGGATCGGACTGATCTCTATGGTGAGTGTAATGTTGAGAACGCGCCGGTAGACGTTTTCACGGCGGAGTGTTGTGTTTTCTGTATCAACCCCAAGTGTTCCCGCAGCACTTTCGGCAAATCTAAATTTGAAATTCGTACGAGCACATGGTATGAAAGGCTATTCACAGACACTCCCAGGATGGACCCTGGAGATTCTAACTACTCTAAAATCGCGGCTCAAAAATTCGTAAATATCAAACCGTCGCTTGGCGACATAAACCCAGACTGGGTAGATCCTTTAATATTAGACTTACCGCCCTCAGTAGAAACTTCACAAGCCCCGGTGTCAGAAACTTTCCCCGACGCCGTCTCTAAACTACGATCCCTAAAGACCAAAGACGAATCGCAAACCCCTGAGCCGGAAAAACCGAGCACCCCCGAACCAGTTCCTGTTCCCGAGCCAACTCCGGAACCCCCTAAAACCCCTAAACCTGAGCCGAAAGGCCAATTACCTAACAATTTAGCCCTTGAAAATACCCCGGTCGAGCAAGGTCAGATGATCAAACCACAGAAAGAAATACCGCAAGGCGACTCATGGGATGCCCCCATTTCTTCGGCGGATACGGAAAATGTTCGTGTGGTTAAACCGGGAACGAAAATTAAACTGGGCTGAGCGGTGTAACGTAAAGAAGGAGGCTACCAATGAGAGGCAAGACCATAATCAAAAAGGACGGCAAGGTCGTCACGGAGGTCATTGACCGGGAAGGTCAAGACTGTAAGGATGTACACAGGCTTACCGAAAACGTCGGCAAGACGGTAGGTGAGGAAATCACCGGTCCGGACTGCGACGAAGTTCACGAGACAACAACCGACTGAGTTCGAAACAAGGAAAGGGAGAACCACATGTCACGGCGTATCGAAACCCGCACGGAGATCACGGACAAGGATCTGGCGATCGACGCTCTCAAGGCGGCCGGTATTTCTCATCAGGTGCAAGGCAACATGATTCACCTGGGGTCCGGCACCTACAGCAACGCCACCCTGGATCTCAAAACCGGCACCATCTCCGGGGACAGCGACTACGGTCACACGTCCGCGAAGCTGGGGTTGCTTCGTCAACACTACAGCGAGGCCAAGGTCAAGGCCGAGTACCTCAAGAACGGTACTATCATCGACAGCCGCGAGGTCAACGAAGAAGGCGACATCGTTCTGATGTGGCACATGGGCTGATCCAGAGACAACATGTTCCCAGAACTAGAATTTCATCTCCGGGCAGTCACGAGGCTTATTTACTTCGTGACTGAAGAAGAAGACCGGTTCCTCGTACAGCTTCAAACGGCCATGCGAGATAAGGCGGCGCACGTCAAAGTGTACAACGCCGCCTTTGGCCTTGTGGGTCTGTCCGACCTCATTTCGGACTGGAGTTCCAAGGCTCACAAAGTCGAACGTGATACGATGCCAATTCACGACGCTCTGATCAATATCTATAAAGAGCCTACCCCCAAAGAGCGTAAATTCTACGTGATCACCGATCCGGAGAGGTGGTTGAAGGACGCCCATGTCCAGCGGCGGATTTTGAATATCCTGCATCAGGTCCATAACGATGTGGGGACGGTGAAGGTTTTGATCTGTGTGGGCAATGCCCCGATGATCCCGCCCAAGCTGGCCCGCTACACGGAGGTCGTTTACGATACCGGGCTTTCCAAAGAAGAGATCTACGAGGTGGTGGAGAAGACTTGCACGCCTCTCAAGATGGAGATCCCTGAAAACGTAGAGGACCTTTTTCGTGGTCTGACCTCTTTCGAGGCTCAGGCGTCTCTCATTCAGTCCTACAAGAAAACCCAAGGGCACGCCGACCCAAAGGTCTTGACCGAGTACCGCTTCAAGCAACTCAAAAAGACCGACCTTGTCCGGTACATCGACACGACCGACTACACATTTGAACAGGTAGGCGGTGCCGGACGGTTCAAGGAATGGGCCGCCCAGACGGCGGCGGTCTGGACTCCGGAAGGGCGGGAATTCGGCCTCGAACCACCCCGTGGCGTCCTTGCCGTGGGGGTCTGGGGCACGGGTAAATCCCTGTGCATAAAGGCTCTGGGCAACGCTTGGGGGCTTCCACTGGTCCAGTTCGACCTGGGGAGTCTACGGCAGTCCGGAGTCGGGGATTCGGAGAGCAACGTCTACCGCGCCCTCAGGATTATCGAGTCCGTGGCCCCGTGCGTGGTCTGGACCGACGAGGCGGAAAAGTCCTTTGCGGGCGGCCACTCCTCGTCCTTCACGGACGCCGGGACCACAAGCCGTATGATCGGGATCATCTCCACATGGTTACAGGAGACTCAGGCCCCGGTCTGTCTGGCGATGACGGCCAACTCACTCAAGACGCTTCCGGTCGAGATGACCAACCGGGCCGACGAACGCTGGTTCTTCGACCTTCCCTCGAAAGAGGATCGGATCGATGTCATCAAGATCCATCTGCGAAAGCGTGGCCAGGAGCCGTCCGAGTTCAACTTGGCCGAGTTAGCAGAAGCGGCGGAGCGGATGGTCCCCCGTGAGATCGAGCAGTGTATGAAGTCCTCTCTGGTGGAGAGCTTCAGCAACAAGAAAAAGAAGCTCGATCAGGCTATATTCTTGAAAGCGTTGGAGCGGAAACCCCGTATCGTCAACACCATGGCGGACGAGATCAAAGAGACTCTGGATTGGGTTGGCTTTGATCCGGAGGCCGACGACGGCGTTCGGGCACGTTTCGCTGCCGATCCAACCGGTCAGGATCGTAAACTTTCCGTAGGGTAGTTTCGTGGCACGCGCCCGTTATCTCAACGGCGTGGTGCCAGACAACTACTACTGCGGGGAGTGTTTGGCTAGAGACTGCAAACTCTGGCGTCCGTACCAGACCAACCATATTCAACTTTACTGCGCTGATTGTGCGGCGGCCGATCAGGGTAAGAACATCACCGCGATGGGTGATGACGGTAAGTTCGTTGACTCCGGGACTGACGGTAAAGACGCGAACGGCAACACCATAATCACCTTAGAGAAGACAGACACCATAGGGTGGTTGGTTCCAGCGGTCCCGACGGAAGACGGGACGGGATACTGGGGTTATACGGCTATACCAGAGAAGGGTGTAAAATGGTGGCGTCGCCTTCCGTCACATCGTAGTTTTGACCATCCTGTTCTAAACCTCTTTGCGTGTATCAAGGATGACGGTTTCTGATGTCAGATAAACTCGCCACAGTTGAAGCCAAGGTCAACACCTTGGCAAAGCCCGTCGCTGATTCTCTTCTGGCAGCCAGGACAGCGATTCGAGTGCGGCCGGATCTTCAAGAAGTGTTCAAGACGGCCAAAGCTGAGAACTGGCCTCCGGATAAGTTGGCCGACGCCTTGTATGTTCGGCTACCCGAGTATGTGTTGGACGCGGAGAACCTCTGGGAAACGTGCCTTTACCTCGCTGATGAGTTCTTCCAGTTTGGTAAAGAAGGCAAGACGCTCATCGTTTCACGTGAAACGGGACGAGCGCTTTTCACGGTTTCCGAGAAGGACATCTACGTCCCGGAACCGGTGAGGCGTGAGACCGGGAAGATGGCCGTCAAACCGCTGCCTCGTTTACGGCCCGACCTGGAAGGAATGATTGTTCAGTACGAGTTCAGTAGGGGCCGCGACCAACGTGTTTTGGAGACCTTGGCCAAGCGGGTGACGCAGACCGAGTTCCTGGCTCAGGAGGGGGATAACCGGCTCCTCAGGGCTACCAGAGGCGGCCGGAAACGTATCGTGGATCTCCTTCGAGAAGACCTTCCCAACCTCTTGCCCCCTCCGTCCGGGATAGCCAGGGAGTTCCTGGACCTACTCCATTTCTGCGAGCTTTCAGAGGTCCCCGTCGAGTGTGTAGAAGGTAGCGGGATCAAAGCCTGTGGTTGCGACAGCACGGAGGAACACCAAGAAGGCAAGTGCGATGCCTATCGCTTTGAGGCCCGCGCTAGTGTGATAACTCCAGTCGTGGACCCGCTTGCTTCCAATCTTCGTCACGATCCTTACACTCTCCTCAAACGTCAAATCGCCTCGAAGTGGGCCACGGAGATCGCCACACATCTGGCCAACACTCAGAACGATCTCTGGGACCATTTGCGTGACGATATCGTCGAAGCGTCAGTGTTAGATTCGCTGCCATCGGGGTTTTGGATAGCTGACCCCAACGTGGCCATGGCGTTTCGGGAGGCGGCGTCCGACAAAAAAGTCTTACCGGTACCGGGTGTTAGAACTATACTGCTCCATGATTGGTCGGCTCCGGTGGCGTACCTTTGTGTGGACCCGGACTCATACAAATGCGACTCGCGTGAGTTCTTGGAGCGTTGGGAAGTGGCCGCCGTATTCTCGTACACACTCTACGTCAAACCAGGAACGTTTTCGGTGTACCAACTGAAAGACGTTCCAGAGTCTGGTTTGTCGGTAGAGGTTGTATCGTGAATTACTATTCTGTTAAAGCCTTCTCGACCGTCTCGGTTCAATACGAAGAGCCTTCCGTTATCTTTATCGAACCGGGGATGAACGTCTTCAATGTGCTGACGGACGACATTGATGGGTTCGTAGAGGTCTTGAAGGCCGACGGTGTTCGAGTTGACGAGGTAAATAAACTCGACGGAGAAGATGCCCACGTAATAACGGAAGAAGACGGAGAGTCGTGGATAGCGTTGCCCCATCCCCCGAAGAATTCATTGCACGAGTAGTGGGCCGGGACTAAGATCCGTTCCCATAGTCTATTATTGTTTGTAGGTGGGAAACAGGATCTCATAGTGACTTCAAAAATAGCGGACGAAGTTCGACAGGCGATTTTATCCAGACTCCCGGACGAGCCTTCCGACACCAAGCTCGCCAAATCGTTTGGCGTTAGTAGAAAAACAATCTGGCGGCTGAGAAAGACGTTTAGAAAAGACGCTATCAACCCGCCGCCTTTGACCGATGTACCGCCAGTAAAGATACCCGCCACCCCGGTACCTGAGTTCCCTCCTCCAAAGGAGTTGCCGTTGTCTGAACTTCCGCTGCCCCGGAACGCACTGATGCCCGAAGAGGTCTCTCCGTCCGATCCTATTTACCAAAAACCGAAGAGATCGTCGCGTATAACATTAGCGCCCAGAGCCAGGGTTTCGATGGGCACCTATTTCGCCGTCGAACGTCTGAGAGGTGAAAACTACAAAGACGTGGCGTACGTCGTAACTGAGGCGGCTGATGCGTTGAAGATCCTGTTCCGTAAAATACAGGTGTTAGATACCCCGGCGATCGGTGTGACGAATTTCGTACGGTTCCGAGCCGATATAGAGGACGTGTTCCCCATTATTAAACGGTTGGGACGCTCGTACGTTGTCCCAGATGTTGAGGGTTTCAGGGTTAACATCAATGGCGGCAAGAAAGGCCGTTACCCCACAGCCGCCATGTGCTCTCCCGCTCGAATGGGGATGGGCCACACCTTCTCCGGGACCCAGTTAAAGCGGTGGATCTACCAGTATAAGACCCACGATGAACTTCCACCTATGAAAAAGGCCCAATAGGAGGCCGGGTGTGAAAGTTGCCGCTGTTCAATTCCGACCACGGTTCGGAGAGCGTAGAGGTAATATCGGGGCCTTGATCCCGCTGGTTCATCAGGCCGCCGAGAACGGGGCACAACTCATTGTGTTGCCGGAACTCGCTACGACCGGGTATTCCATGATGAGTTTCGCAGAGGCGGAGCCGCTGTCAGAGACCATCACGGATTTTGACCCGACCAACGTAGTTGACCCGCTTTCCAGTATGGACGTGTTCTACTCCATAGCGGACAAACGCGGGGTATATATCGTTTGGGGCCTAGTCGAGAAAGACTGTGGGACCGCCAAGCTTCATAACACTCAGGTCCTCATGTGCCCTGACGGTAGGTTTGAGTCTGTCCGTAAGATAAACGGGTTCGGAAACGACTTTCTGTGGAGCACGCCGGGAAGAGCCAATCCACCCATCGTCAAGATCAGAGAACCAGGGGAAACCGAACTCTTCAAAGAGCACAAGGTCGGCCTGTTGTTGTGTCGGGACGTACGGGACAAGAAGGACAACGAGTGGAAGTCCTTCTACGAGAGGGGTGATGCCGACATCGTAGCCTTGTCCACGAATTGGGGTAAGGGTTCGTTTCCGGCCACGGCCTGGATGGAGTTCGCGGAAGAGAATAACACCGTGCTCGTTGTGTCCAACAGGTACGGTGTGGAGGCCAACAACGATTTCGGGGACGGCGGGGTTTGTATCATTTATCCGGACGGCCGAGTGCAGTGCGAGGGCCTCGTCTGGGGCCAAGATTGTATCGTCTATGGAGTAGTGTCATGAAACACAACGTCGTCAAACGTTATGTTGAGGGGTTTCATAGAGAAGCGCGGGTTGAAGAATGGCGGGGACCTCCTCCCGATCGCTATTGGGGGCCGGGGTATCTGGAATCCTTACACATCCCATCGACTTTTATCGACACCCACCTGCTACCGTACAACAGTTGGGGCTATTTGATTTGGTTGTCCGCCGATCGACAGATCAGGAACAAGTGGGACAGAATCGCCAAGGCGAAACGGGGACAGTTTGGGGACCGGTTTACCTTGCGTGATGTGACGTTTGGGGATTTCGACGATAACGTACGTGAAGGAGAGTGGAAGAAGGCAATCAACGAGTTCAAAACCGATCTGAACGACAGAGACACCGCCGTCATGCAAAAGAGAATCGGAACGGGTCGGGTAGGGCTTGATGAAAAAGTCGTCGAACAGCTAAGTTTTGTAGGTTCCAGTTCTTTTATAAAAATGGCGGAGAGAGCCAACGATGTGGGACCGCTCGTAAGTTTGGTCGAGAAGCTATACAAGGCTGCTAAAGCTCTTTTGCAGTCTTTGGGTTTGTGGTTGACACCCTAGTTTCCGGTGTAATATATTAGGGTCATGGCCGATAAGGACCCTAAGAAGAAGTGTGATTTTTGTGACCGTCCCCGAAACGAGGTCAACCATCTCGTGGGCGCTACGGACGGCCCGCACATCTGCGAGGGTTGCATCGAGGAGGCGTCCAGGGCTATCGCGGAAGTCGAGCGAAAGGCCGAGTCCACTTCCAACGTACCGCTGAAAAAGCCTCGTGAAATCATGGCTTTACTGGACGAGATTGTCATCGGACAGGAGGCCGCCAAGCGGGATATGGCCATAGCCATCTACAAGCATTTCCGCCGTCGGGAAGTGAGTAAGAATGGCGGGGTAGTGTTAGAAGGTGAAAGGGTCGAGATCGAGAAATCTAACATATTACTCCCCGGCCCGTCCGGATCTGGTAAGACCCTGATCGCCAGAGCGATCGCAAGAGCGTTAGATGTCCCCTTCTACGTGGCCGATTGTAACAGACTGACCCAAGCTGGGTACGTCGGAGACGACCCCGAATCCATCCTTCAAGGCTTGTTTGCGGACGCCCAACAGAACATCGAGCGGTGCGAGTGGGGTATCATCTTTCTGGACGAGTTCGACAAGCTCGCCCGCAAATCGGGCCGTAGTCCCTCCGGGTATCGAGACGTAACCGGTGAGGGTGTGCAACAGGCGTTGCTCAAGCTCGTGGAAGGCCATCAGGTTCCGGTCCCACGGGGGCACGGGACGAGAGCGGTTTCCGGGGTTTCCCCTGTCGATGTCATCGACACGACCAACATCCTTTTCATAGCGGCCGGGTCGTTCGCCGGAATCGAGGAGCTTGTTGATAATCGTCTCAACGCTTCGACGGGCATCGGGTTCGGAAGGGAACACGCCCAAGAACGGGACAAGACCGATATCTACAAGAACATCACAGTTGAGGATGTCCTGGAGTTCGGTCTGATACCGGAGACCGTCGGCCGGTTCCCGATTCTAACATCGACCTACGAACTGACAGAAGACGAGTTGATTCGCATTCTCATTGAGCCGAAGAACGCCATCTGCAAGCAATTCAGGGCCATGTTCTCCCTTGACGGCATCGACCTTCAATTCGAAGAAGAAGCGCTTAGGGATATCGCCAAATTGGCCCAGAAGCGTGAGACCGGAGCCAGGGCGCTCAGGACCATCATGGAGGACGTGCTCAAACCTTACTCTTTCGACGCTCCGGACAGCCCTGACGTTTCCGCTATCCGAATCACCGCAGAGGCGGTGGCCAATCCTGGATCTGCCCTGATAGTCAGAAAAGCGGCTGCGGAAAACGCTTAGAGTATTTGTGTTTTCTGTAAGGCATGGACGCGAATGCCTCTGATCGGGTCGTAGCTCGCTACAAATCCGCCCTGGAAGAAGCTAACCCGCTGGATTCCATGCGGAAGCAGAAAGCGGTCCGGTACCTCTACAAGCTGATCGGCAACACGCCGGACGGTATTTTCCGAGACACGTACTGGAAGCCCGTTCACGAGATCTTCAAGATTTTCAGGAATCACGATATCCCGTATGAAATAAAGCGGGCTGACTACGAGTGGTCGCGGACGATACCCCGGCCAAAGATGCCTAGCTCAAAGGTGTGGCGAATCGAGATCCCCTACGTCAACGAGAGGGGCAGGGAACAAATCATCCACGGTACCATCACGGCGGCGGGAGCGGGGACTCTTGAGGACCCCCTCGAAAAGTACGACGTGACCGTGGTGTTAGGGTGAGGCTTATGATTGACGCGCAACAGATTTTGACTCGATTCCAAAGCAGGACCGGTCGTTATGGCAGTTGGGACGGCAAGTTCCTAGGCCGCGATTGCCGCCTTCGGTGGAACCGTAACGTATGGCGTTTGGAAGAGATGCCCCAGAAGGGTAAAAAGAAGCTTCGGGTATCTACCGCGAGCACCTTCATGGACAGGGGTTGGCACGGCTTCTCCTCTTTCATCCCGGAGAACGTCCTGGACGATGCCAAGCTAAGCCGGTCCGACAACTACGACCGGGTGAAGGACAAGCTCACTGAGGCCCTGAGGACTGCCGCCGACATAGCCTACGAGAAGCAGGAGCCGGATAAAAAAGAGCACTTCGAGTGGATCAAGAAAGAGCCGAGATGGGACGAGTTCACCGAGCACTTTCTCAAGATCGAGCCTGAGGACACGGACCCGATCGAAGCCAAGGGCAAGGATTTCACTCTTCACGCAAGGTGGACCAGCTTCAAGGTCTACGACCCCAAGTCTGATTTCCAGCAAGCCGACCCGCACTACACGATGTACGAGTCCACGGCCCCGGCGTCGGCCCGTAAGCTGTACAAGATTCTCAAGGCCGACCCTACTGCCTTGAAGAACGTATCTTGGGGGAACCTCACTGACTGGTTCCGGAAGAACAAGATCAACTGGGAAACCCATTTCTCGCAGTGGCGGTGACAGATGCCTAATGCCAGGGAAAACGTAGTCTCCAAGTTCGAGAAGGGTAAGCCCGCTGACCCGACTCAGAACATGAGCGCCGAACAGGCCGCCAAGTGGCGGGAGATGAACGAGGAGCACGGGGATAAATTCAAGAGCGCTCGCTACGTCAAAGGCGACCCCCGTTGGATACACGCCAGATACCCAGGTAAGGCAGACGACGGGACACCGTTTAAACGCGGCGATCTCGTGTTGTACTGGCCGCGAACCAAGACTTTCATGGTAGGCAAGAAGGCCGAAGACGCTTGGCGTAAGTTCGAGATGGAAGTCGATGACGAAGAAGTCTACTCCAGAAGTTGGGAGCGCTACGCGAAGGAGTCCGGCATGACCGACACGTCGAGCGAAGAGGTCGTTTCTCGCTTCGAAGAAGGGAAACCCGCTGACCCTACGAAGAATATGAGTCCTGAGGACGCCAAAAAGTGGCGTGAGGAGCACCAGAAGAACAAAGATAAATTCAAGAAGGACGCCGCTGCCCCGCAGTTCAAGTCCGTTGAGACAAAGGACTGCAAGCTAATCGATCGCATGGTGTCCCAGCGAACGAAGGTGGACTGGGTAACTGACTCCAGAGACGAAGAGTATCAGAGGCGTTCGGAAGAGGAGGGCTTCCACGAGCACATCCTCCCGCAGTACCAAAGAGAACTCGAAGAGATCAACGATATCATCAACGAGGCGGCTAAGCGTCTTGTGAGGCGTTTGGTGGGTTTCGAACGCGCCAGTCTGCCCGAGTTCGAGGATCTTGGGTTCAACGTGAAGCTGGGGAAGCCGACGCCGGTCTATGGCTCAGGCCGTAGCGACTGGGCAGATTACGATTTCAGACAGGAGGTCTCCATCACGGACAAGGTATACGGCGGTACCGATACCTTGAAGCTGACCTGGAGTTTTCGGGATTTCGTCCGCATGTCAGACGGCGGACGGTGGACACACTTCGACTCTAACAAGAGCGGCGGCCGGGCCACCTTCCCCGAGATGGCGTTGACCGTTAGTAACCGTCTGCATGACTGGGACCGTTTCGTAGCTCGTCGTGAGGAGAGTATGAGAGAAAAAGGTTTGAAGGCCGCCGCTGAAACGGCGGATGAGGGGATGATCGGCCGGTTTGAAGAGGGTAAGCCAGCCGACCCAACGAAGAACATGAGTCCCGAAGACGCCAAGAAATGGCGTGAAGAAAACGAGAAGAACAAGGACAAGTTCAAATCAGCCGGGTCGGTCGTCGGTCGCTTCTTGGAGAAGGTCGGCGGCTTCAGCTACGCGACTGACCGGATGAGTGTTCTGTTTGTTGAGGGCCGCAAGCCCGTTCCTTTCAACATCGACACCATCAGGGTCATCAATCGTACAACGATTCCCGTGGTTGCCGACGACGGTAACGTCCACGATGTGAATCTCAAGGTCTTGAACAACGTGTACTCCGGACCGCTGACCTATCAACAGGAGAAGATGGGTTGGAAGCGCGAGACCCGTGTTGACGTGCAGTTCCCGCTCGATGAAGGCGGCGATGTTGACACTTCCGAGAGAGCGACCCTTGCAGCCCTGGCCAAGGTGGGTAAGAAGTTCGGCTTCAAGGTCGAGCCGACCCGGAGGGGTTATAAACCCAAGACCCGGAAATAAGGCTCGCAATAGTTAGAAAACCGGTGTAATATTAGGCATGGTTAGAAGTGGCCGTGCCGACGGAATTCCTTACAGTCTGTCCCGGTGGACGGACGTTGTTGCCAGCAAATGGGACTGGTTCCGGGCCTGTCTGAAAGCGGGTCAAATGGTGGCTTTTGACCCCAAGTCGATCGCCCCGCAAGCGTGGTCTCTGGCTCCTGAGGACACGCTGGGCCTCGTCTTCTGGACGAAAAATCCCCGGATGCTTGTTAGAACCAAGCATATTTTCGAGGAGTATGATGTGAGCGTCCACATGACGGCCACGGGGTGGGAAGAAGCGGAAGAAGGCGCTCCCGGTCTTCGGGAATCGGCCCTCCTTTTGGCGGACGCGGCCAAGGCGTTCAAAAAGGTCTACTGGCGATTCAGCCCGGTCCCTCTCTTGCCGAACGAGGAGTTGCTACGTCGCTTCTCTGAGATTCTGATGTATGCCGCCCTGAGCGGCGGTCTGGATCGCGTGTACGTGTCCTTTCTCCAGGAAAACGATCGGATGCCGGAAACCAGGACCGGCCCGGAGAAATCCGATATACTGAACATGCTGGCAGATAAGGCTGCGGAGCGGGACGTGCGGGTGATTCTGTGTTCCGACGACCAGAGCCTCGTGAAGCCGGGCGTTCCGTTCGAGACGGGTCATTGTGTACCGGAGTCGGATTTCCCAGGCGCACCGGTCTCCCTGGAAGACTGCGGGTGCGTTCTAATGGCTGACCCCTTCACGATTAATGAAGCGTGTCTTTATAAATGCGCCTACTGTTACACAGCGGACAGTAGCCTGTCTGCCGAACGGCGGGACACGACATGATGAATTTACCAAGCGAGTTAGAAGAGGACTCTGAGGACCTTACCGACGCCGAAGTTGAAACAGCGGTTGCGGTACCGTCTGTGGATGCCATGCTAGAGCGTCTACGGCAACTCCGCTGCCAGGAGTGCGATGGGGAAGTCGAGGTCAACGCCCATGCCTTGCGAAGACGAACGCCTTTTTTCTACGCACGCATGGGCTTTCGGTGTACCAATGGGCACGATGGTAATATCGTGTTCCGGGCAGACTGGTTATCCTCTTAACAATCAGTTAGGTAAGAGGTAACGATGCCCTGTGTCACTTGTCAGAACGAACCGTGTGCATGTCCGGCCACCGAAGAGGAGTGCCCTCCGACTCCGACTACCAAATGTGATCTCTACGTCCCCGGCACACCTAATGTTTGGGTGGAGAGAGGGGACAGCCCGAACGATGTGAATGCTCCGGGCGTGTGTATGCTCGACACGATGGAGGAGTGTCAGGTCGTATACATCCTGCAACGGGATGACAAGGCCCGTGCGGACCTGTTAAGAGTGACCTCGGACGAACGTCTACGGGAACTGGCCGCGACGACACCCAAATTACCCGTTGTCGAACAGGCCGACGCAGAACAAGCCTTGTATAACGAACCGAATAATCCCGGCTCGTTACCCTTCTATGCCATCTTTCGAGGACGGCCGCCTTTCGCACAATGAACCGACGTGAACGCAGGGCACAGAAGAAGACAACTTCTGGGCCGAAGAATCTGCCGAAAGAGCTTACTCAGGCTCTTTCGTCGTTGGAATCCTTACAGGAACTCACAGGCTTGGTTGAGCGCCTCAAGCCGTATACCGACAACGTAGAACAGTTGGGCGCGGCGTTGGATTCCGCCAACGAAGCCCTTGAAAAAGCTCAGTCAGAGAATGCGGAGCTAAAGGCCAGCTTTGATATACAAAGACAGGTGTATCTCCGCATGTTCGCCACGGGCATGGATATTCCTCTAGAGGATGTTCTTACGATGGAAGCCCAAATACGGGAGAAGTTAGATGCCGACACGACTACTAGGGCGGGGGAAGACAGCCCAGAAAACGAAGCCCAAGAAACGAGTTCAAGCCCCGACACGTCGGGAGGATTGGAAACAGCTTCTACAGAAGGCCATCAAGCGGGCCGAATCGACCCAGGACCGTAGACTTGAGGGACTCAGGAGAGCATTGATCAAGGACCAAGCAGAGCGTCATCTTAGGAGCCTGGGAATCATTCACGAGGTAGATATCAACCGAGAATTTTCCGGCAGAGCCTGACCCGTAAAGTGGGCAAATTACAGGCTATTACGCCGGTAGTGTTAAATCGCTTGTTTCTATTGCGGATGGGTGTAAGGAGGGTTAGATTCAGAAGTCTGTTAAGAGGTGTATGTATATCGTATCAAGGCGTCGTACGCCTAGTATCAAATCAAATAGGAGAGATGATAAATGGGAACAAATGTCATATTCGACAAGGTTCAACGGGACTTGGATAAAGCGGTCTCGGCGGCCAAAAACAGATTGGGTGTGACCGAGAAAGCTCTGGCCAAGGCGACATCGGAACACGAGGCCGCTCTCAAGGAGTACGAAGACACCAAGGAGCAATCTGACAGGTTCCGCGATTTCTTCAAGGCCCCTAAGAAGAACGGCAAGGCAGCGGCCCCAGCCACCAAGAAGAAGGCGGCCCCGAAGAAGAAGGCAGCCAAGAAGAAGGCAGCCCCGGCGAAGAAGAAGGCAGCCCCTAAGAAGAAGGCAGCACCGGCCAAGGGGAAGGGTGGCAAGAACAAGCGCAAGGGTACTTTGGTCGAGACCATGATCAAGCTCATGGGCGCGAAGACCATGGGCGCTAAGGACGTTGCCGAAGCCCTGACGGAGAAGGGGATCGACCCGCCCAGCAACAACCTCCCGGCCTACATCAGTTCGGTGTTCAGCGGTGCCCGTGGCTCCAAGGACGCTCCGAATGAGATCGACAAGAAGGGTAAGATCGTTCGCGACAAGGACGGTAAGCCCATGAAGGCCAAGGTCTTCGATACGGTCGATCGGGGTCGCTTCAAGGTGGCCGACTGGGTCCGGAAGCGGAACGGCAAGATAACGGCAACCCGAAAGACCTCGTCCCCAAAAGGCGGTGAGGAGACGGCTCCTAGCAGCCCGGAGGCGGCTCCAACGACCAGCGCCTCACCCCCGGAGAAACCGGCCGAACCGGAACAACCCGCCGTAGAAGAAGCGGCGGCGACTCCACCGGCCAGTGAAACCGGAGACGGTGAGAACGAGGCGGACAAGCTACTCTCCGAGTTGGGTGTGTCGAAGGAGGGCCTTGGCCTGACGGAACAGCCGGACCCGACGCCTTAGACGGTGTAGTGTATTAGTCAATGACGATCCGGACTGGTGACTTACTTCGATGGCAATCCAAGGTGTGGCTGGTTCGCAAGATAGATCCAGCCACACAAACTGCTTTCGTCGAGTCCCAGGACCACGAACAACAGATACTAGGCACAGAGTCGGATTGCCCGATCGTCTGCAATCCGACTCTGGACTGGCCAGCGGTTACGCTCCCTTCTCGAAAAGGCACCCTGGACGCTCTGTTGATGCCGACTCCAAGCGGCCCGGTGCCTTTGAGATGGCTCCTAGACTGGGTCAAGATAGACGAGTTTCAGATGGGAGGCTCGTTGTATCTTAACCCAGTCTTCAGTTTAAGATACGGAGACCGGCTCGTTTTACGTCTTTCTCGTCCGGGGCGGACCCGGCTTGTAGAATTTCCGATCGACATTCCCCGTGACTTCCAACCGCTGAATGATAAACAAAAGGTAATAAAGGCGAGAGAAGACGCCAAGGCGGCCAAAGCTGCTACCAAGCCCAACCTCTACGACCACCTGATGGGTGATGAATAGCCTTAATGAAATTCCCCCTCGTAATCGAACAGGCTTTGACAGAGATCAAGGCTTTTCAAACCCAGGCCGGGTTTGAGTACGAGCGTAAATTACGGCAAGACGAGGTTCTATTTTCCTGTAGAAAGGGCTGCCACTACTGTTGTCACTACCCTTTTCTGATCACGGTGGCGGAAGGTATTCTGTTGCACCGCGACTTGGCTTCTCGCGGACACTGGACCCCTTCTCTACAGAAGGCGCTCGAAGAGCATAGAGAAAAGACGCTGGGCCTTTCTATTGAGGTCTGGCTTCTCACCAACATCCCGTGTCCGTTATTGGAGGACGGGATGTGTGCGGCGTACAGCATCCGCCCCTTGCATTGCCGTGCCACCTTCTCTGTGGGTGATCCCGAGATGTGTCATCCACATTCACTGGGGAACTCGACGATGTTGATACCCAGTTCAGAGGTCGTCGTGGAGTATTGCGAGACTCTTCTGGCACGGTTGCGTCGAATCGAGATGTTGGAAGCTTTGATGCCTTTGTCAGAAGCCGTGTTGTTAGGAGCGTCCCTGGAAATGGGAAGCCTGGAGATCAATGATCTGAGGTTTCAGTACACAAAGGACTTCTATGCCTAAGACGTGTTGCGTGTGCCAAAAAGAGTTCGAGAGCGGCGGTAAGACGTTCGTCCTCACCGACGAGGAGAAGAAAGCCATCGGAGAGAGCGCTTCTGACGAGGTGGACTACTGCGGCCCGTGTATAAAGGTCATGGAAGACCAGGAGGCGGGGGCGCAACTGCTCAAAGGTCTTTATGAAATGGGTCTACGGGAAACCGGTGTACCTGGGACCATGACTCGTACGATGTCTGACCGTTTCTACCAACGTCTCATCAAGAGAGGGAAACCCCACTGATGAATATCGAGGTCGAAAAGTATCTGGAACAGTTCCGCAAGACCATGGGCGAGGCAGCCTGGAAAGATGAGGTCAAAAGGCTGGCCGTCCAGGCGATCAAAACCGGCCCACGCCACAAGGAGTTCTGGAAAGAACTGACCAAGGGGGAAAACTACGCTTGGCTCGACTGGGAGGCGTTGGAGAAAGAGGCCGAGAGCCTCCCCGAACCCGAGAAAAAGGACCCTGAGGCGGTCATGGCCGATCTGCTCAAGGGCCAGATGCCGGACATCAAGTCGCAGGGGCAGTACGACGCCGTTGTCGGCGCTATGGACGCCCTCAAGCTCGTTTTGAACGCCATTCTGGCCCAGGACACGTCGGCGGAGAAGGAGGCTCAGAAAGCCCTGGAGATGGCTCTGACAGCCACGAGACAGGCCACAGAGCTTACGGACAAGCTGGAAGACGTTCCAGAGGCGGCGACGAGCGAAGCGGCGGAAGCGTTCAAGAAACCACCAGCCGAGTTCCAGGAGTACGAAATCCAGCGACGACTACTGGCCGACCTCAATAGAATAGAAAACATGGAAAACCTGAATGAGTGGTATGCTGAGACGAAAGAACTGCGGGACAAGATCGTCACACAAAAATTGCGCAACGCGCTGTTAGACGGCATCCGGGCAAAGAAGCACTCGCTGTTATCATGAAAATCCTGGTTTTCGGTTCTCGGAACTGGGTTCGAGATGATATAATTCGAAGGGTATTGTCCAAGCTGGCGAAGCTGGACCACATAACTCTGGTTCACGGAGGTGCTCGCGGAGCGGATCGGGCCGCTGGACGCATCGGCAAAGAACTCGGCTTCGAGGTGAGAGAATACCCGGCCGACTGGGACAGACATGGCAGAGCGGCCGGGCCAATACGAAACGCCGAAATGCTAGAAAAAGAGAACCCGGACCTAGATGGTGTAATAATTGATAAGGCTTACGGTTTCGCTACAGGGGCCAAGAGCCGTGGAAGCAAGGACATGGCCGGTAGGCTGTGGGACGCGGGTGTTAGATACGAGATTTTGTTCCCATGAGTATTTCGCTCGACAAGTTGAAAGAGGTCAGGACCATCATATCGCATGGTTGGTGTGCTGACGGTGTTGCCGCTGCCGTTTTCTGTAAGAGCGTTTTACCGGAAGCGGAAGTCAGGTTCATCCAGTACAGCACCTTGGAGCACCGGATGTTAGAAGCGACTCCGGGTATGCTTTTCTGCGACTTCTCTCCGCATCCAGATCGTCTCAAGGAGTTCGTGGACGCCGGGGCGATCGTCCTGGACCACCACATGACGAGCCGGGAGGTCGTCGAAGCGTTCGGTGAGAACGGCATCTTCGGGGATGAGAACAAGGACCCTGGTGTTTGCGGGGCGGTCCTGGCCCATGACCACGTGTGGAGCGCTATCGGCAATCACAGCGATGAGGAGCGTGCGTTTGCCAAGAAGGTAGCTACCCTGTCGGGTATTCGAGATACATGGCAGAGAGACAGCGAACAATGGCGTATGGCGTGCGTTCTGGCGGAGTCGTTCCGATTCTACCCGGAGAAATCCTGGTTGGAGGTGGCGGCCAAGGATCGGATCTTCTCTGCGGAGTTCAAGAGATGGTGGGAAGAGCGCTGGGAGGTTGGCCAGATCCTGAGGCAGCGCACAGAGGGGTATGTTGACTACGCCGTTAACAAGGCTCTCCGCTTCACGACTCCTCGCGGGACCAGAGTCGCCGTGATCAGCGGGACCAAGTTGACCAGCGACACGGCCGACGCCATCCACGAAGACGCTGACCTGTTGGTCGGGTTCAAGTATGGCGGCATCGAGGAGGACGGGAGGGCCAACCTTACGTTCTCAACACGGTCGCATACGAATTTCAACTGTGCGGAATTTTGCAATAAGTTCGGCGGCGGGGGCCACACCAAAGCCGCTGGATTCAGCATAACATTTGACCCGGACTCGGAGCGCGTGGACCCGTATACGGAGCTTCGGCGGTTCCTCAAGGAGTATGAGGGGGATTAATCCATATTTACTGTCGCTCTTGTAAATATGGGTGAACCTCTCACACACCGGGTCGCGACGCGCTACCTGACCGCTTACTTCAAGCCGGGGGAATATATCCTCTTCGGCAAATTCAAGAACAAGCGGGGTAAGATCGTTCGTATGTTCCTGGACGAGAAAGGGAACCCAAAGATCGAGCTTCAGCCGATTCCCAAGGGGCGTAAGAAGAATCGGACCATGGGCCTCTATACGATTCGTAAGATGTCGCCCGACAAGGTGCCAGAAGCGATGGCGATGGAAGAGGCGGCCCTCAAGAAAAAGAAAGGCGTCGTCGAGAGGTACCTGACCGGTAAGTACAAACAGAAGAAAGAAGTCAAGTCTGAGAATGGCGGCAAGACCACGGTCTACGTCTACTCGGAGCGTCAGATAGCTGACCGGAACCGCAAGAAGGCGGAACGGTTACAAAAGCTAGGCCGGGCTATCAGACGGATTAGGGCCAAGGTCAAGAAGGACATGAAGTCGAGCAACCCGGAAACGGCTCGCACTGCTCTCGCTGTGGCGCTCATGGACCACACATACGAGAGAATCGGGAATGACCAGTCAGCCAAAGACGGGCACTACGGGGTCACGGGTTGGAAACGGAGTCAGGTAAGCTTCAAGCCGGACGGGGCGTTCATCAAGTACGTGGGAAAGTCCGGGGTCAAACAGGAGAAGAAGGTCGCGGATAAGGCGATCCAGAAAGCTCTTCGGCAAGCCTATGACGACATGGACGGGGGCGATTCTAACATCCTGGCTTGGGATGGCGGCAAAGTAACAGCCGACAAGGTCAACGCCTACCTGAAACCGTTTGAGGTAACGTCCAAGGATATCCGTGGCTACCACGCGAATGACGAGATGCGTAAGCGCCTCAAAGCGGCCCGGAAAGGAGCGTTGCCCAGCGACCCCAAGAAACGGAAGGCCAAGCTCAAAGAAGAGTTCAAGAAGGCGTTAGAAGAGACGGCCGAAGCCGTGGGCCACGAGGCGTCCACTCTCAAGAGTCAATATCTCGTGCCGGGTCTTGCCGAGAACTATTTGAAAGACGGCTCCATTATCGACAAGTTGGGCGCTTTTGGACTTGCCATCAGGCTCGCTTCTGCGCCAAAGACCATGGACGACGTGGGGCCGGGCGACCACTACACAGTCATTTGTCCTAGCTGCGGGACGGTCGTCAGCCAATGCCGTTGCAGCGGCCCCAACAAAATTATCATCCACGAGTTGTGTGAAGACTGCGGTGGGGCACCCGAAGAGTTTTGAGCCTTTTACGCGGCAATGGAGCCGCGCTGAAAGGCAGGTAACATGGAACGTGAATTGAGAATCGGACAGCATCTGGTGTTTGTAGATGCGAACAGGCAGGAGCGAGATGCCCTGCTTATTTGCATACACGGTGATCCGAAAGGCCGTTTGGTGGTGTCACGTCGGAAGCCGAACCCGAACCCAACGGGGACGGACGACACGTACATCTTTGAGACGGACGAAGAAGGTCATATCCTTTCCGACTACAAAGAAGCCGGGAAGCATTGGCCGTGTGTGAATCTGGTCGTCGTTGATAAGAACGAAGGCGCGGAGGATCAATACGGACGCCAGACAGTGAAGGAGAACATCACCTCGGTTGTACATTGGACAGACAGTAGTGCCCAAGGGTTTTGCTGGAAGTTCGCTGACGAAGAGATGTCAGGTGAAGTAGCTCCGATAATCAAGTAGCATTCTGACTGGGTAGGCACCGAGTAGGGGCCGAGAGTTTCCAGGTTCCATGGTCGCGTAAGAGGCTCAAAATTGCTATTCCTTTGTGCGAGTCGAGCCGCACTCCGTACACACGATATCAGACGAACTGTATAGGGTCCCACAATCAGCGCATGTCAGGGGGAAGATGTCCGGCAGATAAGACACGGCCGGAACGTCAACTTTCAGGTTTTCCGGCTGCCCTACGACCACGAGTTCGTTGACCTCTCCTCGTCCGTCCGCCTTGGAGTTGACGCTGCGTCTGGCTCCCACGACGTGGAAGTCAAAACCCGCGTAGAGTTCGCGGACACGTGGGGTGTCGGAGTTAGACTGGATGACGATCACACCCTGGTCGAATAACTCCCGGAACAACGAAGCCAGCGCCTCTTGCTCGGTTGGCCCGAACTGACCGGCATACGAGGTGAAGTTGGCCGTTTCTGACACCGGCACGTAAGGAGGGTCGAAGTACACGAGGTCCCCGGCTTGAGCGTCTTTTACGGCGTCCGTGAAATCTCCGGTCCGTAACGTGGCGAAGCGCTGTAGGGCCTCGGAGCACGCCGTTATATTAGCCCGGTTGTATAGCTGGGGGTTGTCGTACCGGCCGAAAGGAGCGTTGAAGTCACCCGTTTGGTTGACTCTATACAGGCCGTTGAAGCACGTCTTGTTCAGGTAGATGGTTCGAACGGCCCGGCTGACAGGGTTCGAGGGTGTCGATGTCCGGACAGCCTCGAAAAAGGGCTTGGTGTTCCAACCCGGTTGCGACCGAATGGTGTCGAGTCCCTGTAGGAGTTCCGGCAGACGGTCTCTGACCACCTCGAAGCAATTGATCAACTCAGGGTTACGGTCATTCAGGACTGCCTCCCGAAAGCGCCGTCTGTCCGCGAAATGGAAGAACACAGCCCCGCCTCCAAGGAAAGGCTCGTAGTATGTGAGACTCTTCTTGGCGATCACACGGGAAAGGCTGTGGAGTAGCTGTCTCTTACCCCCAACCCATTTCAAAAAGGGTGAAGTTCGGTCAGACATCCTGTTCGAGGCTTTCGATCAGGTCCAACACATTCGAGGTTTCCGGTTTGAGCATGGCGGCGATGGGTGCGTAACTCTTACGGTGAATGGGAGTTACACCGTGCTGGGATAACGCCGTCTTGTGCTGAGCGGTTCCGTAGCCGACGTGTTTCTTGAAGCCGTAGCCGGGGTACTTCTCGTCCATCTCGTACATGAGGCGGTCCCGGTAGACCTTGGCCAGGATGGAGGCCATGGAGACCGCTGGCACGAGGAGGTCGGCTTTTGGTAGGGCTGTGGCCCCGAAGACGCTCCTGTTACCGTCTACGATGACGAGGGGCACCTCCTCGTGCCCGTTGCCCTTGTGGGCGTCCAGGGCCTCCTGGATGGCCCTCACGTGGGCCGCCTCCCAGACTCTCCCAAGGCCCTGTGCGTCTATCTCCTCCGGTTCGATACGGACAATGGCGTGTGTGACCGTCTTGACCAGGACTGGATACAGGCTCTCCCGCTGGGCGATGGTGAGCTTCTTGGAGTCCGTGGGAGATACGACCATGCCGTCTTTGTGGGATGCCAGTATCTCCCGGTTTGACGATACGGCGGCACAGACCACGAGCGGTCCGGCCCACGCTCCGTACCCTACCTCGTCGGAGCCGCAGACGTACTCGTGTCTGTCAATTTCGCGGGCCAAGCTATCGGGGATCGATGGCACGCCCGATAGCTACACCATCAGGCAGCTTTGTCCTTCGGCGGAAGGCCCATCTCCAACCTGATCTTTTTGACAGCCCCGTCGTACCACTTTTCCATGTCTTTTCGGAACGGCCACGTCCATACGTACTTCGGGCCAGTGAAGCGCTTGATCATGTGGTTCTTGTATGCGTCGCCCTCGATCGTCTCTATTCCGAATCTTTTCGCAACACGACGCATGGTTATTTCATACGCCGACTGCTCGTATTCTTTTCGGTAGTAGGCAAGCCCCACAGGGAACCACACGGCAAGGTAGGAGATGGTGAACCAGATCCGGCCGACCTTACGCATCCTTCTCATGTGGTCGCGCTCGTGGTCTAGTATTCCGACCTTGTCCATCTTTCCCCAGCCGGATGGTGTGTACACTAGATAACCAACCGTGGTTGTGAACTTGGTCATGAAGCTTTTCATCTTCCAGAAGGTGATGACCTTGAGAAAGATGTCGATAGCTTTCATCATGAAGCTATCTTTCTTCTCTATGAGCCGGAACTTCGGAAACTCATCTTCTAACTCCGCGATCATCTTGTCATATTCACTCATGGATAACCCCTTAGAACATGTGAGACGGCAGCTTCATACCCAACGAGTTGGCTGCCTTGAACACATTGTTCCGAATGAGTGCTGCGTCCCAACTTGACCCCTTATCCACCACGTTGCGGATTCTGCTCAGGGCCGACTCCGCTCCGGGACTGATGTCCAACTGGTCTTGAAGCTCCTGGATCACGTCTAGAAACAGTTGGGCCGACTGTTCGTCTTCTTTCTCCAACTTGTCATAAAGCCGAACGGCTTGCCTCTCAGGAACGATGGAGTAGAAAATCTCCCTTCCGGATTGGCGGGCCACCCGTTCCGACGCTGACTTTCGCTTGTTGAGTTCTTTCGCCTTGTATCCCACGCCGCTAATTGCTGAATCCACGAGCTTACCAAGCTCTTTCTTGGGGACGTTCGGGTATTGGGTGAATAAGGCATTGACTAAGTCCTTCTTGGCTCTTTGGCGTTCGCGGACACCTGGAGTTGACGCCCGGCGATCATAACTCGCGATACGAGGAGGGGTGTCGAGTTCACTCCTAAGGTCGTCCATGACTTTCACGACCCGGTCAATTTTTCGAGAGATCTTAGGGTCTGAGTACGCATCCCTCGTTCCAGGGTGCCTTCTATACTCTTTGATCGCGTGGATAGCGTCGGACAGAACGTCACTAATCATACAAGCCTCTCCTCGTTGTGAACGATCTATATCCATGTTGTTCTTACAAAAGAAACCCCGCTGGCGGGGGGACCAGCGGGGTTTCAGGATTGACGGAGCCGAAAGCTTTGGGGCTTAGCTTTCCAGGGGCTTCGTCGAACTTAACTCTGCGTTTTTCTCGGCCAGGAAAACGCCGATGCCTCGGGAGTCGTAGACGACGCTCGGTTTGCGATCGGCAGAAATCCGATCCCGGACCTCTGCCGCTTTCTCTACCAGGAGGAACGGTTTGTCCGTGACGGACTCGTATTTTCCGGTGTCCGGGTTCAAGGCGACTACGTAATGAGGCATCTCTTCCAGGGTCGGTATCTCCATTTCATGCTCCTTGAAAGTGTAGGATAATCTCCATACAGGTTTTGCTGATTTGCCGTTCGTCAACACCCCACGGCAGCGAACAGGTTTTGAGAAGGGCGTCCAATTCGGCGTCTTGCTTGTCGGAGAACTCGACAAGCTGGTCGTAAGTCCATGCCCCGTCCCGGATGGTCAACAGGTCTTCGGCGTCGGGCCGACGGACCCTGACGATACCTTCTGTGAGGATCTCCCGACACATGCGGGCGAGTCTCACGAGGTGCATGGCGTGTTTGGTGTCGTACCCGTGCTTGGCTTCCAGGGCGGCTCGCGCCGGGTTACGTTCTTTCTTCCACCGTTGGTAGTTGGCCCACTCCCGTTGGGCACCCGTGTACCGGCGCTCACGGTCCAACAGTTCGATGAAATTGGTGTCCAGGCCCACGGCCCTGGAAGCGGCGAACCAGACCTTGTCATCGATTTCTTCCCAGGACCACTGGGTGATCTCCAACAGGCGTCGGGTGAACTCGTCTTGCAGGGACCGGCGTAGGGCCGGTTCCAGGTTTTCCATCTCGTGCCAGGACCATTGGTCGATTTGCTTCTGGACCGCCGCCTGAGCCGCCGCAAGCTGGTCGGCCGGGATCACAGTTCGCTCCGGGAGATCATACTCGGCTCGCGTGGGAGGGGTCGTTGGCGGGTCCATCAGCCAGCGGCGATGGGTACGAATCCGCTTCATCTGCGCTCGGCTGTACCCGGAGAAGGTATGCTTGACCTTCTGGGTGAGAAACGTGTCTCGGATATCGAACAAGGACCTCATAACCGGGTGAACCACTAGATGGTCTTCCGGCTCTGTGTAGAGAAGTTCGAGGACGTTTGGGTTGGCAACCTTGGCCAGTGTTAGAAACTTGCGTATATCGTATACCGTCAAGTCGTCCGGTTCGCGGATGACCTCTTGCTCGAAGCCCTCCCCCACTCCCAGGTAATACCTCATGGGAGAGACAGCGATACCCCGAAGATCCAGATCGCTGTCGGGCCGTGACGTTCCGTACGCCTGTGACCCATGGCGTGTGACGTAGATCGTCTGCTCGGGAAGCCAGGAGGTTTCAAGGTCGTATACGGACCAGTCGAAGTCTGTCATAGCGTCTTTTCTTCCGTGGGTCTGGCCCGGAAGTTGGGTTCCTGGTCGAGAAGGTCTTCCACGTTCTCGCTGGCCAGAATACAACCGTGCCCTTTGAGGTTCACGATGAAGCGTTTTGCCTCTGGGTCTCCGATTGCGTTCACGACTTCGTCTACCTCTCGGAGATCTCCACAAGGCACGTACCGGGCCGTCATCACGCCGTCCTTATGGTAGACGTGAGCGTGGAGCATGAAGTTGATGTTTGGGAAGAGCCGGTACAACTCGACCTGGACCGGCGTATCCACGGAGGGCTTGTTCTCACCCCAGTACATGACAGACTGCTCACTAATCTCTTTTCTCAGGTGGCTGGGGGATCTGCGCATCATGCGGGAGTGTTCAAGGGTGTTGTCCACGGCGACGAAGCCGTCTGAATCGAGGCAGCGCTTGTCAACATTGCGCCGACTGACGTAGATGGCGTGCTCCGTCCGCTGGGAAGGGAAGCCGCCCTTCGTGCATCGGAATGAGGCGTTACCCATGAAGCGTGGGTTCTCGTTATCACCGTGGATTAACTCGTGGAATCTGTCCGCGTACTTCTGAATCGCTTTCATGAACCGCCGATCGAGACGAGCCTTTTCAAGGGGTTGGAGAGCGCTACAGACTGACTTAACTCTTTTCATTCTCAACAGGAATTGGATTCGCTCGTACAGGAGACAACGGAACTCCGCGATCTCCTCCTCGCCCTGTTCGTTAATGCGGCCGGTGGTAAACCATTCGGACACGTTGCCCAGCGGGTCTACGAGCCTCAGATCGTAACATCTGGCCGTGTTGGATAGCGGCGAGTCCCTGATCTCGATAAGCAGTTGAGACTTGGATTTCAACGCCCGGTCGATAACGTGTTCGAACTCGTACTTTCTGCGGTCGTTACGCTTGGAGCTAATGAGGACGATGCGAGGCGCGTTTTCTTTGATCCGGGGAAGAAGTTTTGTCTCGGAGTTGGATATGTGGGGCATCCACACGACAGCGTCATACCGGTGGACGGTATCGAGCACCTCTTCCAGGTCCTGGATAGTCCCGCCGTTGATGGTTTCGTACAGGCCGTAGGCCAACTTCCGGACGATCCTTGAGGGATGGCCGCCCTTTTTGTCGAACCACCCACCGACGAATAAGACGTTAGGCACATTTCCTCCGGAAGGTGCAGACGTACTCGGTCCCTAAGCCGCGCCTGAGTGTGGTGAAAACCGTGACCAACTGCCACCCCTTCTCTGACATGGCGTTGAGAGACCGCTCGTTGTAATCGAACCAGCGTTCGATCTTATATTCGTATTCCATGTGCCCGGTACTCTCTTTCTTCGGCCAGTTCCCGACGGCGCTCGCTCTTGAGACGGTCCCGGCACCAGCAATTGATCCAGCCGTCATCGGCCAAATACTTCCGGAAACGGCGGAGAAGCTTGCCCATGTCCGGGAGGGCGTCGGTGCAGATGTCGGTCCAGATGTCGAAATAGATGGTGTCGAACTTGGCACCCTTCTCAGGCTTGTAGTCAAAGATGTCGCTGTGGATGACCTCGACCTTCTTCGGTAGCGTGGGAGACACCAAATCGATGACCCCTTTGTTTCGCTCGACAACAGTGATCTTGGTGACGCCTTTCTTGGCGGCGATGGGGTGGCAGATCATCCCCAACCCCAGGCCACCAATGAGGACGTGACCTTGCGAGGCTAACACAGCGTCGATGTTGGTGATGTGCTCGTGCCGGGTGTCGGACATAACGAGTGCGCCATCCACGAGCAATTCGGCGTACTTCCCGGCCGGGACGAAGCCACCGGGGCGCAAGGCCGTGAACCTGGAAGCCTCCCTGGAAACCGTGGTGTGTCGTATCTCGGCGTCCCCGCTCTTGCCAGGGGAGACAATCTCTACCATTTTCGGGAAGCGGTCCATACTCCTGCTACACGTGTGGTTTGGGGAGCCTAAGGTTTATTTGTACTCTCCGCGACACTTCTTACACTGGGACTGGTTCCGGGTCTCGCCGTTGGGCATCTTACGGACACCAAACTCTGAGGCGGGTTTCGTCCTCCCGCAGGGGCCGGTGCATTTGAAGAAGGCGTTGGTAAGGACCAGCCGTCCTCGCTTCTGCCGTATGGTCGTGTCTTGGATCTCGGTTGCTGCCATGGTTGCCTCCGGTTAGTCGCTCAATAGCCGAATGAGACGACGAATGTTGTAACGAGCCTGTACTTCGTACCGAACCTGAAAGTGGTCGGACAGAAAGATGCTCTCCTTGTTGAGCATCATTTTCAGGAACTTGAGTCGGCCTTCTTTGACCACGTCCTCCTCGTGGTGTGCCAATAGTTCTGCCTCGATGTCGTCGTTGGTCGCGAGAAAAATATCCCAACGGGGTTCCCCGAAGCTGGCGATGTCGCAGTCCAGGAATAGCCGTGAGGCGTCACACAACCGGTCGTCGTTGGCCTCGATCTTTCCGTGCTCGGCCGTGAGCATGATGAGTTCTCTCGGCCGTTCGATGGCTATCTTTCCGTGGCATTGTTTTTCGAGAAGGTCGGCACTCGCTTTCTCGTTACCGGGAGACCCCTGAGCCGTATAGACAGCGTCATGATACAATGCGGCCACACACAGGTCAGAACGAGAGAAGGGGGCCATTGCGTAGGCCGGAACAGACTCGTTAACCCAGTTGACCCATGATAGGGTCGCCAAGGCGTGGTCCCAGGTGTGGTAATAACGAGCTTCCCCGATAACGTACTGCATCTTTACGCTATCCAGGAGGTCCCCCAGCAAATCCGGGAGCTTGCTGTTTTCGAGGATCGCGGTTTCTTCTTTTATTGAGAACTCCATCACTTACACTTCCGTTTAAGACTCGTGGCTATGGATTGAAGCGCCCTGGTTTGTTCCCTGAGCGCCTTGGTTTGCTCCTGGTAGGCTCTTATCAGCCGTTCTCGTTGCTCCCCTTCGTTATACGAGGTAGCCCGCGCTGGGCGTAGGTGTTTGGCTGGGTACCACGTCACCGCGCCTCCGATGATAAGGATCGCAGCGACGACGATGATCTCGATGAGTCGTTTCATTTTGTGCTCCTGGTCTGGAAGGACTCGAAGGCGTTGAGGAGGCTCTCTTGGAGTCTTCGGCCACTGAGCGATACCATCTCGTTTTGTGGCACGTAACTGGAAGGACCCGCCGTCGATGTCACAGCATCAACGTACATGCTATGGGTGCCTTCTGTTCTCCGGAGGAGGGTTTCGTCGAAGACTTCTTTAGGGACGCGGGCAGCGAGAGTTGTGTCGATAGCGAGGTTGTAGCTGTGCTTATTGACGATCTCGATCCACTCGTCTCCGTCCTGGACCGGCGTCACTGGTAAATTGCCTCGTGCGTGTGCTCCACGCCCGGTCACTTTGTAGCCAAGCAGCGTCAGGCGGACGTTGTGCTTGCTACAGTCTTCGACGAGATTCTCGAAGTCGTAGTCCGTTCCCGTTCCCATTACGTACTGTAGGGTAGCCTTCTCCAACAGTTCGGCTTCTTTCAACGCCCTGATCACATCCAGGTGTTTGTGAAGGTCGCCGTCCACGGAGAAAGCAAAACCACCGCAGTGTTCTCTGATCAGCCGGGCATTGTGGCAGACCCAGTCAAGGTTACGGGTGGAGAAGTTGACTCTCAGATCGGTCAACGAGTGGCCCACGATTTGCTTGAATTCCGGGTGTAGAGTCGGCTCACCACCACCGATGGCAACCTCGAAGACACCCATTCTGTGAAAGGCGTAGAGCCAGCTAGAGACGTTTTCTGCAAAACCTCCCTTGTGGGTGCTTCCCTGATAACACCAGGGGCAAGCGTAGGGGCAAAAGTCGGTGATCTTGAGATCGACCAGTTCCGGGACCATGGCGTAAGGTCTGGGCCGGGGGTTGTCCTCGAACGAGACGGTCGCTTTGATACCCTCTTCGTGGTTGAACAGGAGCCACCAGTCGCCCTCTTGACGGCAGACCCACTTATCATCCCGTGAGTCCAGTGGTATCTGCCGGTACCATTCTATATTGGTCGCCGGGGGCGTCGTATTATCGTTTATATCTCCGTTGTCGTTTCCGCCGTGGATGACGACGCCTTCTCTCATGACGTACGAGACCATCTCATGGAAGAAGTCGTAGTGCGGCTCCGACGATCCGTAGCGTCGAGGGATTACGGGCACTGATTGATGGTCGATGAAGCCGGTCATCACCGATGGGAAAAGATGATCGACGATCATCTTTGCGGTTTCGGAGGCGTCTCCGTCTCCAAGGTAATCCAGCCGGTGATCGAGAATGGACGCCAGATAACTCCTCTTCATCTCGTCGGACGCGGCGACAAAGGGTTGCCAGCCGAACTCGCCGTCCTCGCAAAGCTCATCTTCCAGCTTACGATCGGGGTAGAATACAACGCTGTGCGTGCTGGAACTGTTGCACGCGAACCAGTATCTGAGGTTCTCGACGGTTTTCATTGGGTCCTGTAGCACCGGCCGGGTGTGCCGACCGGTGCCGTAATGGTGTTATATATTACACCGGTCGGCTGTCTTCGACCGGAGAATCGTTACGCCGCGATCTTGACGGCTTCGGTGTATGCCCTCTGAGCGATGTTACCGGCGTCGCCCAGCCACAGGTTCTCCAGGCGGGTGTCGTTGGACCGGCCGCGCTCCCAGGTCAGAAGCTCGGTCACGGCGTTGTAAGCGCCCCACACGGTGCCCTTGACGCCCGGTACGTCGGTGCCCCGGCCGTTCTCGAAGAGCGGGATGACGCGGGCAAGCTGGCGTTCCAGCTTTTCGTTCTTCTCGGCCTCGTCCTTGAGGGTCATTCTCGGCTCGAAGACGGCCTTCACATACTGCCTGAGGGTCTCCACGCTCACACCCTTGCGGGCCATCAGCTTCATGCCCTCCGTGGTCGCCACGAACTCGCGACGGGCAACGTCCATCGACTCACGGATGTCGTCCAGAGCCATGACTGCGTTCTCCGTGTGGCGCACCTTGAGAAGCTTGCTCGACTTGTTGTCGTGAGCGGCTGCCAGGGTGTTCATACACACGGCTCGGATGCCAGTGAACCCGGCGCGGATGCTGGCCGTTCCGTTGTGCGAGTTGGAGAGCAGAATGTAAGCCGCCACCGGGTCGTTCTTGACGATCTCGATGGGGTCGCTCTTGACTCGGCCCAGAACCCAGACGTGTCGGCCGCCGCGTAGGCTACCGGCCGTTTCCAGGCTCACCTGTCCTGAATCCAGGAAAGGCTGGAACCACTTGAAAGCGTCCATATTCTGTAGCGGTCGGTAGGTCGGACCCACGACGCCCAGCACCTTCCGGTCGGTCGAACGGACGTTGGCAAAGGCCGAGACCTTGGTTCCGGTGTCCTCCATGACCAACTGGACGCGCTCGACGTTCCAGTCTAACCCCGCGAAACGAATGGCATCTTCGATGGTCGGAGGGTCTTCCAGGGATTTTCCCAACCCGTGCCAGGGGACCTCTCCGACGTAGAACATGGACCATGCGTCGTTGGTGTATTCGATTCCGTGCATGTTGTTCCTCCTTACTACTACTACACCGGAGATACGGGGAATTCAACTTTTATTTTGCCCGATTCAACTTTTGTTTTCGGTCTGGGGTTTGACAAGCGGTGTAAGACTTAGTGTGAAGATCGATGCCGCCATATCTCACGCTGAGACTCTCGGACGCGAGAAGACCGACTGCGGCCGGGAACACCGGCAACTCGCCCGATGGCTCAAGGAGCTTAAACGGCTCCGGGAAGAGAACAGGCTATTGAAACGGTTTGTGGCCGTGAAGAGCAAAGGTGATCTATGATCCAGATCTACGCCACTGAGCCTCTTCCGTATCTTCGGTCAGAGACGCTCCGATCCATTTTTCTGGCAGGGCCGACACCGCGTGACAAGACGGTCGGGAGTTGGAGGCCACGCGCTCTCCAACTTCTCGCTGCCATGGGTCATGACGGTTACGTTTTCGTTCCGGAACCGGCTGACGGTGTCTGGAAGGGTGTGTATACCGCTCAAATCGAATGGGAGGAGAAGGCTCTCAACCGGGCCGACTGTATCCTGTTCTGGGTTCCGCGTGACATGGAAACGATGCCAGCGCTCACGACCAATGATGAGTGGGGTTTTTGGAAGAAGTCAGGCAAGGTGGTGTTCGGCGCTCCCCCTGACGCGGTCAGGGTCAGATACCAGCGTTACTACGCCAACAAATACCGGGTCCCAGGCGGCGACACGTTGAGCGCCGTTTGCCGGGCCGCCGTGGATATGGTTAGCGCGAGGTAGTGTGCCGGTCATCCTCAATCACGGCAACGCAGTTTACAACCTGACTGTCCCCACGGTTGCGTCTGACAACACCATCCGGGTCGATTATAATGTGGAGGCCAACGCCAACGGGGATGTCCAGCTTCCAGTAACAACGACCACGGCCACTTCCGGTAACGTGGAGTTCGCCAAACTGAGTCCTGGCAAGAACACGTACAGAAGAAAATACCCGCCGACGAAAGAGGCGTGCGAGCGTTGTGGTTCCACTGAGGGCGTGGAGTTAGAAGATTCCCGAACGGCTTACGTGGAACCTGATTACTCTCTCTGGATCGCGGTCATGTACGATGATAAACCGCCCGATCCTAACGCCCCCTCTCCTTTATGCCGGGAGTGTGCGAGAGAGCACCACGCCTACTGGGACGAGCAGTGGGCTGAGTACTACGCCACCATATACTAGCGCCGGGCCTTCTTCTTAGCGGCCTTTTTCTTGGTAGCAGCCTTCTTCTTAGGGGCAGCCTTCTTCTTGGCCTTGGCGGCTGGCTTAGCCTTCTTCGCGGCAGCTTTCTTCTTCTTGGGCGCAGCCTTCTTCTTGGCTGGTTTGGCCTTTGCTTTCGGCTTAGGCTCGGCCTTCTTGGCCTTGGCCTTCGGCGCTGCCTTAGGAGCGGCCTTTGCTTTCGGCTTAGGCTCGGCCTTAGCCTTTGGCGGCTCGGCCTTCTTTTCCTTCCCGGATCGGATCTTGATGACCTTGTCGAGGAGAAGGATCAGATGTGCCGGGGAATGCTTTGGCACTCCGGGCGGAAGTGGAAGTGGCCCGGTCTCACCTTCCAACTCAGCGGCATACACATCTGCGTTTGCAATCTTCCGCTGAAAGGTTTGAGCAGTTGCACAACGGACCCGGAATTCGACTAGCTCGTGATCTTTCATAGTACCCCTCTACTGAGATAATCGAATAAAGGGATGTTCAACTTATCGGATATTGGTGAACGTCAGCGGTCCGTTCTGGAACGCCTTCTTCACCTTTTGGGCGTCGATAACACGGCCACGACTCCTGTGTCGTTTGATTCCCCGATAACCTGTCTGTTTCAACATGGCGTTCACGGTCTCTGTCTTTTGGGGCAGTAAACCACCGGCCGTGTTGTGGCAAGGTTCTTCTTTGTAGCCCGGCTGAACAGGGTCGATTTTTCGGCCGCCCCAGTGGGTCGTGTTCGGGCAAGCGTCCCGAATTTCCCCGTTATTCCAACGGATTACAAGCTCTCGGATTGTCGCCCATTTCTTGTTGCAGCGCTCTTTGTTGTAGTTGCTGGGCCACCCGTCATAGTCGCCCCACGGCATATCCTGGACCTGCTTCCAACGGCGTAAACGCTTCCGGAGATTGTTGGCTCGTTTGGTGAACCTGTCTACGTCTCGGCGTAGACGCTTCTGGTTCTTCATATCCGCCCCGGCCTCGATAAGCTCCTGCAACTCGATCTCGGCCTTCGCCCTTTTCGCCTTGGCGTGTTTCAACATTCGACGGAGAACCTTATCGTGTCCGGGCTTGATGGCGAACGAGTAGGCTTGCATGGTGTCGAGAAATGTGACGTGGGAACACTCGTTCGCAGGTATGCCTTTCCGCTTACACTCTCGTTGTTGCGCGGCGTTCAGAATGTTCTGTCTCCTCTTGGCGATGTTGAGGATCTGAATATCCTGGAACTCAAACGACGCCTCTCCATACAACATGTGAGCGGCCTTAAGTTGTGTCTCTAGGGTCCACTCTTCTGGCGGAACCTTTGGGTTATGTTCTGCCTTGATCGGCGTTAGCGCCAGCACAACAACGATGAACGATAACGAAGGCAATAAGAGTCGCATATAAGCTCCTACACTGAATCCCATCTTCCGAGTTCCAGCGACTAGCTGATTCTAACTATGCTAGTTTTTGGTCTGGATCTCGTCCCGGTTTTATATTCGCAGGTACATTTATGACAAGAAGACTACCGACCTCGTATCTTTGGTGTAATATCGTATATGCCCGTTAATACACCACTCAGAGTGAAGCATCGTACATTACTCGATAAAGAGGCGACGGAAAAACAACAAGAATTTTATAACAAGTTTCCAAGTTTTCGAGGAGTTTCTAATCAATCCTTGGATTCTGAGTTGTTAGAAGCCGTGATCGTCGCAGCGTTAACTTTTGGTACAGTTAACGATCGTGTTTTTGTTTTCGCTCCACCGGCCAATGAAGCGTGGATGTTAGATCAGTTCAGTAAGATCGCGGATGTTGTATTCGCGGGTTGTATGAAATGGCCCGACCGGGCGTACGTCGCCAGAGGTTACGGTCTGATGTTCAACAAGGTGTCGATCATCGGCAGACCCATGTTCGAAAAGGAGCCGGAACGCTGGCTGGCGTTTGGGTGTACGAAAGACGACCTTCTACTCCCGGAGTGGGTAGCGCCTCGATTACTCTGAGCCGTCTTCGGTCAGGTGGTCGTAGAGCGTCTTTGGCGGCGGCTCTTTGGGTTCCGCCTTGGGTTCTGGTTTTGGCTTCGTTGTCTTCGACTCAGACATGGTTGCCGACATGGAAAAATGAAGGTTGCCGGGAACAAGGCGTTGACTTATGTTCTCTTGCCTCCGTTGCATTTCTTCGAGAAAGACGGAGTAGTCCGGGCTTTGGGCCATGGATCGAACAAGGTTGGACCGTATGCTGTTGGACAGCGCATCGGTCCGATCACCCGCACGTTCCAGAGCCTGTGTCATTCTTTCCAGGTTGGCTTCCAGACGCCTCAACTGCTCATCGCTGCCGCGTATTTCCCAGTGGTGTTCCCCCGTGCTTCCATTGTGTCCTATAACACCTGTGCCTAAAACACCTGAAAATTGGCCCCCACTGGTGCCGCTTATACCTACGACCCCACGTCCCTCTTGTGCTTCTTCGGCGGGGTTTTCTTGCTCACGAGTTTCTTCTCTCTCATTAAGGCCCCTACCGATGTTTTCAGCGGTCTTGGAGATCAATCTGTCTAACTTTTCTCGCTCCGTTTCGGCTTTCTTTTTCTCATCGTTCTCGATCATCTTCTTGGCTATGAACCGGGCGATCTTGTCTTGGGCCTTCACGAACACAAAACAGAAGGCGATCGACAGAGCGAGACAAACAAGAAGTGAGGTCATAATATAATTTACACCGGAAATTCGACTTGTAAGAAATGGTACGGTAAGGGAGAGTTATGGCCGCGTTGATGCTACAGGTGCCTGAGGAGACTGCAAGGGTTCTAAGAGAAGTTCCTGTACCAGGAGATTCCGAAAAAGAGGACCCGCACATCACGATCATCTATCTCGGGAAAGATATTCCTATCGAGCGGGTAGGAAAGGCAGTCCCGGTTATTTTCGACGTGGTTTCAAAGACAATTCCCTTCTCCGTCTCAACCAACCACATATCTAACTTCCCAGCGGGAGAAGACGGGGTTCCTGTAATCGCTGAAATTGAGTCCCCTCCCTTACATGAGTTCCGCGAGAAACTCTGCGAGGCCCTGGACAGAGCGGCGATCCCTTACGATAAGAAGTTCCCGGATTACAAGCCTCACACGACCCTGGCCTACTCCCCCGACGAGGAAACAAAAGTGGACCTGGACATCCCCGAAATAACGTGGGGTGCTCACGAACTCGTCCTGTGGGGTTCCAATCGTGGTACGGGCCGCCTTGTCGTCAAGTTCCCGTTGAGTCTGCCGGGGAGTAAGACGGCGTCTGTCAACGATACGGCTTTCTACAGAATCGCGGTCCAGGTCGCAGCGTGGGGACGGCGTGACCGGTACGCCTAAAAAGAAGCCCTGGCTCCAACCGCTGATTCTAACACCTGGGTCGGCCGCACGAGTGCTCGATCTGTTGGAGAACCCACGACCTCCGACCCCGGCCTTGAGAGCGCTCTTCGCTAAAAGTCGTCCATCTTCAAGTAGTCAAAGAGGGTCAGGGGTTGAGGCCCTTTCAACTCGTGATCGCGGCCGGGTTTCAGGAACACGTTGAAACCCAAGTCCATGTTGTGTGGATTGACCCACGTCTCGGCGCGAACACCTCGGTAGCCAGGGATGCCGTGGAATTTTCGGATCGCTTCGTTGAGAACGTCAGAGCCAGCGTTCTCTACTGATTTTGAGCCTCGAACGAACCGCTCCGGAGTCTCCATTTCCGGTATGGTCCCGTTGAGCCACCATATCCCGCACGTTTGGCAGTTCCACATGGTCGCCTTTACCGCTAACTCCACGGGCATCTCCCCGAAGACTTCGGTTCCGTCCGTACCGCACTTCTCGCACGTCTCAGCTTTGAAGAAGTCTCGTCGGCGCGTATCGTCTGTGTAAATGGTTGATTCGACGCCTCTGGGGACGTGAAAGGGGCAGACGATCTCTAACCCCTTTCGTGGGCGTTCGTATTGGATAAAGGCGTTCCGGTCGCACCCCTCTCGGGAACACCGTCTGTAAGTATTCGGTGCAGCTTTTCGAAACTCCCAAACGTGGAGAACGCTCCTCAATGGTATGGGCGCTCGTTTCCCGGTGAGGCTCACGAAATAAATTCGTTCTTCGTCGATGGAAGCGACAATACCATTCACTTGGGCGACCGGGTTGAACCAAGTCTCGCCAATTTGCGGGCTATCTGCGGGCATTCTTCTTGTTTCTCGGCTAGTGTAGGTTACACCATGCCAGCACCGATTCCGCCACAAGATGCCCAGAAGGCGTTACAAGCGCTCGGCGTCACCCAGACGGATCTAGAAGCTATCCGTAGATCACCACTCCCTCAGGCGCAAACACTCCTTGATGATCTCAAGAAGAAAGCGCACCGGCAGTATAAGAAGCTGGCGTTAGAGCTACACCCCGACCGGACACAGGGAGACCAAGACAAGGCGGAGTTCTTTGTCTTGTTAGGCCGTGTCCTCGAAGAGTTAGACAAGACAAAGGTTCAGGCTCCCGTACCAGTTCCCACCTTCCAGGTTACTTACACGGTGGATAACGGATCTTACACTTGGGCTGGCGCGTCGCCGTTTACTTCTTGGGCTACGACATCGACCACAACGACACCGTTCTCCCCCGCGCAAGTTATCCGCGTTGTTAGAATGCGGCCGAAGTGAGCCTACTGTTGGTACTTCCGAGACAGGATATCAGCCATGGCTGAGTACGTGGCCTTCTGGATCTGCCTAAGGGTCCCGGAATCGATTTTGAAGTAACGGGGAAGATGCCGCTTGATGTAGTCGGCGGCGGCCTCTGACGCTTCGTATGTCGTCACGGCCAGATCTTCAGACTCGTTAGGTTCATTCCCTTCCCAGGCTTTCTTATGCTTGAAGAACTCCACCTGTTGGAGGCGCTTCTTGGCCTCTCCCTCGGTGGGGTAACAACCCCCGTTCCAGTCGGGATTGTTAGGCGAGCGGACGCAGAATTCGCCCTTTTCTTTACGAATTATCGCTTCCCGGTACCGGGCAGCCACACGTTCGGCAAGCTTCATACCCCTGCGAGCTTACAAGAGGATCATGCTTTTTCTCGTCTTTCCGGTGGTCCACCCCTAGCTCGAAATACCGGGCTTCATCATTGGCCCTGTCCAGGGTGTTAGCAATTCGGGCGAATTTACGGCCTCTCTCGTAGGACTCCGGTTCGTTCATGAGGGTGTCCAGGGAGACCAGGAAAGACGAGACGCAACCGGACAGTTGCTTGAGAGCCTTCTTTTTCTTCTTGGCCTCGCGCTTCCAGTCCTTGAGGGCGTCCAGTTCCTTTTCGAGAGCGGCCAGAATCAGGCGCATCGGCTCCACAGTCACAACGAACTCTTCCCGGCCGTCGGCCCTGGCACGCTGGAGCCAGTAGTTCACCGTTTTAACAGCTACGTCCAGATGCTGGGCTTCGGCTTCGGCCTTCTTCTTTTTTACTTCGGCCCTTCTCTTCTGCTCTTTGGTCGGCATGTCACGCCTTTACGTTGATGATCGGTCTCACGTGGTGTTTCACGTCCACGAGTCCGGACTGTAGCCTCATGACCTCAAAGATGTCCTTGTAGGCTCCCGGAGACTCGTCGATGACTGACGGCTCGACTTTCGCGGTGATGCCCTCCATCTCCTCCTTGAACGTCGTGAAGTCGATGGTCTTCTTCGCTTGACTCCGACTCTTCACACGACCGGCACCGTGGGAACTGGAGCACAGGGACTCCGGGTTGCCTTTCCCCTCCACGATGAAGGAGCCGTCCCTCATGTTGCCGGGGATGACTCCTGCCATTCCTTCTTCGGCGTGGGTGGCCCCTTTCCGGTGAATCCACCGGCCGTCCTTACTCTCGGCGTGGTTGTGGTTTCGGTTGATAAGCTCTGTCGTCGGCTCTCCGTCACAGAACGATTTCATCACCGTGTAGATCGTCGTCAGCATTTGCCGTCGGTTTTCCAGGGCGAACTCCAGGCAGAAGTTCAGGTCAATCTGGTAGGCATGGCCCTCTGTGCTATCGACCCTGAGTCCGAAGTGGCCTTCCCTGGCTTTTCCTCCCCCGGCCAGCTTCATGTAGTGTGTGGCCGTCGCATGGCCAACGCCTCTCGACCCTGAGTGGACGATCACCCAGATCATATCGTCTTCGTCGTAGCCTATCTCGATGAAGTGGTTCCCGCTCCCAAGAGTGCCCAACTGTGACTCGCCGTTCTTCTTGGCGAGAATCTCTTTTACGGCTTCCGTGTGTTCGGGCATCGGGCGCGGACCGTTCTTCCAGGTGAGCTTTTTCCGACCCTCGTGGTATTTACCAAGGCCGATCGGGACGGCTTCATAGATCTTCTCGAAGATCTCTTGCCTGTAGGCTTCGACGGCTCCCCTTCCGAAAGAGAAGCCTTGAGCACACATTCCACACCCAATGTCGTACCCGACCCACGAAGGAAATATTACACCCTCCGTGGCCACCACCCCTCCGATGGGTAATGAGTAGCCCGCGTGAACGTCGGGCATGACCGCCCCCTGGACGGCGGCGTCCTGTTCCATGGCTGTATAGAACTGGTGCAGCGCTTTGGGGTCAGCGTTTTCCGCGTATATCTTTATCGGTTTCATTGAGCATTTCGTCATGGTTATGACTCCTGTGTTGCTGCGCTAACCATTGCCGGTCCGGGTGCCGGTATTCGTGTAATTCTCTGGGTAAGGACGCATACTTGCCGCGTCGTTTCCCGGACAGATGGATGGACAAGTCTTCCGGCAACCAGCGGGGGAACTCCTCGTTGAACTCGTTGAGTAAACGCACCATATCCTTCTGCCATTGGAGCGGCATGGCTTCCATGAGGACACGGGGTATGGTCAACCAACTGGCGTAGGTCAAGCCGAACCACATGTGAATCGGGGCATAATCGCCGGGGTCGAGATCGTTAGGGCCGTAGTGGAATTTATGACACTTCCCGCAGTACAGGTGCGCAATGTCTTGCGGATGGTAGCTCGCCATCCCGCACGTCAGGCACTTGATGTACCGCTCCCCTTTCTCGTTTTTGCCTATTTCATATGTCGGATCTGACATCTCGTTTTTGCCTCTCGTACCACTTGAGGAACTTGCCCGCTCCGCCGCTAAACGTCTTGAGGTTCTCGTTCGGAACTCGCCAGCGCCCGGTCGAAGGGTAGAAGTCCACCATCGGCTTGCCCTCTTCTCGGAACAGGAGGGTTTCTCCCCGGTCCGTGAACGGGATACCTGACTTCTCCAGGCGGCCACGGTTCCGTCGATGCCACTCGGCGTGCTTCTCCCGTGTGTGCTCTCGTATCGCACGACCCATGTCGCCTACGTCGCCCATTTCACTCCTCGTCGTTAGCCATACACTCGGCGCACGCGATCGGCTCGATCTCCCACTCGCCTGTTTTCGAGCACAGGTGTTCGTTGCCGTTCAGCGCGATCAGTCCGTAGATCGCCGCGCACGTCACTGAGCAGAATCCTGGTTCCTCTGCCGACCCAACTCGATTCTGCACACGCGGCAACATCTTCGCGGATTTTTCCTTGCAGAGCGCACATTTCGGCTTCGCCATCTCTCTATCGCCTTTCGTCCCTCATGATTTCTTGAAAAAGTAGCGGAGGTGGTTCGGGTTCATCGTTGGTGTTCATGTACGCGAAGCCTCCTTTATACGCTTCCCAGAGGACGTGCTCCCAGCCGTCGTCGATGAGCTTGCTGATTAGGTCGTCGTCATCTGGGTCTAGGCTGTGAGCCTCAACAATCCGGTCGAAGTCCTCTGTGCGTAATCGGAACCGTTTGTTAATTTCGGCTACGGCTCTTGTTATCCTCTCTTCTTTCGTCAATCTGAGATTTCCTCTTCGAGTTCCCGTAGAAGCTCGATCCGCGCCAACGTCGTTCTTACGTTACCGACCCGGCGTGTCAGATCTTCTACGGACGGGACCCGTGCTTCTTTCCCTTTGGTGCGCAACCATTCCAACTCGTCTGTCGCGCCCTTGAATGCAGCTTCGAGGGTCTTGTTCTCTTCTTTCAGGCGGTTCCGGATCAGCCTCAAGATCTGGTTCGTCTTCGCGTCTTCACTCATTCTCGGCCTCCAAATAGATCCCCTCCATGGCCTGATTCACCGCAGCCGGGTGGTACCACAACGCACATGGGCCATACATTTTGTCTCGCACGAAGGCACGCATCTTCTTCCACGCACTCTTTTCGTCACGAGCGTAGAACGTGATCACAGCCTCCTCGCGTTCCCTGTGCCGGAAGGTGAAAGGCTCCCACCCGAACAACCGTGCTAAGAACGGCTTTCTCATTCGTCCTCCGGGTCCCCGGAAACGAGCGCCGGTTCCTGGGTAGCTTCCGCCAGCTTCTTTTTGAGACCTTCGAGTCCGGCCGAAACCAGAGCGTTTGTCATGAACGCCTCGATCTCGGCTTTGCCAGCCTTGGTGGACTTCTCGATGCTCTCTGTGAACTGGTCCATGATGAACGGTGCGTGAGAAGCCAGGAACGTGGCGACTTTGCTGAAAGCACGTTTGATGGCTTCCCGGTCGGCTTTCAGGAGAGACTTCTTAGCCAGGATTTCCCTGACATCGGCTTCCGCCTTTGTCAGTGTCTCCGCAAGGTCCTTCATCTCGCGTTTGAAGTTCTCGGCCACCTTCTCTTGCTCGGTTTCGAGGTCCTCCGGGATGTAAGGGATGGCCTGACCCTCGTAATGGCGAAGGGTACAGGGGACGCCGTCGCCCATGTTCATGGAGGTGAGCAGTTCCGAGAACTGGACAGCGGACAGTTCGAGTTCCACTACCGGGCGGCCCCGCATGGTGCCGTGATACCGGTCGTAGCTCAGGTGGTGGCGGCGTTCCGCCCTGAGCACGGACATTCGGATAAACGAGCCGTGGTCGTTCAGATGGGTGCCGAACAGCTTGCCGGGCCTTCCCTGGATTCGACTGAACTGAATCAGACCGAAAGCCGGGTGCTTCTCGATCTCCTCCTGGTCGCCTCCGAATCCTTCTGCCGTCCGCTCGATGGGTTCTGTTTTTGGTCTTGGCATCTCTTCTCCTAGAACAACAGGGACCCTTCATCGTCCCACTTGGTGTACAGCTTGCCGTTTTCACGGATAATCAGATATCGGATAACGTTGTCTGCCTTGACGCTCATGCAGTCGGAGTCGATCACCGTTGAGATCCCGTGGACAGAGTAACGGGTAGCGCCGAAAGGTAGCGTCTCCAATTCGCGGCCCTCTCCCACGATGTACCGCTTTATGGGGTCCAGGTAGAGGGCAGTCTTTTGCACCTCCGGGTCAGGATCGTAACGATGGCCCTTCACCCACTGGGCCTGTTTTGAGTCTCCGTTGTTTTCGAAAAGGTACCGAAACGTTAGTTGGTCGGCTCCCAGCAACTGGGCCGCGCCGAAGATCTCGTCCGGCGACCGATCGTTGTAAAGATCCGTCATGTTCAACGAGAGGCGTAGATTCAACCCTCGATCCTTGATTTTCTTGCAAAGCTCTCGCAGAGAGAACCGGAGCTTCGCGGGGATTTCCATCAGGTCGGCATTGCCCTCACCGCTGAAGATGTTGGCAACGCTCAGGCTGATTGTGCTTACGCCTGTATCGTAGAGGTGGTCGAGCAGATGGGTGTCGTTCAACGTGACGCCGGATGTTTGAAGCTCGATCCACTGGAAAGGCGTCGTTAGCTCGCAGTTGATCTTGCCGAAAACGGAAAAGAAGTCATGGTTGAGCATCGGTTCGCCGGTTCCCGTCAGGACAACGGTGTTGCAGTGGTTGTCACGGGCGAACTGCATTCGGCGTATCAAGTCCCTCTCGTACACGAAATCCGATGGAGCCTTCCAACGCTCATCGTGTTGGCGAGAAACACAGAAAGGACACCTGTTGGGACATCCTTTTGACGGGACGCAAATGCTCAGTGATTGGATTTCCATTTTCCCTCGCAGAAGTCGGCGTCCATCTGAGCTAGACGCTTGTTGATCTCCTTTTGAAGCCTACGTAGTTCCGGGGTGTAATCTTCGGTGTAGGCGTTGATGTCGTGGCGGTAGGCGGTGGTTTGCGTCTCGTAGTCGTAATCGGCTGCCCGTCGCCAGATCTTGCCCCCGAAACCGAACTTCCCCTGGAACCGGTACTCGAAATGATCGCCCGCTTCGTTGGTGGCGTAGTGTACGAAATTCTCTTTCATCGAAGCCGGTGCCCCGGCGAGATCCACTAAGAGATCATAGAGTTTTTCGTAGAATTCGGCGGTAAATGTGGGGCGGCTCATTTCCTACTACTACACCGCACCTTTGGGAAATCCAAAATAAATTGCAGGGTGTTGAAATCCGGTGTAATACTAGGAGATTGGAGGAGTGTTATGGACGAGAAAACCAACCCTGGTGAAGCTATAGTCGCACCGCCGCCCCAGGAGAACTTACCCAGTTTCCCCCTGGCTGAGAACATGGTGGTCCTGGCCAAGGACCCACAAGAGATGGCGGCCAGCCAGAAGCAATTGATCGGCTGGTTTCAGGAGAGGGTCCGGCTCGCCAGGGTGGAACTAGACGACGCAGAAGCCAACCTCGAACAGGCCAAGAAACGAAAGTGGGCCACTCGCGGCTGGACACGTCAGGTCGGTCTCGCTCGTGGCCGTTTCAACTTTTACGAGAAGGGCTTGGCGGCCCTGGAAGAGGGGTTTTGCATCATACCCGACTTTCCGACCCAGATATTCGCCATCCGTACCAGTAAGAAGAAGCCCCGGAAGAACACCCGCTCCAACGAGCACGGTTGGGTTCCCGACATCCAGGATCAACAAACAGACTCTCCGCCTCTTGGGGAGGGTGAGTACCAAAGCCCTGAGGCTGAGTTGCGCGAGAGAAGTAAAGAGATAACGGATAGCAACGGCAAGACTCGCACCAGGGTCACAGCTTGGGCGGACTCCTGGAAGCCTCCTGACTTCCCCATGAAACGGGTGAAACCCCAGATTCTTGACAACGCCGGGAAAGCCATGGCCCTCAAACTCTTTGACGAGATCGGCGTGTTACCGGCTCGTCGCGCCCGTCGTCGCGCCCGTGATCCGATTGTCACCGGCCGTATCGTTCGCCGGGATGGACCTTACACTGAGGTCGGACTGACATTCCTTATCGGATGGTGGATCGACACTCAAGACCTTTGAAACCTAATAACCCTAATAACCTACGTGGAGAAGATACTATGCCAGAAACCGAAAAACCCGCAGTTAACTTTCAGTCCCTCAAAAGAGACATCACGAGCAAGGCGTCCCTTGTCGCTGGTAATCTCACTCAGGAGAGCACGGAGATCGAGGTTGACGCCCTCCGTAAAATCGTGACGGAAGCGTTCGACAACGAACACGTCACCAAAGACGAGAAGGTCAAGTTAATCGACCTTCTCAACCTGTGCTTCGACATCGAGTCCAGAAAGGTAGAGAGAGTTTCCGAAGAAGCTCAACAGGAATTGGACAGGATGGCGGCCAGCCTCGGGGATCTTCAAGGGTCGAGGGGCGACGAGATGGAGGCGATCGAACACTTGCTACGAAGCAAGGGGCACGAGCTACAGATGAACGCGAATTTGAGGGGGCATGTGGTGGAATTCTTCTCGCCATGGCAGCACCGCGAAGAATTCATCCGTGAGTTTCGCGGAAGCCGGACCAGGGGCGACACTTTTCACGCCGCCGCCGATGTGTTGAAGACCTTTAAAGGTGAGCACGTCGCTGCTCTGTTCGCCAACTACTCTCGGCTACGAGCGGAACGGGACGAACTCAACCAGGAACGGGAAAAGAACTACAAGTTACGGAGAAAGTACGAAGAGTTGCAGAGCAAGTACGACGACCAGGACGCGGAGCTTCGGAAACTGCGACACGCCAACAATGGCAAGTCCTCAAAAAAATCGAGCCGGGCCGCCGCTCGCACATAACGTCGGTGGCTAAACTACTCAGGCTGTTCCGTGGGCTGGGCGACTCAACATATCGAGAAACTCAACGCTGGTAAGACGGTTCGGTTTCGCCCACGCGGTACTTCCATGAAAGGGAAGATCGAGTCCGGCCAGTTGTGTACGGTCGAACCGATCTCCAAAGTAATCGAAGTCGGAGACATCGTCCTTTGTAAGGTTCGAGGGAGCCAGTACCTGCATCTGGTGAAGGCAGTCCAGGGAGAGCGCTTCCAGATCGGCAACAACAAAGGACGCATTAACGGTTGGATAGGGCGTAACTCTATCTATGGTGTTTGCACGAGGGTTGAATGATGGCCAGATGCTTGAACGAGAACTGTGGTAAGGACCCGCTCAAAAGCATGGGCGCGGTGGTTGTTAGTATTGATGGAGATATGTGCTGTAGCCAGGAGTGCCGCAGCGAATATGAACGGCAGAGGGATCACTTTTGCCGCGTCGTTTTGAACGACGATCGGTTATTCGCGGACTGGTTGGGCATAGATCCATCAAATTATCAACTATAGTACCACGGTGTACTAGCGACTGAGGGAAGTCTTCGGTTTTGGTGGTGTACCGCCTCTTAATGCCGAAGAGAAGAAACCTTCCCCACAAGACTCTGGTTCGACTTCTACTCGAATCCAAGAAACTGACGAAACCGGAGCGTGCGGCCTTCGAGAAATTAGCCAAGAACGTCTCGGAGGGTGGGGATTTGGACCCGCACCAGAAGCTCTGGGTCGAGACCTTGAACGAAAAGTATCTGGCCAAGCGCTGACGGTTCATCGGCTTATTTGTGTCTTTTCGGCCCTATTTATTCTAATGGTTCCGGTAAGTTGCGAATCTGTTTCATTCTCTTATTGACATATTTGTGTCCAAAGGGCACAGTGTCCATAGTACACGAAGGCTGGTATGGCACACACGTACAAATACCCGAAGGCCGATGTAACCGTGGACTGCGTCCTCTTTGGTTTTCACCCGGAAGGGCGTATCGAGGTCGTGTTGATCCGTCGGGGCGTGGAGCCATTCAAGGGAAAGTGGGCGCTTCCCGGTGGGTTTATCAATCTCCCTGACGAGACAGCCGAAAACGCGGCCGAACGGAAGCTGCGAGAAGAGACTGGCATCACGGTCGGTTTCTTGGAACAGCTTTACACGTTCGACGCTCCGGACCGCGACCCTCGTGGTCGTGTCCTGTCGGTCGCCTACTACGGCCTTGTTCGCACTCAGGACCACATAGCGAAGTGCGGCACGGACGCCACAGAGGCGTTGTGGATGTCGGTGGCGGACGCCATGGCGTTGCCTCCATCCGACTGGGCCTTCGACCACCACGAGATTCTTCAAACAGCAGTTACCCGTCTTCAAGGCAAGGTTATGTACGCGCCCATCGTCGGCTTCAACCTGTTGCCTAGGCGCTTCACGCTGGCACAGCTTCAAAGGCTGTACGAGGCCGTTCTCTTTCGGCCTCTGGACAGGGGCAACTTCCGGAAACGCATTCGGATACTCAATCAGGCCACGGGTATCTTGGTCAAGGCGGGGGAACGCCGGAACAGTAAGCGCCCCGGTCCGCCCGCGACACTCTACCGGTTCAACAAGAAGGCTTACGAGAAGGCTGTACGCGACGGATTCAACTTCGAGATGCAAACAACGAACAAAAGGAAGGAACAATAACAATGGGTGGTTCAAGTTGGAGCAGTGATCTGTACAGAGACCGCGCCCGTCACCGGGCCGCGACGAACACACCGACGTTTGCCCACGATGACAACATCAGAAGGGGGCGAACGACGGCCAAGGCCCACGACATGCTGGACCCAAAGGGAGTGGAGGTCCGGGAGTCTCGGGATTCGGACGCTCATCCGAACTCGGTAGCCATCGGAGTCATGTTCGATGTCACCGGTTCCATGAGGAGTGTCCCGACTCGGTTACAGGAGAAGCTGACCAAGCTCATGGGGATTTTGCTGGAGAAGGAGTACTGCGAAGATCCTCAGATCATGGTCGGCGGTGTTGGGGACTACAACTCCGACCGGGTCCCACTGCAAGTCGGACAGTTCGAGTCCGGAATCGAGATCGACGAGCAACTCGGCCTTCTGTACCTGGAAGGCGGGGGTGGCGGTAGCCGGGAAGAGAGTTACCAGAATGCCCTGTACTTCTTCGCCCGCAAGACCAGCATCGACTGTTGGGAGAAGCGGGGCAAGAAGGGCTACCTGTTCCTGATCGGAGATGAGCGGCCTTACGGGGGTTCCACCCCTCGGGAGATCAAGGACATCTTCGGGGACAAGGTGAACCAGAACGTGACGACGAAGGAACTCATCAAGGAGGTCCAGGAGCGTTACAACCTGTTCTTCATCATTCCGGGCGGCAGTTCCTACTACAGCGAGCCGTGGCTGAAGGAGACGTGGTCCGAACTGGTCGGTGAAGAGCACGTCCTTATGCTGGACGACCCGGAAGTGGTCTGTGAGGCCATCGGATCGTGCGTCGGTATGTTCGAGAACGCGCTGACCCTGGACAAGGTGGAGGCGGATCTCGGCGGCGGCAAGGACGCCAAGGTGGTCACGGCCGCCCTGAACTCC
>Ga0180433_10000299_pt1 | contig 87044 bp, 85 predicted proteins | sample SS_ome_8_FD_132980 | JGI IMG/M metagenome (GOLD analysis project Ga0180433, IMG submission 132980) | Hypersaline lake sediment archaeal communities from the Salton Sea, California, USA - SS_1_D_1 metaG | ecosystem: Environmental > Aquatic > Non-marine Saline and Alkaline > Hypersaline >...
GTAAAACCACTTTTAGTATTCTCTTTACAGTGACATTTTGGGCAATGCATATCTTTTCTCCTTTTTGCAGTTTTAAAGAAGAAATTTTACTGAAAATATTTTTGATTAGCAATGCCAAATTAAAAAGCAGCTAAAAGAAATCCAAAAGCAGAAAGAAGCTGAGCAGCACCGCTCTTTTTGGGGAAAGATCATTCATGTTGCTGAAGTGGCAGCTGTTGTTGTCACCGTCGTTATTGCGGTTATCGCTATTGTCGTTGCACCTGAAATGCTTCCTGGAATTGCACTCGGATTGGGGCTGGCGATTGCATCAATGACGGGTGGAACGCAAGACTTACAAAAACTGCTTGCAGGCGCACTAGTCAAAGCCGGTGTTCCTCCTGAAATTGCTAACATCACAGTAGATGTAGCAATCTTAGCTGTCACGATCATTGCTGCTGTGCTGACAGGAAATGCAATGGGAGTTGAAACAGCAGCTGAAGTCGGAACGGGAGAAGCAGCTGAAGTAGGCGTTGAAGCAGCAGGAGAAGCTTCTGAAGATGCAGCAAGTCAAGCTGCTCAAGCAATGAAGAATTTTTTAAGTAAGCCAGGGGAACTTTTCACTCGTTTAACACGCGCAATTGGTCCTAAAGCAGGTCTTGCTATTTTATGCGGCTCAGAAGTTTTGGGCGGGTTGCCACTAGCCAGAGATGTGGTTTCCGTCCTTCCTATCGCGCAAAAAGAAAAAGATAAACTCCTTCCAATTTTTGAGGCGATTCAAATGATCATTGCTTTGATAGGAGCTCTTGTTGGCGGGGGAGCCTTTTCAACAGCTGCGACTTCCACGTTAAGTGAAGTGGATGAAAGTGCTGGAATGCTGAAGCAAGCAGCTCAAAAATTGCGACTCATGCTTCAAACCCTAAATGAAAATATGGAAGGGCTTTTACCTTCTCTACAAAAGAATTTGCTTAGGCTTGATGCCGGACTCAACCTTTCAGCAAGTCTTGGGTCGGCAGCGTTGGGAACTGCGAATAGTAACTCTGAGTTAAAAATTGCACGCGCAACAAAAAAACTTGGGCCAGTTAAGGGGGATTGGGTTTTAGCAAATACGACTCTTGAAATGGCAAATGCTGCACTTAGAAAAACTGTGAAGCAATCAAATCAGGATCTTGAAAATCTTGGATATCTGTACGACGGGCTCAGTCATTTTGGTGATGTTTGGCAGACTGTTGCACAGCAGACCGCATAAATAGGAGGGAAAAAATGACAAATACGCAAAGTAATATAGCGCTTCAACAAAAACAAACAGCATTTCAGTGGGCCTCTCCAACAGCTGGAGTGATTTTTCCTGCAATGGCGGCCATGTTGACTGAGCTGGCAAAGTTTTCGACTTACTATACGCAACTTCAAAATGACTATTTAAACTTTCAAAAGGAAGCTTCGCAATCAGCTTCAAAAGCAACAACGTCAGCTTTTGAACATGAAGCATCAGGAATGAAATCTCAAGCGATTTCTGGGTTTGTCAGCGCAGGAATCACAGGATTTAGTGGTCTTGCAATGGGAGGGCTTGATGCTGGAACACTGTATAAAACATCTAATGCAGAAACACAGCTTGAAAACTTAAATGCCTTTGAAAATGAAATGAAAAATCCGACCGGGCAAGTCAATCATGTTTTAAGTTCTGGGGATGAAGAGACAATTGGTCTTGCAAATGTCGAACAACAAAGGCTACGTGATACGGCAGAAACATATAAAAATCCTGAAGCGTACCAAACACGAGCAGTGAAAAATGGCCAGGGAGTTTATACGGTTCCAGAAAGCGATGCAGATGACTTTGCAGTGCTTGATGACCATCAAGAGCGCTTAGAGGTGATTAAGGAGCAAAAGAAAAAAGTTAATAATAGCATCCAAGAAGCTTATAACCGTCGCACGCAGAATTTCCAGTACATTGGGATTGCAAAAGATCTTGGAAATGGAATTTCAAATTCAACAGGAACTTATTACCAACAAGAACAGAAATCAGAGCAGGGAAAAGAAGAAGCTGAAAAAATCCTTGCCCAGACAAACGAGCAAATCTTGCAGCAAGCAGGAAGTAAAGAATCAAGTCAGTTTAGCTCAAATTCTGAGCAAATGACACAAGTAACCCAGCAAATCGGTCAGGCTGCCCAAACAGCCGATCGTTTTAACGGGTAATCCTCTTCACCCTTTTTTCACAATACCCTGAGGGCTTCTCACGCTTTAGCGTGAGAAGCCCTTTTCGATCCCTCTTGTGGTACATTATAAGCATTTTATGTTCAATGGTTTAAATTAAGTCTTTGTATAGCAGTTATTTGCGTAATTGTTAAGTTATTGTTAATTAATATCTTAAAAATTATTTTTATTTCGTAAATACTTACATTTAAATTATTTATTTGTTATAATTAAGTTAATAGGTTAATTATAGAACGTGGAATTCGCATGGCTCATGTAAGCGCAACAGTTTCTCATCTATCTCATAATGAAGGTGTTATGGGTTCTAGTGGTGTTAGAAGTTTAGATTCTAATAGCCTTACAGTTGTTGAAGTAGCAGCAAAACGCATAGAATCTCTCAATCCTCGTGCGCACTTAGCAACCGGTATGAGCGGGAAATCCATGGATGATTGGTCAGTTAGCTCTGGTTCGGTTCCGGAAAGGGGGCTTCCAGACATACCGGGATTTAAGAAGAAGGAATACGCTGATGTACCTATCCCTAGTAGCCTGAAAACTAAGGAGCAGTTAAACGCTTTCTTTAGATCAAAAATTGGAAATGCTCAAACAACAAGTGAAGTGAATGCTTTGATGCGACAATACAACAAGCTATCAGTATCTTCAGAATTTGAGACAAGTCTCCCAACCCCTCTCAGTGATCCAAATAAAGATGGACCAGTTGAGCAGTTAGCTGTTGTGGATGTAGAACGGGGGACGAAACCTGTTACAGGTTCGATGCGTCGCTCAATAGGTTTAACAGGTCCGACCCGAACAATTGACATTAAAGATAAAGAAGGTCTTCAAGAACGTTTGAACACGGGTCTTGGAAAATTAACTAAGCTACTATCGACAGATGATCCACTTGATGTTTACATTAGTGGTCAGCCACCTGTGATTCATACGTTAACGATGTATCGACCAATCCCTGATCAAGACGGAAAGTTTGACAAGGTTCACTATGACTTGAATCATAAAAGCGAACTTGTCCGGTTATTTGAAGATAATGGTTTTTCTCACGAAAAAGCAGTTGAATTAGCAGATCAGAGGCAAGGAGATCTTGCAGATATCACAAAAGAGTTGGATGAAGTTTCACAAGAGATTCAACCTCGATCAAGTAAAAGTCCTAGTTTTTCCAGTAGTTCAATTGGAAATATCAATGGCGGGGATCCACTAGCAAATGCTGGCCGAGCTAGCTCGCTTTTCTCTGATAAGAAAATGATGGAGAAGTTGACAAAACATTTTGATGAGTATGGTTTATCGACTAATGGAAAACTCAATAAACATGGGGTCAGAGCTCTTAAAGAGGCAAAAGCAGCAGAGAAGTTAGTTGAGGAGCAGCATCAACATCTAAAAGGCAAATTAAATAATCTTTCTACAGTGCATCATCAATTGAAGAACAATCCTCAGCGAGACCATACAGATGTTGCAACGAACCGAAAGATAAGTGAACTGGAAGCTGAGATAGAAGCTCTCCAAGGACAAATCAATAAACTTGGAAGTGTTCAAAATGCAAAGTTTGCTGCAGCTTGGATGATTATTCAGCTTAATCGACCCATCACACTTGTAAAAGATGGCACGCCAATAGAGACAACTGTTCGTGAGGCTCTTAAATTAGACGCTTCGGCGTTTACTCATATTAGAAAGCAAGGTCTGACTGGACCTCAAGATGTACCAATGGATCCATTGCAACTACGTCAAAGCTTAGCAAAGCAGTCATCAATGGAATTCAACGATCTGTTTTTAGAAAACGATAGAAGTTGGCGTCAAGTGGCACCAGGAAAAAAATCTAAAATCTGGGCAGTGCAATCAGGGCCTTCAAAAGAAGAAGTTGCTACAAGCTTTGAGCTTGGAAACTTATTCTTTTACCCAGGAGTTGGTGGAGAAGATCCTTCATTCCGTATTCGTAATCAGATTCGCCATGAAGAGATGGGAATTCGTCTTGAAAGCGAAGTCCCAGGAATTAATTGGCTCATTCCAGCAGTAGCAGCTGTTGTTACAGCAGCTGAAAATGGTGAGGATTCTGTGGATTTAGGAGCGCAGATTGCCCCAGAGGCTTCTACTAAAGTTCTTGAGGGATTAAAACGTGTTACTCCACGTGAAACAGGTTATGTTCTTGGCCAAGATTCGAGTTTAGCTCTTCGTGAAATTGCAGACCGCATGGATGATAAGCCGATTGTATAGCCTAAAACCTCCGTTATGCACCATCGTGCTCGTTTAGGGGTCAGCCCATTTGGCTCACGTTAGCCTGTTTGCTCTTTTGAGTGCTTCATAGTTGGCGGTTTTTCATCTGTCACACAACCTTCTTCGATAATGACCTGTTTGATGGTTGGATCAGAAGGAACTTCATACATAAGATCCATCAGCAGATTTTCGACAATCATCCGCAGGGCTCGAGCGCCTGTGTCGGACTTCTTTGCTTTTGCTGCGACGGCTTTTAGAGCATCTTCAGTAAAGACGAGCTCAACACCATCTTCTGCAAATAAACTAACATATTGCTGAATGACAGCTCCTTTAGGTTCGACCAAGATTTGAACGAGATCGTCAAGGGTGAGTTCGTTGCAGTTTGCAATGCTATTGAAACGGCCGACAAACTCAGGAATCAATCCAAAAGAAACGAGATCTTCGGTTTCAACTTTAGAGAGGAGAAAATTCGTTTCTGTTGCATCAAAGGCTTGTTTGTGTGACGTATCAAAGCCTATGACTCCTTTCCCCAGGCGTTTGGCGATGATTTTGTCGAGATTGACAAAAGCTCCTCCTACAATAAAGAGAATGTTTTGTGTATTGACCTTGATATACTCTTGGTTTGGATGTTTGCGACCACCTTTAGGCGGAACATTAGCAACAGTCCCTTCAACAATTTTGAGAAGAGCTTGTTGCACGCCTTCACCTGAAACATCACGTGTAATTGAAACGTTTCCAGTCGTTTTACGGATCTTGTCGATTTCATCCACATAAATAATGCCTTGCTCTGCACGGGCAATGTCGTAATCAGCATTTTGAACGAGTCTTAGGATGATGTTTTCTACATCTTCACCAACGTAACCAGCTTCTGTTAGAGTCGTCGCATCAGCAATGGCAAAGGGAACATCTAGAACTTGAGCAAGTGTGCGTGCAATCAACGTTTTTCCAGAACCTGTAGGTCCTAAAAGAAGCACATTTGACTTACTATATTCCATTTCTGTACTTTCACGGGCAAGAGAGCGAATGCGTTTATAGTGGTTATAAACAGCAACAGCAATCGTTTTTTTTGCCTTATCTTGGCCAATGATGTAATCGTCAAGGCGCAGCTTAATTTCTTTTGGTTTGAGAAGCTTGAGTTCGTGTTTGACTGCTTTTTTTTCGACAATATCCATGCAGAGGCGCACGCACTTATCACAAATAAAAGCATTAGGACCTGAGACAAGCTTTTCTACAGCGTCTTCTGTACGCCCACAAAAAGAACAAGCAGCCATTTCGCTAGTTGATTGTTTACTCACTTTGTCTACTTTTCATCCTTCTTTTTGGTCGGTTCAACGACTTTATCAATAAGGCCATATTTGACTGCATCTTCGGGGCCCATATAGAAGTCCCGTTCAGAATCCTCGATAATTTTTTCAAGAGGTTGCCCTGTATGCTCAGCAATAATTTTTGCTAGAGCATTTTTCATATAGAGAATTTCTTGCGCCTGGATATGGATATCTGCTGAGCTGCCAGTGATCCCACCAATCGGTTGGTGAATCATCATCCGGCTGTGAGGCAATGCATACCGCTTTCCTTTTGTTCCCGCACAAAGAAGAAGAGCTCCAAGAGATGCTGCCTGACCAATACAATAAGTATTGATATCAACACCTAGAAAACGCATGGTATCGTAAATAGCAAGGCCTGCTGAAATGATCCCACCAGGGGAGTTGATGTAGATACTGATATCTTTTTTGGGATCTTCAGCGCGTAGGAAAATCAACTGTGCAACAACTGCGTTGGCAACTTGATCGTTAATTTCTGTTCCGATGAATACAATCCTGTCTTTCAGTAGACGTGAATAAATGTCCATCGAGCGTTCGCCACGCCCAGTATCTTCGATGACGTAGGGAATGAGAGCCATGATTTTCCTTTCGTTATTTTTTTCTAACTAATACCACAAAGGCAGTTTTCGCCCTTTCCTATTGAAATTAGGGGATGAGACGTTTTTTAAGGAAGAAAATCTTTAAGATTTATCAGTTTTTTTCTTCGGTGCGCTCTTTTTTTTTGGCGCAGCTTTCTTAGCTGTTGTTGCTTTTTTTGGAGCTGCTTTTTTTTGTTTTTCTTCCTTTTTTTCCTCTTTAGGCTTGGCAGCTGTTTTTTTGGGCTTGGGTTTTGGTTTTGGAGCGCCGATTTTAGCCTGGGAAATTAAGTAATCTTCTGCTTTTACAAGAACGAGACGTGACATAGCAATCGCCCGTTGTTCTTGAGATTGTTCTTGAGCAGAGTAGAAATCGGATTGGTCGCTAAACATAGCTTCAAGAGGCGTTTTGACTTCTTGATGCACTTCGCTTGGGGAAATTTGAATGTTCTGATCTTGAACGATTTTACGAGCAAGATAAAAAAGACGGACAGCACGCTCTCCTTGCTTTTCTATGTCTTGGATTGCTTCTTTTCGCTCCTCTTCGCCCATACTCATGAGTTTACGTTGAAACTGGGGGTCTGAGACAAGTTGCTTGATGCGAAATTGCGTTTCTTTTTGCATCAGGGATTTGGGAAGATCGAATGTGTAATGTTCTAGAAGGTGATCATTAATTTGTTCGCGATAAGCTTTTTGTACATTCTCGTCTGCTTGCTTATTGAGGAGTTTTTCAAGGTTTTCTTGCATTTCTTTAGCAGATGGAGCTCCAACTTTTTGGGCAAGCTCATCATTAACTTCAGGGAGGTTTGGTTTTTCAATCGATCTAAGTGTGAGACGGACCTTTTTAGGTGGGTTTTCTTTTTTGTGTTCTTCAGGAGCATCGTCATCAGGGGTACTAACGCCTTCCTTAGCATCACCGATTTTCATTCCAACAACGAGCTCGAGCATCCACTCGGCCATCTTTTCTTTATTGACTTGGAAGCGGGTATTTGTGAGAGCTTTGCGTGGAGGTTCTTCTTCGATGACATCGACATCAACGACAACATAGTCATCTTTTTTTACAGCGCGATCTGAAATTTTTTCCCACTCAGCGAAGTAGTGCCTAATCTGATCAATTGTTTCATTCACTGTATTCTCATCGATCGTCTTCCGCTCTTCTTTGGCAAGTTCAATCTTTTCGATGTCAATATATGGCACTTCAGGCTCTGTTTCGAAGGTATAGGTGAGTTCAGCACCTTCTTCAACCGATTGTTTGTCAACGTTGAAAGAGATTTGAGCGTCTTGGCTTAGAATTGGAACTTTTGCCACGTTTTGACATTCACGGAAAGCTGTGTCGGCAATGGCTTTTTGCCACCGTTCCTTTAAAGGTTCTGGAAATTTTTTGACAATGAGAGCGTCTGGTGCTTTGCCTTTACGGAAACCAGGAAGGGAAACTTCTTTTGCAATCGAACGAATCGCTTCTCGTCTAGCTTTTTGAACAATTTGAGGGCTAACCTTTACTTTGTATTCAACAACGCAGTCTGGCTTTCTTTCCATTGTGAAAGAGACTGTATCTGATTTAAATTCTTTCTTTTCTTCCATTACCTATGCCTTTGGATCTCAAAAGGGGATCTTCGAAAAAAGCGGGTGATGAGATTCGAACTCACGACCCTCACGTTGGCAACGTGATGCTCTACCACTGAGCTACACCCGCATGTGAAAGTTATCCAGTATACTTAGTTAGAGATTTTTTTCAAACTCCTTCTCAAAAGTAATCTAGATTGCGTTGTTTTAATTGAGTGACACAAAAGGAAGTTATCAGAGCAACTGAAGACATGACCTAAAGTTGAAAAAAATTATTGAATCTGTGGAAAAAAATCGTTGCAGTCGTTTGAAAAAAGATGTAAAAGGGGGAGCACTTTTGAATTGGCTCACTATAAGATGAGGTGAATATAACGCATGCTGAACTTAAGAAAACTGAAGCAGGATTTTTCCTCGAATGTTTTGAAGGACGGGAAGCAACTCTATACAACTAATAAGGTTCTTTCTGCCAAAATCTTGCACTTAGATGCCAAGACGCTTAGGATCAGTGCTCAAGTGATGGGCCAATATAAAAATGCGTATGAAAGCGAGATGGAAATTGATCGAATGGAAAGTGAAACCATCGACTCCAATTGTGACTGTCCTTATCATTATGATTGTCAACACCTTGCGGCAGTTCTTTACTACTTAGAAGCTTATCTTGATGAGATACTCGTTAACTATTCTAAAGAGACAGATTTAGATGAACTGACGGAAGAAAAGGGGTTTGATGATGAGGAGAAGGAAAAACTCTTAGAAGCTGTTAAAGAAGCCGAATCAAAAGAAGAGCAACGGCGCGATGAAGAATATCAAAAAGAAGTCTTAACTGAATATGTTGATGCAGCTAATGTTTTAGCAAAATCTCCTTTTTTTCTACCCATACAAGAAAAAAAAGTCGAAAGAGCCGAGCTTGCGGTTATTTATAACTTTCCAAAGAAAGAGAGAAAAAATGAAGTGGAGATTCAGATTGCTCTGAGACTTCCTTCACGCTCTAAACCTCTTCACATTCCTAATATTGGAGAGTTCTTTGAAGCTGTACGCTATCAAGAAGATATCTTTATCGGAGGAAAGGGGTACCTATTCGCTCTTGACTCTTTTATTGACGAGGAAAAAGAAATCGCTCGTTTGATCATGGATCATCTGAAACTTCCCGAAAAAGTGGCAAGTGAAAGAGCTCAAAAATTTGGTTATCTTGATTTGAAAATGTTCGGAATGGTCCTTGCAAAAGCACAAGAGATTGCATCTGAAACTTTAAAACAAAAAGGATGGACCTCTCAAGATGATGAGTTGCCAACACTTCCCTGTCTTTATGAGGAGAATTTAGAGTCTCCGATTCGTTTTTCTAAGTTTCCAGCTCATGTTAAAATGACTTTAGAATTCATTCATCCACCGACTACTAAGATTTTGCTTAACCCTACAATCGTTGTTGAGGGCGAATCGATCATGCTAGAAGACGCTCGGTTTTTTGAGTGTGCCAAGCCAGGGATCATTTACAACCATATTTATTACCGGTTTGGAGGGCAAATCACCCGTCAGCACCTGCGTAGCTTCTTGCCTATTCGAGATATGACGATTCCGGAACCCTTGTTTGGAACGTTTGTTGAGAATGCCCTACCAGAGCTTTCTCGTTTTGCAGAAGTTGATCATCAAGATGTGACGGAACATTTCACAACGCTGCCCTTTGTTGGGAATCTCGAAGCCATTTGCGATCTGTCCTTTTTACATGGGGAGCTTGAAGCCTCTCTTTCTTTCAGCTACGAAGACACCGTTGTTCCTGCAGCCTCAAAATCTCTTAAGTTCGATAACATCCATGATTTTGTGACACAAGAAGGCGTGGTAGCTCGGAATTTAGTAGAAGAGCAAAAAATTATTCTCGATCTGTTTCGTGATTTCATTTTCAATCAAGAAAGTCAGACTTACATGGCTAAGACAGATAAGAAAATTATCGAATTCATGACAGATACGATTCCGCGTAACCAACACCGTGTCAAATTCAATTGTCCACAAAACTTGCTTGATCAATTTATTTATGACCAAACAAAATTTAAGTTGGATCTATCTGATACAGATAGGATGGATACTTATGAAATCAAGTTGGAAGTTAAAGGAGCACTTAAAGGTGTCAAACTCGATCGTATCTGGGATTGTATTGTTTCAAGAAGAGCCTATTTAGAGCTAGATAATGGTCGTAAGCAAACTGGAAAGGAAAAAGATAAATCCAATAAGTTGCCTAAGATTCTTGTTCTTGATCTTGATGAAGTGGGTGATGTTGTTCAGCTCTTTGACGAACTTGGTATTGAAAAAATTGACAATGCATCAATCAAGCGGCCGCTTTGGAGCCTGGCCAATATTGATGAGACCAACTTTAAAGGGCTTCCAGTATCCTTTAAAATGACAGAGCGGTTAAAGGAAATACGTAAGCAAATGCTTGGTGAAAAACATCTGAAGTTTACACCAGTACCAGCTGATATCAAAGCAGAGCTTAGGAACTATCAAACTGAGGGTGTTCAGTGGTTGGAGCGCCTCCGCCTTATGTACCTCAATGGTATTTTGGCAGATGACATGGGACTTGGTAAAACCCTTCAAGCGATTGTGGCTTTAACGCAGCATAAAAAAGGAAAAAAGAACCCCGTACTTGTAGTCTGCCCCACATCGCTCCTTTATAACTGGCAAGAAGAGTGCCACAAGTTCAACCCTAAGTTGAAAACGTTAATTATTGATGGAATGCCCAATCAACGGAAAAAACTCATTGGGACCGTCTTGAATTATGATGTGATTATCACCTCGTATAGTCTTCTCCAAAAGGATATTGAAACCTACGATGCAGTCACCTTTTCGTATATGATTCTGGATGAAGCGCAGCATATTAAAAACCGCGGAACACGCAACGCAAAATCTGTTAAGATGGTTAAAGCTGAGCATCGCCTGATTCTTTCGGGAACTCCGATTGAGAACTCTCTTGATGAACTTTGGAGCTTATTTGACTTCCTCATGCCAGGGTTTTTGGGGAGCTACGACCGGTTTGTGGAAAAATATGTACGGATTTCTGGAGACGAGCAAGCGAAAAACTTGGAGTACTTACGGAAAAAAGTCTCTCCATTTATTTTGCGTCGTATGAAGAGCGATGTCCTCGACGATCTACCTCCTGTTTCGGAAAACGTCTACCATACGCAATTAACCGATATGCAGCGTGATCTTTATCGCTCTTATGCAGAGTCTGCGAGAGATGAATTGGTTAAATTGGTCGAGCGTGATGGATTTGACAAAGTCCAAATTCATGTGCTTGCGACATTGACGCGTCTCAAGCAGATTTGTTGTCATCCAGCTATTTTTGCAAAAGAAAAGCCAGAAGCTGGCGATTCAGCTAAGTATGATATGTTGCTTGAACTGCTTCAAACACTTATCGAAGGAAAGCATAAAACCGTTATTTTCTCTCAATACACACGGATGCTGCAAATCATGAGAGGGGATTTTGAGCAACGGGGCATTCGCTTCCAATACCTTGATGGATCGAGCAAAAATCGCCTCGAAATTGTTAAAGAGTTTAATGAAGATCCCGATATTTCGGTTTTCCTCGTTTCCCTTAAAGCAGGTGGAACAGGGCTGAATCTTGTAGGTGCAGATACAGTGATTCACTATGATATGTGGTGGAATCCAGCAGTTGAGAATCAAGCAACAGACCGAGTCCATCGCATCGGACAAAAAGAAAATGTCTCGGTTTATAAGCTTGTCACTTTGGAAACTATCGAAGAAAAAATCGTAGAGATGCAAAACCGTAAAAGAGGGATCGTGAAAAAGATCGTTAGTTGTGATGATGAGGCGATCACCAAGCTCACTTGGGAAGATGTACTAGAGCTTCTGCAAACATGATGGATTTTTTATCCCCAGTTGGTTAAGATGTGTCGAATGAAAAGGATTTAAGGAAAAGGAATCATGAAAGTGAGTGCAGCAGGCAAAGGAAGCCTTCTCAAAAAGTTTAAGCGGGGCATTATGGGGAAACTCGGACACCTAACCGGGATTTTCTCAAGCGATATCGGGATTGACTTAGGAACTGCCAACACACTCGTTTATGTAAGGGGAAAAGGAATCATTCTTGCTGAGCCATCTGTTGTCGCTGTCGACTCAGTGACAAATGAAGTCTTGGCAGTGGGTCACAAAGCCAAGGCTATGCTTGGTAAAACTCCACGTAAAATTCACGCTGTTCGCCCAATGAAAGATGGTGTGATTGCCGATTTCGAAATTGCTGAAGGGATGCTAAAAGCATTAATTTCTCGTGTGACGCCATCACGTAGCTTATTCCGGCCCAAGATCTTAATCGCGGTTCCTTCTGGAATCACAGGTGTTGAAAAGCGAGCTGTTGAAGACTCTGCTCTTAGAGCAGGAGCTCAAGAAGTGATTTTGGTTGAAGAGCCTATGGCAGCGGCGATTGGTGTTGACTTGCCTGTTCATGAGCCTTCAGCCAACATGATCATTGACGTCGGTGGTGGTACCACTGAGATAGCGATTATCTCTCTTGGAGGGATTGTCGAATCTCGTTCGCTCCGTATTGCTGGAGATGAATTTGACGAATGTATCATGAATTACATGCGCCGCACCTATAATCTCATGATTGGACCGCGCACAGCGGAAGAAATCAAGATGACCATCGGCTCTGCGTATCCCCTAGGAGATCATGAGCTTGAGATGGAAGTTCGTGGTCGCGACCAAGTAGCTGGTCTTCCTGTAACCAAGCGGATCAACTCAGTTGAAATCCGAGAGTGTTTGGCTGAACCCATCCAACAAATCATTGAGAGTACAAAAGGAACTCTTGAGAAATGCCCTCCTGAACTTGCTGCAGACCTTGTCGAGCGTGGAATGGTCCTCGGTGGAGGAGGAGCGCTAATCAAAGGGCTGGATAAGGCTCTGATCAAAGAAACAGGACTTCCTGTTGTAGTGGCACCTAATCCACTCCTTGCCGTTTGTATGGGGACAGGAAAAGCTCTCGAGTATCTCGATAAATTTAAGAAAGTTAAAGTTTAGAGCCTTTTTTCCTCTTTCGAGGAAATTTGGGATCAGATATTTGGAAAGTAAGGGGAGGAACTTTAATGAACATTGATCAGTGGACATCCCATAAAGATTTAAAGCAGTGGATCGCGAGCATGATCCAAATGTGTCAACCTGATGACATACACTACTGTGATGGTAGCCAATCAGAGTATGAAGCTGTTTGCCAAGAACTGGTTAACAGCGGCGTTTTTACACCTCTTGATCCAAAAAAGCGTCCAGGCTCTTACTATTGTCGATCTGACCCTAATGATGTGGCTCGTGTTGAGGATCGGACATTCATCTGCTCAAAAAATAAAGAAGATGCTGGCCCAACAAATAATTGGGAAGAGCCGACTAAAATGAAAGCTACCCTAAAGAAGCTCTTTAAAGGGTGTATGAAAGGGCGCAAGATGTATGTTATCCCTTTTAGTATGGGACCATTTGGATCCCCTCTTTCTGAAATTGGAATTCAAGTGACAGATTCGCCTTATGTTGTCGTTAACATGTACATCATGACCCGCATGGGCATGAAAGCATTAGAGGTTCTGGGGGATTCAGTTGAGTTTATTCCCTGTCTTCACTCAGTAGGTGTTCCACTAGAAAGTGGACAGAAAGATGTGCCATGGCCTTGCCGAACAGATGCTAAATACATTGTTCACTTTCCTGAAGAACGAGCAATTTGGTCATTTGGAAGTGGTTATGGGGGAAATGCGCTCTTAGGAAAGAAGTGTTTTGCTCTTCGTATCGCTTCTGTCAAAGCGCGTGATGAGAATTGGATGTCCGAGCACATGCTCGTTGTTGGAATTACCAATCCTGAAGGAAAGAAACGGTATTTTGTTGCAGCGTTTCCCAGTGCGTGTGGAAAAACCAATCTCGCGATGCTTCAATCAGAGCTACCTGGGTGGAAAGTTGAATGTGTCGGAGATGATATCGCCTGGATGCGTCTTGGAGATGATGGTCACCTCGTAGCGATTAACCCCGAATATGGTTTTTTTGGTGTGGCTCCGGGGACGTCTATGCAGTCAAATCCCAACGCAATGGCAGCCATTGCAAAAAACTCGATTTTCACCAATGTAGCCCTGACCGATGATGGGGATGTCTGGTGGGAAGGCATGACAGAAGAGCCTCCAAGTCATTTAACTGACTGGAAAGGTAATTCATGGACACCTGCATCGAAGGAAAAAGCAGCTCATCCGAATTCTCGTTTTACAGCTCCAGTAAGCCAATGTCCGGTGATTGATCCTGTTTTTGAAGATCCTAAAGGAGTGCCGATTTCAGGAATTATTTTTGGTGGACGTAGGGGGAGTGTTGTTCCTCTTGTAATAGAAAGTCTATCTTGGCAACACGGAACGTTTTTTGGAACAGCTCTTTCTTCAGAAATGACGGCAGCAGCAGCAGGAACTATTGGCAAGTTGCGGCATGACCCTTTTGCTATGCTTCCTTTTTGCGGCTATAACATGGGAGATTACTTTGCCCATTGGTTAAAAATGGGGGAGCTTATCAAACCAGAATACCTTCCAAAAATTTTCCAAGTGAATTGGTTTCTCAAATCCGAAGACGACAAGTTCCTTTGGCCGGGGTTTGGAGAAAACATGCGCGTTCTTAAATGGATGTTTGAGAGGTGCGAAGGAGAAGATAACGCAGAGGAAACACCAGTGGGTTTTCTTCCTAAGAAAGGAGCATTAGACTTATCAGGACTTGAGCTACCTGATGAAAAAAAGCTCTTCGAAGTCGATTCTCCAGCTTGGAAAAAAGAAGTCGAGGCACTTCGTGAATACTATCAACTTTTTGGAGATCACCTGCCAAAAGGTATTGCTGATGAATTAAATGCTCTTGAAAAACGACTTGGATAACCTTATGATGATTGCATGAGAGCACTCATCCAACGCGTCAAATCAGCATCTGTGACAGTCGAAGAAAAAGTGATCGGTCAAATTGATCAGGGGTTACTGATTTTTCTAGGTATGCGTCATGAAGACCATGCGGGGCAACTTCCTTGGCTAGTGGAAAAGCTCATTCACCTTCGTATTTTTTCAGACGATGCGGGGAAAATGAACCGGTCCGTGCAGGATATTGATGGTTCACTCCTTGTTGTTTCTCAGTTCACACTCTATGGAGACTGCCGTACAGGTCGACGTCCCTCCTTTACTGAAACACTTCATCCAGATCAAGCAGAGCCTTTATACAATCAGTTGATCGACCAGCTTCAACAAAAACTTGGTGTTGCAAAAATTCAGACAGGTCAGTTTGGTGCTGAAATGCAAATAGAACTGATCAATGACGGACCTGTTACATTTTTTATTGAAAATTAGTGCAATACTAACTTCCTTTTTAGCTTTAAGCCTATTATCATCTCTGCAAAAATGAATTCAAATGGAGGAAAATTATGAGTTCAGTTCGAAATATTGGGAGTTTAACTGCTGCTGATGTCCAAAGGATGTCCAATAAGGAGATCAGAGAGATTTTTGAGAATCTTCAAACTTAATTTGCGAACCTATCTCCTGAACAAAAGTCAGCATTGAATCAGCTACTATAGCGCTCTCCGAAGAGGTGTTGGTGCTCATTCAAGATATGCCTGTCAGAATTTAAAGAGGATCGTTATAAGTGGGAATCACTTCCTGCGCATCAAAAACAACAATACGAAGCTCGGTTTGAAGCACTAGAATTAAGTCTATTCAAAGGGGAAAGTATCAAGTTTGCTGGTCGTAAAGTGTAAAAGCAGAAGCAATATTGACTCTTTACACGTTCCCCGTGATTTTTCCACGGGGAATGATTCGCTTTTAATTTGGGATGTTGATTAGCGACTAAAAAGCTCGTCTGATTTGAAAAAGAAAGCCACTTCTGTTTGTGCTGTTTCTGGAGCGTCTGAGCCGTGAACAGCATTGGCATCAATTGTCTCTGCGAAATCTGCGCGGATTGTGCCAGGAGCTGCCTCTGCAGGGTTAGTTGCTCCCATTAAATCGCGGTTTTTCATGATCGCACTGTCACCTTCAAGTACAGAAATCATCACAGGCCCTGAAGTCATGAAGCTGACTAGGTCGTTAAAGAAAGGACGTTCTTTATGAATAGCGTAAAAGCCTTCTGCTTGTTCTTTTGAAAGGTGGAGCATTTTAGCAGCGATAATTTTTAGTCCTGCTTTTTCAAAGCGGGAAAGAATATCGCCAATGCAATTTTTTCCTACTGCATCTGGTTTGATAATCGATAGTGTTCTTTCTGTTGCCATTTTTATAAATCCTCTTTTGGTTGAGGTAAAAAGTGTAGCCAAATAGGGATTAAAATTCAAAGTCTGTTCTTGAGGTTTTTATAAAAATTCTTTACGACTTTTCGGTCGTTGATCAAACAAAATGAGGTTATCTTATGGCGACTGTTAGTGATTTTGTAGATCCAATTTTTCGCAGTAGAGGAATCAAAGATCCCGTTATTCTAGAAGGATGTTTTCATACTTTTGGAAAGGAAGGGATATTGGGCTCTGTTCGTTCTGAGTTAGAAAAAAGAATTGGCAGCTGGGACTTTCGCGTTCCACAGGAATTTGATTGTGCCATTTGTAGGAAATACTATCACGTCGAGCAAGTTGCTTGTAATGATACATGGGAGAAGTTAGATCAACTTCTTGAGAGATTCATTCAAGCTGAAAGAAATGAAGAACCGGCCGAGTCTTTTGAAGCCAACATTGAGAAGATGCCTTTAAGTGATCTCTACGGTTGGAGGCTAGAGCAAGCTATCAATCAGATTAAGCAAGAGTGGCAGTTTCAGCACTGCGGCAGTGATATCGAAGATGTGAAAGTTGTTGATTTTCTTAAATGGAAAGAGGTTCCACTTGTCAAAAAACTGCTTGAAGAATGGAAAGAGAAGTATCCTAGTCGCAATTTTGAGATGCTGTATCTCACTGATTTGTTTGGTGAAAGAGTGGAATCTTGTCGGGAACGTGACATTGATGTTTTTAATGATCTACGTCCGGCCCACTTGCTAGGATGTGACACTTATGACCAAGAAAAAATTAGAAATGCGCCCAGCCGTCAACCTGCTTTTCCTGTGGAGGATTGGTCTTATTTTGAATCGTTGCATTTTATTGCTTCGTCTATTTACCATTTTGCTGTGGCACTATTTTGTGAAGTCGGTCTGTACCTTTTGTATTTTTGGGAATGTGGGTTTCTCACAACCAAGCAATATACGGACTTAAGAGCCAATTACGTTGTAAACCGCATCGTGCCACTTTATTTGAAATATATGGGGTTACCACCTGAAAAACCTAAGTCCAATTGATTTTTCTTCTATTAAGCGTGTTTTAGTTGCCAAGCTTCGCCATCATGGTGATGTGCTTTTATCATCACCTGTTTTTTCGGTTTTAAAAAAGCATTATCCACATTTAGAAATCGATGCTTATATCTATGAAGAAACTTTGCCGATGCTGGAAGGGCACCCAGCGATTTCTCAATTTCTCCTTTATGATAAAAAATGGAAAAAGCTCCCGAAACACCGTCGTTTTTTAGAAGAGTGGAAACTGCTCCGAACCATTCGGCGGGGAGGGTATGATCTTGTTATCAATTTGACTGAAGGGGATCGAGGTGCAGTAGCTGCAAAAATCTCACGTGCTCCTTATGCGATTGGATTCGATCCTCAAGGCAACGGGATGATGCAAAAAAAGAAATGCTATTCTCATCTGATTAAACACACCCCTAAGCCTCGCCACACAGTCGAAAAGCAATTGGATGCCTTGCGTTGTTTAGGCCTTTATCCTGATGGGGATGAACGCGATCTATTTTTTCATGTTCCAGAAGAGGCGCGTCTCAAGGTAGAAACCCTTCTTCAGGAAAGAGGGGTTGAGCAAGGGCAGTTCATACACGTTCACCCAGTTTCTCGCTGGATGTTTAAAACTCTTCCTGTAAAGACCCTAGCTCAAGTCCTACACTTTTTGCATGAGAAAGGGAAACAGATTATCTTAACAGCCAGCCCCGATCCAATTGAACGGAAAATGAATCAGGAAATTGCAGCTCTAGCTCCTTTTGTTATTGATTTATCAGGAAAAATTTCTCTAAAAGAACTGGGTGCGATGATTGAAAAGAGTCGGATGCTTCTTTCTGCTGACTCTGTTCCAGTTCATATAGCCAGTGCGCTTAAAAAGCCAACTGTTGTAGTTTTTGGACCGACCTGTGAAAAAAATTGGGGGCCCTGGCGTAATCCAGCTTCACGTATTGTTACCCAAAACATTTCTTGCCGGCCGTGTTATCAGCCAGGGTGTGGAGGGAGTGGAAAAAGTGACTGCTTAGAAATGCTTTCAAGTGAACGGATCATTGATGCAATCCAAGATTTGCTAGAGTCGGAAGTCCTGTCCAAAGTAGGTCGTCCGGGCACGCTCGTTTTCGAGTAGTTCGGAAACTGTTCCTCCCATAGTTACCTGGCCTTCTTGAATCAAATAGCTATGATCCACAATCGATGAGATTTCGCGTGCATTGTGGTCAGTGATGAGGATACTGATGTTTTTTTCTTTAAGGTGACGGATCATCTGCTTAACATCGTAAATCGTAATAGGGTCGATGTTGGCAAAGGGTTCATCGAGTAAGAGCAGTTGAGGATTTGTCACAAGGGCTCGCGTGATTTCTAAGCGGCGACGTTCTCCACCTGACAAAGTAATTGCCCGTTTTTTTGCGAGTTTTTCTAAATGGAGTTCTTCGAGAAGTTCTTCGAGCCGTCTTGTTCGCTTATTTTTGCTCATTGGCAGGGTTTCTAAGATGCACATAATGTTTTGTTCAACAGTGAGCTGACGGAAAATTGAAGGCTCTTGTGCAAGATATCCCATTCCCATCTTGGCCCTTTTATGTATCGGAAGGTGAGTCACGTCTTGATCTTGAAAAAAGACTTCTCCACTGTCAGGTTTGACAAGGCCAATTGTCATGTAAAAAGCGGTTGTTTTTCCCGCACCATTTGGGCCGAGTAGGCCAACGACTTCACCTTTTTTTACTGTAAAAGAAAGACCATTCACGACCTTTTTCCCTGAATAGGCTTTGGTGAGGTTACGCGATTGAAGGATCATAAGTTTGGCCCTCCTTGAGGAAAAAGTTTTTGAAGCATTTCTTGTTGCTCATCGTTAAATGAAAAGCGCACATTACCAATTCCTTTAATGATGTCTTTACCTGTTTGAGAGTCTGGAGTGATCACAATTTCTTGTGCACTGAGTTTGAGGTTTTGTTCTTCATGCCAAAAAAGCACCTGACTTCCTGGTTTGGCAACAAGGCGAATCCGTTTGGTTTGAGGGTTAAAGCGAACATCATCAGCATAGCCACATCGGAAAGGGGTTTCAGGATCACTGGAAAGCAACCGAACATGCCCGCTTAAGTCGACGGCTGTCGGTTGAAGCTCCATTTGGCAAATGCTATATTCAAGGGTAGCATCATCCGCAAATAGGGTGAGATCTCCCTTCTTAAAGATAAGCTGTTGGTCGAGAGGGACAATGCCATCGATTTTTGGGCTTGTTCCAGTTAAGAGAAGCAGGTCGCGATCGAGTGTTAGTGTTCCAAACGAGGTGAGTGCATGAGCCTCTGAAGCTCCTGTGGATTTCAGTGTTGTTTTTCCTTCAGTCTCGATAGATTGAATCACATACTTCCCAAACTGTTCTCTTTGATAGAAACGGATTGTTTTATCACCAGTGATTGTTCCCAAAAAGTCATCTTGAATAAAGATGTCTTGATGGAGAGTCATCATATTTTTTACATCATCCCAAATCAAGTGTTTCGATGAAAACCTGCAGAGACGATTAGGTGCATCGGGAAAAAAGAACGAAGAGACCTTTCCTGTTGGAGAGTCCATTTCAAGGTGACGGTTTTCCAAGTAAATTGTAATCTTGCTTGCATCCACTTCATCTTTATAATGGGTGAGATGACAAGGGGTTTCAACTTGGAATGCCGCAAGTGTTTCATTATCGAAGCATGCTCGGTCTGAGTCAAGGTGGTATTGATTGGCATAGTCAACATGCACGTTGTCTTTGGCAATAAGAGAACTCACTTCAAGAACGTGATCTTCTTGTTCTTCAAATTGAAAGTCAATTTGTTGACTCGTTAAGTCGAGTACTTGTTCTTTGCGGTTGCGATATAAGACAGGATCTTCATGAGAAAATACAGATCCGACTTTTTGAATAAAGTCTAATTCTGCTTCATCGCAAAAAAGTTCTGATTCATTTTGAAAAGAGAAGAAGACATCGTCTTCTAAATGCATCTTTGTAAAAGGAAAGTCTTTGTCCCCTTTTTTAAGTAATGCCTGCTTGGCTTGCATCTTTCCCAAGTCATGGTACAGCTTGACATCTCCGACTAACCGAAGAAAGTCTCCGTCATAAGAAGCGTAATCAGAAGAAATATCTGAAGAAAGGTCACTACTCGGAGCAGCTCCAATGAGGTGAGCAGATAGAAGGAGGAGGGAAAAATTACTCATGTTGTTTGTTTGGCCTAATGTGGGCTTTAAACTTTTCTGCTTGAAAGTCAGGAGAGTTTTCAGCAAGTGAAAGAGAGACCTCTTCTGCAATACCTTTTAAGAATGCGGCATCAAGGTCTAGATGTGTTGTTAATTGATTTCCAGGAAGTCTGAAAAGGGCAAGAAAAACTTGATGCGCATCAAAATGTTGGTCAGAATAGCGATAGATTCCCGATTCGGATTCAATAAAGCGGATCTGTTGCATCATTGTTTCTCCTGTTTCGATATTTTCCTGAAGGTAGCACTTCATTCCTTGCATTTCTTCAACAAGCTCAAAGTTTTCTCCCTTGGGATAAGCGGTCAAAATTGAGCGTGGGCTAATCATGCGATGATGCAAACGCAAGCCATCATCGGCCATCCAAAGGTCTTTTTGTACACCACTGCGCATTTGCTTGGTTGGATAGCAGGTCGCTTCTTTAGGCGCTTTCCATTCTTGCTTGACAGCTTCAAATTTATCACGTGTCAAAGTGTGATAAACAGAAAGCCCTGTTAGAGTCACAAGAATGATCAGAGTTATGATTGTAGTGCGCTGGAGCATAAAAGTTCTTCAGAATTAATCAGTTCGTAAAGAGGCTTTGCAATTTCTAGAAATTTTTCTAATTCATCGAACGGCATCACGGAATGCTTATCACTTTTTGCTTGAGTAGGGTTAGGGTGCGATTCAATGTAGAGGAGATTAGCTCCTGCTGCCAGAGCTGCTTTAGCTAAAGGAAAGATAAATTCCCGCTGTCCGCCTGATTGACTTCCCATCCCTCCAGGTAGTTGAACTGAATGAGAGGCATCGTAACAGACGGGAAACCCAAATTTTTGCATGATTGGGATCGTACGCATGTCTGAAACTAAATTATTATATCCAAAGGAGGTGCCCCGGTCAGTGAGGAGGATTTTATCATTTCCAGTTGAGAGAACTTTTTTCACAGCATGCTCCATATCCCAAGGAGCCATGAATTGTCCTTTTTTGATGTTAATGACCGCGCCAGATTCTCCTGCGGCAAGTAGTAAGTCAGTCTGTCGACAGAGAAAGGCAGGGATTTGAAGCACATCACAGACTTGTGCTGCAGCCGTGGCTTCATCTGGGTGGTGGATATCTGTGAAAACAGGAACGTCGTAAGTTTCTTTGACTTTTTCAAGAATGCGAAGCCCCTCTTGTAGTCCTGGCCCACGATAGGAATCGACGGATGAGCGGTTGGCTTTGTCATAGCTTGATTTATAGATAAATTGAACGCCTGCATGTGCAAACATTTCTTTTAAGATTCCGGCAGTTTCTAATGCGTGTGACTCACTTTCAATAACGCATGGTCCTGAGATCACCACGAGAGGAGTTTCCTTAGATAAAGTCACATTTCCGATTTTTTGAGGTCTAAATTTCAAGATTCATCTCCGGTCTATCTTCACTTAGAACTTAAATATACTTGAAAATCATTTTTCCGATGAATAAAATCCTGAACTTTCTGGGTATATGCTCAGATTGAGACTTTGGGTTTCAAGTATGGATTGATAGCTCAGTTGGATAGAGCTCCCGCCTTCTAAGCGGGCGGTCGCAGGTTCGAGTCCTGCTCAATCCGCCATTTACAAACGTGATTTTCGGTGTTAAACCGCATGGCTCTTCTCGGAGATTTTGAATTTCAGTCCAAGACTTTTCCCGATCTTGACAAGGTCATGAAAGGTTTTCGTGCAAATAAATTTATTGAACTAAACATTCATGAAAGAAGCGACGCGGTTAATGCCACTCTCTGCAATCTCATTCAAGAGGCTGAGGGGCCTACATTTCTTTTAGGTGCAGTCGTCGACTATATTGGTCGAATTAAAAGCGAAAATATTGTTGAAAACTACACCTTTGCGACTTTTGAGCTTTGGCTTAACCAGTTTTCGGGTCTGACCTCTGAAGAAAATTACCTGATTCGTGCCAAGATTGTAGGAAAATGGGTCCCACGTGATACGTATCAAATCTACTTTCCCATCGGAATGGGAAAGCGGTATACGGGGACGCACTTTGTCACGGCTCATATCTCACCTGATCTCGACACGACGGTTGCCTCTTTCTGGGGCTGGATAGATTCTTTTGCAGCGCGTGTGGGCGATGGACTTCATATTTGGAATGTTCCTGGAGGGCCTCCTTATACGCAAGTTGAAATCACGTTGCTGTTTAAGGAGCTATTTGGAAGTGAAATTTTCAATTGTCTAGCAAAGACGCGCCTTTCTCTTACCCTGACTAGCCTCGACCTCATGACACAAACTGGTATGAGCCGCAAAGGAACGCAAGATTTAGCCCTCAGCTTTGATCATGAGCGCGCACGCAATGCCGTTGTTGTCATTGATGATCAAGGCTACTACTTAGGGGACTGGCGCTCAATCGATGTCGAAGGCGTACGACAAATTGTTATGTCTCTCAATAACTGCCTTATTTGGCTCGAGTCTAACCTACATATTGAACTCATTTCTTGCTTTGCTAAAACCAACTTAACCGTCAGCCATATTTCTAAAGTCATCCGAGACATTTTAAATGTGAAAATCGGGGAGTGTGAACCGGCAAAAGAACTGCCACAAAAGCAGCTTCAATTTGTAAACGACTATCTCGTTAAGGTTCTCCATGTTGAAAAGGGAACAGATGCAACATTCGAAGATTTTGCTCTTAGTATGGAAAAAATGGGGATTGTGAATTTTACTGAGATCATTACCTGGCTCAGATCTCTTATTGAGTCTGATCTCTTTGATACTTCAGGAAACCTTACAGAAAATCGGCCACGAATCTTCAACCAGCTTGAGGTCTTAGTCAAAATGCTTTCTGAAGCGTTCCAAAGCATTCGCCGCTTTGTTGACCGATTAGAAATAGCTTTTAAAATCAAAACAGATGTTTTTGGGTTTGCTCCTCAGTATTTGACACATCGGACGGATGTTGAAGAGATCCGCGCTAAAATTGGCAATTATACGTATCTCACGGTGAACCATACGGATATTGACGGACGCCTTGTTCCGATAGGGCTTGTTCAAGCAGCTGATCTTCAAAAAGAGCCTCTTGGAACAGTCACTCTTAGAGATTTTTGCAATAGAGAAGAGATGAACATTCCTTCCTACCTTGAAGTGATTAGCGTCATCGATCACCACAAAACGACTCTGACAACCGATATGCCTCCTCGCGCAATCATCAGTGATGCTCAATCCTCTAATGCTCTCGTTGCTCAAATGGCATTTCAAATTAACGATCAATATGGAACGGGTGGGCTTTCCAAAGAACAAATCGACAAACAATTAAAAGAGCTAGAAAAAGACTTGTCTTCTGCGGCTAATATTCGGATGACCCAACGTCTTCTGCAAAAGAAAAAAGTTTTTCAAGCAAATTGCCATCATTATATTGATCCCCAAAGAGAGTTTGCGGAATACCTCCATTTTGTCTATGCCATCTTAGATGACACAGATTTACTGACCAAAGTCTCTCGTGTTGATGTTGAGTGCATGGCTTCTCTTCTCAATCGATTGAAGTCTCTGATGGAGCAAAAAGAGGTAGAAGTTGTCGATTTTGATGACATCAAAGAAGATCATGACTTCACCCAAAAAGCAGCCTCACGTCTTCTTCAAAACAAAGATTTTTACTCACTCTATAGCAAAGTTTACCTCCACAAAGAGCAGGGTGTTGAAGACAATTTGAACAGCTGCGTCAAGGGGCTTAAATCAAACATCTTTAGTGATACGAAAATTCTCAATATGTGCAGCCGAGTCAGTCAAACCAAAATCTTTGCTCGTAACTACACCACGTTTGAATCTCATACTTCTGAGCTGCGTCGCATTTGGTACCAAAACGCGCTCACAGCTTATGAGAACAACCATGAACTACTCTTGCACCTCCATATGGTTTCCACTGTGACAAGTGCGGACGATCTCTTCAAAGGTAAAGAGATTTCTTACTGGCATCAAGATGAACTTTGGCTGTGGATCCCTCCAACAGATGTTGCTGTGGAAAAGCTGAAACTGTTCTTAAGTTCTTTCAAAGCGGCTCCTCGCATTAAGGCGATTGGTAATTGGAATGTGGAGTTTTTTGGGGATAATGCCAAAGAATTTTCACAGATTTTCAAAGAGAGCTTTTTTAAGATCCCCCACAAGCTACCCGATGCCCAGTCAGAAGAAGAACCCTTGCCCATAGCCGTGCTCAAATACGATGCGGGACGTCTCAATTCTCGTAAGGGTATGATTGCTCCCTTCCTTCCTAAACTGAGTCATTAACGATAGATTTTTTCCCATGAAGCGTTTTAGCATTTTTCTATCCTATTTTTTAATTTGCATGAGCTGTCATGTTTTTAGCTCAACGATTATTGCAGTTGAAGGAATTCCAGGAGCTGGTAAGACGACAACGCTTGTTAGACTTGCAGAAAGGTTGGAAGGTGTCGGGATTATCCTTCCAGAGGTTAATCCTGAACCTCATTCCGACTGGCAAAATTTATCTAATGAGGAATTACCTGAAGCTTATCACAACTATTGGGTTGAGCGGATTAAACTATTAAAGCATGATTTTTACAAAGAGCAAACATTCATTCTAGATAGAAGTTATTTCAGTAATCTTGCTTGTGTTTATGCTCTGGATAAATTCATCGGAACGGATTTATATAGCTATCGAAAAAGTATCATGCAGCAAGAACTTCACTTAAATTCTGATTTCGACTTAGTTATTGTTTTAAATATTGAGCTTGAATCTCTTCTTAAGAGAAAATCGCAAAGCCTTGAAGCAAACCCTTGGCCTTGGTTAGAAAGAGATCCTTGGCCTTGGAATGAGCCTGAATTTTTAGGTTATTTAAGAGATTTTTATCTTTTAGAATTACCCGGACTCATCGGTGTAGGGGTACAGATGTTAACAGTTGATGGATTATCAAAAGAAGACGTTTTTGAAAATGTACTGGATTTAATTTTATCTGTTAGTCCCCTGAAGAGCAAGAGTTCGAAGGTTTGTGATCGTTGCAATCAAGTGCTATTGGATTTTGCTCACCAACACTATCTTGGAAGTCCACTTTCACGTCCTGTAATAGTTTTTGGCAATCCAACAGTTTATTTTGAGAAACATGCGATTCAAATGAATTCTTCTGGGGAGGTTGTCTTCTTAAATAATGACAGAATTCGTATGCATACTGCAGAAAATACAACTCCTCTAGCACATTGAACCAAACATTCAAGTTACCAGAAACTAGAATTTCAGATTCTAAAGAGAGAGTCATTAAAGCTCCACAGAAACAGTCTGTTGCCAGATCAAAAGAAGAACATTTGCTCATTACAGTGTTCGAGTATGATGCAGGCCATCTCAATTCTCGTATGAGGATGATAACTCTCTTTTTGCCCAAGTTAGGTCACTAAGGGAATTTAAAAAAAATTGCCATAGATAGTATTATTACAAGCTGGCTTCAGCTCATTTGGTTTGAGTCAGAGAGTTCGTGTTGGCGACGGGCTTCTCGACCATCAGATTGTCCCATCTTATAACAAAAGAGAAATGTAGCTATTGCTAGGACAGATCCAGTAGCTGCCCAACAGCATGTTGCTTCGAAACTGCCTTCTTCAACAGATTGTGAAACATAATTTAGAATTCCTGCTGCTATCAGAGAAGTGAAGGCTCCTATAATAAGCCAGTTACTATCATCGGCATCACCATTGGAGTGTTTTGGTTTGAGATTACTTGCTTGAGTATGTGGACAAAGACCTACTCTTAAATGCTTCACTTGGCCTTGGAGATGCGCTGTAATTCCTTTGTTGGGAGTCATTTCTAAGCGGTACTTTCTCTGATCAGCGCAGACAAATTGCCCTTCTTGATCTTTAGATAAAAGCTCTTTTAAAGAGATGATTGCTCCGACTGCCATTGAACTCAATTCTGGTGTGTTTTCTGCTGGTGTTGCTTCTCCAGAAGATGTTATATTAATCATCATCATACGTCTCTCGAGCTGAGCTGATATCTCTCCAACAATAGACTTCCATCACCACCGATAAATCTTCCTCCCTCGCTTTGGCCCTCGTTGATTAAAAGCTGGTTGAGAGGTGTTCCCTCAATTGTGTCAGAGTTTGGTTGAAGTGTTTGGATTGGTGCTAAGCTGTCGATTGGTCTTACTGTTGCCATAATTTTTCCCTCCAATTATGTGCAAAGAATTTAAACAAGAAACAAGTTTAGAGAGCTATGAAATAAAGTTCAACGCTTCATGGATCATGTGCGTTATAAAATTCAAGCTTGTGATACGCCATTAAAAAGCGAAGACACTGGCAGACTTTTTGAGGGTCTTGAAGTTCTTTATGAGGAAAGATAAGAGTCGCTTCTACGAGTTTGCCTCGATAGAGAGAGGATAAAGTCAATTCTATTCCAGAGACTTTCCAGTAGTGTTTTGTTTCATGCTCATAGTTATATAATTGATCGTAGTGTTTAATTTTCTTTGGAATACATCCAAAAAACATCTGCGGCTGTGGACTTAAAGAGTGGGTTCCATCTAGTGAAAGGATCACTTCTTGCTTAATAGGTTGATAATGGACCAGGTGCTTATAATAGACTCCTTTAGCATAAGCAAATAGCTTCTTGAGATGAAGTTTGACATTTTCATAATGAAGTAGCTCTTTAGGAGAAAACTTCCATGTAATTTCAAGAGGAATCGATAAAGAGTAGTTCTGCAGGGTCAAGTGGATAATAGGGGGGGTACTCTTGATGGGAGTAAATGAGTGCGAACTCTTCGAGATTGACAGGGTCTTTTTCATCAGAAGATACGATTAGTAAAAGTTCTGGCAATTCTAGCTTAGATTGCATGGTTGTATCTTGTGTTAGCTCCACAATTTGTTTCGACAATGCGTCTAGATTTTCTTCAACAGTATAATAGAGAAAGCGGAAGTCAGTCTGTTCAATAGGATGGTGAAGGCAAGTGTAGGTACTTTCGATTAAGCCTTGTGCTGGTTTGATCTCAAGATTGGCAGCTTGGATTTGCAGAGGGGTGACATGAAGCCCCTCAAATGTCAGTTTCTTTCCTTGCTTGGAAACTACTTCTGTTACTTTCTCTTCTAACGGAGTGAGATCTTCTTCTGTGGCGTAGAAAGAAAAGTTAGGAGATGTGGGCAAAATGACCTTATCTGAAATTAATGTATAAACAGCCTCTCCATTTTTTCCTATTGCGGGAAGGATTTTATGAAAAGAAGAAACTGCTTCGCTTTTTTTTTGAAAAAAGACTTGGTGATTTGTAAGCTCAAGCAGGATACGACGTGTCGAGAGTTTAAGAGCACTTAAAAAGCTGAAGATTCCCTTTTCTAATACTTTTTTTTCCACTTTTTTAGGTTTGTATGTGTTCCACACTTCTAGAGCTTTTGGATAAGCTTCTAAAAATGTGTTCAAATCAGTGATTTGCTTTTCATCTTCTTTTCCTTCGGAAGAAACTTTCCAAGCAAATGAATCGACACAAGCATGCCAACAAAGCTGTTTCAACATGAAAAAAAATGCTTCCTCTTCTTTTAAGATAGCTGGATGAATCTGTAGGGGGATAACATCTAGACAACTTTCTCGAGTTTGAGTGTTTTGAATCAAAAAATGATAAAAAAACCTTTATCATCTTGCTTCCAATATCCAGAAGCACTTCTATTTAAATCTTTATTCTGATCGTCAAAAGGCATTAAAGCATGAATGGGAGATCCTGAAGGAAACTTTAAGGTTCCATCTTGTTTCACCTTTTCGGGGAAGACACAGATATGATGGCTAGCTGTTGTGATAAAAGAGTGGAAGTAAAGAAGGTTTGTAATGGCACTAAAAGGAGCACGAAAATATTCATATCTCCAGGTAGATGTAACCATATGTGTGAGGGCTTCTTTGATCTCTCTGATATGAGACTGACTTAAGTGAGTGTCATTGACTTGAAGAGAGAAAGTAGCTTGCTTCTTTTTATTTAAAATATGCATCAATGTTTCCACCTGTTTTAGCAGCTCTTCGGTGTCTTCTTTTTTCCAATAAATTGGGTAACGTAAGAAGAAAGAAATGGCATGTTGAGGAAGAAGGCGTCCTATATAGTCTTCAATGGCTTTAAAGAAACGTAGGTAAGTGTTTAAGGTTTGCGGCTTGCCCCACAAGAAGAATGAAGAGTGAAAGGCATAAAAATGCTCGGCTTGAGAAAAGGAATAACGGGTGATAATTTCTTGTAAAGGGTCTTGAATTGACTGGATAAAAGAGGGGATTTTGCTTGGGTCTAAAGAGTGTTTTTCTGTGATTGCATATGAGCTATACTGGGTAAACCCAAATATTTCACTCAGAGAAAGAGATACACCATAGGTTTTTTCGAACAGGAGAGCCATTGGAAGATTTAAACTTCCGCAAAGATGTCCGTGCAAAGCAAGAAAAAAGAGATCAGGAGAAAGCGAGTCATCAACCCGTTGATGATAAAAATCAAAAAAGCTGTCGACCTTTTGTAAGCGCGTCTCGAGGGAGTTTCTGTAATCTGTGTTGAATAATGGAAAAAAGAACTGACTTTTTCCTATTTTTGGGGGGAGTTTTTGACTAATTCGGTTGAAAAGTTCTTGCTCTTCTTGGAAGCTATCTAGATGTCCTTTGTGGGCACAAAAATCGATAACTTGGTGCGTACAAACCTGTGTTGATGGATGGTTGATAATCTGGATTAAAAAATCCCATGCATGTTGATCAGAACAGGAAAGATAGGCTGCCGTAAGAGAAAAGGCATGATGCCTAAAGTTCTCTTGGTAAAAAGGCTTTAACATTTCAACCTTTGCAACGATCTCTTCAGGAAAATGCCTAATCTCTACTAATTTGAGAGGGCTCTCTACTTTTGTAGCAGGTGGATTAACCAATGTAAATGCATCGATGCTTTCTTCTTCCTCTTTTTGATTCTCTTTAAATAAGAGGCATCCTCTAAATGGAATCCCTTCCTCTTGTTTTTTGAGAGCACTAAGAGCGTAAGGATAACTGTGAGATGCTGGTCCACTAGGGGGGGGCTAACCTTTCTGCTCCAAAGCGACGGTTGCGGCAAACTCTTCCTATAGGGGTTTGAGGAAAAGGATCGTCCTCAACTGTTAACATGGCCTCATCTGAGAAATATCCATAATGATGACAAACCCATTCAAGAAGAGTTTGCAGAGCGGTGTTATCTGCATTTATTCCTGCATTCATATGCCCTAAGAGGAGGTTCATGATAGTTCGAAAAAACCGGAGTAGCCATAGTGATTTGACATTGGCATGGGTTAATTCTTCTTTGAGTAGCTTTTGGCTATAGGTAACTGCGAAGGAAACATTCATTCTCACGTTTTCACAAGCATCAAACTCTCTATAGAGGAAGTCTCTCATCTTAAGCGTGAACGGACATCCAATGGCAAGTTGGAGAGCATCAACCGTACGATGAATTAAGAATGTTTTAAAATCACAAGGATGTTCTGCAAGATTAGCAAACGGAGGAATAAAGTATTTTTTGCTCAAAAGGAGCTCTTGAGCATTAGAAAAAAGCATCTCTGCTTCAGGATGGATCTGTAAAAAATTCTCAGCAAGTTCCTTCGATTTTTGATGCGTTGTTCCCCATTCATAAATCAAGTTACCCCAAAAGATAGGGCCTTTTGGGGTAAACAGGGCTGCTGTATTAAAGAGGTAAGGCATTGTATTTGATTGGAGGAGGTTCTTTCCGACAGGGGAAAAAGCAAACCAAACAGTAGCACTGTCGCTGTGAGACAAATATTCAAAAACATGCGTATGAAGAGAGTCCTGTCCTTCTTGAAAAGATTTCCAGTTTTCCTGGTATTTCTGAAGTGGGGGATGACAAGAAATAGCTCTTGTCACGTTGTATAAGAGATAAGGGATGGTTTCAATTTTCTTTTGGTTCCACCATTCTGTACCATATTCATAAGCAGCTGTGAATGACTGAGTATACCAAGACCGCCTTCTACCTTGCTCTGTTTCTTGGGAGATATTGTTTTTAAGGTTATGAATAAGCTTCGCTGTCCCCTGCAAATGATCGGTGTAAATTTGAATAAATGCTGGATCGTTATAATATTTCTTGATTGTCTCTTGGTTTCCCCCTCCAAATAAAAAAATAACCTCCTGAGCTTTGCCAGAAGGATTAGAAAGTGTAACCGCCATAAATCCCTCCAAACGGTAGTGGCGGCAGTATATAGGTAGTGTATATTTTTTTAAGTGACGACTTGAAAAGATTTAGGCTAGCTGTTGGATCTAATTGCAAATGTGTAATCGGAAAGATGAAAGAAAAAGGTGCACCGTGAAAGCACACCTTTATGAGAACTTTTTAGGCTTCGACTGCAGCTCCGCCTTCTTCTAGAATCTCGAGGTTAACCCGGATTCCGTTGCGGCTTGCGACAGACATAAGCAATGTGCGGATTGCGTTAATTGTCTTACCTTTTTTTCCAATGATCTTACCGATATCGGATTTTTCAACACTGAGTTCAATGATGAGGGTGTGTGTCCCGCCAATTTCGTTGATTTTCACTTTATCTGGGTTGTCGACGAGATTTTTAACGATGTATTCAACAAATTCTTTCATGGTTCGATCCTTGCGTTCAAATTCAGAATAGAAGTTACAATAGGCTGCCTTCACGTTACTATGATAATACAATCATACATATAAATCTAGAAAATTGGCGGATATTACGCGATAAAAATTTCTTGAGAAAGTTGATAAGTGTTTAGTTTTAAACTGATTGGAGAAAAAAATCTTCTGATAGGTTTTTCATGTCATCAGGAAGGGGAGCTGACAAATTTAAAATTTGGTCTTTAATGGGATGGGAAAGCTGAATCCGTCTTGCATGAAGAAGCTGGCGCTTTACTTGGTACTTTTCATTGATTTTTGGAGAGCCGTAAACAGAGTCGCCTAAAATAGGTGTTTGATTGTGCTTTAAATGAACACGAATCTGATGGGTGCGACCGGTAATCAAGCGGGCAGAAACCAGTGAAAAATATTTTCCTCTTTCAATAGGGGTGATGATAGTTGTAGCTTCTTTTCCTCCTGTTTCTAAGACAGTCATTTCTTTACGCCGTATAGGATGACGACCAATGGGAACATGAATTTTAGAGGCTTCAGGATGCCCGATGGTAATAGCAAGGTATTCTTTTTCGACTTCCCGACCTTTGAATTGATTGATGAGTTTTTGGTGGGACTCAACAGATTTAGCCGCGATAAGAATACCTGAGGTTTCTTTATCGAGGCGATGAACGATTCCAGGGCGGTATTCTTTTCCTGGGAGAGCTGTTCCTTGACAATGATGTAAAAGTGCATGCACAAATGTCCCTTTGGGGTGGCCTGGTGCTGGATGAACAACCATCCCTGCTGGCTTATTGATGCAGATGAGATGTTCATCTTCAAAAAGAACATCTAGAGGGATAGGTTCAGGAGAGAGGTCAATTTCCTCAGTTGGAAGAAAGGTCACTTCAATGTGATCACCAGGGCTTGGCCGAGCTCGCTTCTTAATCACTTTGCCGTTTAAAAGGACCGATTCGCTATCAATGAGGTACTGAAAATAGGTACGCGAATAGCTGGAAAATCGCTTAGTTAGGAGCTTATCCAAACGGTCGATTTCCTCTTCTTCAACAGTAAACTGATTTTTTAAATGGCTTTTCATGGAGAAGATGATAGCGCAAAATTGGAATAGATCTCAATGATCCGGTTTCAAAAAAGAAGTTTACTCTCCACCCTCTTGGGCTCTTTTCATTTTCTGGGCAGCTTTGCGAGCTTGTTGCATTTCCTTTCCGATCTGTTGGCTGATCTGCTGGCAAATGGTCATTAGGAATTGCTGGACAAACTGCTCGAGTTGCTTCCCTGACATCTGAGGGTAAAAATGCTTTGCCCATGCTCGTATCGCTGAATTACCTTTTACTTCATAAGCCTTGCTCATCCCTGTTTGGACTTGCTTTGGCATTAAGTCGTCGGATGAAGAAGATGAGGAAGATGAAGATCCTGATGATGGAGGAGTTACACCACTACTATCTGCCATTGCATTTATCCTTTGTCTGGGAGGATGGCTTTTTGCGCAGCAATACCAGAAAGTAATTCTTGCTGCAGAAAGTTATAAGCATCGTCTTGCTGTCCTTGCAGCTCAGCTTCATTTGCTGGATCTGTCGAAGTCTTATTGATATCGTGACTTTGATGTGCTCCCCCTGAACCTGAGACACCTGAGACATCTGCCATGGATCATCCTCTTGTTGATACTTCTCTAATTTTTACTCTAACACTCGTTTGGCAAAAAAGAAAGCCCAAGATCTTTATCTTGGGCATAAGTCTTTTTCGTTCACTGATTACAGTGAGAGATTAGAGGGCGCTACCACCGCTTTGGTTTGGTGGTGTTTGACCTAGCGACTCGTAAAGCTGAGCAATTTGCTCTTTAGTTTGCTCTTGCCCTTGCTTATCAACGCTAGATTGCGTTTCAACGCCTTTTTCAATTCCCTTTTGATACTCAGGGTTATAGAACCAATCGTAAGCATCTGAAGAACTGCCAGAACTATTGTTTTGGACAGATGAAACACCTTCAACTGGACTACTCATAATATGGACCCCCATCTAAAATTATTTGATATTTCTTAGTCTCTATGATTATTATAGCTATAAATAAATAATTTATCAATTTTTTGTGAATGTATGATTAATATCGAAGTTTCTGATAGTAAAAGATTTATACAAATATCCATCGATGGTGAAAACTGGAAAAAGGTTGATAAAAAGCTGTATAATAAACACTTAAGAAAAATTCGCTCTTGCACTGATAAAAAACAGCTATCTGACTTATTCTCAGTGCTTGACTCTCAGGTAGCGCTAGCTTATATCTATAAGCTCTTGGCTATGAGGGGTTACCTGGAAAACCAACTTCGTAAGAAGCTGAAAGAAAGATACTTCGAAGATCGCATTATTGACGCTGTTTTAAAGAGCTGTCGCGATGCGGGCTATGTGAATGATAGGAGAGAAGCCCAGAGCTTTATTGAGCGTGAGAAGAGGCGAGGACAGGGGCCTAGAACGATCCAAAGGCGTCTCCAGGAGAAAGCTGGAGCTAGTATGGAAGTAACCTTTTCTGAAGAGGAGGAGAGGGAGCAAATTCAAAGGCTTCTCGAGTGTCGTTTTCCTAATCTATCTGAGATAAAGACCAAGCAGCGTGCTTATCGCTTTTTGCAAAGACGAGGGTTTAGTGATTCTTTGATTCGAGAGTTTTTGTTTCTAGAAAACGAGCTACATTGTTGGTGATCACACCATCGAGTCCTTCAACATAAAAGCTTGGGTCATCGACAGTCCAACACCACACTTCGATGTTATGTTGATGCAATTGGGCGATCACTTCAGGGCTAAGCAGTTGATGACGCAGAGCGATCACGTTCGGATGCAAAGATAGAAAAACTTCAAGATCATGCTCGGACCGAGCAATACCGATGATTGGCAAGTTGGGATTTAATGCTTTTAGCTGCTCGACGATTTCTGGCAAACAAGATCCAACGTAGTAACGGTGATTGGTGTTATGCTTTTGGATGACATCATAGATATATTCCAAATCGTCTAAGGATTCTAATTCTTTAATTTCGATCATTAGACCCGTTTTTCCAAAGTTAAGATTTAATAGTTCTTCTAGCGTAGGAACTTTAATCCCGGAAAATTTTCTTAAAAACCAGCTGCCTGCATCCCATTCGTGTACTTCAGCAAGAGTTAGTTCACGAATGGGTTTTTGCTCGATAGTTGCATCGTGAATCACAATGGGAACTTTATCTTTTGTTAAACGAATATCACATTCAATAAAGTCTGCACCTAAATGAATTGCCTTTTGAAAAGCATGAAGAGTATTTTCAGGAGCTTCCATTGAAGCTCCTTTGTGAGCAATCACTTTCATATGAGCACCAAGGTTAGAGATAAAGAAAATACATGTGAATACGAAAATTTTTTGCATTCTGTTTTCCCTTTGATTATATATGAGTTTTTTAGTTTATGTAGTGCATTATGCAAGTTGGGATCATCGGAATCAATCACTTTTCATCAACTCTTTCTCAACGAGAAATGGTAGCGAGAGTTTGTAAAGAGAAGTTTTCTAAAAATAAAATCGCTTTGCCAATTAGCTATGTTCTTCTTTCAACATGTAATCGAACAGAGCTCTATTTTTCAGCTGCTCACCTTACAGATGCACATGGAGAAATCTTGCAGTTACTACGAGAAGAAATTAAAGAGACCTTTGATCAGTGTCTCTATTCTTATTTTGGAGGAGACTGTTTTCTTCATCTGGGGCGCGTGATTTCAGGCATGGACAGCTTGATTTTCGGTGAAAGTGATATTCAGCGTCAGGTGAAGGTTTCTTATGAAACAGCCCGCAAGCAGCGAAAGCTTACCCCAGCACTTCACTATCTTTTTCAAAAGGGATTAAAAATAGGCAAAGATATGCGTACAGCAGTTCTTCCTTCTCACGCACGTTTGCCCGTGACAGTTTTTTCTCTTGTTGAGTGCTTGCAAACTGAAGAAAAACAGGTGCTTTTTATTGGGAATTCTGTGATCAATCGAGCGATCATTGCTTATTTTCATAGCAAAGGCTACCGCAATCTAACCCTTTGCACACGCACAGAGAGTGCTCCTTTTCCTTTCGTAAAAATGAAAAGGTGGGAAGAAACTGAGAGCTGGTTTGAGTATGATGCCGTGATTTCGGGAACTTATCATGAAGACTATGTGATTAAACGCAACACTTGTAAACCATTCACTCCTGTAGCTCTTTTTGACTTGGGAGTTCCACGAAACATTGACCCTTCTCTTTCACGCCATCCAAATCTCCGTCTTTATAACATCGACAATCTCAGCCAGATGGCGAACCAAACAAAAAAGACAAGTGAAAAAGAAATCGAGCTGTGCGAGACTATGATCGAAAAAATTGTCGAAAGACAAATGGAGCTGTTTCATCGGAAGCAGCAAGCTCGATGGAGATATGTGGCCTCATGCGAAAAACTTTCTGTTTTGCCCTAATCTTACTTTTCCTTCCTTATTTTTTATTTTCCTTTGAAAGCCACAATGGAGACGATGAAGTTGATATCGTTGTCCTTCCTGCTTCAGCTGTACACAATCAAGACTTTTTTGCTTACGGAAAAAGCATTGAAATTTCAGGGACAGTTAATGGGGATGTTTACGTGTTTGGAGGGCAAGTGTTTATTGATGGGGTTGTAAATGGAGATGTCCTTGTCGCAGGCGGGAGTGTTGAAATTTCGGGGAAAGTTTCTCGAAATGTTCGACTCTTAAGTGGCCAAGCATCTATTAGCGGTACAGTGGGGCGTAGTGTGACAGCCGTAACTGCAACGATTGAACTTTCACCATCCGCACGTGTTGGGCGCAATGTCGTGATTTTATCAGGAAATGTCGACCTCGAATCAATGGTTGGGAGTAATGCACGTGTGTACGCTTCAAACTTACGGATTTCTGATGGGATTGGAGGAAGTCTTTATGCTTATGTTGGGTCTATGCGTGTCACATCAAAAGCTCGCATTACGGGAGATGTAGAGTATTGGAGCAATAAAAATGCATTGATTGACTCTCATGCTAAGATTGGGGGAGAACTTATCCACCACCCGTCCTTTTTCTATAGCATTTTTCATGGAAAGATTTTTAAGAGTCTAAAGATTGGATCGAAGTTTGCAGCACTAAGTATGAACTTTTTTTATACACTTGTAATAGCGCTTATTTTAATGCGCTATTTTCCACAGCGTGTAGAAAACTCTTACCATGCGCTCAATCATAAGCTTTTTCAATCGCTGGTTGCAGGCATTGTACTCGTGATTATTCTGCCACTTCTATTCTTTGCTCTCCTGATCACGATTGTAGGTGTTCCTTTTGCTTTAACTTTGTTAGCCATTAACGTGATTAGCTTTTATTCAGCTAAAATCATCACAATCATTTGGCTGGCAAGGCATATTTTCCGTCGCTTTGACTTCAGTAAGCACAGACGCCTCTACTTTACTTTTGGACTCATTATCTATTACGGCCTAACACTTATTCCTTACGTGGGGACAGTTGTTTCCACTCTTGCACTGCTTCTTGGATTAGGAGGATTGGTTTTAGGAAAAATCGATCAAAGTGAAGAGAAGAAGATTGCTCTTTAAGCTTTAACTGCAATTGGTATGTTTGCACGGTCTGTTTTTAGATAAACTCTACCTGGATTCATATCTAAAACTTTTCCAAAGTAGGCTCCCATTTCGGCTTTCATTTCTTTTACAAAGCTGATTAAGTCTTGAGCATTTCTTGGAACAAATTGAAGGGGAGGAATACCAGTTTGATTTGCTTTTGTGATTAGGTCAAAAATCAAACCTGGATATTCAGCGACTAGCACGATATTTTTCATGACATGGACGCCACATTTCATTAGATTGTTTTGGCTCCAATGATTGCAAATGGTTTTAATTCTTCCATCTGCTTTGTAAAAAGTTTGCAGGGCTTGCTTAGCGCCTTCAGTGGCTTCACGCCAGCCATATGAGGAATTAGATCCAATAGAATCTAAAGCAGTGATTAAGCAATCCTCTTCATTAGGTTCAATAATGAGACAAGCTGTATGGGCACATCCTCCAATAGGGACAATCAGTTTACTTGGAAGTTTAGAATGAGTATGCATAAACGCTTGCACAGCAAGTTTAACTTTTTCTCTCGCTTCGGACTTATTTGAATATTGAATAAGCTCCATAATAGCTACATCTGGTAGTTTAGCTGAGTCTTTTAGAAAGCTGCCATTTTCACGGACGAGCTTTGTTGGGGGAAAATGCATATAAAAATAGGTATCTTCAACATCTTTACTCGCTCCTTCTTCGAAGTTTTTTGTATAGATCCAGTGAAAAATCCCTTTTAGTAGAGTGTTGACTCCGTACCAAGTTTGTGAATTTGGTAATAGAAGCATTCCTTCGTAATTGATTTCTAAAGCTGTTTGGGGCTCTTCTGTAGAAGCAGGAGAGGCTGACTTTGCATTAGGAAGAGAAGGATACTTAGAAGAAGCTTGTTCGAAGTAATCTAACGCAATATTTGTAATGAGAGAAAGCCCGGCTACAGTCCATGTTGTATCAGAAGAGATCGACAAGTTAAACATTGGCGCCACTTGTTTAGCTAAGATAATAGCAAGAGCAACACTGATAACTTTCATGACATTTTTTGACCATGTATTCAATTCATTCTTATTGCTCAGGTAATTCCCAGCTTTTATGGTTAAGGCATTGATGCTGCCTAATAAAAGGCCGGTAGATTTCCATGTAAGATCTTGAACGAGGCGCGTTCCAAGTAGCCCAGCAACTACATAAGCTGCAGTTTCTTTAAAAAAAACTTTATGAGGTTGATTGCTAAAAATATTAGCTAAAGATGTCATGTAATTTCCTATGCAGTCTAAAACCGAGGAAATTATACATTTAATTTTATTAAATTACAAAGGTAAATTAATTTTTATTTAGAACCGTTGTTCGAGGCGCCCACCTAAAAAGTAGCTCTTATAGGAACCACTCAGTTCTGCGTAAGTTTCTAGTGTAAAAGCCAGACATTTTTTGGTACTGATTTTAACAGCAGCTTTTGGAACAACAAATTGAAGAGTTTGACTTGTTGTGTCTACTTTGAATGTCCCACCCTGACCACGAAGACTAGCTAGAAGTGTTCCATCGCTAAGAGGAACTTTAACCACCCAGCTCAATCCTAAGTAAGGAGAAATACACCGAGCACTAAAAGTGAATGTCTGAAGATAATAGGCTCCAAGTTCTGTTTGAAGCATATTAGAGACTTTGTCTCGGATATCTAGGTCAAGACTATCAGCTCCACTTTCCTTGAATCGATTTTGATTGAGATAAGAGTAATCAAGATTAGCGTGTATGCCAACGGGTGCAGAAAGCTGTTCAAAATCGTAATTGAGTCCTAAATGGGCACTGAAAGCTAATGCATTGTGATTACTTTTTGCATTTCTTTGTATTGTCCGTGTTAAGTTGCCATCACCATATTGAATTTTTCGACTCAGGTCATAAAAATTACCACCAAGTGTCACAGAGGTATTAACTGCCAGAAAGAAAGGAGAGATGTACTTGCCATACAATCCTCCAAAAACACTATTAATGTTGCCGCCCCCTGCATTTTGATCGTAATCAAGATCTGTATAGGAGTAGCCTGCCAGAACTCCTACATAGAAATCTTGAATCTTGCGGTCATAGCCTAAAGCGAAGCCAATTTCGTCAGAGCCAAAACCTCGAATTTCACTTAGTTTTCCGTATTGATTCCAATAACCGTAAGGTTGGAACCAAATGTGATTGGGCTTCTCTTTGCAAATTCCTGTAGGTGGACAAGCTCGTGTTGAAAGCTGACTTGTTACCATAGAAAAAATAGCTGCTTGTTGGTTGAGATTAATCCACTCAAGTCCGCCGTAAAGTGCGGGGTTGAGCTGATCAAGAGCTTTATTGAGCTCCTCTGGTGAGAGAAATGCAAGCGCTGTAACTGCAAGTGATAGGTCGGAGTTGGGCTCAAGTGGAAATAGACTGCAGATGTAATCGAGGGTTTTCTTTGGATTTCCTGATTTGACGGACTCGATGCTGATCAAATTGAAAGGTTGAGAAGTCAAGAAGAGTTGATTAGCAAGATAATTCAATTTGAAAAGAGGGGTACCATAAGGAGAATAGGCCATTCGAATATTAGAAAATTCACCAACAAGACCAGAGTTGGCTGATAAAATTTCAAACTCTCTTCCCGCTTTAAAAGGGGTTGTAGAGGAATCAATTTTCAAAACGCCATCGAGATAAGCCGTTCCATCAATTTTTAAGGAGGGAGTTTCATCGTCATGGCAGAGGGTAATATAATAAACACCGTCGGATCCCTGAGTATAATCTCCTGCGATATGAACATCTCCATATGCATTCGAAACAGTTCCTCGTGGATTATTAACAGTTGCAAGTACATTTGCCTGGCCACCTAAACTACCACCATGCAACTCAACAGGAGTTTGAATCGATCCATTAATCAGAAGTGTTCCCTTTTTAATGTCTGTTTTACCCGTGTAGGTATTTTCACCTGAGAGTGTTAGTGTTGCAAGGCCATGTTTAATCAACCCACCTTCTTTGCTTGGACCATGGTCACTTTCAATAGCTGATGGGACAGTGACATTTGATTGAAGATCGAAAATGATCGTTCCTCCAGACATCATGAAAATATCTTTTCCACTTTTTGATCCTTGCTCAAAACCTGAGCCAGCTGTAAGAGAACTATTTGTAAAGCTCGTATTGGTTTTGATGATGAGATGCCCGCCGTCTTCAATGAAAATTGCTCCGCCCATGGCGCTGCCACCACCCCCTAGGCCTCCATCATTTGCTCCTCGTCCGCCGTGAATGCCTAAGCCGCCGATGCCTCCATTTGGTCCTCCTGCGCCGCCACCGCCACCGTAGCCGCCCATTCCACCTAAACCACCTTTGCTATTATAGTAGTTTCCACCTCCTGCGCCGCCACCGCCGCCAAATCCACCATCATTTCCATCGCCACCTGGAAAGTTATTCATGTAACCATGACCACCTCCTGCGCCACCACCGCCGAAGCCACCTTTACCTCCGATTCCAGAGAAGGAGTCACCACCGCCTCCAGCACCGAAACCTCCATTTCCTCCAGAGCCACCGCTGGTATCTAACCGTCCACAACCACCTCCACCGCTTCCGGTAGAGCCGTGTTTTCCACACGTGTCGATCTCACCTCCAAGACCAGAGGCTTCTGCAGGCACTGCATTTCCTCCATGTCCACCTTGAGCTTTGGATCCTTCGCAGCCATCTTCAAGTAAGCCACCACCGCCACCACCTGAAAATGAGCCGGCGTGTCCTCCCTTACCGTAAAGGCCGCCGCCACCGCCGCCACCAAATGAGGATGTATGACCTCTGCCGCCATCTCCCCCAAGGCCGCCGCCGCCGCCGCCACCCATTTCATTGGATGATATTGATGAGCCACCAATAGCTTGGCAATTGACGAAATGAACATTATCTAGAACAACGTGGGAACCTTTACCGACAAAAACACCACCTCCAAAACCAGCACCACCGCCACCGCCATCTTGACCTTCTCCTCCTTTTGCTGTCGATGAATCAAGGGTTAGATTGCGAATGGTAATAGGTTTGCTTTGATTTTCCCCAAAGCAGATAAAGCCACGTGCTTTATCAGAAGTAGCTTTTAAAGTGTGACCATTACCTTCAATTAAAATGGGGATTCCAGCCAGAGAAAAGTCAGAGCGGAGGTTCAAAGGGTGAAGAGATTGTGAGTATTCAATGTGATCTGTAATTTGGACATTTTGGATTCTCCCATTATTGACATCTTTAATAGCAGCTTCAAGTTGTGCACCATTTGTTGTGGCAGATGCTGTTAGGGAAAAAAAAAGGGGTGAGGAGAGTATCAGTAGTGTAAATTTCTTCATGCGTCTCTATCTTTATTTATCTAGCTGTCAAAGGAAATCAATGAACCAAGTGGTTATGAATTACTTTTATAACGCTAAAAAGTTATTTCATTCAAGTTCTTAATGTCATTTCTTTTTTGTTTTCGATTCGATAGTAGAGTATGAACTTATCCGTAAAGTCAAAACTCTTTGAGTTTAAGGATAGGTTCATAGAAGCTTGGGATTATATTTCATTATTTGTTAGAATTTCCTCTAAAAATTTCCGGAGAAAGAAGAATGAGTATCTCTTCCGTTTCCAACACCAATCCGATGAGAAGTTTTATCGAGCGAGATTGGAATCAAAATACATTGATAGAAAATATCGGAAAACTAGCAATCATGACTCTTTTGACACCTTTTTGGGCTATTGACCATACCTGTCAATGGATTAAACGAGACGTGATCCCTTTAGTCATCGATAAGTTTCAAGTGCTATGGAATGAAATCTTCATTCCTGTTGTAAAGGAAATCTACCGCATTGCTGTTGAAGAGATTCTCAAACCAGTGTACAAGCTTTTGATAGTTCCACTTCTCAATAAAATTGAAGCATGTGTGACATGGTCTTTCGAAAATGTTATCCGTCCTTTATGGAAGGGAGCCGTTCAATTATTTGACTGGTTTCTGACAGACATTTTAGTTCCTAGCATACAAAAAATTGACCAGTTTGCGATTGAGATCTTTCATCGAGTCATTCGACCTTTGTTTGAACGTCTGGATGAGGCGCTTGGTTTATTTTTAAAATATGTGATTGGTCCAATACTTGATATTACCGGCCAATTAGCTGAGAAGATTAGTGAAGAGTTGATTGTTCCAGCTTACAAAAGGATCGTGCAACTCATTGACTGGACAGCTCGAAAAGCTTTTCAACTCATTGTGAGAGCATTTGATGAATTGATTATCCCGACCATAAAACGGGTGAATCAGGCTCTTTGTTGGACTGTAGAAAATGTCATCACTCCTTGTTTAAGAAAGATAGGAGATCTCTTTGACTTTGCTTTGAATAAAGTCATCATTCCAACGTTCCAACAAATTAGACGGGTTGTTAACTGGAGCATCACTCATGTACTCACACCAACTTTAGAGGCGATCACTCAGCTTTTTACCCTGGTTTACAAGAAGATGATTCATCCTGCATTTAAGCTGATTGAAAGAACCTACATATGGATCAGAGATGCAATGATTATTCCAGCGTTTCAGCAAGTACAAGCCGCTTACCATTCGATTTCTGAGCAGATCATTTATCCGACTTTTCGAGAATTTAACCGGTTGGTTTGGGGATGAACTCTTAGTGGAGTTTCTTTCCATTTGACACAGGTGGATCCATTGTTGCGAGACAAATGGCCCCTTTTTCATTGGAAAAACCGAGCAATAAAAACTCAGAAATAAACCCTGCAATATTTTTCGTGCCAAGGTTAACACAGCCAATCACACGTCTTCCTATGAGAGTTTCGGGCGTGTAATTGACAGTGACTTGAGCAGAGGTTTGTTTGATTCCAATTTCTTGGCCAAAGTCAACCCAGATTTTATAAGCTGGCTTTTGTGCTTTGGGGAAGAGCTCGACTTTAGTCACAGTTCCAGACCTGAGCTCAACTTTGGAAAAATCGTCATAGGAAATAGTAGGTTGCTCCATTTAGAACTCACATTGGCCAGGGACACGAGGGAATGCAATGGCATCACGGATGTTTTCGATTCCCGTGACAAATTGAACAAGGCGTTCGAAACCGAGGCCAAAACCTCCGTGTGGGACAGTCCCATACTTGCGAAGGTCGAGATACCACTGATAATCCTTAGGATCAAGACCTGTTGCTTCAATTTTTTTGATCAAAACATCAAGACGCTCTTCTCTTTGACTTCCTCCGATGATTTCACCGATTTTAGGAACAAGAACATCGAGCGCTGCAACAGTTTTTCCATCATCATTGTTGCGCATGTAAAAGGCTTTAATTTCTTTAGGATAATCAGTCAAAATGACGGGTTTTTTACAATGCTCTTCAGCAATATACCGTTCGTGTTCGGATTGCAAATCTGCGCCCCACTCAACGGGATATTCGAATGTTTTGTTCGACTTTTTCAAGATATCAATCGCTTCTGTGTACGTCATCCGTACAAAGGGTGAGGTGTGCACATGCTCCAGTCTTTCAATAATCCCTTTATCGATGAACTGGTTAAAAAACTGCATATCTTGGGTGCATTTCAGAGCTTCCTCGATCAGGCACTTAAGATAGTCTTCAGCTAAAGTTGCAATCATACTTAAGTCAGCAAAAGCAACTTCAGGTTCGATCATCCAAAATTCAGCGAGGTGGCGAGAGGTATGTGAGTTTTCTGCTCGGAAAGTAGGGCCAAATGTGTAGACATCAGAAAGAGCAGTTGCATAAGCTTCTGCATTCAATTGACCAGAAACAGTTAAGTAGGCCGGCTTTGAAAAGAAGTCTTTTTTATAATCGATTTCACCTTCATTGCGTGGGGGATTTTCGAGATTAAGAGTGGTAATTTGAAAGAGTTCTCCAGCGCCTTCGCAATCAGAAGCAGTGATGATAGGGGATTGAAGGTAAACAAATCCATGGTCTTGGAAAAAACGATGTGTCGCATAAGCAAGCCGACTACGAACACGAGCAACAGCACCTTGCGTGTTTGTACGTGGACGGAGGTGGGCAATGGTTCGGAGAAAATCAAATGAATGTCTTTTTTTCTGCAGGGGATAATCATTTGGACAGGGTCCGAAGACGAGAATCTCTTCAGCACGTAATTCGTATTTTTGCTTATTACCAGGGCTCTTAACAACTTCCCCAGAAATAGCAACAGCAGCGCCTGTAGTGAGTGCTGCAATAGAGTCTTGGTAATTGGGGATCTCCGCATCAGCAACAGCTTGAATAATGGAAAAACAAGACCCATCACTGATTTCAATAAAAGCAAATGACTTTTGATCGCGTACTGTGCGAACCCAGCCACAAACAGTGACCTTTTTTCCTAAGATTGCTGATTCATCAGTTTCTAAAATCGCCTTGATTTTTGTTTTACTCTGCAAACTCTCTAAGCAGGGCGATTTCGTCTTTCCACATTTTGTCTCCATGAGGCGTTTCCAAATATTTAGGGATTTCACGTAATTTAGGATTTTGCATCATTGCCCGGAAACCTTCGGTTCCAATTTCTCCTTTTCCAATTGATTCATGTCGGTCTTTACGAGATCCCAGAGGATGCTTGGAGTCATTGACATGAAGCGCATAAAGGTAGTCAAGGCCAATCAGACGGTCAAATTCAGCAAGTGTCTCATCCCAGGCTTCTTTAGTACGGATATCATATCCTGCTGTAAAGATGTGACAGGTGTCAATGCAAACACCAATTGGCAGCTTATCTTTGACTCCTTGTATGATATGAGCTAGGTGTTCAAATCGGTGTCCTACAGAAGTTCCTTGTCCAGCTGTTGCTTCAATTAGAAGTGTGAGATCAGATCCTTTATCAAGGAGTCGACACATTTTTAGTAAGCTATCAACGATCCGATTCAGGCAATTTTCTTCAGAATCTCCTGTCGCAGCTCCTGGATGGAAATTAAGAAAGCTGAGTTTGAGCGTTAAGCAGCGTTTGATTTCGTCTTCAAAGGCTTTTAGGCTTTTTTCTAGATTATCTTCTTTTGGAGAACCGAGGTTGATCAGGTAACTGTCATGGCTCATGACTTTATGGATGCTTAAAGAAGCTAGGACGTCATGCCACCTGGCGACTTCGTCTTCTGGAATGGGGCGTCCTACCCACTGCTTTTGATTAGCAGTGAAGATCTGGATGGTTGTGGCGCCAATCTCGTCTCCACGTAATAGGGCGTTGTGAACGCCTCCGCTGATAGACGTATGTGCTCCAATAAGCAATTGATCTGCAGGTGTCATAGATTCATCAAATTATTTGCGAGAGATGTTATCTCAACTCGCAATGATTTGTAAACCTTAATGCGTATGGGCTAAGAATTCACAAACAAGTGCGATGTTGATTGGCAGTGGAAGCACAATCTGTTCGACCTGTGGAATTGAAAGAAGTTGCCCAGACATTTTTTTGTCATCCATTGAAAGATATTCAGGAATAGTACGCGATGTGTTTGCAACAGCTTCCTTGATCACTTTCATATTCTGAGATTTTTCCTTAATGGAAATGGTCATTCCTGGTTTGACTTGGAAAGAGCGAATGTCGACTTTTTTTCCATTAACCAAAACATGCCCATGCGCAACAAGTTGATGTGCTTGAAAGATTGTGGATGCAAAGTTAAGTTTGTAAACGATGTTGTCTAAGCGGCATTCCAAGCGCTCAAGTAAGAGGTGAGCAGCGTTGCCACTTTTTTGAACAGCTTCGTGATAGTAGCGCAGTAGCTGCTTGTCTGTTAGCATGCCATAAACAGCTTTGAGTTTCTGTTTTTCTTCTAGCTGAACACCGTAATCTGATTTTTTTCGTCGTTTTGCTCCATGAACTCCAGGAGGATTCGGTTTGTGCAAAAGTGGATTTCGTAAACGTCCAAAAATATTTACTCCAAAGCGTCTTGCAATGCGATTTTTGGGGCCAGTATAGCGTGACATTCTTTCTCCTTATAACTCAGGCCAGTTGTAAAACCAACCATCGTAATTCAACCGATTAATTTAGTACAAGCGGAAATTCATTAGAAGAGAAGAAAATAGAAATACATAAGTTGTTGTTTATTAACAATTTATAAATTTGAATAATTATTAGGATATATGCTATAATAACAGTGGGGAGCTAGGTGTTTAATTAGAAGAGGGTCAAAAGTCATGAGTCGTATATCTTGGGAAGCTCTTGCCTTTGAGTCGGGTATTATTGCCTCAGATCTATCTAGCAAGAGTTTTTTACCAAAAAAAGATTGGGAGTCTTATCAAGAAGCAGCTAATCAACTCGTTAAACGATTTGATCGCCTTTCTAGTGTCCCTCCGTCACTAAAAGCTAGAGAAATAAAACAACTGCGCGCTCAGTGCCATTCGGCTATTGAAACCATTCGTGTTCGTTTGGAGTACTTTCATCCAGATAAAAAAAGTGATGTGAAAAGAAAATTTTACGATACACAGATTGAACATCTTCATCTGCGACTAGGTCAATTAAAAGAGAGTCTAGACGAGGGACTTGGGTTTCAGTCAGATCATCAAAATCTCTACACTCCACACAATAAAAGACGTTTGATCAAAAGTGAAATAAAAGTGCTTGAAGGACGTATTGCTGACATTCAAAGAAAGCAAGCAGCGCTTCGTTGATTTTTTTTTTCGATTGAGATAGCATTTCCATCATGGAATATCTCGTACTCGCTTTTTATTTGATCAAGCCTATTGAAGACTCTCATGTAGTTGTGAGTAGGTTTAAGAAGTTTTTTGATTCCCATGACGTGATGGGACGAATCTATATCAATGAAGAAGGAATCAATGCACAGCTCAGCATTGCTGAAGCGGAAGCCCCTGCTTTTTTTGATTGGTATTTTGAAGATGAACGTTTCAAAGATACAGACATCAAGGTCCATCGTTATCATGAGCATGTCTTTCCCAAAAAAACAGTCAAGTATCGTGAGCAGCTGGTTGCTCTTGATCAAAAGGTCGATTACTCTAAAGGGGGTAAACATGCGTCTGCTCAAGAATGGAAGCAGATGCTGGATGAAAGCGATGAGAACACTCTTGTGCTTGATGTTCGGAATGATTACGAATGGGAAGTCGGTCACTTTGAAGGGGCTGAAAAACCTGATTTCAAGACGTTTCGTGAATTTCCTGATTCTGTGAAGCAGCTGAAAGAAAAATACGATCCCCAAAAAACTCGCGTACTCATGTATTGTACAGGAGGGATACGTTGTGAGCTGTACTCATGCCTGATGAAAGATGAAGGATTTGATGAGGTTTATCAGCTAGATGGTGGGGTGATTAAATATGGTCAAGAATTGGGGAATGAACATTGGAAAGGGAATCTTTTCGTTTTTGATGATCGTCTCGTTGTGCCGATTTCTGAAGATGAAGAAAATGAAACAATTGGTAAGTGCAGTCACTGTGGTGTGAAGACTGATGCGTGCTACAACTGCGCCAATATGGATTGTAACGCACTATTTCTCTGTTGTATTGAGTGTTGCAAAAAGTACTTAGGATGCTGTTCCTCTGACTGTACTAAAGCTCCCCGTTGCCGTGATACAACTCCACAAGAAAGGCCCAAACCTTTCCGTAAGCTTCCATTTGATAAAAAGCAAAAATACAGCCCTTAGCCTATTTTGTTGAAACAGGTGTTTGTCCATAAGAAGAAGTGGATTGTTTAAGGTACTCTATTTCAGCATCTGTATTCAGTCTATTTAGAATCACATTTCTATAAGGGAACCTTCCATAAGTCTCAATGAGTTCATAGTGGCTAATGGCATAGGTTTCAACAGAAGAAAAATAAGATTTGTTCTTGTCGAGGGCCTCTTCTTTTAATCGTTTAAAAACGAGTAAAGAAAGTTCTTGCAAGTCCAGGCTTTCTGCGTGCATCAGAGGAAGGTAAAAAAAATGGCGTTGAATGGGATAAAGCTTTTGATCAAGTCCAGACTCAATGCCGTTTATTACTAAGCTTTGAGCTAGAGAGTCGAATTGAAAGGCTTGAGGTGTTCCTCGAAAAACATTGCGAGGAAATTGATCGAGCAAAATGATGAGAGCTAGAGTTCCTTGAGGGGTTGCTTTCCAATCATCATAATCGCCTGCTGCAGCTTTGAGAATGTCTAGACCAAAAGTGTCACGAATTGTCTGATCAAGTGTTGGATTTCCCTCAAACCATAGCTTTGCTTTGTAAGGGTCCCATTCGTCTTCACGCTCAAGAATTCCAAACCAAAACTCTAGAATTTGCTGCTCTTTATCAGAAATGCTGCCTTCCATTGAAAATCCCTTGATCTGACTAAATATAAGGATAATAAGAATGAGAGAATGTGTAACTTTCTTTAAGCTGTTGTGATTCATATGCAATCTCCTTTATTTAGTATGAAAGCATATAAAACCTTTGGTTTATGGGCAAGTTGAAGTACTTAGATAAGAAAGAGTTGCTTGAGTAACATTCAAGCGACGTAAACTCTAATCAACTTATCGAATTCTTCCGATAGGGTCACTAGGCTAATTTTTCCGGTCCTTTGTTTCCTTATTCCGTCTGCCTTTTCTTGTCGATAAGCTCAATCGCAGCTGCTTTAAGTGTTTTAAGTCCTTCTTCGAAGCCGACTTCGACAAGAAGCTGGTCGAGGTAGTTCATTTCAGATTGGAGCTGATCACATAAAGATTCCAGCTTGGCAATCTTTTTCAGTAGTTTATCTTGATCCATTTCCCCCTCACAAAAAATTGTGGTTTTCATCTTCTTATATGCGGAAAACGTGCCAAACAATCAAAAAAAGCATTTTTCCTAGATAGTATTGTCATGATATGGGTATTCAGCAAGGGGCTCCTAGGAGGAAAGTTCGAGATGACTGATGTAGAAAGCCCAAATGGGGCTTTTGAAGGAGGTCAACAATCAAATTTTCCATAGGAGTTGCTTGCTGAATACCCATATCATGACGACACTATCTAATCCTTTAAGAGCTAGTCAAATTGCCCATAAAAAGCGAATATGATAATTCAAGGTTATGGAACGTGGATTATCAAGTTTACTTCGTCTCATGAGTTCTTCTTGGGTTTTCATAGGAGCTGGATCAGAAAGCGTTAAACGTCAAACTGATCCAACTGATGAAGGAGATCAAGAAACTCATGATCAACTATTTGAAGATTAGACAGGCCCGGGAAAATCCTGGACTTCGTTAAGTGCAGGACTGTGCTTATAGGCTTCAACGAGATAGTCGCGAAAAGCCCCAGGGTGCTTATGATCTCTTTGGATAGCTTTGGTATATGCCTTATCATCAAGAAATTCGACAGATAAGTAGCCAGCACGTTTAAGTTCTGCATTCATTAGGATACGAGCTTCTCTTCCCATAGCATCTTCGTAGGGATGGATACTAACGAAAGTCATATGGACCCATGCAGCGAGCTCGAATGCTTCGACTCCTTCTTTTAATTTCTGTCTATAATCTGCTGCAAATTTTTGCATGAGTTGAGGAACTTTTTTAGCAGGCGGACAAGTATGGTACATTGATTTGAAAATTTTTCGTTCTTTTGCAGTCATTGAAGATAAACTATCAGTATAATAAAATTTTCTTGCCGCCCTAATAAATGTATCGAATGTATTTTTGCCATTCCTTTGTTCTACAAGAACTTTGAGTTTTTCGGGGTCTTCTGCTACGTCATCGGGTTGAATGGCTACGGCGCATTCGCGATAACTCCCTCCTATAATAGGATTGTCATGAAAGTCATGCAATCCGTGTACAAGAGCACCATTGATTTGTTTTAGTATTTTTTCTATGTCACTATCGGCAAAATCTGGTTGCAAAACAGTATGTTCAGCGATTTTTAAAGCTCATTCATAGTTGTTTCGAAGTTGGGGATTGACTCCAAGGGAGATGTTAACGTCTTGAACATGCACTTTAAGCCCTTTACTATTATAGGCTTGATTAGAAAAAGCCTGAGTGCGCATAGAGGCATCTGAATAAGCTAGTGCCCGACCGTATTCTCCATAAAGCTCACAAGTTTCAAACTCATTAAGGGAGGAGGTAATTTGACAGGCATAAGCATCAGGTCGATTAGTTTGAACCATCCACAATCCATTATGAACAAAGCCTGGAACATAAGGCTCAAACTTAACCAGTGGCTCTGTTTGAAGATGTTCGTAAATGCGAGTAGATTCTCCTGTTGAAAGAGGGTCTGAGGTTTGAGAGTTATAATTTACTAGTCCAATCGATGCAACTGCAACGAAGAGAACAATCAGGCTAATAGCAATGACTTTCCCCATTGTTGAATCAAAAAACGAACGTTTTTCTTCGATCTTTCTCTCGCTTAAATCAGATTTATTTTTCCGGGGAGGCCGTGAAATCTGTTGATGCGAACGATTTGAGTGGACTTTTCTAGTCATTTTTTTATCCATTTTTTGGAAAAATAGTAGCAGAAGAGATGTTTTTATTTATAATTAAATTTAATTTTGCAATTTTCAAAACCAATAATTATTTTTTTGAGATTTAAATTATAAGCAAATCCTCCAAGAGTTTGGTTGGCTCCAATGACACGGTGACAGGGGATGATGAGAGGAAATGGATTACGATTACAAACGCCGCCAATCGCACGAGCAGCTTTTGGATTGCCAGCTTGGATTGCCACTTCTTGGTAAGGGGCTGTTTGGCCAAAAGGAATCGCTTGAATTGCCTTTAATCCTTTCTGGGTAAAGAGGGAAAGAGAGGTAAGGTCTAAAGGGAGAGGTTTCGGAGTTTTCTTCTGAAGGTAGGACTGAATCCAAGCTAAAATGTCTTTTTGCAGAGATGAGTGTCCATAAATATTGCAAATGAAGGTGGAAGATTCAAAGAGTTTGACATGGGAGATCAGGTGCTTTTTTAGAAAAAAGGAGACTCCAAACGGAGGACTGGATGCCTCATAAGAGGCATCCAGAGGAAAGTTAATCGAGTCGTTTTGCTCGGTCATTCATAATAGCAATGTTTTCTTCCTGCTCTAAGAGCTCACGGTAGCGCTCTTTTGTTACAGGAGTGTTGTTGTAATAGAAGCGTGTCTTTGACATGCCGTCAAAGTAGACGATGGAAGGTCCATGTTTTTGACCATCATACCATTCTGTTTCTTCTACAATTGTTTCACCATCAACAAAGTGACGTTCAATGCCATGCTTGAAACCATTTCGGTAGCTCACCTCTAAGTAGCGGTAACCATTTTGGAAGTAAGTTGCAGGACCATGAAGAACATTGTGTCTGTAGTTTTCAGAAGAGATAGGTTCTCCTGAAGGAGCAAAAACTTTTTTCTCGCCGTGAATTTTACCACCTGAAAGGGGAACAACTGTATGAGGAATCCCATGAGAATGGAAAGTTTCTCGTTTTACAGGATAACCACTTTCAATGGTTTCTTTTGCAATCACTTGCTCATGCTGATCACGTGTGATACGGATTCCTGTTCCTTTAGCAACACGTTGCATCACTTCATTATTTTTATTGTAGTACTCTCCTTCAAGAAGCTCTGTGTTGTGGTACTCTTCAACACTCAGAGGTGTTCCTGAAGTATACCAACGGGTGATTTTGGCGTGTGAAGGGGAGAGGAAGACTTCTTCCTTGAAGGGGATACCTCTGATATTGTACGAGGTCTTCTTGACGAGGTTACCTCTTTCATAGATATTGAGGGATTCAGTCGTGTGAGAGTGGGGATAAGTGTAAGTTGTTGCTCCATGCAACATCCCATCTTCGTACGAAGCAGTAACAGTGATACCATTGCGTAGAGTTGTAATGACTTGACCGGGGTAAGTGGCGGTTTCCCATTCTTCTTTTGAGACGTCATAGCCGTACTTGTGGATATAGCGTTCTGAAACGACCTGTTCGTTTTTTCCTTGATTCGAGTTGTGACATCCCACCGCGAAGAGAGCGAGTAGAGGAACGAATAATGGGATTAACCTTTTCATACTTTTGACCTCATGACCTGATTAGTTATGATTCGATTTTTCCATCTTAGCATTTCAGGAAATGAAGATAAACTGAAAACTTCCATGGAAGTCATCTTAAAGGACGATCAACTCTGGTGACATGGTCTAGGTATCGAGCTCTAAGTTTCTTGAAACCGTATCAATGAGACGTGCATGTTCTTTTTCAACTTGTGCTTGCTCGATGGTTTTTTTGTCATCTCGGTAGGTAAAGCGCAGGGTAATGTTTTTATATTCAGTTCCAATCTTTTCGTTTTCGTATAGATCGAGAAGGAAAAAATCTTTTAAAAGCTTCGATTTAAAATCACCGATCTGTTGCATGACAGAGTCAATGGGGACCTCTTTTTTTAGTGTAAGTGTCCAGTCGCGATCAGATCCAGGAAACTGAGGAAGGGGAGTCATTTGTTTAAAGCCGCCATGGAGTTCAAAAAGATCGCTTAAGTCGAGTTGAGCGAAGAAAACTCTTTCTTGAATATCGAGGACTTCTAAGCGTTCTGGATGGACTTCTCCTAAAACACCGATGCGAACGGATCCAATATGCAGGGTTGCTTGCTTTCCTGGATGGAAACTTTTGAGACTTGAAAATGAAAAACTCGGAGAGGTGACGCCAAATCCCTCAAGAATATTTTCTAAAATACCCTTGAGGTCAAAAAAATCGACATCAGCTCCTTTCCCTTCGTAATAATGAGGGGAGCGCTTGCCTGTCATGACAAGAGCTGCTGCTGTGCGCTCACGGAACTGCTCACCGTCTTTGAAATGAACGCGCCCAATTTCAAATGCAGAAATATTAGTGTTTTGGCGGTCAAAGTTGTGTTTTACTGCTTGAAGAAGGCCTGGTAAGAGAGAAGTGCGTAAAATAGATTGGTCGACGGAGCTAGGGTGGAGAACATGAATCGCTTCGTTTTTTGAAAAACCTTTTTCAAGTGAGAGTTCGGAGAGTTTAGGGCTGATCAGGTCACAAGTGAGAAATTCTTGAAGGCCTTCACGTAAAAGTAAGCGACGTATTTCTTGCTCAACCAGGTACATCGGAGTGTGTGGAATTGGAGAGTTGATCACACGTCCTTCTCCTTTTTGAATGTTGTTGTACCCATAAATGCGTGCAACTTCTTCGATGAGATCGATTTCTTGGTGGATGTCATTACGATAAGAAGGAATAATCACTTCAAGGGTTTCTTCATCGATTGCTTCAACATCCATTTCGAGTCGAAGGAGAAAGGATTCGATTTCGCTATTGCTAAGTGCTGTTCCTAAAATTTCATTGACCCGCTTAATACGGCATTTTAGCTTTTTATCTTTTCGTGGTTTTGCGACGACATCAACTAGACCTTCTACGATATCTCCACCACCTACTTTTTGGATGAGATAGGCAGCTTGATCAAGAGCTTTTGTTACCCCTTCGTGATCGATGCCTCGCTCAAAACGGCTAGAGGATTCACTGCGTAAATTCAACCCTTTGCTTGCTTTGCGAACATAAGAGGGACAGAAATGTGCAGATTCAAGGAGAACATGAGAGGAACTTTCTTGCACCTCAGATTCAGCTCCTCCCATCACACCTGCAATGGCGACGGGTTTTGTTTGGTCATAAATCATTAGGGTTCCTTCTGGAACTTTTCTCTTTTCTCCGTCGAGGGTTTTAAAGCTGATTTCTTTTTCTGCAAGTTGAACAGAGATTTTCTTCCCACCAATCTTTTCATAATCAAAAGCATGCATAGGTTGACCGACGCTCAACATGACATAATTGGTGACATCGACAATGTTGTTAATACTGCGCACACCGGCAGCTTCAAGACGCTTTTTAAGCCAAATAGGAGAAGGTCCGATCTTTACATTGCGAATTAAGCGACAGCTATAACGAAAACAAGCTTCAGGATTTTTGATTTCAACCCCAATAGCCTCACTATTTTTTTCGTCAGCGTTTTCTTGGAGTTTGAATGAAGGGCAAGTAGCTTTGGAATCAATCATTGCAGCTAAATCACGAGCAATTCCTAGCATGCTCATGCAGTGCCCTAGATTTGGTGTGAGAGAGATTTCAATGATTGTATCGCCAAAAATTTCTGTTAAATCAGTTCCCAATGGGGCATCAGGAGGAAGTTGCATGATCGTTTCGTGATGGTCAGAAAGACCGAGTTCTTGCTCGGTGCAAAGCATTCCAAAAGATTCAACATCACGAAGTTTGGCGTGTTTGATTTTAAAAGTGCTGCCCGAGTCATCAGTAAGATGAGCTCCAATTTTAGCGAAAGCTGTGCGCATACCTATTTGACAGTTCGGATCACCACAAACGACTTGAAAGGTTTCTTTTCCATCAGATACTTGGGTTATTGTGAGCTTATCTGCACCTGGGTGCTTTTTGGCATTGATGATTTCACCTACAACAACGCCAGCAAAAGAAAATGTGGTATGCTCAACTTTGTCTACTTCTAGTCCAGCAAGTGTCAGGATTTCTGCCAACTCATCAGAGGACATTGAAAGAGGAATGTAATCTTGTAACCAGCTTAAAGGAACTAACATCTTTGACTCGGCTTTTTTGAAAGATTTTAGCAGATTTCTCTGATTGGAGAAAGGAGTTTTACTGGCATCCCGAAACATTTTTTGATATTCTTCGTGTTTTTGAAAGGATAACGCCATGCAAGAAACCTCTTTTGAAGGACGTTTTACCAAGCGGTCTCGCCCTCTCGTCCACGCTCTGATTATAAGTGTGGCTTTAAATTTAGGGCTGCTGGCGACTTTCATGACGTTTATTTTGAGAGAAAAAAAAATTGAAACCTTATTGCAGGTCAAAGCGTCTCTAAAGTCAGCTCAGCGGATTAAGTCAATCTCTCAATCAAATGCTGAGGTTTTAGAAGAGTATGAACAAGCGTCCTTTGCAAATCTCCTTCTTGAGCTGGAAAACGAAGAGCTTTTAGAACAGGGCTACTCTAGACGTGATCTTGCTCTTGCTTGCCTCGTTGCTTATCACCATTTTGACTTACAACGGGCTCTTCCAGGGATAGAAGTTCAAAAACGCTCTTTTGCTTATACAAACTCTGAAAAAGTCATTGACCTGATGCCTGGACTTGATCAAGAACGGTTTCAGGTGATTTCCTATTTTGCTCGGACTGAAATGTGGCCTTTAACAGCGCAAGGATTGTTTGAAGAGATGAGGCATCGAAGACAAGAGATTCCCGAGTCGCTTCGAGAATCTTTTTTTCTTTCAAAGGAATTTTATCAAGTTGAGCGAGCATTTAATCGCTTACCATTTGTATTCACAAGAGATACCCTTTTACACCTTTTGCTCGATGGGAATTGGGAGCTTATCAAACAAGTCTCTCGAGAGATTGAGCTTCATCCAAGAGGAGAAATTGAACAAATAGGAGCTTTTTTAGCAGGGTTTAAAAGCTCTAAGCTTGCTGCCTATCTACTCGTTGCCCTTGACCCCAACTATCCTTACACACAATTTAGTGATGAGCAATTGCATCATTTTATTGGTCTTCTTGACCAACAGACTGAAGAAGCGGCAGTTTTCTTGAATCGGGTGGCAACTTCTGTACGTTCTGATTCCATGCGTCAAATGGCAGTTGAAAAGGTTTCAGCTTGGGGAAAAAAAGTCACTTACACATCAAAAGATAAAGAATATGTAGTTAAAAAAGGAGACTCGCTTTGGAGTCTTTCACGTCAATTTGACATTTCTGTGGAACGAATCCGAGCCCTGAATGATCTCGAATCAGATGTACTCAATCCTGGGCAGGTTCTTCGGATTCCCCATGTTTTGCGTAATCTGGATGGCGGCGAATAAAGTGCCACAGTAGGAGGGCACTGAGGATTTGTAGGGCTCCTCCTAAGATAATGATTCCATGCGTTCCGATTAGATTGAGTAAGTTGGTTGATAATCCTGCCAATGCAAATGAAATAGCGACAATAGAGCCAAAAATTCCCATGATCCAACCTTGTGTATTGTGATCAGCTGCATTGGAAAAAATTGTCATGATCATAGTGTATGCGATGATATCAGCCATAGCAACTGGAAGAGCGATGATCCATGTTAGTAGAGCACTTACATTCACACCGGAAAAGATTTCAAAAACTCCTGTGGCAAATAAGCTTAAGATACCAACAGTTTCTACTTTCCATCTCTTGAGAGCAAAAGGAATCACGAGAATTAATCCGACAGCAAAACCAAAGCCAATCCATCCGTTGAAAGCACCTAGAAGAAAACGGCTGTAGTGAAAGTCTTGCTTGATTTGGATCAAAATCGTTTGGAAAAAAATACCAAAGCCAACTTGATTACAGGCAAAAAGAAAAATCAGATACCGAACAGCTTTTTGTTCAAAACCTTCTTTAAAAATTAAAAGAGGGCGTAAAACCTGGATCTTTTTTTTCTCTCGTTTTCTGTAGGTTTCTTGAAACCCAAACAGGATCCAAAAAAAGGCAGCTAAAGCTAAGATGGCTGCCACAGTAAAAGGCGTCCAAAACCCAAATCCTTCTACAATATTAGGGTCAGAAAAAAAACCTCCTAAAAGAGGTCCAATCACAATACCGATTGAAATTGTAAAGGTCATGATGCTCATGTTAAAGGCTTTTGTTTTGGGGGTAGAAAGATCGGCAATGGCTGCTTGAGCTATCGGTTGGCTTCCGGCCATTAATCCTGTTAGCCCCCGACCAATTAGGAGAATCGATAGACTGAAACTAGAAATTCCCAAAGCCATGAGAAGAAAAGCGATGCACATGCCTCCCATACAAAGAGCAATAACTTTTTTACGTCCCAAGTGGTCAGATAAGTCTCCAAAATATGAAGCTCCAAAAAACATGCAGAAAGGAAATAGCATATAAGCAAAACCCAAATAAAAATTAATCACTTGATCTGAGGTGGAATGAATGAGCTTAGCCGTAGCTGGAGAGGTAAAAATAGCAGTCAGCACAGGATAGACGAGACCAAACCCTAAGGAATCGATAATAATTGGGAGAAGACAAGGGGCAATAGCACTCAAGTGGGCAAAACGTTTCATGCTTTTACTGATAGGGAAAACTAGATTTTATGGAAAGTCAACACCACCTGGATGCCAAGGGTGGCACTTGCAGAGACGCTTGACTGTGAGGTAGAAGCCTTTAAAGGCTCCGTACTTTTTGAAAGCTAAAATGCTGTACTCTGAACAGGAGGGGTGGAATCGACAGCATGAGCCGACAAGAGTTCCTATTGTATACTGGTAGAGGCGGATGAGCCCGATCATGATGTATTTCAATGCAAAATTCCTTGATTCGATACCATCTGATTCAGTATTATACTCACTTCTTCACTTTTGCGGAAGTGGTGGAACTGGCAGACACGCTACCTTGAGGTGGTAGTGCGAGTAAAATCGCTTGGGGGTTCAAGTCCCCCCTTTCGCAAATTTTTTCTACAATATAAAACAAAGTCTCTTCTAAAAAAGACATAAAAAGAAATCCCGAAATAGTTAACTCTCTAGTTTAACCAGGTTTTTTAGAGAAGAATTAAGCTTGAACAGTAATCGTTGCTGCTACAACTCTTGTTTTTCTAAGTGGGTAACTGGGGCCAAAGGGATCGGGAACCAACTCTTGCTTTAACCTGTATGAAAAGTCAAAAATCTCTCCACGCAATTTCAAGTTCTCGTAGCCGGACTGGACAGAATGCCAGTTACTGTCTGTGTCAAATGGACCTAGAGCATGTGGTTGGTTATTGAATGAATATTTTAGCCTGACGGTTCTTAGGCCTTTAAGAGTTAAATAACTTTTAGCATTTCTCTTTCTTAGCACCCTGTTAATATCAGCAATAATGGACTGTTGTTGTGAATTGTTTCCGCTCGAAGACATGAGCTCTTCTTGTCCTTGTATCCCTTTGGATACGTAAAATTCTTTAAGCTTTTTATCTTTCTTGATTTGATCTTGTCGTTCTTGAAAAACTTCTTGAGCCCGCGAAAAATCAGCATCTTTTTTAGGTTGTAATTGTGATAACGTGTCTGCAACTTTTCGTGCTTGAGCGTCAGGTAAACATCTAATCAAACCTCGTCGATTTAAACGGTCATAGCCAAGAAGTCCCCATTCTGCGCTTTCCCGCATATCATGATCGATCAACGCCAGCTTTAGTGGGCCTTTTTCTTTGTCAGGATCGAGACCATAAAGAGGAAAGTTTCTCCATTCATAATCCGATTCTTTTGTTTCACGTACATATTCCATGGCTTCCATAAAAGCTTTTTCGAGGCGATCTCCGTATGCTTGATAATAGTGCTCGTGGTTTTCGTCATTAGGGTCAATGGGCAGGCATGTTTCTGCAATGATGACGCCACTTTTTCCTATTGAAAAATGCTGTGCATTTGGCATGACTAACTGAGTGAATAATCTACCTAATTAAACACCTTGACTCACCACCATATTGATAAATCTTTGTTCGTCATCTGAATGTTTGAAAACTAAACCGGGATATTCATCCAACTTGAAAACCTTATCATTAAACCATGTCACCCCAGAGGTTTTACCTCTCCCTTTTTCCCAAACTTCTTTGACTCGTGAGATGATTTCAGGTGTTAGATGGACTCTCTCTTCTAGAGCTTTTTTTGCAGAGTTGAGGTCGTAGTTTGATTGGACCAGGCAATATCTACTGCCGAAAAGTTCTCTTAAAACAATTTTTAATGAGAGCATGGCATATGTCACGTAAGAAGAAATCCGCATTGCCCTGATTGGTAAAGATCCTCCATACCAAATTTTTTGAAAACAATTCTCAACAGATTGCAAAGATGTTATGCAGGATGTGGTAGTGATGCCGCCTGGATGGTACGTTATTCTAACTTCAGATAGTGTGAGATATCTTATAAATGTAACTGTTGCAAAGGCAGTAGCCGCTAGAAAAATGCTGATTTTGAGAGCTAGGATCGCATAGTGGGGAGTTTCTCCGGGTAAGGATTGCAAGCAAGGGATTCCGTTTTTAGACAGACCTTCGATAGGAGAGGCAACTCTTCCTCCTAAATAAAAAAACATATCAATTGTTTCTTGGGCAGATTCGAGGAAACTATGGTCTTTTTTAGGAAAGTGGATACGATCAAAGAACGTGAGTGCGGCAGTCAAAATGTTACCTCTTATAGCGAGCAATTTTCTAAAGGGGGTAAATGATATTGGAAAAAATGTTAAAATTCAAGGGAACTGAATAGATGATATTTTATATGTAAATCTAAAGTTGAAACAAGGGAAAGTTAATTATCTAAAATACCAGAAATGACAAGAGACTTGGTTTCACAGTAATCATTTAAGCTTTCTACTGCTGAATTTTCCCTTCCAACGCCTGATTGTTTCCACCCACCAAAAGGGAGGAGTTCCGAACAAACATCGTGAGTATTAATGCCGACAGATCCAGCTTCTAGAGCTTCGGCAACACGCCAGCTTCGGCCGATGTTTTCTGTGTAGAGGTACGCAGCCAGGCCATAGTGGGTATCATTTGCCATGCGGATAACGTCTTCTTCAGTTTTAAACCGGTAACAGCTTGCAACAGGGCCAAAAACTTCTTCTTGGTACATGCGCATTTTCGGGTCTACATCGATGAGTAGAGTTGGCTCATAAAAAAGAGGGCCATTTGATGCGCGGCAACCGCCACGAAGTGCTGTTGCTCCTTTTGCAAGGGCGTCATCAACGAGCTGTTCAACTTTAGCAACTCCTTGCTCATTGATGAGAGGGCCGATATTAGCTGTTTGATCCATGCCTGGGCCAAGTTTGAGAAACTCATCAAGCATTTTTTCAAACTTTTTGACGTATTTGTCATACAGGCTTTCATGGATGAAAATGCGGTTGATATTGTTGCAGCACTGACCGGCATTATAGAATTTGAACCAAAAAGTAGAGGGAACAGCTTTTTCCAGATCAGCATCGTCAAAGATGATAGCAGGGCAGTTACCTCCTAGTTCCATACAAAGGTTTTTAATGGTGTTTCCTGAAGCTGTTGCCAGTTTTTTTCCCACTTCTGTGGAACCAGTAAAAGTGAGCTTTCGGATTAGAGGATTAGAGGTCATTTCGTTTCCAACTACTGTTGGATCCTGGCAAGTGAGGACATTAAAAACACCAGGTGGAATGCCTGCACGATGAGCAAGTTCTGCATGTACGAGAGCCGAAAGGGGCGTATCTTCTGCTGGTTTCAGGACAACAGTACAGCCAGCAGCCAGAGCTGGAGCGCACTTTTGGATGACGAGAACAGAGGGGAAATTCCAGGGTGAGATCACACCAACAACGCCGATGGGTTGGCGCAATATCATGAAGCGACGGTTAGGGTCGGGAGATTGCAGGGTGTAGCCATGGAGTCGTTGAGCTTCTTGGGAGTACCAGTTGAGAAAACCTGTGCAGCCCATGAGTTCATGCGTTGATTGTTCAAAGGGTTTTCCTGCTTCATATGTGAGGATCGTACTGATGTCATCCCAGTTTTCATAGATAAGGGCTTCCCACTTTTTTAGATATTCGCCGCGTTGCTTGGCTGTAAGTAGTTTCCATTTTTCAAAGGCATTTTGGGCATCATCGATGGCTTTTTTTGTTTCGGTCGCTCCAATATCAGTGACATCGGCGACAGTTTTACCATCTAAAGGATTTCTTACAGCGAAGGTTGACTGACCTTTAACCCACTTTCCATTGATATAACTTTCGGTGCGGAGCAGGGTAGGGTCTTTTAACTTTAACATTTGTTCTCCTAATTATACTGATCATGTCTCAAAATTTGGTTTTTCCTGCACCAGCATCCTAATCTTTAGCCCTTTATGCATCGCTTCTATCTCTTAGATAGGAGGCGGCTTCGATAGAGCTAAGTCGCTGGCGCTGCTTTTAGCAAATTCCCAAATTTTGGAACACAACCAGTATATCCCTACTAATAATCAAGGTGACGTTTTAATAAAAGAAGAGAAGATGTCTTCAACACTTTTTTGGAGAGATTCTGGAGGAGTAAATGTGGTAATCGTGGAAAAGTCTCGACTTTCTAAAAGAAGTAAAAAATGAGACCATTCATCGGAAGAAAGAGCGTGAGTTCCATTGGCTGATTTGATGTAAGGTTTTTCAAATGAGATGAGCCCTTCGTGTTTCAAAAGTTTAAGTTGGAAGCTTGTCCAGATGGCAACAGGTGCGAGAGGAAGTTTCTTAAGATAGGCTGAAAGAAGTTGATAGAGCTTTGGTGCAGGTTTTTCAGGCATCTGTGAATCATGGATTGCTTGAAGCATTTTCCCACCAATTGTCAGTTTTTCAAGAGACTGGCGTAGCGGGAGATGCATATCAAGGATGCTACCATCAATGAAAGAGTAAAGATCGGATTTGCCTTGTCGATAGAGGTACTGTCCTTGACAGAGGGGTGTAGCTAGGTTGACCCTTTGAGGTTTTTTTGGAGATAGGTGTTTCACGATCAAGTGAATGATGCCCTGATCAGGGGTGAAGAGGTGGAGGATTCTCTCTGTCTCCTTAAAGGCATAGGATTTTAAAACAATCCCTTCACATTTGTTTTCTTTCATCTATTGTCTGATTCTGCTATTTTTTTTCATCTTGGGCACCGGTAGCTCAATTGGATAGAGTACCTGACTTCGGATCAGGTGGTTAGAGGTTCGAGTCCTCTCCGGTGCGGTTTTTCAAATGAGCCCAAACTTCATCTTGTCCTAAAAAAAACTTGTCACCAAAGATTTCATCAACAGCTTTTTTAACACCTGGCAATCGAACACGTCCATAGTTGTGCCCTGAAAGGATTCCACCAGGCCGTACTTTATCCTTCCATAGAAGAATATCTCGCCTGACAACCGGATACGCATGGTTGGCGTCTATGAAGACGAGGTCGACAGAATTAGGGACATCGTCGCAAGCTTCATGAGAACACTTTTTGATAAGAGTTACGTTGGGGTCGTTGCTAAAAAGCTTTTCTACACGGCGATATGCCTTTTCATAAACAATAGGGTCTTCAGAAACAGCACTTCCACTTTTTAAGTAGTCAGGATTGGGTTTCCAAGGATCAATCAAATAGAGGTGTGCGTCTGGGAACATTTTCCGGAGAATTTCTGCATTTTTGCCTCGAAAGACTCCAATTTCGATAATGGTTTTCACCTCAACTTGATGAAAATAAGACAGCAGCTTGAGGTAGCAGGCGCGGTGTTTTCTTTTTATTAAAGCTTGGACATCATTTCTATTCATGAATCCATTTTAATGAAGGTCATGTTTTGATGATAGACCAAACGCTGTCGTCGCCGACTTGGAAGCGGCCGGGATAGATTTCTTGAACAGCTTGAACCACTCCAGGAAACCTAGGGGCATAATCATGCCCAGTTAGGAGACCTCCAACTCGAACCTTTTTTTCAAAGCCCAGAATATCTTTTTTTACTGCTTCGTAAGAATGGTCTCCATCAATAAAGACGAGGTCAAGGTTATCAGGAATATCTGGAAGAGAATCCATTGAGGTTTTTCTGATAATAGTTGTGTTTTTTTGATTTTTGAAGAGTTCTTTTGTGAACTGATAAGCATCTTCAAAGTATTCTATACTGGAGGTTGTCGTTTTTGTTGGAGGCGAGAAGCCACGAACAAAGTATTCGTGTGTGGGTTTCCATGGGTCGATAAGATAAAGGTGAGCTTCTGGGAATATTGAGCGTAATGACCAAGCATTCATTCCAAACCAAACTCCAACTTCAGCAAGTGCTTTTACTTCAACTTGGTTGATTATAGTTAGTAGTTTAAGATAACTAGATCGCTGAATCATTTACTTACCTCATTTTTTAAAGCTTGGTTTTTCACTTGCTAGCACTCCGACTTTAAACCTTCTCTGCATCTATAGTAAATAGGTGGCTTCTTCTATGGAGTTAAATATCCGGTGCTGGATTTGACGAGCTCTCAAATTTTGAAACATGTTCGGCATGCAGAAAAGTTGATCCTTATTTTCCTATTTGTTAATCTTTTAACTACTGATTAAATATTTTATTTAATATGTCAAATAAAATTAAAACGATCTTAGTTTTTTTAATTTTTTTTTCATTTGTTGATGCGAGAGTTGATCCATTCAAAGTTTATAAACAAAAACTAGAGGACAGCCAAGATGGGGAAGAAAAAGCAAAAGAGTTCACGACAGACAGGCAACGATTTGATCAGAATTGGTCCAAAAATGCAGAGTCAAATAGACAGGTTGAATTTCGTGCTGAGGAAGACAAAGATTTCATTAGTGACGTCGTTCAAGAAACAGAGCAGTGGGTGATCTATCTACAAAGTGGGAAAGCTTTTGCAGTTTCATTGGAAGAGCATTTAGAGGAATGGCAGAAGTTTGATCGTGTGCGCGTACGCTTAACAGCAAACCCTGATGCAGAAGTATCTATTTGGAACGATCTCTTAAAAAAAAGTGTTTTTGCTCATTCTATTTAACCTGAACTTTGAGTTTAGGTTATTTAGATTCTGCGCTCTTTCTTCTATTTCTTCGATCAATGCTCCATGCTCCCCCACCTAAAATAAGAAGGTAGAGGCAGAGAATGAAAACAATGACTGGTATAAAGAGAGGTGGAGAAAAGGGCTTTTCCGTTAGCCCATCAGGCAAAAGATTAGGATCCATTTGTATGATGGTGTATGTTGCGTAGAAGGCAATAGCCATTGTGATACATCCGATAATACTCACAAGGCGTGTGAAAACACCTAGGAGAAGGAGTAACCCGATAAGCGTTTCAACAAGAGGGACAAAGACCAGGTTGAATTCGACGAGAGGGAGATTGCTCGCCTGCAGGATATTTTTAAAGTTTTCAGGACGAATGAAATGGAGGAGGCCAAAGAAAAGAAAAACAAGACCTGCAATTAAGCGAATAATAAATAGGTGTTTAAATCCTCGATTCATTTATGAGGCTCCTCAAAATAAGTCTTTTAATTTTTTGATTAGCCTTTCTTTAAGATAATGTCCAGTTTAAAACTTAATACTGATCGTATTTCAAAATTTAGAAAGAACAAAATATTGAGCCTAAGATTGGTATAAGCTAGCTAGCGAAACACAGGTTCGTTACTTGGGTTTAAAAAAAAGCTCTGAGTGGCTAGACTGAAAGGCTAATTCAAGAATTACTGTAATGAGGTTCCATATGGCTCAAACTCCAAAGGCATTTGATGAAGGAGAATATACTATTTCTGTGATAGGGAAAAATATTGAAATCACCAAGCCTATCCGGGACTATATCGAAGACAAAATTGCAAAAGTTGAGAAAATCACCAACCATATTATCGAAGTGGATGTGCGACTCGATGTTCAAAAACTTAACCACTCAGTTGATATCATCCTTAAATTTTCTCATTTCAAAGTAAAGGTTGGGGCGATCACAGAAAATATGTACTCTGCGATCGATAAAGCTTTTGAGCGATTAGCAACTAAGATGCTCAAGTGGAAAAGTCGTATTCAGGATCACCATGCGAGAGGTGTCTCTGTTACCGAGATGGAAATCAATGTCCTAGAGCATGCTCGGGATGAGATTGAGCAAATCAATGAAGAAATTGCTGATGCAAATAATGAGCAACTTGAGCAGCAGTACTCTCTTCCCACTGTAGTTAAAAAGAAAAAACGCTCTATGAAAAATCTTACTTTAGACGAAGCTGTGATGAAGATGGAACTTTCCGATGATCACTTTATGGTCTATCGTTCAGAAGAAGAGCAAAGCCTTAAGGTGATCTATCGTCGACGCGATGGAAGTTATGGAATCATCTCCCCTGAATAAACAGCAGGAGATTTTTGATCCCATTCGACAGAAGTGGATACTTGCGACGCCAGAGGAAATTGTGCGTCAAAAATGCATCTCCTATTTGGTTGAAAACTGCTCCTTCCCACTTGAAGTGATTAGCGTTGAAAAAAAGCTGTCGGAGCTACCTTCTTTATGTGAAAGAAAAAAAAGTCTTCCAGAAAGGAGGCTAGATGTTCTTTGTTTTGGTCCTGAGCTTGCTTTTCCTCTCCTTCTTATTGAGTGCAAAGCGATTGCACTTCAAGATAAAATGCTTTCCCAAGTCTGGGGATATAATGCCTTTATCGGTGCTCCATTCGTTGCTCTTGTGAATGACAAGGAAATCAGGATGGGCTGGGAAGAAAATGGAGAAAGTCGGTATCGTGACTTTATACCTACTTATCAAGAACTCATTAAGGCGTGTGAACAATGTTGGGATCCTTTGAAAAAAATCTAAAACTACTTGAACAAGAGAACCCTCTCCTAGCTTTCCAACTTAGGCATACTGAGCCAGTAGCAATACAAGAAAAAAATGCCTCGATTGTTCCTGATGAAAAAACTGAAGTGCTCTATTTTTATGGTGTTGGGTCGTGTTATGATGACTTAAAGAAGTGGCTACATGCAAAACCTGAACGAAAACTGATTTTTCTTGAAGACGAATTGGAAAGATTTGGCTTTTTTCTGAATCAACCAGAAACAGAACGTCTTTTAGTTGATCCACAAGTCAAGCTGGTGGCTCTTACGGACCCTATCGAAGAAGCGCTAAAAGAAGTGATTTGGACACATCTTTTTCGGCCTTACGAATGCCTGACTATGCCTGGAAAGAGTGAAGCTTTTCGGTCTCATTTTTCTGATTTACAGATGCATGCTGAAATGAAGATGTGTCTTTACCGTGATTATGGCGTACCACAAATGAAAAATGTCTTCACTAACTGCCGCAAAGTTGCTCTTTCTGGCGAAAAACTTAGAGGGAAGCTTGCTGGTAGACCTGCTATTATTTGTGGGGCAGGACCCTCCCTTGAAAAAAACATAGACATTCTCAAAACCCTTGGTGATCGCTCCGTGATATTTGGAGGGGGAACTGCTATGAGCCTGCTGAGAACACAAGGCGTTTCTGTTCACTTTGGAGCAGGTTTAGATCCTGACCCACCACTTAACCGTTATACTGAAATAGATCTTCCTTTCTTTTACCAAAATCAAATTTCCTCAGAGCTTCTTTATAAAGTTACAGGAACACAGATTCGTATGGGGGCGAGTGGAGGGTTTCCATTAGAAAACTGGCTCGATCCTGAGCTACCACTTTTTGATGCAGGAACACATGTAGGAACATTTTTAACTCATATTGCAACGATGCTAGGATGCTCTCCGATTATTTTTGTAGGGATGGATGGGTGCTGTTCAAATGAGACTGTCTATTATCAGGGGATTGAAGAAGAGAAGCGAAAAGACCCATTGATTACAGAAGATCGATATGGAAATGTTGTGCAAAGCCGATTGGATTTTTTACTGGGGCGTCGCTGGATTGAAAATTTTGCAAGCAAACACCCTGAAACACTATTTATTAATGCAACAGAAGGAGGACTTTCGATGTCGGGCATTGAAAATGCTCCTCTTTTAGAAGTGAAGGAAAAATGGCTGACACGGAAGTTGAAACCTTACTCTTTAGAAGGTAAAAGTTCTCAAGAGGCATCAAAAGTCAAACTCGAGCTTTTGTTAAAAAGTTTGAAAAAATGTCGCTTAATTTGTGATGAATTGCTGACATTACTAGAGAAAGATATTGGCCAACCTTCTTATGTTAATTCACGTTATGCACTTCAAGATCTTGAGCTTTCAGAAGAGGTGTTTTTTCAGCTTGTTTTACTGCCAATTTGGGAAGTATGGCGCTATTTTCTTCAAAAAGAAGAAATAGTCAAAGAGATGCAAGCACCTCAGTTTGAGAAGAAAGTTCAACAAACCCTCTTTTACCGCGATATTTGTGAGCGTTATGAAACAATCTTGTAAAGATGAAAACTTAAATGGCTTTTCTCGGTTTTACAGCGATGAAGGCATTTGTCTATCAGAAACCCAGTTTGATCACGGAAAAAGAGTGGGTGAGTCCAAGAGGTGGGATGTTCAAGGAGATCTTGTTTCTATCGAACGGTATCAAGAAGGAGTTTTACATGGAAAGCAGGAGTATTTTTACCCGAATGGCTCATTAAGAACAGAGCTTCACTATAAAAAAGGAAAGCTACACGGCAAAGCGCGTCTTTTTTGGACCGACGGAAAAGAGAAAAGAACTTGCACCTTTAAAGAAGGAAAAAAAGATGCCAAGTAGTTTAAGCATTCTAGAAGAGCGCTTTCCCCAACTCAATTTTTTATTACATCTCATAAAAGGGGAGCCATGGACCTTATGCCATGAGGGGAAAAATGGTTGTCGTTCTGGTGAACTTTTGCATCGAGAAGAAGGGATTCAAGATGAAATAGCAACTGTTTTTTCCAAGGTACAACTTGAAAAAGTTGAAGTTCTCTACATTTTTGGTATTGGGCTTGGCCATTATGGCACCTTTCTTTTGGACTGGCTCACAAAAGATAAAAAGAGAGACCTTGTATTTCTAGAAGAAGATATTGAGGTCCTTCGTCTTTTTTCAGAGACAGAGCTTGCTGAGCGATTAATCAAGCACCCTCAAGTCCATTTTCGCTTTCTTTTAGATCCTAAAAATTGGAAGGCTTTTTTCGAGGAGCGAGCCAATGAGTTTCCCTATGAAAATGCTGAATTTGTAGCGCTAGAATCTTATCACAAAAAACACCCTCGCCGCATTGCCAATATGCGTTTACATCTTATGAGGCGTACAACGGTTCATCATGCAATTCATCTAGATGACATGTTTTATCATGTTCTCTCTAAAAATGTCCTGTCGAATTTCTCACGGATCCATACAGCTTTTTATGCTAATCAGTTTCGAGAGACTTTTGGCCAAATGCCAGCGGTCATTTGTGGAGCCGGGCCTTCTCTGCAAGGAGAGCTTGAAACTTTAAGAAGTTTGGAGGATCGCGCGCTGATTTTTGCTGGAGGATCTGCGATTACCGGTCTAAGTCATGCAGGAATTCTACCTCATTTTGGTGTAGCCATCGATCCCAACTTTGAAGAAGTTCACCGTTTTCAAAACAGCTTTGCTTTTGAAGTGCCGCTTCTCTACACTAATCGCCTTCATCCTCAAGTTTTTGAAACATTTAATGGCCCTCATGGTTACATCCATGCAATGACAGGTGGACCTCTTGAGAAATGGTGGGAAGAAGAGCTAGGAATTGAACCACTTCCTTTGAAAGGAGGGTTTGATATTGAAGCCCTTTCGGTGACGACAACTTGTTTGGAACTCGCAACAACAATGGGGTGTAACCCTATTATTTTGGTGGGGGTAGACCTTGCATTCACCGATGATGCTCTCTATGCAGCTGGGATTGTCAAAAAGCCGCAGATTTCGCTCGATTCGCGTAGTAAAGAAGTACGCGTTTCCGAGCAACTCTTAACACGCAAAGACCGCTTGGGAAAGCCTGTGAAGACTCTTATTAAGTGGGTGATGGAATCAGAAGCCATCGCTCGCTTTGCAAAAAAAAATCAAGAAACAACGTTCATTAATAGTACCTCTGGAGGGATTGGTTTTCCAGGGATGCCGTATGAACCTCTTGCTAGTCAAACCTTTGCTAAAGTCTATGATATACGTGGCAGGGTGCATCAGCTCATTGAAACCCATCGCTTCTCATTTGATTCAAACGATCCGCTGAAAAAAGTGCGAGATTCTCTCGAAGAAGCAAAAGTGCTCGTTACTCAAGCTTTGGAAGAATTGGAGCGGATTAAAGAAAAAGAAGGAGATCCTGAAAATGGAAGATTAATTTTCTTTCAAATGGAACTTGAAGAGCTTTTAGCCTATCCTCTTTGCCTTAAGCAGCCAGCACTTACCTTTCAAAAAACATTTAATCGGGTGAATCGACCTTCTTATAAGGGTGAGACAAGAAATCAAAAATGGAACTGGCTTTATGCCAAATGGAATAGCTTTAACGACCTCATTGTTTACTATTTGGATTCCTCCTTTACAAAATAAAGACGATACGATTTGATGAAAGTTATGAGGATAGGATAGTAAGAGGGCACTCGTGACAGAGAAAGCAGTCTGGTATTATAGAAAAGAAGATCAGAAAGAAGGGCCCGTTTCCCATGAGGAACTTCAGGGGATGCTTGATCGCGGCGAAATCGACTCAACGACAAAGATTTGGACAAATACTTTAGAAGATTGGGTTGCCATTTCAGAGGTTGAACACTTCAACCTCTCATCATTAGACGAGACTCCGACAATCGAAGTAGGAAAAAAGAAAGTTTCCTATGTTAGAGAAACGGATGAAGACTATGTTCGCCCAAGGCCATGGATTCGTTTTTGGGCAAGGATGGTTGATTACTCGCTTCTTTACCTTGTGATTTCATTGCTCAGTAGTTATTTAGGTTTTCTTTTTGTTCCATTGCAACCGATATTTGGGATGCTAATTCTCTTTATTTGGATCTTTGTTGAAACCCTTCTCATGATTAGCTGGGGAACGACTCCAGGAAAATGGTTGCTTCGTATTACGGTAAAAGATGAATTTCACCAGAAGCTCAACTTTTCAGATGCCCTTAACCGTAGCTTTTCTGTTTGGTGGTTAGGAATGGGAGCAGGGCTTCCAATTGTTTTTCTTGTAACAATGATTGTCGCTGCTGTGAAGCTTTCGAATACGGGAATGACTTCATGGGATCGACGCAGTAACTATCGTATTTTTCATGGGAAAGTAGGTGTTGCTCGAACCATTGTTACCATTGTGTATTTTATTTGTTATTTTTGGCCCTTCTCATGGGGGCAATTTGAAATGATGCAAGTCCATGGGTAACGTAGAGAAAAGACAGATTGGTGAGGGAGGGCAATATATTTATATTGTTCCTGCCTTAGAAGATAACTATATTTATTTGCTTTCTTGGGAGAAAAATGCTCTTGCTGTGGACCCTGGGGATGGAAAGAAGACTTTAGGCGTCCTAGAAGAAGCAAATCTGAAGCTCACAAATATTTTAATCACGCATCATCATGAAGATCACACAGGTGGAAACGACTATCTCGTTAAAAAAACGGAATGTCATGTCATTGGACCTGAAGATGACCGGGTTCCAAAACTTGAGCAATCTGTAGATGATGGAGAAGAACTACTTTTTGATCCCTTTACGATTGATGTGATCGCGACTCCTGGCCACACCAAGCCACATGTTGTCTATTTTTTTCGTGATCTAAACCTCCTTTTTGGAGGTGATTTACTTTTTGGAGCGGGCTGTGGACGCCTACTTGAGGGAACTCCTCAAGAAATGTGGCAGTCGCTGGAAAAAATTCAGCATCTTCCTGATGAAACTGAGATTTTCTTTGGTCATGAGTATACACTTAAAAATCTTGAGTTTGCTCATCATATCGAGCCTAAAAACCCAGACGTTGCCAAAAGACTTGAACAGGTGCATCGATTACGTGATGAAGGGAAGTCAACAGTTCCCACAACTTTGGCGATTGAAAAGAAAACGAATCCTTTCTTGCGTGCTAATACACGAGAAATGAAAGAAGCCGTTGCAATGTCTGATGCCAGTGGGCTAGAAGTCTTTACCCACCTGCGTCATCTCAAAGACAATTGGTGATCCTCATCTCTAAGCTGTTCATATTGAGGCTTTGGTTAAAGGGGTTGGTGTTGAGCGTGGTGTTTTTTTTAAAGTTAATTGCATCATCAGGTGACCACCTACAACACAGTCTTCGGCAGAGCATTCCACAATACTACCTGGAAAAACTTGATTAACTTGAGGAAGAACTAGAGATTCCATCAAACGCTTGTAATCGATCACATAGGGAGTTTGGGGAAAACTGGCTGTACTAAAAAAATGTCCACAAGTGGCCTGCTCTTGGAGCTTGTCAATGATACTTTGAGACTCTGAGATAAATCTGGCAAAAACGAGGAGAGCTTTTTCTTCTTCACTTATTTTATTAACACGATAAAGCTTCCCATCGTCTCCTTGTAAGGTCGTGCAGAGATTATCTGGCACACGCTGCAGAAAGTAATCTGCTCCCTTATAAAAAAAAGTGACTTGCCATAGAGGTAAAAGATCATGCTGGCCTTGCTCGTATGCTGATTTTGAGTTCTGATACTCAGGTTGATATTGATAAGACGTTCTGACATCATGAAAAATAACATGAGGTTGTAATCCTGAAGCCATAAATACTTTCCCTCCTTTATGAATGTTTAGACACACCTCAAAAAAATAGCACAAGCATAGTTTTGCGTCGAATTTTCACTAGGCGATTCAGCTTTTTCTACGCATATGTATCCTGATCAAAAAAAACTGAATAAATATTTTCTTTACACATTCCTTAAGATAGTTTAAAAAAATTGCTTCTCTCAGATTCGATAACACATAACTTGGATGGAGACGATATGAGAAAAGAAAAAAACAACCCCCTAAAGGGGCTCATGAATCAACTAAAAATAAGCTTTCCCAAACTCTTTTTGGGAGTCAGTTGCATTTTATTATTGAGTTCGTTCTTGAGTATGAGGTTCTATGACCTATTTGAAACACCTATTCTTATTCCAAGTCTGGAGCACATCACAGTTCCTCCGAAATATTATACTCCTAATCCAAAAGATCCAAAGGGTGATTGGATTTTATATGAAGGCTATTACACTCCAACAAAGAACCGTTTATGGGTTCCACATCACTCGACGGAAGATCCTGATCTTGTCTTTGTTCCGACAAATGATTGGTTCCAGACGCTTGCCAGTTGGCCTAGCGGTGGAGTCATGAGTACTACAGGCTACTATGATTTATCCTGGAAGGGGACAGCAGAGAGTGGTGTCAGTTTTTCCTGCCCAAAAGCATTTAAATATTATCCAACACCAAGTGTTCCTGCTTCAGGGCACTTTACAACTGACTTAAGTGTCAAGACTGGAAAGTTTTCGATTTTACCTCCTTCAACAGATGCAAATCCTCAAGTTCATTGGGAAAATGCAGAAACTGGAAACATGCTTAGAGCTGTTCACTATCCAGATGACGCCCTTATTCTATATTTAGTCCAAGGAGGAGTTTTTCAGGGAGCTCAATATAAGAACTGCAAAGTCAATATACAAATACCTTCAGGAGGAAAGCCTAAATCGACATTGGTTGGTGGGTTAACGCGGCATCTAGTGCCAGGACAAAATGGGTTTGACTACTTAGTCTATTCACCTGCGTCGTTGAATCTTTCCTGGGTGAATCAAGCATTGACATCTGATCAGCCTTATACTGGATATTTAAACGTTGTTTGTGTTCCGAGTGAACAAACAACTCAAGTGATTGACTTGCTTGATAAGCACGCACGGGCAGTCGTTGTGAAGGCTGAAGGGACTTTTTCAGCAAATGCATCAGATCCTTATGATTATACCTTTTCATATACCTGTGCAGACTTGCTAGGCACAAACACGCAGCAAGACCCGCTGATTTTACTTATGAATCACCATGTGAATAAAGCCAAACTCGTGTCGGGTCAACAGCCTACGGACTTATCTTTGCTCTGTTTAAAAGGGCAGTTGCAGGCCTATGCTGGAAGCGTATTTCAGTTTCAGTTCCCCGCAAGTTATCATGAGTTAAGTACAGACGCTCTTCCTTCTCCTGGAATTACAAAAGATCAAGCCATTGCTTTGATTCATAATCAGGTTTTAGATAGAGGACTTGATGCGGCAATTAGTGCTGCTGCGCCAACACTTTCGATTCCCTACAATAAGTTTCTCTATCAAAAGGCTTTGACACTGGCTTATGCATTAGAGGTTATCGAAGCCTCTGAGCAAGCCAATCAATGGCAGTCCAAGCTTGATACTCTCCATCAAAGCCTGATTCAAGGTTTGAATAATCTTTGGTGTGGAAGCTCAACATTTCCAGAAAAACTCGATGGACAAGTTGTTCAAGAGCCTTCAGGGATTCGAAAAGACCCCAATTGGGGAACGATTGTTTTCTTTCCAGATTCTTATGGATCGGCAATCAGCTTGAATGATCATATTGTTCAGTATGGTTATCCCCTATATGCATTAGTCTTATTAGACCAATACGAAGCAAAAGCAGGAGTCCAATCGAAGTATTTAGATCAGACCTCCTCGGTAAAGCCTTATACTAATAGAGATTTAGCAAACATGCTAGCTGCTGATATTGGCCAATCAGGAGGAGATAATTTCATTTGTCATCGGAATCTCGATTTTTATGAGGGTCATTCATGGCTTTCTGGTTTAGGTATCAGTAATGATGGGCAAAATACTGAAAGTGAGTCAGAAGCTCTATTAGGTAGCATGAGTGTTGTTGCATGGCTAGAGCAAACTGGGGCCGATCAGCAACTCATCCAAATTGCTAAAAATCGCTGGGCTCTAGAGACAACGTCTTACCAGTCTTACTGGCAAGTCGACCCTGCAACGACTCCATACGAACCTGTTTCATCTGAGTATGTTTCAGACCATCTGGTAGCTTCTATGGTTTGGCAAAATAAAGTCACTGCTGAAACTTACTGGGGTTTAGAGTGGGATCGTATTTTGGCGTGTGTTTTTATGCCTGCTTCTGCCAATCTCATGGATAATTACCTAGGGAGAGCATCAGATGAACATCCGATGGTTTCTGAGAAGTATGTCGAGCAAATTGCAGATTATGTATCAACAAATTGGGACACATTTGATACGGAAAATACAATCCAAAGTGTCTTAATTCCTTTAGTTGCTCGATCAGCAACTGATCCATCCATTGGCCCCTTAGGATTACCAAAATCAGTTCAAGACAAAATTGATGATGTTAAAAATGGAAAAACCCATTTTGACGCAGGGACAAATGAACTGCTTTTGACCGTTATTGCCATGTATGTGCAAAATGCGCTTCATAGTGGCTGTTATCATCATTAAACAGGAAAACAATAGCCAGCTCTCAAAGCTGGCTATTGTTTTTAATGAAACTCAGGGTGTTCTTCTAGCTCAGGATACTTCTTTTTCATGAGCTCAATGAACTCAAAAATATTTTTCTCTTTCTTCTTTAAGTATTCATTCCAATCAGGTTCGTATGCTTTCATTTGTGGTATCAGGCCAGGATGACCTTCAAAGGGCGGGTAAGGTTCACCACTTAAGTGCTGACGTAGCTCATTATCTGTAAGAAGTTGAATGATTGCATGGGAAGTGCCAGAAAGGTCAAAATAGTCATGGAAGATTTCATGCCATAGATAGACGACGGTATAATGAGGCCACCATTCTTTATTTCCCCAAAAAATCATCTGAGGACTCATAGAACTGCCATTGCATATCCCTGGATGAGTAATATAAACTGTAAAAGTTGCATCAAAAGTAATTCCTGTTAAATTTTCCATGAGGGAAAGGCATGCAGGAAAACTTTCTTCCCATCGTTTTTTACAAAGCTCTAGATACTCTTGAGTTTGTTTCCGAATGGTTTGATATTCAGAAAGTTGTTTAATACGGCTTAAAAGCTCAACAAGATGTAAGTTATCAGTTAGAGGGCTTTTATTATAAAATCTCACACACAAGTCATCAAGCGCATCCCAATCGTCTGGCGTCAGTTGATCACAAACAGTTCTTTTGAATGCGTTGAGATCTCGGTGAAATCTGTTAATTAATCTGTCATTTGAGCAGGCATAAATAGCGTAAGAAATTAAATAGTCCTCATCGAGAATAAATTTTAACTCAAGAGAGCTAGGGCTTTTAGCGAAAATATTGCAGGATAAAATAAGTGTTACAAGAAACATAAAGTATTTCATAGAAGACCTCCCTATTTTTGAGTTTGCTTGTTACAAGCAGTCACAATCGTACTCTCATTTTTGGCTTTTTCTCCTCTTAAATTTTCTTAAGTATGTATTTTAATTTATTTTTAATTGGAAAAGTTTTTCTTAAAATAGAAAAGTTAAACAACTTTAATTAATTAAAAAAATATAAAAATATCTTAATTTTTAAAATTAACAAAGCTTTGTTGTTTAATTTTATCGATCTGCTTGGTATCATTGATGGCCAACATTGAAAAAAGAAGGGAGAATTCGATGATTTCGCATCATTTAAGTGCAAGTTCTGCGCATTCAAATTGGTCAATAAGTGATAGGGGTAATGAGAGCAATGCCTCGCAATTATGTAGAGGTCGAAGCCTACAACCAGAGAGTTTTTTAGATCGATTAGTAAAGGCGACTGAAGGATCGTATGCAGCAGATGCCATTCAAGGCTTACAACATCAAGAACTGATAGATCTAATCAAATACCATGGGCAATTAAGAGAAATTGTTAAGGCTGTCAGGTTGTTTGAAACGAGCCTAATGTTGAATGTGAATTTAACACCTTATACGTTTCATACGATTATGGACCAGTGTACAAAAAATGGAGAAGACATAAGAGCTATCGAATTTTTTAAAAAAATGGAAGAGCTAAATATTCAACCAAATCATTTGCATTATCAAGCTCTTACGGCAGCTCATTATAACCTAGGAAATAAAGAAGAAGCTCAACGAATATTCTGTCAAAATATTGGACAAATAAAATTGGAGATTTTGAATCATAAAGAGCCTCGTTTAGACTGCCATGATTTATCTACTGGAGAAGCTTTGACTCAACTATCCATTTTTAGAACCATGTATCCAAGTGGGTCATTTTCGATGATTGTTGGTTTAGGGTGGCATAGTAAAAATGGATTTCAGATGAGAGAGGTGATGACTCAAGAGTTAGAATCACTGGGTTATGATGTATCTGTTTGCTCGCACAATGATGGAATATTAATTGCAAATCCAAGCCAACAAAGACCTTTAGGAAAACTTGATACAATAAATGGAGAAAAAAGAGAGATTATAGTAGGAGATATTTCACCTAAACCAGTTTCTGAAAACATAGATAAAAATAGTGAAAAAGAAAATATTGGATTAGTGAATAACCAAAAGAAAGGGCGTAAAAGAAAGAAAAAACATGAGCCAAAGGCAGCCTCATCAACGTTAGATTGGAAAGTAATTGGTCAGCAAAGGGGTGAAGTATCCATAGTCAATAAAGAGAATGAAGCTTTTAGTTTAGCAAAAGGTCTTGAGGAGCAAGAAGCTAATAATCATGCTCACAATGCGGAAGAAAAAGTTTTGCCGTTGGAGCAAGTTGGACATCCTACAGTTGATAGAGAACAAGCAGGGAGCCATCAAGCTGATTCCGACCAAGGCAATTCTCGAGCACAAGTAAGGAAGCCGAAAAAATCTTCAAAAAGAAGAAAGCAAGAGACTTTAGAAGAATTAATGAGACCGGTTGATCCTGAACATGAAGCTAAAAGAGTACAATTGACAAAGCAGCGTGAAATTGAATTAAAAAACGCCAAGCAAGCTAGAAAACGTCTAATGAGACAGAAAATAACTCAACTTCAAGAAAGAAAAAGTCATGCTCAGTTTTGCAAGCAAGTAACTTCTTTAGGGGTTCCGGGAGCAAAAGTACTCCAGCAAAGCTGTGAACGTCTAGAGGGGCTTGAGACCCTTTATGAATACTTGAGATTAAGAAACGCTTTAGTTGAGGAGAATGAGAGTTTTCTTCACGACCAAGGTAGACAGTCTATAGAAGAAGAAATAACATCTATTTTTGAAAGACTAAGTCCGAAGAGAGAGAAAGTTGATTTAGAGCGCAAAAGTAATGAAACTTTCACTGAAAATCAATTTTTCCAGACATGTGCTGGCTTTAGTCATGATCTAATAAAAGCTGTAGATGATCTGAAGGAGTCTACAAGCCGATTTTTCACGGTTTTGGGGGATAAAAAAGATGGTCAGCTTTCAGAAAGCATACTAAAAGCAAAAAGACCCAATTATGTGGTGAAATTAAGTGATTCTCTTGATATGAGTGTAGATAACGAGTGCCGTAGATATGATGAGCTTCCAGCATTTTCTTTTAACATTTGTTTTAGAAGCTTTGCTCGTCTGTATAGGGTTTTTATGCTGCCCATGCAAGATTATCTATAAGCGATTTGGTTTTCATAGAGTTCCTATTTCAATATAGGAACTCTGATTTCTTTTGGTGATTAACCATTCCGATGAAAGCCGTTGTATCCTTGATGCCAAGAGAAATGGACAGGTTTTTTGTTTTCACGGTCATACTTGACTTCGATAGTGATATAAGGATAGGGATGTTGGTTGTCTCCGTTTCTTTTTTCTTCTATTGGATGACAGGTAACCACGACCTCTCGATTCAGCCAGTGATTTTCAACATTTTTTAAACCATTGAATTCCGTATCGATTTTGTAGAATTCATCGATAATTGAAATAACCATAAGAGGTTCATACTCCATTCCTTCAACATAGAAATCTACTTCTGCTCCCATTAGGTGTTTTGAAAGGCGGTTTTTTTTGCTAGGGTCAACATAGAGATTATGTGTTGGACACCGGTGACCTGATGTAATAACAACCGGCTTATGTGTCTTTTCTTGAATGGTATTGAGTAAGTCAATCAAAATAGGATAGATAAACTCCGATCCATGACGTATTGGAAGGCTATGCCGTTCTATGCCTCCACAGTCAATTTGATAGGTGATTTGGTGAGACTCTGATTCAACGCAGAGCGGAGGATTTAAAGGGTGGCCCTTGCAACGGAAAAATTCTCTTGTGATTCGCGGCAAGTTGCCGATGTATTTTTTTTCCCAAGGGTAAATTTCTTTATTTTTAGAGGGTTGAGGAGTTGGAATCGTAAAAAAGTGATCTGATGATTTGCGTTTGATGGGTTCCACCACTAAATTCACTTGGCGCCTTTTTTTAGATTCAGATTTTTCTAGACCTGAGCATCCGACAAAAAAAATCATCAGTAAGCTGATCTTGAAGTAGTTGTAGAAACTCATTCTATCATAATTTTGAGATGAAGGTTTTCTCACTATACCCGACGTTGAAAAAAAATTTCGAGCGATATATGCCCTGGAAGTAGGAAGGGTGAAGCTTTCAATGTGGGCTTCTCCATAAATAGCAATACTGATGAAAAAAATACTAATTATTGAAAAACAGACACCTGCGCGTCAACTCTTGATGCAATTGCTTAAAAAAAAGCCCATTCAGCTTTTTTCGGTTGAAGATGGCTCGGGAGCTCTTGAGCTCCTTCAAAAGCGCTCTTTTGACGTGATTTTTAGTGATTATAAAGGAATTGAGGCACTCAATCGAATGGGGCGACGTCCTTTAGGAACCCCTCTGATCTTTTTAAAAGAGCTTCATGAACAAATACGCAAAGACGTCGACGCTACGTTAGAAAAGCCTTTCGAAGTGAGTCACTTAGAAAAAATACTTGCAAAGATAAGCTCTAAAAAAGAGGCTCTTTCTACAATCATTGCAGAAAGCCCTGCAATGAAAGAAATTTTGAGGCGAGTTGAGAAAATTGCCAAAAGTCATTCTAATATCTTTATCTGCGGGGAATCGGGAACTGGAAAAGAAGTCATTGCAAGCATGATACATGCTTACTCGAAAAGAGCCTCTTTTCCATTTATTCGGGTAAACTGTGCAGCCCTTCCCGATACTCTCATTGAGTCTGAGTTTTTTGGTCACGAAAAAGGCTCTTTTACAGGAGCTCATACAAAACGAATTGGTCGTTTTGAGCTGGCTGATAAAGGGACGCTTCTTCTTGATGAAATTTCAGAAATCCCAGCTCCCCTCCAAGCAAAACTTCTCCGTGTTGTTCAAGAGCAAGAGTTTGAGCGTGTTGGAGCTGCAGAACCCATTCCGATTGATGTACGCTTGATCTCAACATCGAATCGGAATATGAAAGAAGCGATAAAAAGTGGGCATTTTCGGGAAGATCTCTACTACCGTCTCAATGTCATTCCAATCTTTCTTCCACCTTTGCGAGAACATCCTGAGGATATTTTGCCTCTTGCTGAGTATTTTTTAAAAGAAGTCTGTTTGAAAAATCAGATTCCACAGAAAACCTTTTCAGAGAAAGCTCAGAAAAAGCTGCTTGCCTGTAAATGGCCAGGGAATATTCGCCAGCTTCGCAATGTGATTGAGTATTCAGTCATCATGAATGACCAAGATGAAATAAAAGGTGACCACCTTTTCTTTGAAGAGCCACAAAATCTCGAGGAGAATTTAGAGCCTTCTACAATTGGGCTCTCTCTTAAAGAAGTCGAAAAGCGGCATATCCTGACGACTTTAAAAGCGTGTCATGATAATCGGACACATGCAGCTGAAAAGCTCGGGATTAGTGTTCGTACACTTCGTAACAAGTTAAAAGACTATCTAAACTAATGCAAGTTTTGGAGCGTAGCTGTATCTTCCAAGAGATGAATTGTCTTAGCACTACCTGAGCCAGGATAAGGCATTTTATTTGCCCCCGGATAAGAAAATCCATTGACAAACAACATTCTAGACTCATGAGACTGATTAGCATCACTTTTGTGTAGGACAAGTGGATGCATAAACATCGTATCTCCAGGTTCCATTAGGATAGGTGTCCATTCTTCATTAGGATACTCCTCTAGGATGATACGCTCGATCGCCTCTTTTTGTTTTTTTTCAAGATAAAGTTCTTTTCTATGTGAGCCTTTTATTACAATAAGAGGACCATTTTCTTCTGTTGCTCTATCTACAGCTGTAAGGACTTGAACAAAGCTACCCCTCCTATTGAGGTCTTCCCATCTTGGGTCAAATGTACGACGATGTTGGATGTCTTGATGCCAAGGAAAAGACACTCCATCAAAAGGCATTTTGTAATGGGCTTGGTTAATTAAGTGATCAGCTTTTGAACTGCCTAATAATTGAGAGACGGGCACTTTTAGCTTATCTTGCCTAGCAAGTTCAATTAATTCTGGCTCAACTCCACCTATCCAAGAAATCAGCTGTACCGATACAGAACCATCGATATTATTGATGGCCTTTATTGAAGCAGAATTGCCATTGTTTCCTTCATAAGCACAACGAAAGGCGCTACCTATCACTATATTTTCATCGATCTGAGTTTGTTCAGCTATAGCTTTTGCTTTGTCTAATGCTCGAGTTAGGCAATTGTTAATCCTTGAAACTTCTTCTATACTAAATAGGTTCCTCACGATTAAATAGCCGTCTTTTTCAAAAGAATTCAGTTGTTCTGTGGATAGCATGACAGGGGACATTTTAGTGCATTGGTCTGCATAAGCAGACGGCTCAATCAATAGAGCAAATACGATCAGAATGATCGTGAGGAGGTTTTTATTACCTTTGAAAGCGCGATAGATTTTTTCTGATTTAATTCCTCTTGAAGAGCTTATAGCTTGCATGGCGCTATATGCTGTAAGTAGGCGTGATTTCATCATTAACCTGGTGGAGCTCATATGTTCAAACGATTGAAATTTTTATAGAATTTACTAATTAATTGCACAGTTTTTTTTAATGTGTCTTTCATTAAGAAAAAAGGCTAAAAATCAATGTTTGTGAGCTGGCTCATTCAAAAAGTCATGAAAAGAACTAAAATAGGGATAAGCTTCTTTAGAAGCTTCTTCCATTTGAGGATGATCAGGGGGGCAGATGAGAACAGGGTCAATGTGGGCACTTTGGAGAGAGCGAATCCCACGTAGAGCATCTTCAAAGCCAATTTTTTTTCCTTGAATATTCATGATTTCGATGGCTTTTAGATAGCCGTCAGGTGCAGGCTTAGGATTAGCATAGTCTTCACGAGTGACCCATAAGGGAATTTGCTTAAGAATAGGCAAATGCTGTTGAATTAGTTCAACTTGTTCTCGAGTTGAATTCGTGACAACACAATGAGGGATGTCAGCCCCTTTGACGAGGTTGAGAACTTGATCAGCACCTGACATGAGCTCGAGACAACCTTGTTTCAGGAGATTTTGATAGCAGGCTTTTTTTTCATTATAGAGGGTTTCCCATCCTTTCCTTTCTACAAGTTCAGGATTGTATGAGGTGATTGTTTGACATAGTCCCGTAGAGCTTTTGTGGGCAATAGAAGCAAATGTGGGAAAGTCCCAAGGAAAAGAAGAATCATTTTGCAGGAGCATTTGCCGGTAGGCTTCGTAATGGAGGTGCTCAGTATTAACAAGTAAGCCATCAAAATCAAAAAAAATTGCCTGATAATCTAAAATCCAATGCATGTTCATCCATAATTTGAAAAGTTATCCTCTCATCTTATAGCAAACTAAGCCATTTATAACCAATTAATCGACAACTATGAGGTTGTTTCTGGTGTTGTTTTAGTAAAAGCTATAAGTAGATGAGCTGAAGCTACTTTAGTAATAGCTGCGGCAATATGACCGATCATATTGGCAGTCATCACATGAAATCCGCCAAAAAAGCTTGCTGCAAGACTGGCCGTTATAAAAGTTGCACTGGAAACGATTTCACTTTTTTTCCCGATAGAATCTACACTATTTTTAGAGAGCTGCTTTAATGCTGAGGGAAGCTGTGTATAACTACCTAAGACTTTTCGAAGAGTTATGAGTCCAGCCCATCCTCCACTTGGGATATTTGTCAGCATGCCCATAGCTGTTGAGTGCAAACCGTAGACTGTCCCCTTTAAAAAACTATTCGACATGAGGTCATACGAAACGCGCCCAATAAGGTTCAATAAAAACACTCCAGAAACGGGAGCTATCCAGGCAATTTTTCCAAGAGTGTTTTCATTATTACCTGCTAATAGGTAAGTCATATGAGAGGGATAAAACAAAGGTAATGACAAGGGTGTATAACAGAGTGATTGGCTTAGTGTACTGCAAACTGCAAAAGGGATGTGACCTGGAACATGGAAAGATTGTCCAATCATATCGAGGCTTTTGGAAATCCCAAATGCGTGAGAGCAACTTAATGGGTGGATCATGGACATCTTTTTTCTCCAATTGTAAAAAAATCGAGTGTATTTTAAGCAAAAACATCATTTTTTAAGAGAAAAAAGTTATTTGTAAAATAGTTATAATTTCGTGATTTGCAATAAAAAAACTAGATTTCTAGCCTTTCTGATAAAGAGCTTAGGAATATGCCGATGACTGGACTCGAACCAGCACCCTATTGCTAAGAGCAGATTTTGAATCTACCGTGTCTACCATTCCACCACATCGGCATGTTGTGCATTGGAACATTTTACGAGCTAGAGTTTTTTAATGCAAAAGCCTTGTTGAGAGGGATGATGAGGAGGGCAGATCTTAAAGCCTTGAAGGGCCTTGCGAAAGACTTCCGGAGGTTGAGGAAGGTCATAAAAGGCGAGGAGCTCAATATTTCGATGAGAATGAATGGCATCTACTAGGTCGAGCCAATGTTCATCAAGAACCCAAAACTTATGATCACGTGCATAATTTCGAAAAACTAGGTTTTGAAGTCCTGGGGCACTCTTTAAAGCGTTACTAAGAGATTCAAAGGCTTTTTTTGATCCTTGTTCATCTAAATCAAGATGAAGGTGATAAAGTGAATGGCACCGATTGAGCTTTTCTAGAAGGATTTTGAGTGCACTGTTGTTATCGCAAGGGCCATGTATATGCAAAATACGAATGGGGATATTGTGCTCTTCTAAACAGTCAGTAAAAGCTTGGATGAAAAGACCACTAAGAGGGAGTCTTTCCAGTGGGTTTTCATAGGAGTTTCCACCAAGGTGAATTTGGAGTGGTTCTCCTGGATGCTCGGCTTGAATCCTTTGAATCACTGAATAAGTGGCTTCTTTAAGCCCTTTTTCAAGTCCTTGGATAATTGCGGGGTAAGTATAGAGTTCACGGCTTACTTTCAACTGGCTGAGACGTACAATCGTATTGAGGTCAGCTGGAGCTTGCTTTACGACCATCTTTAGTTCTGTGAGAAAATGCCTTCTTAGCGTTACAGAAGCTTGACGACGCATGTCGTCATTGAACCACTTTGGAATTTCAATTGTCGAGTTGAAAAGAAGTGATTGCGGATTTTTGATTGGATTTGAAGGCTGGAGAGACCAGAGGCCAAATCTCCATATGGTAAGAGTTAAGTTTTTAATTAAAGGAATTTTTATGAATAGAGTGAGCAGTCCTTCCCAAAATGACTCATAAAAAGCCTGGGTTTTTTCAGCATTTGATTTGAATTTGGGGTCAAGACCACTAGGAGGTTCAGGTTTTTTGACTTCTTCAGGAGGGGCAATTTCAGCTAAATTTTGAAGAGTTCTTAACCGATCTGCAGAATCAATACTTAAACCAGACATAATTACCTTTAATTTTGAAATAACAATAATATGACAAACGTTAATTATTGTTAATAATATAATGAGATTAAATTATTTTTTATATGTTGGTTGTGTTTTTAAGTTGTAAAATTGGATCTTGATAGTCAACCGAAATAAGAAAAAGACCTTGAGGAGGGGCTGGAGGAGGAGTTTTCTTTCGGTCCCTTGCTTCAAAGAGTTTGGGAAGGTCTTCTAGTGGGATTTTTCCCCGAGCGATGTAAACGAGTGTTCCAACAATGTTTCGGACCATCTTATAAAGGAAGCCACTTCCTGTAAACTCAAGGCGGAACTTCCCTTCTCCTTCTGAGACGTATTCGAGACGATAAATAGTTTTAATAGGAGAGAATGGAGATCCACGCTCATTGGCAAAAGAAGAGAAGTCATGAGTGCCAACAAAATATTTGATAGCTTTTTGAAGCAGAGTGAGATTCATGTCATAAAAAAGGTGGGTGCGATAGCGGCTTTCAAAAGGACTTAAAACAGGGCTCATAGTGATGTGGTAATGATAGGTTTTTTGAGTGGCACTAAAGCGGGCATGAAAACCTGGATTTGCTTCATCAAGAGATAGAATACGGATTTCAGGGGGAAGCAAAGCATTTGCGGCTTCTAAAAAGTTAGTGGAGAGTTTTTCTTCAGCCGAAAAATGTGCCACCTGTTTTTTTGCATGAACGCCAGCATCTGTGCGTCCAGAACCAATGACTTGGATCTGTTCTCCAGTCAATTTACTGAGGGTTTCTTGCAAGCATCCTTGGATTGACGGACAATTGGGTTGCACCTGCCATCCACCAAATGGGAAGCCATCATAACTAAGGGTGATGACATATTTAAACATGGACGAGTTGTTTTGCGACTTCAAAGTCTTCAGGAGTTGTAATTTTAAGATTATCGTCTGATCCAAAAACAATCTTTACGGGGTGGTCGATCAGCTCTGCTAGAGAAACGTCATCCGTAAGCGTAAGACCTCTTTTTTGTGCTTCATGTAGCCCTTTTGCGAGAATATCTCTTCTAAGCAACTGGGGAGTTTGGATGTTAAAGAGGCGGCTTCGATTCAGTGTGTGTTTAACAATTCCATTTTCATCGACCTCTTTGACAGTGTATTTCATGGGGACACCAAGAGTAGCAGCACCTACAGGGAGGCCTTCATCTAGGAGTTTGTGGACTTCATCTTCTTGAATGAGAGGGCGAGCTGTATCATGGATGAGAACATAGTCACAGGAAGGAGAGATATGGGCAAACCCACTAGCGACGGAATCTTGCCGCTCTTCTCCTGGAAGGGCAAAGCAAATAGGCTTCAGTGGGCTTTCTTCAAAAAAAGTTTGGAATTGGGGTTTACAGACAATGACGATTTCTGAGATTTCTGGGAGAGAGAGAAAGAGATCAAAACTGTATTGAACAATTGGTTGCCCTTTAAGAGGGAGGTATTGCTTGGGAATTGGGCCTCCAATGCGGGAGCCAGTCCCTCCGGCTAGTAAGATTGCAGCTATAGATGGATAGGGCTTATTCATGGCTGTCTAGTTTAAGAAATGTGAAAATAAAATCAAAGGAGATAATGTGCCGCCAGTATAAGGAGGCGGCACTAAAAGGGGAGGATATTAAGAAAGATGTTTATTGACTTTCTTAGTCATGTCAAACATGTTAATCGCTCTCTTGCTCCCAAATACTTTAGCTAGCTTCTCATCAGGAATGATATTGCGCTTGTTATCTGGGTCTTGTCTTTTGTGTTTTTTGATGTATGCCCAAAGTTTTTTTGTCACTTCAGTTCTTGGCATTGGTCCTTTCCCAACGACTTCAGCTAGTTCAGTGCTGATTTTCATTGGTTGCATGAACTTGGATGTTGCTTTTTTGGCCATGTGTTTCTCCTTAAAAAAAGCGGTTGTCAGAAGAAAGGGTTAAATGGTCATAAGTTGTTCCCTTTGTGTCCACTTGTAGCCTTCTTGGGGATTATTAGTCAAAAAAAAAACGTTAAGAGGAATTTTTTTGCGGGGTGAAGTGAGTTCTTGCGTTTTTCTTGATTATAGTGGCAACCTGTTTTGATACATGAGGTTTTGGACAACTAAAGAGGCAATATGCTAGTCTTCCGTAAGATACTCTTGAGCTATAGAGGCGTGATATTGAAAACGAAAAGTCTACTTGTTACTCTCCTTGCAATGACGTCAACATTGCAGGGCTTGGAATTAGATAGCAGACTCCAAAGTGAAATCTATCGTTTGACTGATTTGCTTTCTGATTTAACAAAGGCAAAAAGTTATACTGAAAAAATTGCCATTCTCGATGAACTTCCTGAAGTACAAAAGGTTTTCTCACAGCCCTCTTCTCTACGAAGCTTTTTGGCAGGTTTATCTGAAGATTGTGAGTATGCAATCAAATCCACATTTGCAATTAAGCAAGGAAGTCGGATTTTTGATGTTCCTCAGGCTATTCTTGACCCTATTCCCCAATACCGTCGTTTACTCGATGACTTACTTGCCATCGATGGTTTTTACCGCGATATTGGTGGAATTGTGGGATATCAATGTCTGGTGTTATCTTTCTTGGCAAAGCCTGATGACGACATGGAAGAGGTTTTACTTAAGCCTCCTCAAGGGATTGATTTAACAGATGAAGATTCGCCGGAAGTCAGGCATGCGATTCTTCAAGGAATCAAAAACCAAGAAAAGATGGCTGAGTTTTATCCCGTAGGTGGTGCGGCAGATCGACTACAGCTAAAAGATGGAAAAACCGGAAAAGACCTTCCTGCTGCATGTTTGATTTTCCAAGGGAAGCATCTTCTTGAGGGCATGATTCATGACCTTCAAGCGCGAGAATATCTCTACTATAAGCTGTTCAATAAGCAAATACTAACGCCACTTGCATTGATGACTTCAAAAGTGAATCATAACCATGATCATGTCCAAGAAATCTGCATAAAAAATGGCTGGTTTGGCCGCCCACGTGAAAGCTTTCGGTTTTTTACTCAACCCTCTGTTCCTGTTTTCACGCAAGAAGGTGATTGGTGTTTACATAAACCCTTAAAACTTCTTTTGCGACCAGGTGGACATGGAGTGATTTGGAAGCTTGCTGAAGAGAAAGGAATTTTCAACTGGTTGTACTCTCGTGGAAAAGCCAAAGCCTTAGTTCGTCAAATCAACAACCCCATGGCTGCTGTGGATTATGGCCTTTCCGCTTTTTTGGGAATTGGGCATAAAGATAACAAAGCTTTTGGATTTGCATCGTGTGAAAGACGAGTCAATGCTCATGAAGGGATGGTTGTTTTAAAAGAGGTCAAACTCCCTGAAGGCAAACAGGTTGCCGTGACAAATGTTGAATACTGTGACTTTGAAAAATGTGGAATTGAAGATAAGCCAAAAGATGAGGGTAGTCCTTTTTCCCTTTTTCCGTCGAATACAAATATTCTTTTTGTTGATTTAAAAGCAGTGGAAGAAGCCATTCAAACGATGCCCTTTCCAGGGCTTCTTGTGAACTTTCGCGTGGGATCTCATTATGTTTCTACTGAAGGGACTAAAAAGGAGAAAATAGCACGTTTAGAAACGACCATGCAAAACATTGCAGATGCTTTTGCTGTTCCTTTTGAAGATGAAATGCCTCAAAATCTCCCTACTTATGTAACGTTTAATGAACGTCGTAAAACCATTTCAACAACAAAACGCAAAACAGCTACAGATGGCGAATTACTCGAAACTCCTGAAGGTTGTTTTTATGATTTCATGCAAAATGCGCAGGAATTATTGAATCATGATTGTGGCATGAAACTTATTTCAGTAGATGATGAGTCCGCTTTTTTACGTAAAGGACCTTCTTTTCTTATGAGTTATCATCCTGCTCTTGGACCTTTTTATTCGATTATCAGGCAAAAAATTCAGGGAGGAGAAATCCTCTACGGTTCTGAACTACAACTTGAAATTGCCGACTTAGAAATGAAGAACTTATCTTTAGATGGAAGTTTACTCATCTTTGCTGAGAGAATTATGGGGCATGTAGATTCTTCCGGTCATCTGGTTAATTCCAATCAAACAGGTCAATGTGTGCTCAAAAATGTGCGGATTGAAAATGAAGGGATTGATTGGAATGCTGAGGATCATCTTTTTTGGAAGCATGAAATCAATCGAAAAGCGAGCTTGACAATTCACTTAAAAGGTCACAGTCGATTTGAAGCACAAAATGTTACATTTAAAGGGGATCAAACGATTGAAGTTCCAGATGGTGTGCATATGATTGTGACACAAGATGGCGAGACACTGCATTTTGAGAAGCGGTCTCTTGTTGGTGATGATCCTTTTTGGAGCTATCGAGTTAATTCGGACGAATCTATCAATTTATCAAGATAAAAAAAATCGGATCGCCTTTATACGATCCGACTCTAACCTATTATTAGTCTCTAGAAAAAGAGCTTATTTAGCTGTTCTACCACCAGCACTGCCACCAGCAAAGAAGCTGATTGCAAAAAGTGATAAAACTGTTAAGCTAAGCGTTGCTATAGCTGTGCTAGTTGACCAAGTAACTTTAGCCCACTCAGGGTAGTAAGAAGCTGCTTTGTTGAAGTAAGGTTTTACAAAAACAACAACTTTTTGAACATACTGACTGTTCCAAATTTGACTTCCGTATTCAACAGAAGCATTTTTAAAAGCTTCCCAGTTTTTAGAAACAAATCCTGTGAATTGTGACGCATAAGGTCCAATTGCGTTTGTTACGCCTTCTAATGCCATATATTCCTCCGTAAATAAATACTTGACGGTTTTGAAGAGATAGACTCTTCGAATCATTTTTGATTCCAGCAATTATAAGCTCTTTTTTTTTTATGTAAAGGGTAAATAACTCTTACTTGTTAAAAATTTTTTACTAGATAAAAATAGATTAAAGAGTTTCACAGTTTATAAAAAATAATGTTTTTAAGGGGCATTGCTAATCAAAAATATTTTCAGTAAAATTTCTTCTTTAAAACTGCAAAAAGGAGAAAAGATATGCATTGCCCAAAATGTCACTGTAAAGAGAATACTAAAAGTGGTTTTACAAGA
>Ga0180433_10000300_pt1 | contig 87007 bp, 56 predicted proteins | sample SS_ome_8_FD_132980 | JGI IMG/M metagenome (GOLD analysis project Ga0180433, IMG submission 132980) | Hypersaline lake sediment archaeal communities from the Salton Sea, California, USA - SS_1_D_1 metaG | ecosystem: Environmental > Aquatic > Non-marine Saline and Alkaline > Hypersaline >...
GGCTCGAGCGATGGCGGCGACTCCTTAAGGGTGAAGATCTCGAGGTGTGAGGTCATCCAAACCTCATTGCCGAACGTCTCCTTCTTGCACGAAACCACGAGAATCTCTACGGCATCGTCCCCATCAAGATCTCCCACCACGGGCTGCGTCGTGAAGGCACGGTTGGTGGCGACTGAGGCAATGATGGACCCAGCGGCATCGAACACGTAGAGAACTCCCGAGGTGCTCTGGGGCGACTCCAGTCCATCGTAGGTGGTCACGGCGATCTCGGGAGAACCATCATCATCCATGTCACATACCGCGATGCCGGCCGGCGCCCCCACGATGTCTTCACTCCAGCACTCGTGCCCCCTAGAGCTCAGGCACGACAGTTCGTCGGCCGCGAAGAGAACCTCCACACCGGTCGAATCCGGCACCGCGTCGGCAACGGCAGGGCTACAGAACTGCACGCCAGGGAGCTCCGCAGTCCAGAGCACGGCGCCATTGTCGGCGGCGTGGATGGACACCGCGCAGTCAGTGGGGGCCTCCTGCATCGGCAGGTAGGAAGAGATGACCTCAGGGCGACCATCGCCTGTGATGTCTGCGACCACGGGTGCTCTTTCGGACAACGAGCTCAGCAGGTCCTGGATCGTCGCCGTGTAGGACACATCCCAGACCGTACCGCCGCCGTCGTGGTCAACGACCCGAACGCCATGCACGTACGGACTCGTGTCCTCGTACTCGACCACGAGTTCGACGTACCCTTCACCACCGTCCTGATCGATATCAGCCAGTGAGGCGGATCCGAGCAGTTCCCCCGACGGAGCCCGCAGCGACCACCACGCACCCGGCGTGCTCCCGGAAAGACCGAGAACATCCACACATCCAGCCCTGGTGAAGGCGATCTCCTTCTCACCGTCAGCGTTCAGGTCAGCAATGGCGACAGGTCCCAGCAGCACCCCCTCTGAGGGAAGTGGATACACCCACAGACTCTCGGCAGATGACGATGAGAACGTGGCAATACGACCGGGGACGCGCGTACCGCATACGACATCGACGCTCCCGTCACTATTGATATCAACGAAGGAAGGAGCAACGCCGTCTGCTCCCCACATGTTCGCTGGAAACCCGCCCCTCTCGAAGTACCCACACAGAGGGCATTGTGCTTCGTTGTTGAGCTCGGATATCTCCTCCTGTGCGTCACTCGGATCGACGCGAACCCGAAGCTCGGTTCGCCCCACGTCTGAGTCGCTCGGCACCCACTGGACGGATGCCGTATCCGAAGACCAGTCACCCGGCTGGACCGTGTCCCACCCAAGCGTGTCCCAGACAGCCCACTCGGAATCCCACGCCTCGAAGACGACGTCAACAGGGGAGTCCGGGATGTAGTTGCTCTCGTTGCGAATCTCCGCCGTAATCGTCACCGACTCACCGACCGACGGAAACGCCGCACTCAAGACGACGTCCTCTGCCCAAACCACGTAGTCCGGAGCAGTTGAGTACCCTTGCCATCCAGTATCGACGACCAGCACGTCGAGTGCAGGATCACCGAGAAGATTGTACATCATGGGGACATGCACGCTGCCGCCCGTGCAGATCAACTTCATCTTCGCAAACGCGATGAAGTCACCAACGCGCTGGCGCCCACCGAACAGCCCTTCCCACAGATACAAGCCCAGGGTCGTCCACACTGCAGGACTCTCCTCGCTCGCGCCGAAGAAGCAGAGAGCACCTGTGGGGCGACCGCTCTGGGCGTCCTGCTCATGCATCAACGCTTCGCCAAGGCAGTCGTAGTTCGGAGGATCTGGGGGCGCGACGTCTGGGTTGTACAGATCGTAGGCACCCGTGAGACATGAGTAGCTGATCCACAGCGGCCAGGCGCCATCGTCGTTGCTCAGCTCGCCCACATTGTCGTCGCGGAACGTCTCGCATTCGTGTGTATGGCCGTGCGCACACACCTCGACGGCGTGAATCCCGCCGTTGACGCGGTCAACGTGGATACCTCTGACGACTCCTTGCTGCCAGTCGCAGTCGTCTCCGCCCTGATCATCGGCGTGCACCTCTTCGGCTGGAGACCACTCGACAGGCAACATCGCCTGAATCGTGTCGAAGGCCGCGTGCGTCGAGACGATCCAGTCCGGGTTGACGGAATCGCAGAACCCCTCAGACAGCAACATCTTGTTGCGCCATGGCTGTCCGGTCGACGAGGCTGTGCGCTCGTATGTGACGAACTTGTACACCTCCCGCCTGAGCTCCGTCGTGTCGCTTGCACACAGGCGACCTATCATCAGGTCTGGATATGCGTCCCCGGCATCGCCGTCGACACAGGCGTACCAGTGGTCAGTCGTAGTCGCATCATTGTACTCGTGTGCAGGAAGCAGGGAATCGGCACCACCGTGCTCGGCGTCGCGTGCGTCTCCCACGAGCAGCACATACCCCAACCTCCCGTCCTGCATGTGCTCGGCGGTTCCCCCGTTGTACTCGTAGAGGTCTTGAATGAAGTCGTGGATCGCATCATCGCTGATGCCCGGGGGCACGTGGTGCTTCGCCACGACCGTGTCTGGCACGATCGCGACGTTGTATCCATTGAACACCGCCCGGTGTTTCGCCAGGGTGTCGATCAAGGAGGAACTCATCAGCGAGTTCTCCACGATCATTAGATAGTCAGTCATGCTGTCGGCGCACGCGCCAAGTGTCGGGCGCACACCCCAGCGCCCCGGCCCTGCGGAACCCCTTTCGCCACCGCCAATGCCGGAATACCCAAGCAGCAGCGCTTGTGCGATACTCGTGAAGGGACCCAGCTCCTCGGACATACCCCCGCTTCCTCCGATCATCTCAACCGTTACCAGCATCTCCGGATAGGCTTTGATCTCTAAGAGCGTGGGGTCGAAACTCAAGGGATAGCAGGCAACCTCCACGACGCCCTGTCCCCGGAAGCTCCCCGGCGTTACCGCCGCTGCCATCGAACTTGGGTACGCGCCGGACCGGCCGTACGCTTGCTGGTCCAGACAGAACTCATGGTCGATGTATGACCATCCCTCATCGGTGTAACGAGTCACCTCGGCTTCCACCGGATAGGCCATGCAGCTTGAGAATGTGAGCGTGTCCAGTGCCACGGCTGAGATGCTCACCTGGCACCCTCTTGGGACCGCGAGCATCTGGCGAACAGCCGGGAGCGCCGCCGCGCCGACCTCCAGCGTATGGAAGTACGTCGGGAGACTCAGCTGCTTGTACTCCGTGGTGTCGTGCTCAACCGTCTCGCACAGCATGCCGGGAACACTGACGACGAGCTGGATCCGGCTCGTGCTCGATGAGATGATCCGTACTGAGGGAGCCGTCGGCGTGGCCGTCACACCATCGAAGGATATCCAGCCATCCGGAAGGACCTCCTCTCCGACCGCGATCGTGGGAAGCATCAGGAGAAGCAGACTGAGAATCGGCGGAATGAAGCCTCTCGCGGCACACGCGAGGGAAGGCAAGTGCATGCAAACACCATGCTGCTTCGTCAAGATAGACCTCCATTCGCGATAGAGCGACTCCAGATGGAGGACTCCTCTGGAACGCCGTGTATAGTACTCTGACTACCAGTATACCCCCCCCCACCTCGGACCAAGTCAAGCGGAATCCGGTAGACTACTCCAGACACTGGCATCGCCGCCGTCACATGTCCGACCGCTCCCGCAACTGCTCGTCTGCTCCGACTGGCGAGTCATTGCTCTGCGCCAGATGGTGACTGCGCGCGGACATGCAAAGGGGGCGACCGGATGGTCGCCCCCTCTCTGCGTTCATCCGACGTCCGTGTGGACATCGGTCTGTCCTCTGCATCCTCTCGAACTGCCTACACCTTCTCGGTGATCGACTTGCCCTGCATGAAGAGCAGCAGGTAGTCGCGGCTGCCGGCTTTCGAGTCGGTCCCCGACATGTTGAATCCGCCGAACGGGTGCACGTCAACCAGCGCGCCCGTGCACTTGCGGTTCAGGTAGAGGTTGCCGACGTGGAACTCGCGGCGCGCCCGCTCGAGCTTCTCGCGGTTGGCCGAGTAGAGAGCGCCGGTGAGACCGTACTCTGTGTCGTTGGCGATGCGGAGCGCGTCGTCGAAGTCCTGCGCCTTGATGACTGCGCACACCGGACCGAAGATCTCCTCCTGCCCGATGGTGTCCCGCGACTTCACGTCCGCGATGATGGTCGGCTCGATGAAGAACCCGTCGCCCGCGCCCTCGGCGGCCTTGCCGCCCAGCATGAGGCGTCCGCCCTCCTTCTGACCGATCTCGATGTACTTGAGGATGGAGTCCATAGCGCGCTTGTTGATGACCGGGCCGAGCCAGTTCGTCTGAACCTCCGTCGGACCGATCTGGTACTTCTTCGACTCCGCCACGAACTTCTCGAGGAACTCGTCGTAGACGGAAGCGTCAACGATCGCGCGCGAGCAGGCCGAGCACTTCTGCCCCTGGAATCCGAATGCTGCCAGGGCGGTGCCCTTTGCCGCGGCATCGACGTCCGCCTCGGAATCGACGATGATGGCGTCCTTGCCGCCCATCTCGGCGACGACGCGCTTGATCCAGATCTGACCCGGCTGCGTCTTCGCGGCGAGCTCGACGATGCCGAGTCCCACCTCGCGCGAACCGGTGAAGGAGATGAAGCGGGTGCGCGGATGTCCGACGATCGTGTCGCCGATCGAGCCGCCGCTTCCGGTGACGAAGTTGACGACGCCGGCGGGCAGCTTCACCTCTTCGAGGATCTCCATGAACTTCTGACCGATCAGCGGCGAGTCGCTCGACGGCTTCAGTACCACCGTGTTGCCTGCGACGAACGCCGCGGTGGTCATGCCGACGAGGATCGCGAGCGGGAAGTTCCACGGCGGGATAACGACACCCACGCCGAGCGGAATGTACGAGTACGAGTTCTGCTCGCCCGGGAACGGTGTGAGAGGCTGAGGCTCTGCGTAGCGGAGCGCCTCGCGCGCGTAGAACTCGAGGAAGTCGATGGCCTCGCAGACGTCGGCATCGGCCTCGACCCAGTTCTTCCCTTCCTCGAGCACCATCGTCGCACCCAGCTCCAGTCGGCGGCGCTTCATCACCTCGGCGGCGCGGAAGACGTATTCGGCGCGTTCCTGGGGAAGCTTCCGGCTCCACTGCTCGAAGGCGGTGTCCGCCACTTCGATGGCCTTTGTTGCGAGATCTGGCGTCGCCTTCTGAAAAACGCCCAACACCTGCGTCTGCTCGGACGGGTTGATCGTGTTGAAGGTCCCGTCGCCCTTGACGTGCTCACCACCGATGATCAGGTCATACTCCGTGCCCGCCTGAGCGGCGACCATCGCGATGGCGTCCTTCATCTCATTCTTGAGCTTCTCATCCTCGAACGTGTAGACGGCGCAGTTCTCAAACGGTCCTCTCACAGTCCACTCCTTGCACCTGTCAGCCCTCTGTGACTCAGGATCTCATGTGCGATACGACCGAATATGATACCCCGTTCGGGAGCCCGTTTCAAGGACGCTCCCGGACCCTTGACCCGCGCCCGCCATACGACTAGAATCACGCGCGAACACCCCCTACAGCCGAAGCAATGACCTCGCCTGGAGAGATCGGGAGGGACGATGCGGATTCTCGTGACCGGCGGCGCCGGCTTCATCGGCAGCAACTTCATCAAGCTCTACCTCGCCAGACATCCGGACTGCGAGATCGTCAACCTCGACAAACTCACCTATGCCGGCAACCTCGAGAACCTCCGCGACGTCGAGAGCGACGAGCGCTACCGGTTCGTCCGGGGCGACATCTGCGACGAGAGCGTCGTTGCCACCGCCATGCGCGGCTGCGACGCGGTCGTCAACTTCGCGGCCGAGACGCACGTCGACCGCTCCATCGGCGACCCGGCAGGCTTCCTGAAGACCGATGTCTTTGGTGTCCACGTGCTCCTCGAGGCCGCGCGCGCCGCCGACGTCTCGCGTTTCATCCAGATCAGCACCGACGAGGTCTACGGCCCCACGCTCGACTGCGCGTTCACCGAGGAGGACCGTCTCAACCCGCGCAACCCGTACTCGGCGAGCAAGGCCGGCGGCGAGCTCCTCGCCCGCTCCTACTACGAGACGTATGACTTCCCCGTCATCATCTCTCGCGGCGCGAATAACGTCGGGCCGAACCAGTACCCCGAGAAGGTCATCCCGCTTTTCACAACCAACGCCATCGAGGATCTGCCACTCCCCCTCTACGGTGACGGCCAGCAGGAGCGCGATTATACGCACGTGATCGACCACTGCAGCGGGATCGAGATCCTGCTCGCTCGCGGCGCACCCGGCGAGGTCTACAACGTCGGCGCAGGCAACCACATGAAGAATATCGAGATGACCCATCTCATTCTTGAAGAGCTCGGCAAGCCCCAGACACTGATCAAGCACGTGCGCGACCGAGCCGGTCACGACGTGCGCTACGCGATCGACGCGACGAAGCTGAGGAACCTCGGCTGGGAGCCCGAGTTCGGAACGAAGGCGGCCATCCTCCACACCGTGCGCTGGTACGCCGCCAACGAGGCGTGGTGGAAGCCGCTGAAGTCCGGGGAGTTCAGGAAGTACTACGAGCGACAGTATCGGGAGCGACTCGACGAGGCCGGCGACTGACCGCGCCGGCGGAAGGAGAACGCGGCATGACGAGGAACGAGGTCCTCGCCACGATCAAAGAGAACGACATCGGTTTCGTCCGTCTGATGTTCACCGACATCGCGGGATTCCCGAAGTGCATCCAGATCCCGAGCGGCGAGCTCGAGGGAGCACTCGACAACGGGAAGGGCTTCGACGGGTCATCGATCGAGGGGTTCACGCGCATCTATGAGAGCGACATGGTCGCCATGCCCGATCCCGAGACATTCAAGCTCGTGACATGGCACGATGGGGACGTTGAGGGACTGATGTTCTGCAACATCCTCCTCTCCGACGGCTCACCGTACGAGGGTGACCCCCGATTCGTCCTCAAGCGCGTCCTCAAGCGCCTCGAGGCACGCAACTGGACGTTCAAGGTCGGCACCGAACTCGAGTACTTCTACTTCACGAATGCCGACTACCCCGAGGTCCTCGACCATGCCGGGTACTTCGATCTGCAGCCGCCCGACCTCGGGGAGGAGCTTCGCAAAAAGACGATCAACGCGCTCCATGCGATCGACATCCCGATCGAGTACTCCCACCATGAGGTCGCGCCGAGCCAGCACGAGCTCGACCTCAAGTACACCGATGCACTGAGGATGGCCGACGACACGATCATGGCCAAGCTTCTCATCAAGGAGATCGCGCGCAAGGAGGGCGTCCACGCGACGTTCATGCCGAAACCGCTGTACGGTGAGAACGGCAGCGGAATGCACACGCATCAGTCGATCTTCGAGGGGAACCGGAATCTGTTCTTCGAGGCGGACGGTCCATACCATCTCTCGAAGATCGCCGGGGCGTACCTCGAGGGGCTGCTGCGGCATGCCCGCGAGATCGTGCTCCTGACCGATCAGTGGGTGAACTCCTACAAGCGGCTCGTACCGGGGTTCGAGGCGCCCGTTTACATATCATGGGCTCGCCAGAACCGCTCGACGCTCGTTCGCGTTCCACAGTACCGCCCGGGCCACGACCTCTCCACACGGATCGAGTTCCGCTGCCCCGACGCGGCGTGCAACCCGTACCTCGCGTTCGCGGTCATGCTCGCTGCAGGCCTCAAGGGTATCGACGAGGGTTACGAGTTGAGAGCGCCTGAAGAGGAGAACATCTTCGTCATGTCTCAGGAGGAGCGGGAGAAGCACGGTATCGGCGTTCTCCCCGGAAGCCTCGGTGAGGCGGTCGGAGCTTCCCGGAAGAGCACGCTCCTTTCCGAGACGCTCGGTCAGGAGATGTTCGACAAACTCATCAAGAACAAGACGGCACTCTGGGATGACTATCGCGGCTACATCACGCAGTACGAGATGGAGAACGACCTGCCGGTGCTGTAGAAGCCCCAACGACGCCTTTACTCCAGCCCCACGAGTCGGTAGAATCGTGGGGCTGAATACGACTATTCCAAACAACGCTCAGAAACGTCTGTGGCTGCGGACTCCGGTTCGCGGCGTTGCCATGAACTGCGCCCTGCGTCCAGCGGAGCGCGGCAAGGAGGGCGAATGCGCGTCCTACTCTCAGGGAACGAGGCCGTCGCGCGCGGCTGCTACGAGCACGGCGTGAAGGTCGCGGTGGCCTACCCGGGGACCCCGAGCACGGAGATCCTCGAGAACGTCGTGAAGTACAAGGACGACGTCTACTGCCAGTGGTCGCCGAACGAGAAGGTGGCGTTCGAGGTGGCGATGGGTGCGGTGTTCGGCGGCGCAAGGACAATGGTGGCGATGAAGCACGTGGGGCTCAATGTCGCGGCCGACCCTCTCATGACGTCGACCTCGGTGGGCGGCGACGGTGGTTTCGTCATCGTGACGGCGGACGATCCCGGCATGCACTCCTCGCAAAACGAACAGGACAACCGCTACTACGCGAAATTCGCGAAGATCCCGCTTGTCGAACCGTCGAACTCGCAGGATGTGAAGGACTTCATCGGGTACGCGCTCGATATGTCGGAGCAGTTCGGAACGCCCGTCCTCTTCCGCATCTCGACCAGAATCTCGCACGCGAAAACACCGGTCGAGCTCGGCGAGCGCGTCGAGGTCCCGCTCAAGGAGTACGAGAAGGACACATCTCGACGCGTCGTCATACCGGCGCACGCGCGCAGGCTCCATGTGAAGGTCGAGGAGCGTCTCAAGGCGCTCGCCGAGTTCGCCGAGACCAGCCCGATGAACAAGGTCATCGAGGGAGACCCCAAGGTGGGCGTCATCTCGAGCGGCATCTCCTACGAGTACGCGCGGGACGCCTTCCCGGATGCGACATTCCTCAAGCTCGGGATGAGCTTCCCCTTCCCGGCCAAGCTGGTCACGGAGTTCTGCAAGCGATTTGACTCGGTCTACATTGTCGAGGAGAACGAGCCGTTCATCGAGGAGCAGGCGCGCTACATCGGCATCACGAACATCGTCGGCAAGGAGCGTATTCCGCTCTGCGGCGAACTCAACCAGCGCATTGTCCGCGATGCCGTGAGTGGCGAGGACACCAGCGGCGAGAAGGCCAAGGTCCCGGCAAGACCGCCGGTGCTCTGCCCGGGTTGCCCGCACCGGAGCACGTTCTTCATGCTCAACCGGCTCGGGATCGGCTCGACGTCCGACATCGGCTGCTACACGCTCGGCGTGATGCCTCCTCTCAACGGCATCGACACGTGCATCTGCATGGGCGCATCGATCGGCAACGCGCTCGGGATGGAGAAGGCACGCGGACGCGACTCCGCGAAGAAGATGGTCGCCGTCATCGGCGATTCGACGTTCGTCCACTCCGGTATCACGGGTCTGGCCGACGTCGCGTACAACAAGGGCGCGACGACCGTCATCATCCTCGACAACTCGATCACCGCCATGACCGGGCACCAGCATCACCCAGGCACGGGGCAGACGCTGATGGGCGAGCCGACGGTCAAGCTCGATTACCTCAAGCTGGCCGAGGCGCTCGGCGTCAAGGACGCGCGGAAGGTCGACGCGTACGACGTGAACGCCGTGAAGGAGGCCATCAAGGAAGCCACCAACCACGACGAGCCGTCGCTTCTTATCATGGAGGGACCGTGCGCGCTGCTGGACCGCTCGACGTGGAGCACACCTCTCGCGGTCGACTGGGACAAGTGCACGGCGTGCGGGCTCTGTCTGAGGCTCGGATGTCCGTCGATCAGCAGGGACGAGACCGGGAAGGCAACGATCAATCCGCTCTTCTGTGTCGGCGAACTCTGCTCGATGTGCGCGCAGGTCTGCCCGTCGAACGCGATATCGGTCCCTGAGACGTCCTGACGACGAACCCCAAAGGAGTCACTGATGGCAGCGAAGACTACGAACGTGTTCATCGCGGGGGTCGGCGGTCAGGGGATCATCCTGGCCAGTGAGATCCTCTCGGACGCCGCGCTCGCGAAGGGGCTCGACGTCAAGAAGAGCGAGGTCCACGGAATGGCGCAGCGCGGCGGGTCGGTCGTCAGCCACGTCCGGTTCGGCGTAGAGGTCCACTCCCCCGTCATCACGGCCGGCGAGGCGGACCTTCTGGTCTCCTTTGAGAGAATGGAGGCGCTCCGCTGGGTCCAGGCGATAGCACCTGACGGGAAGATCATCGTCAACACGCAGGAGATCGTCCCGAGCGGCCAGGAGACCTACCCCAAGGACATCGATTCGCAGATGGACGAGCGAGCTCCGGGCACGCTCCGCATCGATGCGCTCAAGCTCGCGAAGGAAGCCGGTCACATCCGTGCCGTCAACGTTGTGATGCTGGGCGCGATGTCGCACTTCCTCGACTTCACTGCCGAGGAGTGGAAGGCCGCAATCGAGGCGCGCGTTCCGAAGAAGAGTATCGAGATCAACCTCAAAGCCTTCGAGCTGGGCAGACGCGCGGTCGCGTCGTAGCCAGTGGTTCTTGCGGGGGGACCCTCTCCCTCCGGTGCTCAAACAGTCAGGGGCGACGGCCCGGCATTACCGTCGCCCCTGAAACTCGCTGCGGAGGGAGAGGGTCTCCCCGCCTCACCCACCACCACACGGAGCGGCCGCGTGTCGGCAACCCGCACTCAGAGCAGAACCTCGGAACTCGTTGGGCCGCTCGGGGAAGACCTCGCGGCGCTGAGGAAGCGCGCGCTGTTGACGCTCCGGCGTCTCAAGCGCGCGTATCCGGATGCGACGATCCCTCTGGTCTACTCCTCCCCGCTCGAGCTCATGGTCGCGACCATTCTCTCGGCGCAGTGCACGGACGCTCGCGTCAACGAGGTCACGGCCACGCTCTTCAAGAAGTACCGGAGCGCCGAGGACTGGGCATCGGTCGACATCAAGACCCTCGAGCGTGAGGTCCACCCCACGGGGTTCTTCCGGAACAAGGCCAGGGCCATCAAGGAGAGCACGCGCGACCTCCTCGAGCGATTCGAGGGCGAGGTTCCGCGCACGCTCGAGGAGCTCACGACGCTCCGGGGTCTCGGGAGGAAGTCGGCCAATGTGCTGATCACGCACGCGTTCGGCGGCCAGGGTATTGTCGTCGATACGCACTTCCGTCGCATCACGCGTCGGCTCGGGCTCACGGGGCAGATGGACCCTGTGAAGATCGAGCACGAGCTGATGGAGATCGTCCCACGCAAGCGACAGGCCGATTTCTCGCTCTACATCAACTGGCACGGCCGCGTGACCTGCTTCGCCCGGAAGCCCGACTGCGCCGGCTGCCCGGCGAGGAAGGACTGCCCCGCGCGCAAGTCGGCAGGCGAGATAATCTGGAAGACAAAGACGACGGGGGCACGATAGCACTCGCACCCCCGTTTGTGACTTCCGGAACATCGTTGGGTTCAGTCCAGCTCGATCGCCTCGGTGGGACAGTTCGCCGCCGCCTCCTCAGCTTTCTCCTCGTGCTCATCCGCTACCGTGGCCGTCTTGACCACGGCGACGTCTTCATCCATCTCGAAGACCTCGGGGCAGATGTCGACACACGCTCCACAGCCGATGCAGGCATCCTCATCGATGTATGCCTTCATCACGAGCCTCCGCTGCGGGCCCGTCCAGTCAGGACCGCTCGGCCCGGGCCCTGGCCTCTGCGGAGCGCGGTCGGAGGCCGGCCTGCGCCGGTCCACCCCGCCACGCTGACTACAATGCTAGCATCAACTGTGCCGCCGTCAAGGGCATGTTCGTGGGACCCGCCCGATGCCTGAGCCGGGGGCCACGAGAGGTCGCACGATTCCTCTTGCATCTCCTGATTCCTGGTCTACACTTTCCATCACATGGGGTCTGACGCCTGTCCGGGTCGGCTCCGAAGGCAGCCGGGAATCGACAGAGATCCACGGATTGAGGCGACCGCAGGAGGGTCCGGTCGCCGTGTAGGGTGGGCGCCGGTTGGCGACCACGTTTCGGGATCAACCCACTGCCAGGTGGTTCAGCACGACAGGGCCACCGCGAGGAGAGCAGATGAAGAAGGCTAGCCCGAAGGCCGCGAAGTCCGCGTCCCCGAAGCCCAAGAACAAGAAGAAGTCGAAGGGCAAGTAGTAGCCGGCCGGCTCTCGAGCAGAACCCATGAGGGCGCGCTCGAGGGACCGATCGAGGCAGCGTTCGTTTGGGGACCCGGTTGCGACTTTGGGAGGAGCAAAGAAGCGGAGCGCCATCAGGCGCTCCGCTTCTCTATTCCTCAACCGCGATTCCTCAACCGCGATTCCTCAATCGCGATCTCTCATCCGCGACCCGGACGCGGACTGCCTCGTCTCAGAGAACCCGTTCAGCGCGACTCCCACTGCATCGTCTCGAGACGCTGGCGGAGCTGTCCCGCCGTGCTGAACTTCTTGAGGATCAGGGACCGCTTCAGACCGCAGCAGATCGCCTTCACCTCGGGCGGCTGCCTGGAATACCGGGACCGCCCGCCAAGCGCGTCGTAGAAGACCCGAACCAGGTCACACACATCGTCCTGGATATTGACACGCCTGGGCGCGTCCCAGTGATACAGATCGAGCAGCTTCACGTCGAACCCCAACCCCGCGCGGCGAACGATGACGTTCTCCGTGTGAAGATCGCCATGGTACTCGCGGAGGTTGTGAATGCTCTCGATGCCGTCCGCCAGCGCATGGAGGAGATGGAACGCCTGAAACGGATCGAGACGCCTCCCGGGCTGCCGCTTCAGAAACACGTTCAGAGGTTCACCCTCAACGAATTCGGAGACAATGAACGTGACAGGTATGCCCTCGTACTCGATGGTCTCCTGCGTGTGGTACTGGATGATGATCGGGCAGTGTCTCAGGTGGTGGAGCTTCTTCGCGTAGCGGATCAGCGTCCGATTGCGCGGGTTCCGCTGAGGGAAGAAGAACTTGGCCGCGCGCTCGATCCCGGTGCCGAGCTCCCGTACGAGGAAGACCTCACCTTCCCAACCTCTTCCAAGATCGCTCACAACCTCGTACTTGTCGACGAGCACGTCGCCCGGCCCCAGATCGAACGACTCGATCCGAACCGTGCTCGCGCCCGGACGACGGACCGCTCGCGACGATGCGCTGCTTGAACTCCTGTACATCAGTGGTGTCGCCTCCCGGGACGGTCGATCAAGTGGACTAGTCGTCCTCGTGGGACTGAATCTCCCTGCGGCTCTCACGGACGTGGCTTCGATCGCGCCCCTGACTTCGATCTTCGGATGCCCGGTGGATGTCCTCGCTCTCGCACTCGGGACAGACCGACGGGAGCGGTGCACCGTGAATCACACGCCAGATGTGACCACACTCTGAACACTCGAACGTCCTCTTTGTCACTTCCCTGACCCTCCGTTGTCGCCCTCCAGGGCGCCCCGTTGGAGCCTCACCAACCCGTACAGACCGATTCTACAGCGTTCATGCCTGGTTGTGTACCATTCTTCCGCACCGCACGCGACGTCCGGCCCGAGGCGGTCGCACCCCCTGAACCCGCGTGTGACGCGTGACGCCTGCTTGGTCCCCGGCTCGCCGGCGGCTACGACCCGTCTTGCGCCCCGTCCCGGCATCCGGTATCATCGATGCAGTTGTTCCGCACTGGATTCCCGTATCAGGAGGTACCCCATGACTGATCGCGAGCGCGTCGATCTGGCGCTCAAGACCGAACACGACGGCAACGGGTTCTACGAGCACGCCGCGAAGCACACGAACCACAAACTCGCCCGTGCCGCGTTCGAGATGCTGGCCAAGGAGGAGATCCGTCACGTGCAGCTCATCGAGTCGCTCGGACAGGCGCTTGAGAGCGGAACAGAGGTCAAGGTCGAATCCCCGAACCTGAAGTCACTCGAGAAGAACATCCAGACGATCTACGGCGCCGCCGCGGCCGAGCCGGTCGAGGGCGAGATGGAGCCCGCGGAGGCTTACGCGAAGGCGGTCGAACTCGAGAAGAAGATCTCGGCTCTCTACTTCGAGTGGATGAACGAGTGCGAGAGCGATGCGGCCAAGCATCTGTTCGGCGTGCTCTACCGCGAGGAGCAGGATCACCTGAGTCTCATCGAGGACATGCTCGGATACCTGACCGACCCCAATCAGTGGTTCGTCGACCGCGACATGGTCATGCTCGACGGCGGATGAAGCCGACGACGTGACGAAGTGAAGGACCGATGACGTTCCGCCTCGTCTGTGCGGAGTTTCACGATGGACTGGAGGACGCTCTCCTCGCGTGGCTCTCCGCGACCGCTGAATCCGATCCCCTCGCCGAGCGTTGGGTCGTTGTGCCCTCGAACCCGCTCGGCATCCATCTCTCGCGTGAACTCGCGAAGCGGTCGGGTGGGCATCTCAACGTTCGATTCATGACATTGAAGGACCTCGCCCGCCGGGCCGCCGGAACGCCGCTGCCCGGCGGTCGTGTGCCTGTGCCCCGTGGTGGCGAGGAGCTGCTCCTGCGACGCCTGCTCGACGGGGGCCTGGCGAGGGACGGGTACTTCGATGCGATCGCGGACCGCCCGGGGCTGGCATCCGCCCTCTCGAGCGCCATCCGCAACCTCAAGGAGTCACGGCACACCCCGGACACTCTCGCGTCCGCCGCCGCCTCAGCGAACATCCCCGCACGCACCCGTGACGACAAGTTCGGGGAGCTTCTCAGGATCTGGAAGCAGTACGAACGCAACATGGGGGACGGGAACTGGGCCGACGACGCCGATCTGATGGAAGCTGCGATCGGACGGCTGGTCGCCGCCGGGACCGGCGAATGCGGCGCTCCGTCAGACCCGGTCGCCCCGGATGCACTCCGCCTCCCTGCCTGCTCTGCCGTCTACGGGTTCTATGATCTCAACGGGATCCAGCGGGCGCTGGTGGCCGGGTTCGTCCGCGCGGTCGATTCGACCGTCTTCTTCCCGTTCGCAGACATCGAAGACTACGACTACGCGCGCGAGACGCTCGCGTGGCTCCGGTCGCTCGAGCCCTGTGAGGAGATCGACGCCTCCGAGTCACCGGCGTCACCCGAACTCCCGCTCCCGCCGGAGACCATCATCATCTCGGCACCCGGCGAGGCGCGCGAGGCGCGTGAAGACCTGCGGGCGCTCATTGCCACCGTGCGCGAGCGTGGAACGGCGTTCCAGGATACGGCCGTCATCACACGGTCGCCCGACGCCTATGCCGACGTGTTCCGCGACCAGTGCTCGTCCGTCGGTCTGACTCCGTATCTCGAGTCCCCTGCCCCGCTCTCCCGCACGCGGCTGGGCAAGGCGGTCGTTCATCTGATCGAGGCCGTGCGGACGGACCTGCCAAGGACCGAGCTGGTAGAGTGCCTGGCGCTCCTGGAGCCCGACTTCGAGGACGCAACGTCCCGCCCGTTCTCCGGTGACTGGGCCCGGGCAGCGGCACTCGCCGGGATCACCTCGGGCGCTGAGGAGTGGATCCCGCGGCTCACCCGGCTGCGCGAACGCCTGAATGAGGGCGTTGGAGGTGCATTCGCTCACCGCCACGCGCACCTGCTGCCGGCGGTCGACGCGCTCCTCGCGAAGCTCAATACGCTGATCGGGGCAGCGGGAGCGATCCCGGCCACGGGCCGCATCAGCGCGTTCACACGACGAGTCCGTGACATCCTCACGAGCATGACCAGGGAATCGCTCGATCAGCATCTCATTCTCACGGCGCTTCATGATCTCGATGCTCTCACCGAGATAGCCGGTGAGATGTCCGTCGCTCGCTTCGCTGAACTCCTGCGGAGCACGCTGTCGGATACGGGCACACGGGAGGAACGATTCGGACGCGGCGGCCCCGGCGTACTCAGTCTCATGACGAGCAGAGGCCTGTCCTACCCTGTCGTCGTCATTCCCGGGCTCGTCGAGAAGCTGTTCCCCATGGGACGACGCCAGGATCCGGTGGTGCTCGACTCGGAACGGCAGCGGATCAACGACGCGGTCTACTCACGGCCCGAGGGACGTGGGCAGATCGAGGGCCTCTCCGTTCGCTCGGAGACGATCTCCGAGGAGCGCCTTCTGTTCCGCATCGCGGCCTCAACCGCCCGTGAGACGCTTGTTCTGAGCTTTCCTCGTCTCGACCCCGCGACCGCGCGTCCGAGGATCGCGTCGATCTTTCTCCTGCGCGTCCTCGAACAGCTCACCGGTGTCCCGCAAGACTACGAATCGTTCGAGTCGAGCGAGCACGTCAGGCGCATAGCCCTCGCGCGACGATTCCCGGACACGAGCGCCGATGCCGTCACGGTCGACGAGTACGACGGCTGCTCGATCCTCGCCGCGGTCGCAGCTGGACGCCCGGAGGCCATTGCGCACCTTGCGGTCGCCAACGCTCCACTCCACCGCGCGCTCCGAATGGAAGATGCGCGCTGGGGCTCAACGTACCACACGGAGTACGACGGCGTCCTCGCATCGAATGAGGCGATCGAAGCAGCCGGGACGCTCTCGGGGATCACGAGAGGCGGACCGACGGACGGAAAGACCGTCTCCGCGACGGCGCTCGAGGAGTATGCCTCATGCCCGTTCAAGTTCCTGCTCAACCGTGTGCTCCACATCGAGGAGGTCGACGAGCCCGAGGATGCGCTGGAGCTCGACCCGCTCGAGCGTGGGACACTCTTCCACGACGTGCTCGAGCGGTTCCTTCGCGACGCGCGGGACCAGGGCGCGCTCCCGCTGACCGAGGATGCCCGCGACCGCCTGCTGGCGATCGCGGACCGCGTCGCGAGATCCGACCGCTGGAGCATAAGCGCACACGCCGGAGCCCAGGAGCTCGTCCGGGGCGAACTGGCAGCGTCACTGCTGTTGTGGCTCCGCTACGAACTCCAGACCGGTGGCGGTTACCTCCCCTCCTATTTCGAGGCACGCTTCGGCGGCCGGTCTCGCGGAAATGAGGACACGGCGCTGACGCTCGATGATGGCGTCCCGTTCAAGGCCGTGGGTGACGTCGTCGTCCACTTCGCCGGCAAGATCGACCGCATCGACATCTCGGGCGACGGGAGCAGGGCCAAGGTCATCGACTACAAGACGGGCAAGTATCACAGCCTCGGCAAGACGGGCGACAAGCTCCTCGCGCACGGGACGAGGCTCCAGCTGCCGATCTACCTCATGGCGGCGAAGGCCATGCTCGCGGACGGTCACCCGAAGACGGGCGTCGTCTCCGCCGAGTATCTGCACGTGGCCGAGCCCAACGGGCCGAAGGCCGCGCGGGTGACGGCCGAGCAGCTCGACGAGCGCAGCGACGACCTCGCGATGGCCGTCGGGATCATCGTCCAGGGAATCGCCCGGGGGCAGTTCTTCCCGTTTCCCGAGGATCGGAGCTGCAGGAACTGCGACTTCCGCGACGCCTGCCCCTCGGTCATGCTCCCGCTGGCCGAGATGAAGAACGGCGACCGGAAGACGAAGGGATTCACCGAGGGCCTCGCGAAGATCGAGTAGCAGCGCTTGGACCGAGCAGCAACGGTTGGGGCGAATGATGAACGCCGCGCTGAGGCTGAACAGGGAGAGACGTACCAGACGATGAGCGACAGACCGACAACAGACGCGCGCGACCGCGCGCTCGCGGCGGGCAGAGACGGTGGCCTCGGCGGAACCTACCTCGTCGAAGCCGGCGCCGGGACGGGCAAGACGACCGTGCTCGTTGACCGTCTCGTCGCGCTTGTCGCCTCGGGCGTCAAGCTCGAGCGCATCGTCGCCATCACGTTCACCGAGAAGGCGGCCGGCGAACTCCGACTCCGTCTCCGCGCCGGGCTTGAGAAGGCGTTCGTCGACACGCGAGACGAGGACGGCCGAGACCCGCACGACCGCGGTCGTGCAGAGCGCATGCGCGAGGCGCTCGCGTGTCTCGATCGCGCGCAGGTCGCCACGATCCACGGATTTTGCAGCGCGCTCCTGAGGGAGCGCCCCGTCGAAGCGGGCATCGATCCCGGGTTCGCGGTCGCGGACAAACTCCGACAGACGGTCATCGAAGAGACCGTCTGGGACGAGTGGATCCGCGGGCAGCTCGCGAAGGAGCTTCCACCCGCGGTGGCCGAGGCCCACGCGCTCGGGTTCCGTCTCCGGCAGATCAGAGAACTCGCCGGCAAGCTCCTCAATCATCGCGATGCGCTCGGCGACGTCCCGGAGGCCCTCGCCGACACTGGAGGCGACGCACTCCTCGCCAAACTCGCGCGCACCGCCGACGACTTTCAGGCGCGGGGCCGCGACCACTGCTCCGCGATCGACGACAAGCTCCTTCCCCGCCTTGCCGAGTTCGCCGAAGCGATCAGGGCGCTCGCCGACCTCCCCGAAGAGATGCGGCTCGCGCATGCGCTCAGCCACGTGAAGACGCCGCCACTCAACTCGGGGAGGAAGTCCGACTGGACCGGCGATACGCTGGCAGAGCTCCGCGAGGACATCAGAGGGCTCCGCGAGAGCATCGAGGCGGTCGAGAAGGCGGTGCGCCACAACGCCGCGGTCCGGGTCGTCGAATGGCTCGACGGGTTCGTGAAGGCGTACCAGAGAGAGAAGACCGCTCGCGGCTTGCTCGACTTCCAGGACATGCTCACGCTCGCGCGCGACCTGCTCCGCGACCGGCCGGACGTGCGACGGCATTTCAAGCGCTCGTTCGACCGCATCCTCCTCGACGAGTTCCAGGACACCGACCCGCTCCAGTGCGAGATCGCCTTCTTCCTCGCCGAGCGTGAGGAAGACAACGCCAGGGTCTGGGACGAGGTCATCCTCGAACCCGGGAAGCTCTTCGTCGTCGGCGACCCAAAACAGTCCATATACCGGTTCCGGCGGGCGGACATCGAGACCTACGAGAAGGCCCGCGAGCTCATACGGAAGGCCGGCGGCGTGCTCGAGCTTGTTGAGAACTTCAGGACGCGCCCGGCCATCATCGAAGGCGTCAACACGGTCTTCGAGCCGCTCATGCAGCCTCCGGCCGAGGGAGAACGCCGCTACCAGCCTGACTACGCGGCGCTGACGGCCTTTCGGCCGCCCGACGACTACGGGGCCGGGACGGTTCTGCTCGACCTGACCGGCGAGCTCCCGGAGAACGCGAAGGTCGGACAGGTACGCGCGCTGGAGGCACGAGCGGTCGCGGGATTCCTCAAGGAGATGCGTGAATCCGGAGACTACCGCATCTTCGATCGGACGCTCGATGCGTGGCGTGCTCCGGAGCTCAAGGACGTCGCCATCCTGTTCAGAACGATGACATCGCTCGACGACTACGAGGACGCGCTGGCCCGGTACGAGATCGACTACCGGATCGCGGGCGGGAAGAGGTTCTACATCCGCAGCGAGGTTCTCGAACTCATCACGGTGCTGTCGTCTATCGAGGATCCACACAATGCCGCCGCCGTCGTGGGCGCGCTCAGATCTCCGTTCTTCGGCATCTCCGACGACGACATCGTCATCCACAGGCTCAAGGCGGGCTCCCTCTCCTATCTCGACGACACCGGCGGCGTGCCGGTGGTCCGGGACTCCCTGGACATCCTCCGCGAACTCCACATCGATCGCGAATCGGATCGTATCGCATCCTTGATCGAGCGTCTCTTCGACCACACGAAGGCGCCTGAGCTGTTCCTCCTCAAGCCGTCGGGCGAACAGCGGCACGCGAATCTGATGAAGGTCACCGAGCTTGCAGACGCGCTTGAGAGAACGGAGCACGTCTCGTTCGGCGGGTTCGTCCGGTGGCTCCGCGAGACGGTTCAGCTCGCGCCGGAGGAATCCGAGTCGCCGCTCTCGGAGGAGGGCGACGACTTCGTCCGCCTGATGACGGTCCACAAGGCCAAAGGCCTCGAGTTCCCGATCACGATCCTCGCGGATCTCTCAAGCTACTCGACTCGCAAGGAGGAGATCATCGTCGATCGCATCAGGGAGCGGATGGACTTCGGGTTCGGATCAAAGGACAGCGCGTTCGGGACGGACGAATACGAGGACGCGAGGAAGATAGAGGACCGGCGCCGCGAGGCCGAGGTGACGCGCCTTCTCTACGTCGCCGCGACACGCGCGAGAGACCTCGTGGTCATCCCGTGGGTCGAACCGGATGGACCGGTCTCGGCGCGAGGCCTCCTTCCCCGGCTCGACCCGCTCACGACGCTCGAATCGTACAGAGCCGACGCCGACGGAGGACGCCCGAGGTCCTCGGATGTCTCCCGCCTCTGCAGCAAGGAGCTCGACCCCGGTGAGGCGAACCGCGCGCCCGGGCGACTCCGGGCGGCCGACATTCTGGAGGCCGCGAACGCATCGAACGCCGGCGCTGATGCCCGCGAGGCCTGGCGGATAGAGATGGCCCATCTGCTGGAGAGCGCGCACAGGCCGCTTGCGATCTCCAGGCCGTCTGCCGGTGACTACGACCGGTCGCTCTCGGGTTCACTTCGAGACGACCCCGCGCGGCCCGACCTGGCGTTCGGCGGCACGGCGTTCGGCACGCTCGTCCATGACATCTTCGACGCCGTCGGATTCGATGCGTCCAGCACGGGTGACGCGGCGGCGCGCGGCACGGTCGCGCGATCGGCGGCGCACGAGGTTGTCGCCCGCTCAGCCGCTGCGCTGGCGAGCGCCGTCGGCCTGGGAGAAGGCGCCGCGGATGCCGCGGCGGGACTCGTCGCGCGCGGGCTCGCGACCGACGTCATGCGGCGTGCCGCATCGGCTGAGAGGCACTGGAAAGAGGTACCCGTCGTGACCAGAGTCGACGACGGGCTTGTTGAGGGAACGATCGACCTTCTGTTCGAAGATGACGGTGGTCTCGTCATCGTGGACTACAAGACCAACATCCCGGGTGAGGGCGGTGTGGCGGCCCTCACGGCGCACTACACGCCGCAGATGAAGGACTACGCTGAAGCCGTGCGGCGTTCTACCGGACGCCGTGTGGTTCGCGCCGTGCTCCTGTTCCTCCGAGGAACCGCCGACGGCTCGGCCGTCGAGTCAGACGTGCCGCTCTAACCTGACACATCCGATCATCGCGCGATCCCGCTACCGCCCCAGCTCGTCGAGGTCCGCCTCGAGCATCTGCCGGCTCTCCTCGTCGTCGATGCACTCCGCCGTGTCGCGAGCCTTCGCCAGGTGCTCGGCGGCCTTTGCCGCGTTCCCCGCGACCTTCTCCGCCCGCGCGAGCGCCTCGAACGCGTACCCGAGGGCGAACGACTCCACGCCCGGAGCGCGGCTGGCCTCCAGACAGAGCTCCCCGTACCGCCGCGCCTCGTCGGCGTTGCCGATGACCGCGTGGACGCGCGAGGCCTGCCAGTAGCCGATCGAAATGGTCGTCGGCGTGCGGTCGGGACGTTCGGACCAGTGCCAGATAGACGCAAGACACCGCTCGATCATCTGCTGATCCTCATACGGCGTGCGGTCCTCCTTGTCGAGGAGTTCCCAGACGCTGTTGAAGCAGGCCGCGGCGAAGTGCCTGTGCGCCGCCTCAATGTCGAATGCAGGCTTGTCCATCTCTCCCCTCCGTGCGGTCGACATGAAAGGGGCGAGCCACGGGTAGACCGCGCTCGCCCCTGTTGCAGTTCTTCGATGGTGGTCAGCGGGTCACCCCGCATCCTACTGCGCACCCCCGCTTGAGCGCAACCGACTACTTCAGATAGACGACCTTGACCTGATCCTGTCCGACAGGGGTCACGAGCCGCGCGAAGTAGACACCGGAACCGACATCCGCCCCCGTCGCGTCCGTTCCGTGCCAGACCACGGCGCCGTGGCCGTTCGCATCCGGTGCCGCCTCGATGCGGTCGACAAGCCGGCCGCTCGCCGCGTAGATCTCAACGGTGGCAGAAAGACCGCGGGGGGATGCGAAGCTCACGGTCGTCTGCCCGCGAAACGGATTCGGCGCGGCGTTCATGATCCGCGCGCCGGTCTCCACGTCTTCGGGAACCGCGGTCCCGGTCGGCCAGAGGACGGCGCTCAGCGGCGTCAGTCCCGAGGCCGTAACGATCACATCGGTGAATGTCACGGTATCGTAGCCGTCGCACGAGAACTCGACGGTGTATGTCCCATCAACAAGCATACGCCAGTACCGGCCGTAGAGCGCGTCCGAGTACCGCGGCATGATCTCCGGGGAGCTGTTCTCGATGACCTTGACCTCGGCGACGAGCGGAAGACCCGTCTCGCCGTCGGTCACGTGTCCCGTGACCCCGGGACCTGTGACGCGATCCAGGAGGTAGTACGACCCAAGAGAGACACGCTCACAATACTCATCGACATCCGACCCTGGCGGGATGCACATTTGGCTCATGATCTCCATCGTAAGCCCGATGATACCGTGCACGCCGTACTGCCAGTTGCGGCACTTGCCGGCCGTCGAGTACCCGTACACGGCGTAGTACGAGGTGTCATCGAGCTTGGTCGTTTTCGCGGCCGTCGTTCCTGCCACGTCGCTGATGACATCGTAGTCCGGACAGAACCCGATCTGCGGCCAGTACCAGGTGTAGTAGATCAGATCACCCATCGAGACGAGCGGACTGTGGTAGTTCATCGAGAAGATCGGCATGATGTCCACGCACAGATCGCGGATGATCTGCGTCTCGTTCTCGGAGAACGGAGCCGTGCCGCGGTAGAATGACGACTCCCACTCCCCCGCCCCACCCTGGGCCCAGTTGAAGTCGTAGTTGTAGTTCGGATCGACGCCGTCAACGTCGAGATCGAACACGCCGTTGCCGTTGTTATCCCTGGTGTTCTTCCGCCACGTCGTGTCGATGCCCGTCGCGACGATCTCGTGTCCGTCGGGATTGAGCATCGGGACGAACCAGATCTCGATGTCATCCACCCACTGCGTGATCGAATCGACGACGCCGTAGTTGGTCGTGAGTTCGTCGATCATCCACATGATGACCTCGCCGCCCATGATCTCCTCGGCGTGGTGGATACCGTTATAGAACACCACCGGCTCGTCCTCGTCCACGGCAACGTTGTCGGAGATCTTGAGACCCCAGATCGCATAGCCGTTCGTCGTCGAGTACCCAAGCGTGTCGAGCTGCGCTATCGCCGGGTAGGCCGCCGCCACCGCCTTGAGCTCCGAGCGGATCTCAGCGTGCGTATGGTAGCGCTCGTGGAGCGCGGACGCCGGAGCGACCAGCACCGCAACGAGCGCCGCCGCAAGCGCGGCCATGAGCAAACCTCGTTTGAACCTCATGAACCCTCCGTATCTCTGGCGGCGGGGACGCACCCTCAACCGCTGGGCGTCACCGCCCGAGTCCTCTCACCAGTCAGTTCGATCCACACCCGTTACTTCAGCAGGACCATCTTCGCCTGATGCTCTTCGTCCATGGCCGTGAGTCGCGCGAAGTAGACACCGCTCGCGACCCTCTCGCCACCGTCGCTCATGCCGTCCCAGACCACACTGTGGTACCCGGGGCCCTTCTCACCGCTGAGAAGCGTGCGCACGTGACGACCGGCCACATCGTAAACGGCGATCTCGACCTCGCCCGCGGCCGGCATGCCGAAGGCCACGGTCGTCACCGGATTGAACGGGTTCGGCTGATTGCCGAGCAGCACCACGCCCTTCGGAGTGACCGAGTCGTCCTCAACGCCCGTCGAGTCGTAGCCGTCAGGCGGGTCGGTCGTGAACTTGATCGCCCGACCGCTGGCCAGCGTTGCCGCGCCGTCGTCGTAGATGTCCGAGTAGGTGTAGAGCACGCCGTCGGTCTGAAGCAGGTCCTCGATGCCGACCGTCGCGTAGTTCGCGTTCGAGTTACCATTGTAGACCGTATGGTACTGGAACACGATCTCGCTGTCGCCCGTCTCTGTGACGTAGGAAAGCGGGTCATACAGGATGATCTCGAACGTCTCGGGGTTGCCGTCGTACGCAGTCGGCACGCGGCTCCACTGGACGATGAAACGACCGTCACCCATATCGCGCGTGAGGACCTTGCCGCCGTCGCCCGGGTCGAGGTCATCCCATAGACCGGCGACCATCGCATGCGGTCCCAGAGGCGACGGGATGAACCAGTTTCGGAACTCGTGATGGAACTCCGGGGAGCCACCAAGGGCGACCCAGCCGTTCGAGCAGACCGCCAGGTCGGTGTACACATCCCCGTAGTATCTCACCTCGAAAGGAAGCGTGATGTTGACGGTCACGTCATCACCGAGACCGAGATCGACTCCGCCGCTCCCACCGTAGCTCGAGTCACACTCGATCCACGAGTAGGTCGGCGCCTCGGAGTATGCAGTGTCGGTGTTGTCGTAGGCGTAGTAGCCGTAGCCGTCGGGGCCGGTCGGATCGTCGGTGGCGACCGTGCCGACCGTCACCGGGACGACCACGAACTGGGCAAGCCCATCACCGCCCGTGAGCTCGAGCAGAAGCTGGAACTCGTGACCGACGGCCACATCCGGCGCGGCTGTCACGGTGAACGTATCGCCCGAGTTCGTTGCGGTTCCGTGCGCGGAAACCGTGCCCCACGTACCGCCCATATCGCCGATCGTCAGACCGGCGCCCGGACCCGACAGCTCACCCGCGACAAGCGTCGCATCGACGTCGCCCGGATTCGAGAGCGTGACCGTGAGTGTGGCCGTCTCGCCCGGATCGAGGACACCGTCGCCGGAGATCGTCGAGGCGTAGTAGGCAAGCGTCGGTGCGCCGACCACGACACGCGCGTAGCTCACGTAGGTGCCGCCGGCGGCGTCGGTGACCGTGAACTCGAGTCCGAGTTCCGTTCCGTCGGGACAGCCCTCGGCAACCGAGAAGACGAAGTCCGTCGAGCCGCCGTACGTGCTGCCCGGCGGGATCGAGCCGTACGAGGAGACCTGGCCACCAGGTACCGTGCAGTAAGGGCTTGCCAGTCTCGGAGGACCCTCGGTGATCGTGCAGGTGACGCCGTTCGCCGTTGCGGACCCGTAGTTCTCGAGCGCCACATCGAGTTCGATCGTCTCACCCGGGTTGATGACGCCGTCGCCGTTGCCGCTTGAGGCACCCGAGGAATCGTCGTCGATCGTGTGTCCGCGCCAGCCGACGAACTCGCCGAGCTGTGAGACCGTGACCCCGCCGGAGTGCGGCTTCATGTTCTTGCCCGACACGGTGACGTAGACGGCGCCGCTGTTCTCGATGAAGATGGGCATGTCGATGTTGTAGCCGCCCGTCAGCGTCCGAACCTCCTGCAGATCATTGTCCTCGTTGTAGACACAGACCTCGGCACCCGGAACCGGGTTGCCGTCGGCGTCCTCAACATGCACGGTCAGGAGGTTCTCACCAAGCTGCACCATGGTGTCGTACGTGACGACGAACTCGCTGGGCGTCCCCGTCCTCAGGAAGAGCTCGGGGTCGCCGATGACGTTGTAGACGTTGAAATAGAAGTCGACGTTCTGGTCGTCCTCGTCACCCGAGCCCGGGTCGATGTACTCCGGATAGTTCATATACGTCTCGAGCTTACCTCGGATGAGCGCCTGCCCGAAATGCTCCAGACCGTCATTGAAGATGCCCTGGTAGATGCCTCCGTCAATGGCGTTGTTCCACTTCGTGTGCGTCCAGTACTCGCTCGGACCGCAGAAGGCCGGGCCGCCCTTGAGGTCGAACGGCGTGCCGGAGCGGATCCACTGCTCGCCGAAGCACGGGTCGGTCGAGCTGTCCCAGTTGCCCGTACCGCAGACGATGCTCGTCATGACCGGAAGCATCTCCCCATTCGAGAGCGTGAGCACATCATCGGCGTAGAACGCCGGGTAGTACCAGCCCGGGGCGCCGCCCCAGCCGCGGTAGTTGACGAACGAGACGCCCGCGTCGATAGCGTCGACGACATCCTGCGTCCCTGGAGGTGTCGGATTGCTGTAGTACCAGAACAGCGTGTCAACCTCGGCGTAGCCGTGCTCGTAGAACATTTCCGCCACGCGGAGCGACGTCGTCCGGGGTGTGACCGGCTGCGGGTTGCCGCAGCAGTTCGCCGCGACCATGAGCGCGCGCGAGTACCAGTCGTCGCTCGTCGCGCCGCAGTTGCGCTCGTACTCGAGCACCTTGAGCGTGGCCATGACCGCATCCTGCGCGGTGTCGACCGACATCCGTCCTATGATGACGTCCGGGAAGTAGTCCGAACCGTCGAGCTCTGTGTACGGATGGTCGGTGATGTCGCCCTCGTGGAACCACGCGGGCATGCCGGCATCGCGGTCGCCGACGAGACAGACGTAGTCCGGCGGGTTATCCCAGGTGGAGTACGCGTTCGCGATGTAGTTCTTCACGTCGGTCGAGGACGGGCTGACGCCGATCTCCGAGAGAAGCGTCAGATGGGTCTCGACGCCGCGCTGGTTCTTCCAGTCGATGAACTCGTCGAGCTGCCCGGCAACGCTGTCCATCGTGATGACGAGGTAGCTGCCGCGCTTCGTCTCGAGTACCGGGAGTGAGTCGTAGTTGTCGACCAGGCTCCGGTAGAGCGGCTCGAAGGCCTCCGAGCGCCAGGTGCGAACGACGCCCTTCGGATTGATCTCCTCACCGCGCGAGTGGTCGAGTCGAACGCGTACGCGTTCGGTCACGACCAGGTCACCCGTGACCGGATTCCACCGAACCGGGTTGACGCGGAGCTGGACGAGCCTGAGGTCACGCATGACCATCGGGTCGCTCACAGTCGCGATCTCCGCCGGGAAGAGTGCGTCCTTCGCGTAGATCGTGACATCCGGCGTGGTCTCGGGCGCATCCTCACCCTCGATACGGAACGACTCGAGCGGCTCGATCTCGTAGCCCTCAAGCACGCGCTCCTCGACGCCGTCGATCACAAGGTCGACGCCGCCGAAGTCGGGTATCGCGAGAAGCCAGGTGTAGACGGGAAGATCGGGGGCGCCGGCGCGATTGAGCCTGCGCGCGCCCGGGATGTCGAGCGTGACGCTCCCGGTGAGAACACGCGAGGCATGCTCCATCTCAAGACCGGGAACCTCGAGTTCGACGACCGTACCTGCTGCGTCGGAGGAGATGATCCGGGCCGTTGCCTCCATCGGCTCCGGCGAGTCGCTCAAGGGTATCCACTCTTTCGCCACACCTGCCGCCGCGAGGGCGACGATGATGGCGAGCACAAGCGCAGCAGTCCACCGTGTCACGTTGGCGCTCCTCTCATCGGGTCCGTTACGGATTCCCTGTCTGATCAAACTCTCAGGAAGAGGAGCCTTGTGCGCCTGCGCGCTACTCCTCCTCCGCTATGACCAATCCCCAGTCCCGGTCCGCCAGATACACGTAGTCTCCGCTGAGGCAGACTCCGTTGGCGTACGGGGTGTCCAGAAAGCCGAACGCGGAGGGTGCGAGAGGGTCGCTCACGTCTATGACCCTGAGGCCCCCGTACCGGTCGGCCACATATACCTTCTCACCATCGGTGGTGATGTCGGTCGCGTAGTCGTCGGTCGCGATCGCCGCCACGATGATGGCGTTCTCCGGATCTGAGATATCGAAGATCTGCACTCCGGCAAGTCCATCGGCGACGAATGCGTAGTCCCCGTGCGCGGTGACGGCCTGCGCATTCCCCGGTGTGTCAAAGCTGCCCAGCTCGATCGCCGTGTTGGGGGCGGTGAGCTCGTAGATCGTCAGACCGCCCTGCCCCGCCGCGACGAGCGCGAGATCCTCGTGCAGGAAGATCCCTCGCGCGTACCCCGTCGTGTACCCGTGGTAGACCTCGATCGGGAACCACGGTGGCCCGAAATCGAGATTGAGCTCCCAGATGCGGAACCCACCGTTCTTGTCAGCCACGTACACGTGCACCAGGTGACCCGGGTCGGTCTCGGCAACGGCGACGTCCTGCCCGCTCGTGCTCTGGAGAACCGTCTTCCACTCCGGATTCGCCGGGTCGCTCACATCGTATGCCACGACCCCGTTCGGACCGTCGGTCATGAACGCCAACTCCGACAGCGGCGCATACGCGCACTGTTCCGTCGTGAAGTTGTTCGATGCCGTCTCGATGTAGACCGGCGACGTCGGATCGGTCATGTCGTACATGACCAGCCCGATCTCGCTCGTCGCCACGAACCCCATGTCCCCCTCGACCGCCACACCCTCCGCGTACCCGATCGTCGCAACGTTCGCGACGAGTCGGTAGCCGAGGGCATCGTCATCACCACCGCCGGAGATGGGATCGCCCTTCCGCGCACACCCCGCCGCGAGCACCAGCGACGCCGCGAGCAGCACGACGACCGCAACGCGGACGCAGGTGGGGCGCATGTAGCTGTAATTCTTGATTATAGCATCATTTAGCCGGTCAGTCAAGGAACCGTCCTCCCTCCACGACGAACTGCACGGAGAACCTGTCAGCGTCGTAATCCTTTGCATCACCTATAGTTGGGATGACATCTGATTCGGATCGCCTGGCTCTGTGCTCGTAGGCGCAGACCAGACTCGTGAGATCGGTGAGTCCCAGCTCGACCCGCGCGCCCGCGACCCACATCGTGTCGTCGCGGCCGGCATGGTACCGGTCGGCGGTGTTCTCTGTCAGATAGTACCGCCGCTGCATTCCCAGTCTCACCTTCAGCACCACTGGAAGACCGCGCACGCGGCCCGCTTCCAACCGGGCGCGCAGTTCGTACTCGTTCTGGTCGTAGGTCGTGTCGCTGTCGTCGGACGTGCGCTTGTCCTCCCCGAGTTCGTCGTATCCGCGCGAGAGCGAGCGCCGGTACTCATACTGGCCGTCGAGCCGCAGCCCGTGCACCGGCCGGACCGTCACACGTGCTCCGAACGTATTCGACCACGTATCGTACTCGACGAAGTCCTGGTCGTATCCGTAGTCGTCGTACTCCCACCATGTGGCGAGGTCGATGGGGAACTGTCCGTCGGTTGAAAGCGCCGCCTTGAGTGCGTGCTTGCGAAAGTCGCAGGAGCGGTAGCGATCCCCGTCTGAGGGTGTATCAGCGTCCCATACGTACTTGATGTGATAGGCAGGGATCGCCGCGTACTCGAGCGATGCGCCGAGCATACCCGTGAGCGTCTCCGTGTATCGCACGCGGAACTTGGAGAAGCTCTTGTCCCCGTTCGAACCGGCGAGGTACCACCGGGCACCCAGCAGGAACTCGGTCCCGCGTGCGCCGGGAGCCTCCCGTGTGAACCTGAATGTCACAGCCGGATCGAGCCTGAGCTCATCGGTCGTATCCAACGGATAGCGTTCGTAGCGCTCACCATCGGCGAACTCGACAACGTCGTCGTCCGAGTAGCGGTAGATATTGCTGTCGTAGGTGAAGCGCATGCTCCCGGTCCAGTCGAACCGCCACGGCATCACCTCAAGCGCCTGTGAGAGCGGATTGACATCCACCGTGCCCGCCGGCGAGACGAGCCGCAGCTCGATCTCATGAAGACCGGAGGGAATCTCGATATGGATTCGCTCGGGACGCCCCGGTGATGCATCCTCGATGTCGGCATAGGAAGCGCCGCCGGAACGCATGTGGAGAACGTGCCTGACGGCGTCGCCGTCGTCGACGGTCGCCTCGACCACGACGTCCACGGAGGCCGCGTCGACTGACGAGAACCGCCACCGCGTGATCGCTTCGAAAGCTGATGGACCCTCGACGACCACGCGCACGGGCGCATCCTGCGTAAGTTCAAAATAGCGATAGACGGTCCCACTGATGCCGACGGCCACCGGGGTATGCTGTCCCTCCGGTGTGAGCTTCGCTGCGGCCGCCATGCCGGCCAAGAGGCCGAGTGTGAGCGCGCAGACGAGACATGCGACCGCCGTCAAACGCATTGCCTGAGGAGTTCGTCGCACGCTACGAGCCATTCGCCACGTCTCCCCTGGGGATGTAGAACTTGAGTGCGAGCTCGCGCCCCTGTCCGCCGGCGAGCCGGAACGCGAAGGTGTGACGTCCCTCCGGAACGGGGAGCTCGAAGGTCCGCAGCGCGCCCGGCAGCACATCGCCGCGGTCGCGGCACGTGAGCGTTGTTGACGCCTTCGACTCGAGTCGGTAGATGGTCTCATCGCCCGACGACGAGACGCCGAGCATGTAGCCGTGCTCGCCGATCATCCCTGAATCGAAGATGAGCCGTGCGTTGACCTTGATCGTCGTTGGACCGCTCACCTCGAGCAGGACCGGCTCGTCCTCCGTCGCCAGGTAGTACGTCAGCTCGTTATCGCGTGTCAGCAGCGTCTCGACGCCGGCGTACTCGCGCGGCGCGAGCGAGACGCGCTTCGGAACGCGATCGGCCCTCTCGAAGACGCGGACGTCTACGGTCGTCCCCTCACCTGCGAGCAGGTCGTACGCATGTCGCCCGGTCGGGACATCGATGTAGAGCCGTCTGAGCTTCCCGGGTGAGTACATCTCAAGCGCGAGATAGGTAGCGTTCGGACCCGCGGCCTCGGTCGCCATCTTTTCGACCGTGAGCGGGGCACCATCGAGGAGCACGTTGACTGTGTAGTCCACCGCCCCTGTCACACTCGTCGGAACGCGCAGTCTCGTGAGCACCTTGACGCGGGTTGGTCCCTCAACGACGAACCGCACGGGCGTCTCGTCGGTCGCCCGGTGATACGAGAGTGTCTTGCCCTCGACCATGATCTGCGTCCGGCCGTCCGACGATGCCGGCGTCACGGTGTACCAGTCCGCAGCTGACGCGGAAACCGTCAGGCCGAGCACCAGTATCGCCACGACGACGACACGTGGGAATCCCGCTTCGCGACACCCGCGCAGGGCCACAAGCATGTCACGTCCCCGCATCACGACCTCGCCTTCCTGAAGATGTAGTGTTTAATGTCAATCCGGACGACGACGAAGATCACGAATGCGTAGAGCACCGCGAACACCCCGGCGAGCGGCACGTTGTAGCGATTCTGATAGAACACGCTACCCGTCCCGACCTCGGGCAGAGGCACCGGCTCGTCGGCCAGGCCGTACCGGTCGACGAAGGCGTCGGGATTTCGGACATGGAGAATCGGAACACCCATCTCGGCCATTCGGACCAGCGTCCCGCGGCGCGGGAAGTTCTTCGTCGGGAGATTCCGCCAGAGCCCCGGTTTCACCAGGCGACCGGTCTGCGTGCTCCCGATGCTGGCCAGACCACCACCGATGTTGACGTAGAGATCGTATCCGTCCTCCTCCGCCTCCTCCGCGTAGATATCCATGCGCCGGTCGATGCTATCATCGAGCGTCGGCTCGTCAATGAGCGTGACCCCGTTCCGCCCGATGGCGGCTCGAACAAGATCGCGGCCGTCCGGCGGCAGTCCTCGGCCGTTGTCGTTGCTCCCGCCGAGCGACGCGGCGACCGACCGGTGCGAGATGATGCCCTCATCGAGGAGGATGCTCTCCATATCGAGCCATGTGAGATCCTCGTGGTTCGCACCCCACATCGATGCGCCGACCGAGGGGATGGTCACGGGTGTCGCCCCGAGCGACTCGACCGCGATGACCATCGCCGCGTTCATCACGGGAAACGCCCCGGTCATACCGACCGCCACACGGTCTCCCTCGCCGATCCGCGCGCGCTTGAGGATGTCGACGAACACGCCGGCCAGGTTCGGATCGAGGCCGCGGAGCTTCTGCCCGTGCGAGCCACGACTCGTGGTCACCGGCGAGACCTTGAAGCCGATGAGCCCGGTCTCACTCGGATCGTTGACGATATCGATGGGGATGCCCATCTCGAGGCGCGCATCGCGAATGGCGTCCATCGCCAGCTTCGTACGCGAGGCGGCGTCCATCTTCTCCACGAACCACCGCTGCATCACCGGCGTCTTCGAGCGCTCGGCGATCCCCAGCAGGATGATCCCGAGCATCGCCAGAGCCACCAGGCTCATCACGTGAACCCTACCAGGTCGGTATTTCAATGGGCGCTCCTCCCGTACCGACCATGAGGATCAGACGCACGAGCGTCGATGCCATGATCATCGCCATGAGTGTCATGAACGCCCCCTGCCGCTCCATCCAGTAGGCCATGAGCCCGGGGATGACGTACCCGATCGCCTCGAAGCTCAGAAGCTCGGGAATCTCCGGACGACCGAAGACGACTCGCGTGAGATGGCCGATGACGAATCCGATGAGGATGACCATCACGAGGTGTCGCCGTCCGTAGAGCAGCATGAACTGGCTCATCAGCCGCACGATGAGGAATGTGATCAGCGCGGCGCCGATCGTACCGACGACGCGCCACGGCTCACCGAGCGCGAGCGCGAGATAGCCGGGGACGACCATGCCCCCCGCCGCGAGGCCAAAGGCCTCCGAGAAGATGAGACTGATGACGAGACCCAGCCCGACAGCGGTCGGGACGGTCTTCGCGCCATCGAGGAGTTCTATCACGTCCGTTCGCTCCTCTCCCTGAACAGCGAGACGACCTGTCCACCGGTCCCGCCGATATTGCCGACGCCGATCACGATCGATCGGTCGGTTGTAAGCTCCAGAGTCTTGTTGAAGACCTCGGCCGCGCTCCTGCCGCCGAGATCGATGAGCTTCGATGCGGGGACGCCGAGCTTCATCGCGGTCGACTTGACCGTGCCGGTCATTCCGCCGGTAAGAATGAAGTGGTCCGCGTCAAGGTCCTTCGCGACGATCTCGCCGAACTGCAGCACCCGGTCGGGCCGGTCGGCGCGCATGCTGACGATGCCGATGACCTTCCTGCCGGCATCCGAGCGCGGCTCGACCGCGTTCCAGACGGCGGCCGTCGACTCGCGGTCGTTCGCGGCGAATGCGTTGACGAACTCGAGTGACTTCCCGTCGACGTTCACTCGCTGGATGGTCAGAGCGCCGATATCGGGCTGCGCCATCCGCATCCCCGTCAGTGCCACTTCTTGTGCTACACCGAGCTTCTCACAGACGCCGAGCGCGAGCGCGATGTTCTCGCGGTGCTCGACGTACTCAAACCCGTGGGCGATGTCGGCCGGGTAGTCCTTCTCGTGAATCTCGTGATACTCGGAGCCGAGCTCCTCCGCGGCCTCCCGCATCGGACCGTTCCGCTCGTGTTCGGCTGTGTAGAAGGCGGTCCCCTTGGGCACAGTGCCGGCAAGCGCGGCGGCCACGTCATCGACCGTGGGGCCCATGACGTCGAGGTGGTCCGGCCGCGCGTTCGTGATGACGCCGACGGCGGCCTTGACGATGCGTCGCTCGCTCAGGAACTGGAGCTGTGGTTGGAGTGCCATGCACTCGATGACGAGCGCCCGGCTGCCCTCACGGGCGGCTCGGTGCACGACACCGATCTGCTCACGGATGTTCGGCGGTCCCGGTCGCGAGACCGGCTCCTCGGACCCGTCGGGATGGATGTAGCGCGCGGCACTGCCGGTGGTCTTGGCGGATGTGCGAATACCGCCGGCGCGAAGCCCGGCGGCGATGAGACGCGTCACCGAGGACTTGCCGCGAGTCCCGTTGACATGGACGCGGAGCGGCACGGCCTGGAGGTTCCGCAGATGGAAGCGGTACTCCAGGATGCCATAGAGGAGGTAGGCAAGCGCGAGTATGAGGACGAAGAGCATTCAGCGCTGTCCCTCAGGGAGATCGGACTGCATGATACGACCGGACTACATAGAGAATCGCCGACCTTCAACATCGCGGTCAGCAACCCGAATCCCTCCCGACGCGGGCCGCCTTGGCGATGCGAAGCCGGCAGACAGAATAGTATCAGAGACTCAGAATGGTGTCAACCGAGAACCACAACATTCAGAGCCCTGGCCCCCACGAGAACGGGCCCGCCCGAAGGGCCGGCCCGTCCATCATTCACACTATCTGTCTGCGTCAGAGGCCCTAGTCCAGCTCGATGACCTGCACTTCGCCGAAGTGGGACATCGGCTGGTCGAAGAGCTCCTCATCCCCGACGACCAGGATAACCAGTCCGTCCGGGTGGAGATACTCAGCCGCCGCGGCCTTGACGTCCTCGAGTGTCAGGTTGGTAAGCGTCTCGAGGTCGCGCTCGGAGGTGTCGAGCGGGCGTCCCTGGAACTTGTAGGTGACCAGGCGAGTGACGACTCCCGCCTTCGAGTCATTCTCGAAGACGCGGTTGTTGATGGAACTGTCGACAGCGCGGTCGAACTCGTCCTGCGTCGGCCCCTCCTCCTGCATCTGGCGGATAAGGTCGATGATCAGCGTCGTCGCGCGCCCGGTCGCCTCGGCCTTCGTCTGTGATGACGCGCGGAAGAGACCGTACCCGAACGCGTCATGCCCGTACTGCGAGTACGCCGAGTACGCCAGCCCCTCGTCGGTCCGGACCTTCTGCGTGATCCTCGAGGTGAAGCTCCCGCCGCCGAGGACGAAGTTCATGATAGAGACCGGGATGCGGTTCTCATCGAGTGAGTTCATGCCCAGGTGACCGATCAGGATGACGCCCTGATTGAGTTCCTTCTCGACGTAGTAGACGCCCGGCTCGTAGGTGAGCTCGATCTCCGGCTCCGGCTCGAGTACGACGTTCGCCGGCTGCCAGCCAGCGAGCGCCGCGTCCAGCTTGGCCGTGATCTCGTCTTGCGTCACATCACCCGAGATGCCGATGATGGCCGTGTTCGGGTGGTAGTACTGCCCATAGAACCACGCGACATCATCTCTCGTGAGACCTTCGACCGTCTCGACGGTCGAGCGCCAGGCCATCGGATGATCCCCGTAGAGAATCTTCCTGAGCTCGCGGTTCGCGATCCCACGCGGATCGTCATTCTCGCGCCGGATGTCCTCGAGCATCGTGCTCTTGCGGAGCTCGATCTGCTCCTCAGGGAATACCGGGTGCGCGAGCAGGTCGCCAAGGATCTCGAGACAGAGGTCGAGGTCCTTCTTGAGGCAGTTGACGCGGACGGTCACGGCTCGGCTCGAACTCACGCTCCGCCCACCGCCGAACATCCCGCCGCCGCCACCACCAAACTCGACGGACGCGGCGACAAACTCCAGCTCCTCGTTGATACGCTCGGCCGGCCAGTTCTCACTGCCGCCGTTGCGGACGGCCCATGAGGTCAGTCCGGCCAGCCCGGTCTTCTCCCTGGGCGGAGCCGACACCGGGATGAGCATGTAGATGTCCACGACCGGCACCTCGTGGTCCTCCACGAAGAACCCGGTCATCCCGTTCTCGAACGTGAGCTCCTCATAGTCGAGCGGCTCGACCGTCAGGTCGGGAAACTCGAGTTCGCTCGGGTGCTTGACTCGTCCTGCCATGGCCGGGCATGCGATGAGCACGGCCGCGACCAGGACCAGGGCTATCATGAGTGTTCTTCTCATCGTGATCTCCTTGGTGCGCCCGTTCGGGCGCGGTCACCAGCTGCGTTACTCAGTCGCGTCGGCCGCTTCCTCACCCACCGACTCGCCCTGCGAGGCCTTCATCCGCTCCCAGAGCTCCATCGCCATCGCCTCACGCTCAGTCTCGGTCGCCTGCTGGAAGCTCATCATCAGGCTCTGCTGCTCGTCCTCTGACAGGTTCATCATGACCCAGCCCATCAGTTCGCGCATATCGATACCGGCTTCGGCATCACCATCCTCCGACTCGGTCTCGACGAGCCAGCCGACCGTCCGGTTGTCCTCGGTGAAGTAAGTCTCCGCCACACGCCTGACATCCTCGGGCGTGACCTCCTTCGAGCGGTCCGCGTCACGCAGGAGCTCGCGCCAGTCACCGCGGAGCGCCGCGTAGAAACCGACACGGAACGCCAGACCCATGTTCGACCCGAGGGCACGCACGAGTTCGGCGTCGGTCTGGTTCCACACACGCTGGATCTCACGCTCGGTCACACCCTCGACCTTGATGCGTTCGAGTTCGGCGTAGAGCGCGGCCTCGACCTCCTCGAGCGTGTGCGGCTCCTTGGGATCCGCCCCGAGCTGGAACAGCGGGTCCAGACGGTTGCCCGGACCGATGTACGCGTACGGCGCCCGGCGAGTCAGTCCCTGCTCCTCGTGGATGCTCTTGTAGAAGCGGCTCGTGCGCCCACCCGAGAGGATCGATGACAGCACCTCGAGCGCGTACGCGTCCGGATGCGGAGCCTTCGGAATGTGATAGCCGATCGTCAGCGTCGGCTTCGCGTCGAGCTTGACGACGACGCGGCGCTCGCCCTGCTGCGCCGGCTCGACATCGGTGATGTCGGGAAGCGGCTCGCCTGCCGGAACGTCGCCGAAGTACTTCTCCGCCATCTTCTTCACGTCCGCGAAGTCAACGTCGCCGACGATGATCCCGGTGGCGTTCTGCGCGGCGTAGTACGTGTGGAAGTAGTCCATGAGGTCCTGCCGCGTGGTGTTCTCGAGGTCGGTCATCCAGCCAAGCACGGGGCTTCCGTACATGCACGCGGTGTAGGCGGTCGCCATGAACATCTCGTCGAGAACGTCCTCCGGCTCGTTCTCGCTCATCCGACGCTCCTCCATGACCACGTCCTTCTCGGAGTAGAACTCGCGGAAGGTGGAGTTCATCATGCGGTCTGACTCCATGAGCATCCAGAGTTCGAGACGGTTCGCAGGAATGTACGCGAAGTAGAAGGTCGCGTCGTAGGTCGTGCCGGCGTTGAGCATCCGCGCGCCGTTGTTGACGTAGGTCTCCCAGAACTCGTTGCTGATGATCAGCTCGCGGTGCTCGGCCATCGTATCGTAGAGCTCCATCTCGAGACCCTTGAGGTCGAGATAGCGCTCGTAGTAGTTGACGTCCTCGAACTCGACGAGGGAGTAGATGTCGAGCATCTCGGAGGTCGGCCCCATCTCGGTCAGCTTCTCAATAAGGAGCTCGAGTTCGAGCGCCCGGTCGGCGCCCGTGATCTCGCGGTCCTCCTCGGAGAACGACGAAACGACTTCCGCTGCGTACTCATCGAAGAAGTCGAGCCGCCAGGACTCGAGTTCATGGCGAAGGTCGCGAGCGGCAACGGCCAGCTCGTCCTCGCGATCGAGGAAGGGCTTCTCCTTCTTGTAGTCCTTGGTGCCGACCGTCTCGGTCCCCTTGAAGAGCATGTGCTCAAGAAGGTGAGAGATGCCGGTGGTGCCGGAGCGCTCGTAGATGCTGCCAACCTTGAACGCCACAGCGCCGAACGCAACCGGCGCCTCGTGACGCTCGACGACGATGAAGTGCATGCCGTTGTCGAGCGTGAACTCCTGCACCTTCTCCTCGAGTGTCTGCGCGAACGCGGTTCCGGCGATGGCCAGGACCAGGGCGAGCGCGACGGACACGAGTGAGACTCGCCGCATGGGCGACTCCTTCCGTGTGGAGTGGGCGGCTCGGGGGCCGCTTCCCTTTTGGTTTGTACCTTGGTCGTGCGCAACGGTCCGACAAGGATACCGCGAGAGTGAGGCCGGAATCAAGAAGGCTCCCGGACGGACACGTGCGACCGGACTCCGTGGCGTGTCCCGCAGCTTGACTGCAGCCGAAGCCGCCCCTAGCATGGGGGCTCCACGTGCACTCAAAGGAGGCGCAGATGGCCTACGTGAAGCTCGCAGACACCGGAGAGAAGCTCCAGGTCGGCAAGATCGTGGCGGTCGGAGCCAACTACAAGGCACATATCATCGAGATGGGTCACGATATGCCCGAGGCCCCGATGATCTTCCTCAAACCAGCGACATCCATCATCCACGAGGGGCAGCCGATCGTCTTCCCGACGACCGGTGAGGTCATGCATCATGAAGTGGAGCTGGGGCTCGTCATCGGAGAGACGTGCAAGGGTGTACCCGTGGGCGAGGCCGGCGGAATGATCAGCGCGTACTGCCTGGCGCTCGACATGACGCTCCGCGACATCCAGCTCGCCGCGATGAAGACGGGGTGGCCGTGGGATACGGCGAAGGGGTTCGACGGCGCCTGTCCCCTGTCGGATGCGCTGCCCGTCACCGATGTGGCAGCCCTCTCGCAGCTCGAACTCGGTCTTGAAGTCAACGGCGAGCTTCGGCAGAAGAGCAACACCAACGACCTGCTCTGGGGGCCCTCCGAGATCGTCGCCATGCTCTCCGAGCACTTCACGCTGGAGCGCGGCGATATCATCCTGACCGGAACACCGTCCGGCGTCGGTCCGGTCGAGCGCGGGGATGAGATCCACGCGTGGCTGGGTGGCAAGCTCGACATGCGATTCTGCGTCGCGTGACTCAACCATTTCGCTTGACTCCCATCTACTAGTAGTGTATGCTACTAATAGTAAGGTCGACATCGGCGCCGAACTGAATCAGCAGTCAGGTTCCCGTCGGACAGCAGGAGTCCAAGCACAGGCATGAGTCATGTATACGATCCCGGCCCGCTTCAGGCCCTCGGCTTCACAGAGACCGAGGCGCTGGCCTACGCCTATCTGGTCGAGAACTCACCCGCGACCGGGTACCGGGTCAGCCACGCCATCGGCAAGCAGCCGGCCAACACATACAAGGCTTTGAGCTCGCTCGAGGCCAAGGGCGCCGTCATCGTCGAGTCCGGGGAGAGCAACCTCTGCTACGCCGTCCCCCCGGCCGAGCTTCTCGACGGCCTGGAGAAGCAGTTCCAGCAGCACCGGCTCGAGGCCAAGCGCGAGCTGGAGGCTCTCCCCTCCCCGTCCGCCTACGCCGGCATCTTCCATCTCAAGAGCGTCGACCAGGTCATCCAGCGAACCGAAGCCATGGTGGGGGACGCGACCGCGATCGTGCTCTGTGATATCTCACCGGGCCCGTGCGAGCGGCTGGCGCCGGTCCTGCGCAAGGCAGCGGCGTCTGGCGTGCTGGTCGCGTGCCACGTCTACGCCGACGAGGAGATCGAAGGCGTGCACACGCTCAACATGACCAAGCGCGATCTCGCCTCGGTCAAGTGGCCGGGGCAGCAGATCAGCGTCGTCGTCGACAGCCTGGAGCATGTGCTGGGGCTTCTCTCGATGGACATGGAGACCGTGCACGAAGCGGTCTGGAGCAGCAGCAACTTCCTGTCGTGCATGCAGCACAACCACCTGGTGGCCGAGCTTCTCGCCATCAGTCCCGCGTGCAGGTACAGGGGACCGGCGGACGATGTCCTTGAGTTCGTGGACAGTCTCACCCTGACGCGGTTCCGCCCGCCGGGGCTCGAGACGCTCATCCGGCGCTATGGCTCCGGGGGCGCCTCCGGTGGAAAGTAGCAGTGTGTTCAGAAGTGGCAGCGAGTCCGGGAACAGAGCGAGTGCCGAGTTCCTGCATCGGTCAAAGACCTGCGACGAAAGGAAGGCAGAACATGAAGCGGCCAGGTATCGTTCTTGGCATCCTGATCATAGTCAACGCGTGCATGTGGGGCTTCGCGATCATCATGTGCTCCCGCGCGCTGAGCGGGACCGGCATGTACCAGGAGATCCAGCCCATCCTGGGCGGCATGGCAGGGGCATCCACCGTCATCATCGGCGGCGGCATGGCAAGTCTTGTGACGTTGCTGAGAGCAGAGATGGACGAACAGGAAGCGAAGTGACGTAGTTTACCTGTCAGCCGACGGGTTGGGCGACGCATGATGAATGCAGATGGCGCGCGGGAGCTCCCGCGCGCCATTCGCTCTTCGTTGATCTGCAGCTATCGCCTTACGCGCACCAGTGCTTCCGCACCGCCGCCACCTTCCGTGACGTCGACCTCAGCTGCACCGGACCGACGGCCTTCTCGACCGCGGCCAGCAGCTCCCAGCTCGAGATGAGTTCGGCGATCTTCTTGATGTCCGGCGCAACCACGCGGTCCTTCACGTAGGTCGGAACGACGGAGCGGATCTGCTTGTGCGCAACGGCCGTCCCCTTCCCCGGCTTGCCCTCCAGAAGGTCGAACGCCTGCGCGGCGCACATCATCTCGATGGCGACGACGTTCAGCACGTTGCTCATGATCTCCTTGAGCTTCCGCGCCGCGATCGGCCCCATCGAGACCGTGTCCTCCTGGTCGGCCGCCATGGAGAAGTTGTCGACAACGGCCGGGTGTGAGAACACCTTATTCTCCGAACAGAGCGCGGTCGCGGTGTAGTGCGCGAGCATGTAGCCGGAGTTGAGCCCTTCGCTCACGACAAGGAACGCGGGGAGTCCCCCGTTGAGATGCGGATTGACGAGACGGTTGATGTGACGCTCGGAGAGACCGCCGATCTCGCTCATCGCTATCCCCAGGAAGTCGAGCGGCATCGCGATCGGCTGACCGTGGAAGTTCCCGCACGAGAGCTGCTCGCCCTCATCGGGAAAGAAGAGCGGGTTGTCGGTCACCGAGTTCATCTCGATCTCTATCTGGCTCCGCGTGTAGTTCAGGGTGTCGATCGACGGGCTGTAGACCTGTGGGATACAGCGGATGCTGTATGCGTCCTGGACCTTGCCCGAGCCGCGCTTGATGAACCCGCTGCTCTTGAGAAGCTCTCGCATGTTGTCGGCAACCGCGTTCTGACCGTTGAACGGACGGAGCTCGTGGATGCGCGGGTCGAACGGCGTGAGCGGTGTCCGCAGCGCATCGGCCGACATCGCGCTCGCGATGATGGCCGACTTCATCAGACGCTCACCGTCGTAGACCCGGAGCGCACCGCAGGCCGTGAAGAACTGTGAGCCGTTGATGAGCGCGAGCCCCTCCTTGAACTTGAGCGTCACCGGCGTCACACCAGCGCGCTTCATAGCGGTCTTGCCCTTCATCAGACGGCCTTCGTAGTACGCCTCCCCCTCGCCCATCACGACCAGCGCGATGTGCGCGAGCGAGCAAAGGTCGCCGCTGGTGCCGACCGAACCCTTCTCGGGCACCGCGGGTGAGACGCCCTTGTTGAGCATGTCGATGATCGTTTCAAGCAGTTCGAGCCGGACGGCCGAGTAGCCGCGCGCGAGAACGTTGGCGCGGAGGAGCATCGCCGCGCGGACCTCGTCGACCTTGAAGTGCTCACCGACGCCGGCCGCGTGGCTTCTGACGATCCGTCGCTGGAGCTCCTCACCATGTTCGGGTGAGACGGCCACACGCGCGAGTTCCCCGATCCCCGTCGTCACACCATAGATGAGCTGTCCGCTCTCTCTGAGCTCCCTGGCGACCTTCCGGCACCGCACGACGGCCTTCCGTGCCGCGGGCGCCAGGGCAACCTTCGCCCCCTCGCGCGCGACTGCGTGGACCTGCTCAATGGTCAGACTTGCTCCGTCCAGTACGACCTTCATTGCTGCCTCCACATTGAGTGTCTTGGTTCCCGTTGGGGGTCTTCCCTTCCGGGATGCCTCCGCGCCCGTCTCACGGGCTATTCCTCTTCGACGCCTGACGCGCCGGTGCTATGCTGTCACAGTGCCGCGCGAGGCGCGGTGCCATCGGATGCCGTCATCTCAGGAGCGCCGCGATGCTCGTCGAGATCCCCTACGCCGGGAACATCATCAAGATAGAGATCCCCGACGAGCGCCTCGCCGGCGTGTTCGAACCGCACGACGTCTCGCTCCCCGCGCCTGCGACCGCCATCGCGGCCGCCCTCACAGCACCCGTCGGAGCTCGCGACCTCTCGCAGTTTCTCGCGGGCGCGTCCCGACTCGTCATCATCGTCAACGACCGCACTCGCACGACGCCGACGGCCGCCATCCTTCGCGAGATCGAGCCGATGCTCGCCGGCCTCGACATCACGGTCATCGTCGCAACCGGCACACACCGTGACCCGACCGATGAGGAGAAGCGCGAGATCCTCGGAGCTCTCTTCGAGAAGCTCGGGCCCCGCCTCCTCGTCCACGACTGCCGCGATGAGAGCGCGATGGCCTACGTCGGAACCACGCCCCGCGGCACGCCGGTGCGTGTCAGCCGGCTCGTCCGCGAGGCAGAGCGCGTGCTCGTCATCGGCTCGGTCGAGCCGCACTACTTCGCGGGATGGACCGGCGGACGGAAGTCCGTTCTGCCCGGCGTCTGCGCCTACGACTCGGTGGTCGCGAACCACTCCCACTCGATGTCGCCCGCATCGCTGCCGACCGCTCTCGAAGGCAACCCGGTCCACGACGACATGATGGACGCGGCGGAACTCGTCGTCGACGAACGGTTCTACTCCATCCAGGCGGTCCTCGACCGCCGGGAACGCATCTACGCGGTCACCGCGGGCGAGCTGGACGCGTCGTTTCGCGCCGCCGTGCGCCACGCCGAGAAGCTGTTCGTCGTCGAGACCGGCCCGAGAGCCGGGCTCGTCATCGCGGCCGCGCCCGCGCCGCTCGACATCAACCTCTACCAGGCCCACAAGGCCATCGAGCACGCGAAGCTCGCGGCCGCCGCGGGAGGGGTGCTCCTGCTCGTCGCCGCGTGCAGGGAGGGCGTCGGTGAGGAGAACTTCGTCAATGCTCTCACCGCGGCTCCCACACCGGCCGATGCGCTCAAGGCGACCGAAGGACCTTACCGCTTCGGGCTCCACAAGGTCGCGAAGGTCGTCGATGCGGTCACGCGCTGCCGCGTCTGGGCGATGACCGACCTTCCCGACGACGTCATCGAAGGCGTCTTCTTCCGTCCCATCCACGACCTCCAGGCCGCCGTTGACGAAGCCCTCGCCGCCGATCCGGAGACGAGGGCCGTCGTGCTTCCTTCCGCGAGCATCACGGTCCCGCGAGCGAAGGACTAGCTCCCGATCAGGCTCACACCGGGAACATCCCGAAGACCTTCCCGCTCAGCAGATAGACCGTGATCGCCATGACCACGAGTCCTATCAAATGCAGCCAGAACCCGGTTCGCATCATCTCCGAGATGCCGAGCTTGCCGGAGCCGTACACGATGGCGTTCGGCGGTGTTGAGATCGGCAGCATGAAGACGTTCGAGCAGGCGACGGTCGCCGGGATGGCGAGCAGGAACGGCGAGACATTGATCGCTGTTCCGACCGCGATGAGAAGCGGGATCATCATGTTCGCCACGGCCGTGTTCGACGCGATCTCGCTGACGAACGACGCGATGATGGTGACGATCATGATGAGCAGAAACGGGTGGAGCGACGCCGAGAGCGGAAGCGACTCGGCGATCCACGCCGCTGCGCCCGACTCGAAGAGCCCCTTGCCGAGCGCGAGTCCCCCACCGAACAGATAGAGAATGCCGAAGCTGATCGCACGGGTGTCCGCCCAGACCAGCGGAAATTCCCACTTCTTCACGCTCGTCGGAACGACGAAGAGCAGCACCGCGCAGAACATCGCGATGAGCGCATCGTCGAACCGTGACTGGAGCAGCGGGACGAACGGGTGCGGGATGATGTCCCAGAACGGACGCGTCAGCCAGAGCGTCGCCACGAGTATGAAGGCGGCGATCGTGTACTTGCCACCGCGCTCGAGCGGACCGAGGAGCTTCCGTTCCTGCTCGATGGTGTCGGCGCTATCGATCGTCAGCGCCTTCGGCTTGTGAACGATCCAGAGGAACCACCACGTGAGCGGGAGCATGACGATCGCGTACGGCAGTCCGACCTTGAGCCACTCGAAGAAGCTGATCTCATACCCCAGAAGCTGCTGCGAGAAGCCGGCGAGAAGCACGTTCGGCGGCGTACCGACGAGCGTAGCCACACCTCCGATGGTCGAAGCGTACGCGATGCCGAGAAGAAGCACGGTTCCGTACTTCGATTCCGCCTTGAGCTTGGAATTCGTGATGATGGCCAGACCGATGGGAAGCATCATCGCGGTCGTCGCTGTGTTCGAGATGAACGCGGAGAGAAACGCGGTCAGCCCCATGAAGTAGAGGACGAGCATCTTCGAACTCTTGCCGACGCGGCCGAGGATGCCAAGCGCGAGTCTCCGGTCGACACCCCACTTCATCATCGCGCGGGCGATGAGAAACCCGCCGAGGAAGAGGAAGATCAAACGGTTCGCGTACGGCGAGAGCGCGTCCTTGAGCGGGAGGATTCCCAGGAGCGGAAGAAGCACGGCCGGCAGGAGCGCGGTCGCGTAGATCGAGATCGCCTCGGTCCCCCACCAGATAGCGCAGAGTGCGAGCACCCCGAGCATCCGCTGGATCATCGGCTCGAGGCCGAGCGGAACGAGAACGAAGAAGAGAAAGACCAGGATGCCACCGGCAAACCCGGCCTTGTGTTTCACAAGCGTCGCATTGTCGCTCGTGCCCGCCATGACTGCACTCCCCCGGTTCCCGCGTGCCGCGTCATCCCGGTTCATGCACGCGTGCTCAAGTCTGAGGTCCTCGCTGCATGGTCTCACACGGAGACCCGGTCTCACACGGAGACCCGGTCTCACACGGAGACCCGGTCTCACAACGAGACCCGCCTCGGGCGGCAGGTACACCTGCGCCGAAACGGGCATACGCCATTATGAATACGAACTCACGAAAAGGCCAGCGCTTTGTCGCCCTGCCGGCACCGGCCCTTGAGATACGCGCGCCTGGGCGCGGCTTCAGCCGACATTCTAGTCCCCGAAACGCCGGGTGGCAAGTCGCGATGAGAGAGACTCAGCGAAGGATGAGAATCCGGGCGACGGCCCCCGCGTCGGCACCACTCGTTCCCCCCGCCACACGGGCGAAGTAGACACCGCTGGCAACCCTCCGACCGCTCGCGTCGCGGCCGTCCCAACGAAGGACTCCGGCTCCGCGCGCATCGTCTGACCCTAACTCCCTGACCACCCGCCCCCCTACATCGTGGATGATGATCCCGATCGAGCTCGCCCGGCCGGCTCCGGAGCCCACCAGCGTCAGCATCACCTCTCCCCAGCTTGGATTCGGACTGGCCAGGAGACGCAGCGCGGCTGGCCCGTCCACGGCGCTCTGCCCTTCAGTGGCGCCGTCGGGGACGCTTGTCACCGCATCCCCCAGCAGCACCAGATCGTGCGGTGGAAGCCCGACATCGAGAAGCCCCGCGAGCTGCGTCCCGGTTCCCGCATCGAAGACACGGACACCCGGAGCAGTATACGTGCGGTCGACCACGAACAGCTGTCCGGTTCCGCGATGGAGCTCGATGTCGGGGACGCTCCACTCCCCCGGTCGCCAGACGGTCTCGAGAAGTGAGCCTTCCTCCCAATCGAACGCGACGCAGAACGCCTCCGCCGAGGGTGACAGTACGCTGATGGCAGCGTGCGCGCGTCCGTCCATGGGCAGCGTGAAGTCCTCGATGTTGCCACCGAGCTCCGCCTCCGTGATGACGTGGCCGAGCGCGGTGAATGTCGTTGTGTCGATGGCCTCGATGCCGCCGTCGAGCGCCGTCCAACCACCGCTCTCCCCGACATAGAGCGTCGCGCCGTCGCCGTCGACAAGGATGTCGGTGTACGGGTTCGTTGCCGTGAGCTCGATGCCCTGCATGCCGGGCGTCGCCGCGTCCACATCAACAAGTGTATTCGTTCGCGTGTCGATCACGGCCAGCCACGACGGAGCGACCGGCTGCCAGTAGTAATCGCGGTCTATCCGCTGGATGGAAACATAGAGGTGGTCACCGACGACGGCCATCGTGGCGGATTCCGGGAGGCCATCGCCGTCAGCGAAGACGGACAGGTCGATCGAATCGGTGATGGCGCCTGCGGTCGGGTCGACCTCGAGCAGCCACGGGGTCTCGTACCGCGAAACATACGCACGGGTGGAGCTGACGAACGCGATGTCCTTCGGGTTCGTCCCCGGGCCAACAGAGAACTGTCTAAGCGTCGAGAAGCCGTCCGACGGATCGAGCACCTGGATGTTGTCCGCGTAGAGCCGGTTGACGACATAGACAAGCCCCTCGTACACGCGTGCGATGGCGTCACTGTGGACGGGCGCCAGTCCCATTTCGACGCTCCACATCGGAAGCACATCGATGCTCGCGCACGAACCGCTGACCGAGTAGTCGGACGTAACAGCGAAGATGAGATCGGTCTCCGCCGTCTGCGCCATCGCCGCCGGCGCTGCCAGTACGCTCGCGAAGATCAACGACAGCCTCGCGCATCGCTTCAGACTCATCGTCGCACGCGAGGTCCCATTCGCACTCATCACCTCTCCCCCATCCATGTGTATTCGAGTGTCGCATATGCGGATCTGCCTGGAAGCGGGAATCCCTCAACGTCGGCCGTCCGCTCGTTTCCTGCATTGATAATCTCTCCCGCGAGCGCAAGCCGACCGGGAACGATCTCGAATCGGAACCCTCCGCCGGCAAGGTGTCTCGCCTCCGACCTGTTCTCGGCAAGGTTCGCGCGGTCGCGCCAGCTCTCACTCTGCCACCGGTGCTCGTACCAGAAGGTCGCGACGTCATCCGACCACGACGCGCGAGCGAAGAGCTCCTGCTCCGGCGTGTGCGGAAGCGTCTTGCCGTTGTAGACCGGCGAAGGACCGGTGTTGACCGCCTCAAGACGCGTGTAGGCGCCCGAGAGCGACCAAGCGCCCAGTTCGCTGCGCGCCGACAGCTCGAACCCGTCGGTCCGCGCGGACTCCAGATTGAACGCCTTGACCGTCCGCTGCGAGTTCTGAAGGAAGATAATGAGGTCCTCGGCCTCGATGCGAAAGACCGACGCCTCGAGGAACAGCCGGCCGTTCCACGGACTCAGTACGACGCCACCATCGATTGCGCGCGCGGTCTCGGGACCAAGCTCCGTGTTCGCCTCAACGGTCCCGCCGGCGCCGAACGTCTCGAGCATCGTCGGGATGCGGCCGTTCTTCGAGAGCCCGGCCTTGACCGTCAACCAGTCCCACGGCGTCACGCGCAGACCGAGACTCGGGCTCGCGATATCCACCCGGTGGAGTTCGTCCAGCGGCTCCGGCGGCGCTCCGAACGGAGGAGCGCCCGTGTAGTTGTCGCTCGCCCCCACGTGTCGCAGCGTCGCGGCCACCTCGATGCGTCCGTCGGCCAGACGGACCCGGTCTTCGAACGCCAGCGTCACCGTCGTGCGCTTCCGCGTGAATCCGACACCGACACGAGGGTCGACATCCTCAGGCACATAGCGTTCTCCACGAAGCGACGCGAACGCGGTCAGCGTCTGCCGCCCCGCATGCCAGTACGTCGACGCTCGTCCGTCCGCACCGACCGTCGTGGTCCGGTCGATCGTATCCGAGCGATGGAGCCCGACCTCGTTCGCCGGGTTGTAGAACCGGTCGCGCCGGGTCGAGTGCCAGACGCCAACGCTCCCGTGCACCGGCCACTCGGGCGTGTCTGCCGTGATGCGCAGAAGATTGCTCGCGATATCGGCGTGCGCATCCAGGATTGGGACGTTCTCGATCCCGGGGATGCCGTGTTCCCTGAGAAGCAGTTCGTCGGTCAGTCCAAACGACCACCCGCGGAACTCGTCGGTCGTGAGCCTGAGAAGCGCGTTGGTCTGTTCGATGTGGTTGTTCCGCCGCGGGACGACCGCGTCGTCGACTTCATTCTCGAGCGTGCCGTTCCTATTCAGATACTCATAGTCACCCTCGCTCGACATTCTGCTCACCGAGAGCGCGCCGGCCACGGGGCCGAGCCGCGTAGTCGCAGACAGGCTCGTCCGCCAGGTCTCGTAGCTCCCGCCTGTCTGGCTCACCGAGACTGACGCCCGCTCCGGCGGACTCGTCACGAGGTGAATAACACCTCCGATGGGTGACGCACCGAACTCGACGGGCGCGACACCGCGGAAGACCTCGATCCGCTCGACGCCGGCGATCGGGAGTTCGGAGAGATCACTCACACCCCACTGTCCGGACCGGAGCGGAACGCCATCCAGATAGACCTCGACCTGACCCGGCGTTGACCCGCGGACCGATGCGACGCTGTAGGCGCCGAGTCCTCCGTAGCGGCGGATGTGGACACCCGCACCACGTTCGATGACGTCGGGAACGGTGATGGGACGTGACTGGTCGGTGGAGAGCTCGTGAACGGTCGCGAACCCGGCACGGAGCACGGCGACATCGGCACGTGACGGACGGGCAGCTGTTATCTCGAGCGTGTCGGCGGCAACGTAGGTGCGAATGTCGGACGTGCCAGGGGGCGCTGTCGGCTCCTGGGCAACGGCGCGCTCAGACGCCGGTCCGATGAGGCACACGGAGCAGAGCGCCGCCGATGCGACGGGAAGGCAGACAAGAAGAACGCGCGCAAGGCGACCCCGCGCGCGTGAGGTTCGTTCGCCCATCATGGTCTCTCCACGGACCAGGACGACCCGTCGTCAGGCGTTCTGGCTCCCGGGGTGAGACCCCGGTCACAGCTGCGGGACAGCACCGGCTTCGAACCGGTTTTCCCTGACGGCCTTGCGGCACCCAACGGGTGTGATGTCGTGCCGGACGGAGCGATAGCCCATCCGACGATTCAGTCCAGTCTACGCTCCCGATGTCGCGGAGGCAACCAGTTGCCGCTGATGCACCCCGCGCTCTCGCACGGGGTGCCCGATCCGCCTCTTCAAACCACAATGTGATGATACTACTTGAGCAGCGCGACCTTCCGCGTCTCGGTGTTCCCGTTGCTCTCCAGCCGGACGAGGTAGACGCCGGATGAGACCTGACGGCCCTCGTCGTCGAGTCCGTTCCAGACGACGGTGTGCCGGCCACCGGGAACCTCGCCCGCGGCAAGCGTTCGCACGAGCTCACCGGCGATGTTGTAGATGCCGAGTTCGACCCGCGCGCCGCTCGCGTGGACGGCGAACTCTATCGTCGTGGTCGGGTTGAACGGGTTCGGGTAGTTCGGGCTCAGCGTGACCCGCACAGCCGCGGCCGGCGAATCGTCCGGCACTCCCACCGGCTCCTCGTGTCCGACGAAGCCGTTTCGCCGGAAGTTGCACCGGAAGGTCTCCCACAGGACCCCGTCCCCACCATCGTAATCACCTTCCAGGTCCCAGACGTAGACCATCGCATCGAAGCTCGACACGACGACCTCGACATCGCCGTCCTGATCGAGATCGACGATCGACGGCGCGCAGTACACCTCGGCGCCGGTCTTGATCGGCCATCCCGCGAGTATCTCGCCGTCCGAATCGTACGCATAGACGTTGCCGCTGTTCGAGCCGACGACGATCTCCCATCCGGAGTCGCCATCGAGCTCGCCGACGGCCGGACTCGAGTGAGACCCGCTGTCCATGAACTGCGGCCAGCCGGAGACCGGTGTGCCGTCGAGCGCGTAGATACCGATCCGGCCGTCAACTCCGACCTGTATGACCTCCATCTCTCCGTTGCCGGTGATGTCGGCGACGATCGGCGACGGCGGGAAGTCCCCACCGATGTCGACGAACTTCGGCCACCCCGGCAGCTTCTGCCCCGTGTGATCGAGTACCCAGAGCGAATCGATCGCGGAGGCCGCTACGACCTCGAGGTCACCGTCCGCATCGACGTCCGCGACGCACGGCGACACCGTCACGTTGTCGCGCAGGCCGACAGGCCAGCCGGGTGTCCGTGTACCGTCCGGTTCGAACAGGTAGATGCTGTCCGAGCGTGAGGGCGCGAGGATCTCGTTGACGTGATCGCCATCGAGATCCACGATGCACGCCGATGCGTAGGCCCACGACTCGCCGAGATACGCGAACACGCCGTCGGTCGCAGGATCGTCGTCACCGTCGATCAGCTCTGTGCCGTCCCCCTTCCAGACATAGAGATTGCCGTCCGCACAGGGGATGACGACCTCGTCCAGCCCCTCCCCGTCGAGATTCCCGAGAGCCGGCGTTGCCCAGCAGAACTTGGGAGTCGTCACGGGCCAGCCGGTGAGAATACTCGCGTCCTCGGCGTTCCATGCATAGATCTCGTACTCGTCATCGACCGTGCCGACATTGCCCCACGCTGCCGCCACGATCTCGGGATAGGCGTCGCCGTCAAGCTCACCGACCGCGATCGAGGAGCGGTAGCCCCCGGTGCCGTCGAGCTCGTAGATGCCGTTCGTTCTCGGGTCACCGTCGCCGTCGCGGTACTCCACTCCGTCATCGTGCCAGCAGTGGATCTGCCCCGTTCCAACGAGCAGCTCGAGATCGCCGTCGAGGTCGATGTCCCAGATGGCCGGCGTGTTGTAGATGAACTCGCCACCGGCCAGCGGCCACCCGGTCTGCAGCGGCGGATTCGTGCTGATATCGAGCACCGGCGACAGCGCTCCCTCGTTGCCAGAGGAATCGATGGCCGCGACCTTGTAGAAGTAGCGCTCGTTCTCCTCCAGGCCGGCGTCCTCGTAGTACGACGTGTGTTCGATCACTCCGTCATTGACCCGGTCGTACGGGCCTTCACTTGATGCGGAACGATAGACGTTATACCCCCACAGGTCCCCCGCTTCAACCACGTCCCAGACCAGGGATATGGTCGTCGACACGACCCGTCCGTCGAGCGCGTCGGGCGGGGCGGGCGGCTCCAGATCGAAGAACGTCAACCAGGTCTTGCCGTCCTCGTCCGCGAGCGCGAGGCGGAGGTGCCGGGTCATCGTGTCGGTGACCGCGAACTGGAATCCGTCGGTCCCGTCGACCGTCGCCCCCGCGGACACATCACCCCAGACATCCGCGCTGTCGACGAGCGTGACTTCGGCGTTCGGATAACGCAGAACACCGTGAAGCGCGTCGAATGCGCCGTTCCCCTCGTTCAGGAGCCGCACCGTCACCGAGACGGTCTCACCGACATCGGGTATGCCGTCGCCGTTCCCGTCGTCGGTCGACTCCGTGAGCAGCATCCGCGGGATGGGACGGAGCACCCGGAGCGTGTAGTCGTCGGTCCACACAGTCCGTGTGATCGGGTCCTCGAACTGCACGATGAGTCCGGTCTCGTACTCGTTCGCACAGTCGGTCGAGATCTGCAAAGCGAAGAGCGTGTCGAACTGCGCCTGGCTCGTGCCGTTGATGTCGCTGAGGTACTCCGTATCGTCCAGCAGCGTGATGAGCGGATCGGTCGTGACGAGAGTCGCCATCACGGCGGGTGCCGCGGACTGGCCCTCATTCCTGACGAGCATGCTGAGCTGGATCGTCTCCCCGGCCTCCGCAACCCCGTTCGCATTCCCATCGCTCAGCCCGAGCGCATCGTCGTCGATGGTCACCAGGTCAGCGGAGAGATGCGCACCCGTGGCTGAGGTGACGGAGATCGTGCTCTCGTACGGCAGGTGGTTCTCCGCCGTGACGGTGATCGTCATCGGCCCCGCCGTCTCCGGCGTGAACGCAAGCGTTGCCTGCCCGGAGGCGTCCGTGTACGCACGCGCGTAGACCTCGCCGTCCTTCACGACGCAGATGAGCGCGCTGTCGACCGCGGCCGGGTCCGACACGGTGACGCTCAGATCGATGTCACCGAGCGGCGCTGTCGCGGCATGAACCACCGTCAGGTCCGTCGGTCGCGCCGTCCAGAGGCGCATCTCGGGGTCGCCCAGATACACCAGAGACATCTGGGTCCAGCGGTCCGTATTGTCGATGTCGGACTCAGCCACGTACGGCGTCTTGCACGCCGCGCTGACGACACCCGCGCGCGTCGCACCGTGCACGTAGAAGTTCTCGAACCACGAGTAGTAGTAGTACTTGGCCGTCGTCGGGAAGCACCAGGCCGTCGTGCCGAACAGCGATGAGGCCCCGCCGTCCGGGTTGTTCATCAGATGCTCGGCGATGCAGTCGAACTGGATGGCGGTCGATGTGCAGTTCTGCATCCAGAGGTACCCGGCCTTCGTCTGCCCGTTGATGAGGGCGTCAGCATCCTGCACCGTGAAGTAGTCGTGCTGTCCGCATCGCATGACGTCCTTGTTGCCGTGACCGATGTGCGATACGAGGTTATAGCCGAGGTTGATCGAGTCGATCGCAGCATCGCGCGTCAGCGGCCACGATCCGGGGTACGGCTCGTAGTTCTGATACAGTCGGCTGACGTGAATCGAGGGAGGAACAAGCGGCAGCGTTGGTTCAACGACGTCGAATGCCCCGTCCACACTCACGATCATGCCCGGTTCCCAGTCGTACGGGAAGAGAGCCTCGGCAAGGTAGAGATTCCGCGTCGTGAAGACCGGATCAGAGGTGGTGACGTACTCGAATATCTTGTCCACGAACGTCTCGGCCTCGATAACCGACGCGACCGGCGCGCGGCCGACGAAGACGTCCGGATAGAGGTCGAGACTGTCACCCGGTACCGATGGGCCGCCGTACCCCTCGCCGAAGATGCTGTCCCCATCACCGTTCCAGTTGCCGTCGAGATCGCTGAAGTAGAGGTCGGTCGCGAGTTCCGTCCCCCCGTAGTAGTAGTTGGAGAGCGCGAACCGCGTCGGGATGATGTTCGTGTCTCCGCCGAGCAGAACGTACGTCGTGCCCCACGAGGCGAACGCGTCGCGGATGAACAGACGGATCCGCTCGGCGGTGTCGCACCCGCCCGGGTAGCTCGCATTGATCCACGAGACAGTCCTGATGACGGCCGGAACACCCTTCTTCGTCTTCCAGTCCGCGATCTGCTGGAAGTACGGCTCGTACTCCTCGCTGGTGATGATGACGTACTCGACGGCGCTCCCCTCGAGCGACGGAGAGTGGCGCGGCGCGAACCCGCCTGGAGAATCGCCGCTCACGATGGCCACACCCGGCTTCATGCAGGCTGCGATGTCCTCGGGGTTCTCGACCATTCCGGCAACCAGCCGACGGTAGGTGTCGGCGGCACCCGCGGTCATGCGGTATCGCGGAGCCGAGCGGTCGACAGAGGGCGCAAGCTCGAGCCGCGCCGTCAGGTTCTCGGTCACGATCAGGCGACCGCTCACAGGATGGTAGCGAAGAGGATGGAGCGCTATCGAGGCGACGTGATACCCGCCAAGGTAGCCATCGCCAAGATAGACCGCCCGCTCTCGAGGGTAGACCTCGTCGCTCTCGTAAACACCGGGCGATGCGCCGACGGACACCGGCTCCTCACCCGGCCGAGTCTCGGGCTGTATCCAGGCGACCCGGTACGTCCCGGGGAGCGTCCGCTCGTCGTCGAAGGAGACAACGATGTCGCCCACGCTCATGTCGGGCGGAATGACGAAGTGGACAACCCGCGCCGGGATGCTCGGTTCTCCATCGGCGGCGAGCGACCGGTAGCCGTCGATCGACGGCGTGACACGACCCGGGTCGCCGGCGAATGTGATCTCCGACTCCTCGAGGGTCGCCACGACGCCCGGCCCTGCCACAGCTGTCGCTGCCACGCCCAGAACAGCCAAGCCAAGAACAACGCTTCTGAGTGCAGCCCTCGAGGTCATCACGCCCTCCTTGCGGTGTCGTTCGATGCCCATGCGTCGGCGCTCTCATAGCCGGACTCAGAACCCGGACGGCATTCCCGGAAGGAGGACGGAGGACAGGCAATGCGTGGGTATCGAGCGCCGCCAACAACGCTTCTCGCGGAGCATACGCTATGCTTATGTAAGTATAGTATCTTATAGATTCTATCACAAATAACGCGGGTGCGTCAAGAACCTGAGTTCCGACGCACCCGCCCGTGTGTCATCGACTTCCGTGAGACCTCGAGAACATCCTGGGGCCGGCAGGACGGCCGGGGACGGGCTCTGCACCCCTCACGCCACCGAAGCCCGGGTGCTCTATCAGCGCAGCAGCACCATCCTCTGGATCTGGCTCCACTCCCCGACCTCTGCGCGACAGAAGTAGATGCCGCTCGCCACGGCCCGACCGTACGAGTCACGGCCGTCCCAGACGATCTCGTGGACGCCGGCGTCCATCGAGCCGTCGTGAATACCGCTGACGAGGCGTCCCGCGATGTCGAAGACGTCGACTCGCGCATGCGCGGGCTGTGGCATCGAGAATCGCAGCGTCGTGACATCGGTGAACGGGTTCGGCGCACCGCGGCCGAGGGCCAGCATCGAGAGCGGTTCGTCACCAACACTGTTGCCGCCGTCGACAGTCGCTGTCAGATGAACGGCGAGATCGCTCAGAGCTCCCCCGCCGCCGTGAATGCCCGACTCGTCGCGCGTGCTGAACGTAAGATCCGCATCGTACTGCGTCGTACGCGTGATGGAGGTGTCGTCGAAGTGGATGCCGAACTCGGCCTCCGTCCCGCCGACGTCCTGTTGGCTGAACCCACCGACGATCGAGAAGCGACCGTCACCCCCGACGATCTCCGCGTCGTAGACCTCGAGCAGCGCCTGAAGACTGTCGTATCCGAGGTTGTGGACCGCCACGCTCATGTCGGCGAATTCACCGACCTGGTGCACACCGAAGTCGAGCGTGTCGAGAAGCACGATTGCCGAACCGCTGAGGCTCGGTGCGGCGTGATCGATCACGGTGCCCGTCAGCGCAACGTACTGCGTTGCGTTCTCGGCGGCGTTCGACGTCACGGTGAGATCGCCCGACTTGACGCCGATGGTGCCCGTCGTCATCGCGATGATGTGATCGTCCGTCTGCTCTCCATCGAGGTAGAACGTGCCGCCGGGCCTCTCGAACCCGACCGGCGCGGTGAAGGAGTACGCGAGCTGCTCGGCCGGATCGAACGCCGCGTTCCCGACCGTGAGGTTCTCGTTGGCCGCGGAGGCGATGATCGCGCGGCCGAAGTCGAGCGATGACGCGACCTCGAGGATGGCCGGCAGCTGAAGCTCCAGGTAGACCGGTATGTGATCGCTCGCATAGAACAGCGCATCCGCGATGGCCGCGCTGACGACCAGGTTCGTCGGGTCGTTGATGTCACCGTTGAGGCGATATCCGTCGTTCCCGTACGCCGTGTGGGATCCGACCACGTAATCCATACCGCTCCCGTCCTCGAGCGAGGCCGAGATAAGCAGCTGGTCGAAGCGGTCGTCCATGCCGCCGCCGGTGTAGCTGCTGACCGATGTCTCCCGCGGCGACTGCGTGTGGATGTGGCGGAACGTGTAGCTGTCGTGCCACGTGCCGGGCTGGTTGATCGGATCGAAGCAGCGGCCGTCGTTGTCGGCCTGCGACGCGAGAAGAACCTGGTAACCGGCATCGCTGCTGGAGTAGACATTGAGATCGCCGCCGAAGATGAAGTTCGTCCCGGCCGGGTAGTCGTTCATGTGCGCACGGATGTCGATGCATTGATCCTCGCGTGTGTCCTCGTCGCTGCTCGAACTCCCGGCCTTCAGATGCGTCGAGAGGATGTGCAGCCGCCCTGCGTCCCCCGTGTATCCCTCGAGCTGCACCGTGTAGTCCATCGTCCACCGCACGTCCGTGTAGATCGTCTCGGAGGTCACCGTGTCGACGACGCTGTTCTTGTAGAAGATCGCGTTGTCGGTGTCGGGTCCGTTGACGAACAGGGCGGCGCCGTACTTCCCCGGCACCGTCGCGTTGAGGCAGTACGTGAGGTAGTTGTTGACGCCGTTCTGGCTCTCGATCTCCTGGACGATGATGATGTCCGGGTCGAGTTCGTCCATCAGAAGCTGGTGGTCGTCGTACCTGCCTGCGATATCGAAGCTCGGCCAGTTGAGGATGTTGTAGGTCACGACGCGGATCGCCTGGGCCGGCGGCGCGGCCATGAGCATCACGGCCAACATCGCCAGCGCCATCTGCGGCACCTTCTTCAGGGGTCGGCTGTTCATCGCGGGGTCCTCCTTGCGTGAAATGTATGGCTCCAAACTCCATTGTAGCACAATCTTATGAGTTTCTCAAGCACTGAGCGCCCTCTCACCGTAGAGACGCGATGCGCCGGCATGGGGCGAGACCCGCCCCGCACGAGACGGGATGCAGCCTGACAACGGGCGTTTGCCTGAAGCGAGCGGCTCACCTACACTTGTCGTCATGTCCTACGCTGCGTTTCTCATCCAGGCCGTCCTCATCTCGCTCTCGGGCGTCATCGCCCCCGGCCCGCTCACCGTGGTCGTCGTGGGCAAAGGCTCCCGCTCACCGTACTCCGGAGCCATGATCGCGGTCGGACACGCCGTCGTCGAGTTCCCGTTGATGATACTCATCCTGGTCGGGCTCGGCCCCGTCCTCGAACACGTCACGGCCGCCGCGGTCATCGGACTCGCCGGTGGACTGGTGCTCCTTTGGATGGCGTACGGACTGCTCCGATCGCTCCGCGCGGGCGCGGAAGAGGAGAGATACCGGAGCACCTCGCCACTGGTGGCCGGCATCCTCATGTCCGCCGCAAATCCATACTTCCTCGTGTGGTGGGCGACCGTCGGGGCAACCCTCGTCTTCCGCGCGTGGGAGTACGGCGTCTGGCAGTTCATCCTGTTCGGGGTCATCCACTGGTCGATGGATGTTATCTGGTACTTCTTCCTCTCATCCGCGTCGTACCGCGGGACGAAGCTCCTGGGCGACCGGTTCCTCATCGGGATCCGTCTGCTCTGCGGGGCTCTGCTGCTGTTCTTCGGGGTCCGCTTCATCCTCGATGCCGCCCCGACCCTGCTGTAGAGCCCGTGTCTCAGCGCGCTACGGTCACCCGGAAGCCCCCACCGCACAGGCTCTTCTGAGCCGCCGCCCATTGCCCCTATCTTTGCGTCTCTTGCCATGTTATAATGATAATGATACTCGAGAATCTACGATGTCGACGTGTATCCACGGAGGACTTGCCATGACCCAGCTGTTCAGACGCGGCCCGCTGACGGCGGCCCTGCTCACGCTCCTCGTGCTCCTTCTCGCCGTACCAGCCGCCTTCGCCAAGGATCCGGTGCGCGAGAATCCGTATGACGACTCGCTCCCGGTCTGGATGACCGAGGAGGAGCTGACGCGGGTCGACGAGATCGGCACCTACCAGCAGCCGACGGCGGCGCCTCCGGGACCAGTCAGGAACCCGGGCGAGTTCGAGCCGATGACAGGGGTCATCGTCCGCTATCCGTTCGGCAACCCGACGAACCTCCTCGCCGAATACTCGCAGGACACGGAACTCTGGGTCATCTGCACGAGCTCGAACCAGAGCTCCGCGTCGAGTTCGCTCTCGAGCGCCGGCGCCAACATGTCGAACGTCCACTTCTTCAACGCGTCGACCGACAGCTACTGGACCCGCGACTACGGCCCCTGGTTCATCATCAACGGGAACGACGAGCAGGGCATCGTCGACCACGACTACAACCGCCCGCGTCCGAACGACGATCTCATCCCGAGTCTCCTCGCGACGTCGTGGGGCGTCCCGGCGTACGTCATGGATCTCCAGCACACCGGCGGCAACTACATGTCGGACGGCCGCGGCGTGGCGTTCTCATCCGAGCTCGTCCTCGATGAGAACTCCAGTCTCACCGAGGCGCAGATCGGCGACATCATGGAGGAGTATCTCGGTATCACGCGGTACGAGGAACTCGGATACGTCCAGACCGGCGGCATCCACCACATCGACTGCTCGGCGAAGCTCCTCTCACCGGACAAGATCCTCTACAAGCAGGTTGACCCGGGCCACTCGGACTACGCGCGCATCGAGGCGAACGTCACCTATCTCTCGCAGATCCAGAGCTCATACGGCACGCCCTACGAGATCATCCGCATCTACACTCCGAACGACGAGCCGTACACGAACTCGCTCATCGTCAACGACAAGGTCTACGTCCCGATGTACGGCACGCAGTGGGACGACGACGCGATCGCGACCTACGAGGCCGCGATGCCCGGCTACGAGATCCTCGGCTACACGGGCGCGTGGCTGACCGACGATGCCATCCACTGCCGCGCGATGGGCGTGACCGACCGATACATGCTCCACATCGATCACGTCCCGCTTCTCGACACGGCGAGCTCGTCACAGGACTACCAGGTCGAGGCGTACATCCACGACTACAGCGACGCGGGTCTCAAGACCGATTCTCTCCTCGTCTACTGGAAGAACGATGGGATGGGAAGCTACTCGTCCGTCGTGATGACACCTTCGGCGCGCGCCGGCACCTACGCCGCCGACATCCCCGCGCAGTCGGTCGGCAGCGAGGTCTCCTACTACGTCTTCGCCGCCGACAACTCCGGCAGACGAGAGACGCATCCGTACGTCGCGCCGGGTGACGCGCACAGCTTCGAGGTTCTCGTTGATACCGAGGCCCCGGCGATCGTGCACGCCCTGATCGCGGACACGCCGACGGCCAGCTGGCCGCCGACGGCGAGCGCGACGGTGACCGACAACATCCAGGTCGGCGCGGTCATCCTCGAGTCATGGATCAACAGCGTGCGCCAGGTCGACGTGACGATGACGAACGTCGGCGGGACCTTCACGTACGAGGGCGCCTTCCCGGGCAGCGTGGTCGAGGGCGACCTGATCGAGTACCGTATCCGGGCCGAGGACGCCGCGTCACCGGCCAACGTGACCTATGACCCGACATCCGGCTACCACAGCTTCGACATCGTCGACGCCATCCCGATACTCATCGTCGAGCTCGACGGCTCGCCGATCTCGGGCGGCGCCATCACGACGATCCTCGACAGCAAGGACGTGAGCTACTACTACACGACGTCGTGGCAGTCGGATATGGCCGGCTACGAGGCCGTGTTCATCCTTCTCGGCGTCTACTCACAGAACTACTCGCTCTCCACGACGCAGGCCAATGAGCTCGTCGCATACCTCAACGCCGGCGGCCAGGTCTACATGGAGGGCGGCGACTGCTGGGCGTACGACTCGGCACGCACTGTCTACAACGGGTACTTCGGCGTCAACGGGACCAGTGACGGGTCCGGTGACCTCTCAACGGTCAATGGTGTCGCGGGGACGATGTTCGACGGCATGAGCTTCGCCTACACGGGCGGGAACAGCTACATCGACCATATGTCCGCGACGGGCAGCGGTGTCGTCGTCTTCCGCAACCCGGCCGACCTTCAGGGCTGCGGTGTCGCCAACGACGAGACGAGCTACCGCACGCTCGGATGTTCCTTCGAGTTCGGCGGTCTCACTGACGGAGCCACACCATCGACGAAAGCCGATCTGCTCACGGAGATCCTCGACTTCTTCGAGCTCATTGACACCGCGGTCGACGGCCCGTTCGATGGAACGAGATTCACGCTCGAGCAGAACCGACCGAACCCGTTCAACCCGACGACGACCATCGCCTTCGAGCTCCCGACTCGTGGCGAGGCCGAGCTCGCGGTCTACAACGCTGCCGGCCGCCGCGTCGCCACGCTGGAGTCAGGTATGCTCGAGGCGGGCCGGCACACCGCGACGTGGAACGGGAAGAACGCCGACGGCAAGGCCGTTGCGAGCGGCATCTACTTCTTCAGGCTGACACGTGACGGCGAGAGCATGAACAGGAAGGCCGTGCTACTCAAGTAGCGCGGCAGGAGCGACGCGACAGCGTCAACCGGATTGACAGCCCCGGCGGCCCGGGCGCATGATGAGCGCTGGCCCTGGGGCTGTCTGTTTCAGGCACGGAGTTCGCTCCATCACGAACGCAGAGTTCGCTCCGCTGCGAGCGCGGAGTCACAGAGTCACCTGCAGTCACAAGGAGAACGCGATGTCCGGAACAGCTCGAGCGTTGGCGTTGACCATCCTCGTTGCTGCGGCGCTGTCCGCGGCCCTCCCCCCCCAGGCTGCGTCCGCGCAGGACCGGTATGACAACACGTGGATGAAGGACTTCATGATGGATGCCCCGTGGCGTGTGAGGGACACCGGAACGGCCATCCCGCTGACGATCATCCTCAAGGACTGTGACGCCGATGACATCAGGGAGCTCCACTGGATCCGATGCTGGGATGTCACGAGCGGAGAGGTCATGCTCTGGGACCACGACTTCGGGGACGAACAGCTCGGGGATGATGCCTACGAACACAACTTCTGGACCTACATCACGACGGTGACCGAGGGACATCCTTCGCTCCCGGACGGGACGCCTCTCACGCCTGCGAACCTGGGGTACTCGGCCGGTGACGCCATCCAGCTCAAGGTCAGCGTCTACTACAAGGACGACTGGTTCAACTACACGGAGACACGCTACCTCAGGGTCCGCGTGGCGCCCGCGGACTACCCGTGGCCCGACGGCTGGTACGGCGGTGACACGCACTATCACACGCTCTACACGAACAACATCGCCGAGTACGGCGCACCGGTCCCGGCCGTGGCGATGACGGGCGAGGCCATGGGGCTGTCGTGGCTCACAACGACCGATCACTCCTGCGATCTCGACGAGACGGGCGATGGCTCGTTCTCGTATGCAACCACGCACTGGGAGTACACGATCCAGAACGAGGGCGGCACGCAGACGACCTATCGCGACAACACGTCGTTCGGCTCATCCTGGAACGCTCTCGGCGACGATGTCGCTCAGGCGAGCTCGCCGGAGTTCCGGATGTATCGCGGAGTCGAGATCAACCTCGCCTCGATCGACGGTGACAGCTACAACAAGACGCTTCACTGCCTCTTCTACAACGACGCCTACATCAGTTCCCCACTCTCGGGCGCGCTCGGAGAGCGGCCCGTGAGCCCGACCCTGCCGGTCGGACTGGACGCGCTCGCCGGCGAGGGGTTCGCGTACGCCGCGCACCCGCTGTCGGACCTCGGCGCCGAGTGGGGCGGCATCGACTGGACGGTCAACGGCGCCCTGTGGGGCGATGAGGATCTCGACCACGCCGTCGGACACGCGAGATTCAGCGGGATCGAGGCATTCAACACGCGCCCTACGAGGTTCTCGAGCGACCAGATGAACCCGTGGGCCGACTTCGACGCGGGCGTCACGCCGGACGGTGCGTACCCGCAGGAGCTTCTTGAGGGCATCGCCGTCTGGAACGGACTCATCGCCACAAACCTCGACCCGCTCGAGAAGACGTTCCTCGCCGGAGGGAGCGACGCACACGGCGACTTCAACTACACACCTATGCTCTCGCTCGACAGCTACGCGACCGACAACGCCATCGGCAAGGTGCAGACGGTGGCATACGTGCCGGGGCCCTACGGTTCCGGTTCGCTCCCGCCGATGAGCGAGATTCTCTCAGCCTATCGCGCTGGACACACGATCGTCACGGACGGCCCGTTCGTCACGCTCGGCGTGGACGCCACGGGCGACTACGACCTCGACGACCCGGACGATCTCATCGTCGGAGAGGACGGGACCTGGGACGCGAACTTCCCGATGCCGCTCATACTCACGTGGGCCTCCACAGCGGAGTTCGGACGGCTCGCCGAAGTGAAGCTCCTCGGCATCGATGCCGGAGGAGCGAGCACGCTGGCCCAGTTCGACCCGCGCGCGACGAGCCAGGGCTTCGGTGGCACGAGCGTCATCGAGTTTCCCGCCGGGAGCTTCAGCGGGATGCGCGCGTTCCGAGTCGAGTGCTCGACCGGCACGACCGGCGACGACTACCGCGCCTATGCGAATCCCGTTTGGGTTGAGTTCGATGCAACAAGCGTTGCACAGGGCGATGAAGCCACATTGCTGGCGCTCGCGACCCGCTCGAACCCCTCACGCGCTTCCGCGAGCCTGAGCTTCACGATCCCGGCAGCCGGGCTTGTCGAACTCAGTCTCTACGATGTCCGAGGGCGCTTGGTGAGAACGCTGCTCCGTGGAGAACTCGCGGGCGGCGCGCACGAGACGGTCTGGGACGGTATTGATGAGGCCGGGACGGTAGTAGCATCCGGCGTCTACTTCGCCGCGCTCCGACACGATGGCGAGACCGCCACGGCGAAGCTCATCCTGCTGCGCTAGGACCGTACGTCGGAGATCACGCGCCAGGGACATCGGAACAGGCGCGGACAGAGTACATCAGAACCGCCCCCGGGACCCTTCCCGGGGGCGGTGTTATCTGAGTCTTGGGGCAATGCGGAGTCGCGCCGGCGACTCCCTAGCCGCTGCCTTGGGCATGCATCCTTACTTCAGAAGCACCATCTTCACGGCGTCATCGAAGCTCTCGGACTGCATCCGACAGAAGTAGACGCCGGAGGCGGTGCGTCTGCCGTGGTCGTCCGTCCCGTCCCACACCGCGGACATCACACCGGGTGCCTGCTCGGCATTGACGAGGGTCGCGACACGTCGACCGGCCACATCGTAGACCTCGATGAGAACGTGCGCCCGCTCGGGCACCGCGTAGCTGATGACGGTGACCGGATTGAACGGGTTCGGAACGTTCTGCGAGAGCGCGAACCGCGCCGGGAGTCCCACCGGCTCATCGACGGCAGTCCCGACGCCACCGGTACTCGTCAGCGCGATATCGTCGACGTACCATCCCTCCTCCGTCACGTATCCATCCGAGACGAAGCGGAACCGGATGCCCATCGACTCACCGACGTATGCCGAGAGGTCGAACGTCACCTGCGTCCAGTCAATGGACCCGGACCAGCAGGGCGTCCCCTCCGGAAGCGGATTCGCCGTGTTGTCGTTCTTCAGATGGCTGTACCCGCCGTCGGGTACGAGCGTCTGCCAGGTCACGCCACTGTCGATGGAGTACTCGACGAGACAGCAGTCCCATGCGTAGGTCGCGTCCTCTTCCTCGGCCGCCAGCCAGTGCCAGAAGCTGAGCTCGGCGTCGGAACCGACACAGACCGTCGGCATCGTCAGAACGCCGTCGGCGGAGTTGCCGTAGACGGTCGAACCGGGACCACCGAACTTCCAGCTGTTGCCCGCCGAGTGGTAGCGGTACGAGTCGATATGCCATTGGTCGACGAATCCCGCGGTCACATTGTCGTGGGTCCAGCTGCCCTCGCCGCTCTCAATGTCGTCGGCGAAGTTCCCGCCGCCGGTCATGATCGTGAACTGCTCCTGAGTCAGATAGCCCCACGCGGCGGTCACATCAAGGTCGAACTCTATCTCGTGGTACTCGGGGCAGTCCGGGAGAATGGTCACGACGTATCCGCTCCCAAGCGGCGCGTGCGTGCCGACATTCAGGAACGGCAGCCCCGCGCTTGCCTCGTAGACAACGGCGTATGGGTCGCTCGTGCTCAGCGTCGCCCCGATGAGCGAGGAGCGCACGCTTCCCGAGTTCTCGAGTTCGAGCGTGATACCAACCGTCTCACCGGCCTCGAGGCAGCCGTTGCCGTTGCCCCCACCCGGCGCATCATCCGTTTCCACGTCGTACACCGAGAGGACCGGAGCCACCACGTCGATCGTGAAGTAGCTCTGCCACGCATCCACACCGTCGTCGGCCTCGATCTCAAGACCGATCTCGGTGCCGTCCGGACAGTCGCCGGAGATGCTCACGACATAGTCGAGCTGGCTCGGAGCACTCGCCCCTTCGGGGATGTCGCCGTAGCCGCTGAGACTGTCGGTCACCGTCGCATAGACGCTCTGGCTCCGCAGCACGGCGTTCACACTGTAAGCGGTGTCGACACCCACGTTCTCGAGATGAACCACGAGTTCGAGCGTCTCACCGGCACCGGCCAGACCGTCCTCGTTGCCGTTGCTGCCGCCGTCGGCGTCATCGTCGAGGTCCGCGCTCTCGTGAATGCAGTACGCTCCCGCGGGCGGGATGATGGGCACGTCGGCCGAGTAGCGGTAGTGGTTCGTCTTCGTCACCGTCACCCGCATGGTTCCCGGCACGGTCGCCGGCTCGAGCGGAACGCTGACCGGTGAACCGGTCCCGTACGCGGTGCCGATGATCTCTCCGTCGACCGTCAACGCGATCACCGAACCATCGTCCGCTGTTACCGTGAAGCTCGGAACACCGATCATCATCGAGGCGTCGTGGCTCACCGTGAGCGCCTGCGGCACCTCGGAGAACAGCGTTGTGAACGCGTCGCCGTGCATATGGAAGAGGTAGTGGGTCACCTCCTTGTCGCCCGTGTTCCACGGCCAGTTCGACGCCTGCAGGTAGTACTTGCCGGACGCGTTGGCGAAGGCCGGTCGCAGATCGGGCGGGCCGACCTCGCGGTTCTTCGTCGGATAGCCCGGGTCGAAGTCCGGCCACATGCTGTCGTACATCCCGAAGACGTAGGCGTCGTTGACGAAGGAGTAGGATGACTCGGTCGCGGCGATAAGACCGAGGGCCCCGTACTGCTGGCGATGAAACGCCTCGGTGAAGCACTCGCCGGCTATGTTGTACTGACCTGTCAGACAGTTGATGGAGAACACGAACGTATGGTCGTCGTTCGAGAGCCCGCTGAGGTCTCCGGTGTCATAGTCGGGTTCGCCCCACCCGCTGTTCCCGCCGTGGTCCCGATGCTGGAGGATGAATGCGCCGCTGTTGATGTCGGCGTTGAGCCGCGCCGCGTTGCCGCCCCAGTCGGTGAGATGCTCGGGGGTCTGAGGGATGTAGCCGAGTCCGCTCGGACCGAAGTAGTCGACGAGCATGTCCGTGTTGGCGCTCGTGGACCAGACCGTCCCGGGGGTCCCGGAGTAGATCGCGTACTCGCGTACCGGTGTCTTCCCGAGTTCGTTGGCGAGATACCCGTAGACGATCTCGCTGCAGATCGTGAACCATCGCTCCGTCTGCCAGCCGCAGGCCACGATCGGGTTCTGGTAGAAATCGGGGTTCGTCGGCGGGTCCCGCTCGTAGAGAATCGCCTTGAGCACGAGCTGCCTCAGCTCGAGCGCCGTAGACGCGGTCATTCTCGCAGTCACGATGTCCGGCAGGTGGTCGTTGTCGACATCGGCGTAGATGTTGTCTGATATGCAGTAGTTGTTGTAGACGGGGGACGTGATGCCGCTCGTCCCTCCATTTGTCGCGTAGTCGGCGAGGAACAGGATCGCGGCCGGCGGCGTTGCCCAGGTGTTGTACGCGTTGTCGACCCAGGTCTCGATCTCCGCGGCCGTCGCACCGGTCTCCGTGAGCGTCACGATGCCCGTGTCGATGCCCTGGTGCGTACGCCACTGAACGAGGCTGTCCGCCCAGTCGGTGTAGGACGCATCGTCCGGGCAGATGATGACGTACTCGTACTCGGTGTCACGCGTGTTGGGCGCTGCGAAGACGGGCTCCGGAAGCTGGTCGTAGTTGGCGAGGTTTGACTGAAGGATCGGCTCCCAGTGGCGGCTTCTCAGTCGCTCGTCACCAAACACGCCTGTGCCACCCTCGAACGTGACGCGCACCGACAGGTCGGTGTAGACCGTGAGCTCGCGCGCGACCGGGTTGTACTGGAAGGGCGTTATACCAACCGTGACGACGTCGACGCCTCGCATCTTCATCGGCTCGGAGAGCCGGACCGGCTCCGCCGGATACTGCGCGTCGACCTCGTAGATGCGCGGATCGCGAATGTGCGTCAGCGGCTCGTCGCTCAGCTCGAGCGGGATATCGGGCGCAGGGAGGACGTCGATGTCATGGATGACGTGCGTGCCCCTCGTGATCACCTCGAGCCGGGGTGTCGACCCGGCCGGGATGGCGAGCATACGGCCGAAACCCGGCAGGTTCGGTGCTCCCTCGTCCCCGGGGATGATCACGCCGGAGAGTGAGACCGATGTGAAGAGCTCTCCTCCGAATTCCACCTCGGCGAGCGTGAGCTCGTCCATGCGATAGTCGAGCACCGCAAGTGAGGGGGTCGACGCCGCGAGCGCGACATCCTCATAGCCGGCATTCTCCTCGAAGACGATCGTCTCGGCAGCGAGCGCAGCTGACGGGACAAGAACCACGGCGAGCAGACATGCGGTCATCACGGTGGCGGTCATCCGCCTCGCGAGCACAGGTCGCATCCTCTCCTCCTCATAGGGTTCGTGACCCGCGAGAGTCACGTGGTGCGGTCGTGTGCGTGGGCGCGCGAGGTATGCCCCCCCCAAAAAAAGCGCCGCGGCCGCTCTTGGTCGCACGAGCACATTATGACTATTATACCACGAATTCGGCAACTTGGACAGAGGCCGGTCAGCCGCGCGACGGGCCTGTCCTGCCCGGGCGTTTCCCTCCGCAGTCCGCAATCTCCGTAGCGCACCGACCAATGCGGCTCCCGACAAGCGACGACGGCCCCCGGTGAATCCACCGGGGGCCGTCTCTCTGTGCTTTCGGACAGGCGGAGTCGCGCAAGCGACAGCCGACTACTTCAGCAATACCATCTTGACCGCGTCCTTGAACCCCTCGGCGGTCATGCGGCAGAAGTAGACGCCGCTCGCCACCTGGTGACCCGTGTCGTCACGGCCCTGCCAGATCACGCTGTGGAAACCCGGCTCGACATGCCCATCGACGAGCGTGGCAACACGCTTGCCGGCAATGTTGTAGACCGCGAGCTCCAGATCACCCGGTCTCGGCGCGCCGTAGGTCACGGTCGTCACCGGGTTGAACGGGTTCGGTGCAACGTTGCCAAGCACGTAGGACATCGGCGCGTCGAACTCGTCGTCGACGCCGGTCCACGGCGAACTCGCCAGAACCTTCACGCACCAGTCGTGAAGCGTACCGAGGTCGGAGCCCGCGTTGTCGCTGACCCAGATCTCCCACTCGCCCATTGCGTTCTCGCCGATAAGATCATCGAGAGAACCGGGGCCGCCCACGGCCAGCTCGCCTGGGTACCACCCGACGAGGTCATCCGCGCTTCCGCCGGAGCGGTTGTGGAGCGTGACCGCGGTGCCCTCGGGCGACGTGATCCGCACGATCAGATCTCCGACGTAGGTGTGCGTGAGGTTGATGTAGATCTCGACCTCGGAGATCGTCGCGTCGTCCGGGAACGTCATGGAGTCGTACACACCGGCCGGGGTCGAATCCGGAATAGGAAGCTCCGGGCTCTCGCAGAACTCGTAGGTCGTCACAGGTGTCAGAACGAAGTCGATGCCGCCGACGTGGGAACCGCCGACAATGGCGATGTCGTCCACGGCCGCAGTGCCCCAGTCCACCTTCTCCGCCGTGACCATGTAGGTCCCGTCGTAGAGATCCTCGATCAGCCAGCTGCCGTCCTCGGCCGTGAACGTCGAGAACCCGCCCGGGGCGACGGTGATGGCGATCCCGCTATGGTCGGCCTCACCGGCGAGCATCGCTGTCCCGGCCATGCTGCCTTCCGGGAGGCTCTCAGCGGCCAGTAGATACGTCACGGTGTTCTCGAGCAGTTCCACTCTGCCGACCATGTCGGCCGCGCCGTAGTTGAACGAATAGAACACGATCTGGCCGCTCGCCGGGTCGGGCGTGTCATCGTAGACGAGCACACTCGGAAGCGTGCCGTAGCTCGCCCATGCCATCACGATGTCGGCGTCGGCGGTCGGGATGTAGGAGTCAGCGTCGCCGTAGCCGCTGTAGCCGATGGCGACATCACCCATCGCGTTCGGGAAGTTCGTGATGGGGTGCGTGGTGTCGTAGACGGTGAGACTCGCGCCGCTCGAGTCGTGCTCCCAGTCGCTCGAGTGCAGCACGTTCGCTGCGAACGTCGGATAGCCGGGGTAGCTCGACGCATCGTACGAGAGCTCGCCGCCCTCGATCAGCAGCTTTCCTCCCTCGGCGACGAACGCCTCGAGGTTCGTGCGATAGGCCGCATCGAGCACCGGCGTCGTGCTGTTGCCGCTCGACCAGATGATGAAATCGTAGTCCTCCCACGACATTGGATCGCTCGTCGCCGCGGTCTCCATGATGACGTCGTACCCGAGTGCGATGAGGTCGGTCTCGAAGTCCTGAGCCGCCGCATCCTGCGGTCCGTCGTACGTATCGAGCACGGCGCCGGTCTTGTCGATCTTGACCGTCTCGTCCTTGGCTCCACCGTCCTGGATGACGAGGAGGTTGGCGAGCGTCTGCTCGAGGAAGAACTGCTCCGTCTGGCTCGGCGCATCGATCGACACGCCGCGCGTCTCAGGGATGTGATGATACGCGCGGACCTTGAATGTGTAGTTGAAGTAGGGAAGCGTCACCTCGAACCGCCCGCCGACGAGCGAATCCGAGAAGACCTCCGTGTAGAGCTCGCCGCTGTCGGCGCGGTAGACCTTCACCGAGGCTGTGAGCGGGTTCATCGTTCCGACCTCGAATACCGAGCCGCGGACCAGTCCCGACGGCGCCGTATCGAGCAGGAAGTCCACGTCGTTGACGTCGTACTGGATGAAGAGCTCCTCCTCGTGCGTGAGGTATCCGAACTTCATCACGTAGACATCGTAGTAGCCGATCTCGAGTTCGTCCTCGACCACGTACGTACCGTCCGCGATCGAGAGCGCTTCGAAGATCGGAGCGGCGGAAGCCGTATCTGCACCGGCTGCGTAGCCCTTGACCTTCGCGCCCTCAAGCATCCCGCCGCCGTTCTCGGCAACCGTACCGGAGATCGTGCCGTAGACGACCTCGACCAGGATGTCCTCGAGGTAGACGTTGAAACCGCTCTTCGCGACCGCCGCGTTGACGGTTCCCGTCTCGGTGCAGGTGTCGAGAATGTCGACCGTCATCGCGCCGCCGGAGTTCGCCGCGGCGTCGATCCCGCAGCCGGAGGCGAACAGGTCGAAGTCCGTTTCGGACGTCGTGCCCGTGATAGTGCCCTCGTAGTACGGCGCGAGGAACCCGTCCAGACCGATCGACGGCACGCCCGCCTCGATGTCTGCCGACGCGAAGTCGGCGGCACCGGTGACAGGGAGCACGTCGGACAGGCAGTTGTAGGTCTCGCTGATCCGGCTGCCGAGCACGGTCAGGTCCTCGCCGTACGGGGCGGTGACCGTGAGAACGACCTCGCCGTTGATGTCGGTCGTGCCGACGATGGGAGCGATGCCCCAGCCGTCGATCGTGATCACGACATCCGGCTCGAGATTGCTCTCGTCATCCCAGACCGTGAAGGTCACGTCGGTCGTCGTGTTGACGGGAACCGTGTCCGGGACGATCGTGTAAGTCACCGGATAGATGACCGGAACGTCCTCGGAGTAACGGTAGTAGTTCGGCTTGGTGACCGTGAGCTTCATCGTGCCCGGCATCGTCGTCGGGATGACGGTCATGTCCATCGGGGCGCCCGTGCCGTCGGCGACGCCGATGATCTCGCCGTTGAACGTCAGCGCCACGATCGAACCCTCGTCCGCCGTGACGTTGAAGGTCGAGGCACCGATGGGAAGCACGCCCTGATGCGCGACGGTCAGATCCTGCGGGACCTCGGTGTACATCTGCGTGAAGGCATCGCAGTGCGCGTGGAAGAGATTGTATGTGACCGCCTTGTCGCTCGTGTTGTACGGCCAGCTCGACGCCCAGAGGTAATGCTTGCCCGAGGCGTTGCCGAACGCGGGCCGGAGCACGCCGTTCGGCTCGTTGAACCGGCGCTCGACGGGGTAGCCCGGGTCGAAGTCCGGGAACATCTCGTCATAGAGACCGAAGATGAACGTGTCGTTGACGAACGAGTAGGAGACCTCGGATGCCGCGATGAGACCGAGCGCTCCGCCCTCCATGCGATGGAAGGCCTCCGTGAAGCATTCGCCGGACCAGTCGTACTTGCCCGTCAGGCAGTTGATCGAGAAGACGAACGTCAGATCCGTGTTCGAGAGACCCGAGAGGTCGCTCGACTGATAGTCCGGCTCGCCCCACCCTGTCTCTCCGCCGTGATCGCGATGCTGAAGCAGGAATGCCCCGGAGTTGATATCGTTGTTGATCCGGGTCGCGTTGCCGCCCCAGTCGGTCAGGTGGCTCGAGTCCACGGGCAGGTAGCCAAGGCCGTCCGGACCGAAGTACTCCTCGAGCATGTAGGTGTTCTGGTTGGTCGACCAGATCGAACCCGGCGTGCCGGAGTAGATCGCGTACTCACGGACGGGCGTCTTGCCGTGGACGTTCGCGAAATACCCGTAGACAACCTCGGTGCAGACCTGGAACCATCGCTCGGTCTGCCAGCCGCAGGCCATGATCGGGTTCATGTAGAAGTCGGGATTCGTCGGTGGATTCTGTTCGTAGCTGATCGCCTTGGTCACGAGCGTCTCGATGTTGCTGGCATTCGCCGTCATCCGCGCCATGACGATCTCGGGAAGCATGTCACCGTCACGGTCACCGTAGATGTTGTCCGAGACGCAGTAGCCATTGTAGTAGGGCGAGGTGACACCTGTCGTCCCCCCGCTTGTGACGTAGTCACCAAGGAGAAGAATGGCGACCGGCTTCGTCATCCAGTTGTCGTACGCATTGTCGATCCAGTTCTCGATGTCGGTCGTCGTCGCACCGGTCTCCGTGAGCGTCACGACACCTGTGTCGATGCCCTGCTCCATCCGGAACTGCTTGATCTCCTCGGCCCAGACCGTGTAGGTCGGGTCGTCCGGACAGATGATGACGTACTCGTACTCGGTGTCGCGGGAGTTCGCCACGCGGTACTCGACCTCGGGAAGCGACTCGAAGTTGACGAGATTCGCCTCCAGGATCGGGTCCCAGTAGCGACTGCGATACTCGTTCTCTCCGAACTGACCGCTCCCACCATCGAAGGTCACGCTAATCTCGACGTTCTTGTAGACGGTGAGCTCGCGCGTGACGGGATTGTACTGGAACGGCGTGATGCCGACGGTCGCAACGTCGACGCCGCGCATCTGGTGGACCTCCGAGATGCGTGCGAACTGCGCCGGGTAGAGCGCGTCCGCGTCGTATATCGCGGGGTCCTTGATGAGCAGCATCGGGGAGTCGTCTGTCTCCAGGGGGATATCGGGAGCCGGAGCGATGTCGATGTCGCGGATGATCTCGGTCGAGAAGGACACGATCTCAAGCCGCGGTGTTGCGCCCTCCGGAATGGCGATCATGCGGCCGATCCCCGGAAGGTTCGGCGCGCCCTCGTCGTTGGGGAGTGCCAGCGCCGAGATCGAGACCTGCTGCATCACGCCTGCCTCGGTGTCGACACCCTCGATGCTGATCTTCTCCAACGTGTACGAAAGCTTCAGATGGGAACTCGAGAGCTCTTCGACGGCCAGCCCACCCTCTCCCGCGTACTCCTCGAACACGATCGTCCGAGCGGGACAGGCGGCGACCATCAGAATGAGCGCAGCCACAACCCACGGAGCGACTCTCATCGCGACCTCCTCCGGCGACACACACTGACACACGGACCGGCGCCGCTCCCCCGCGACTCCGGCCCACCGAAAAATCAGGCGATAATAGCACCGCTTGTGCAGTTTTTCCAGTGAAAGGAGGGTTCTGGCCGTACGCCATAGATTGTGCCGCGTGTCAGGTTGGTATCACTCGCCATCGCGTTCGAGCGTACGCCTGATGTAGCGGCACCAGAGAGCCGCGGCGGGGTTGTGCGCGAGGACCCGGTCCTTCGCGATGAGCGTCGTCACCGGGGCGCTCGAGCGAGCTGTGAAGACCACGTCGTGACCGACGCAGAGACCGCAGATGATGTTGAGCTCGGTCCCGGCCTTGTTGAGAAGATCGGCCTGACCGGCGGAGTTGCAGATCGCCTCGAAGCGATCGTCGTCGATCTGCTCATACTTCATGTTCTGCTTGTCGATGCCGCCCGCCTTGCAGCAGACGGACACGACGTCGAAATCCTGAGAGAGGATGCGCTCTACGACCGCCGCCTCCTCTGAGAGTCCGATACAGAAGGCGACGCCCAGCTTCGTGTATCCCATCTCCTTCGCGAAGAGAATCAACTCTCCAAGCCGCGTCTCGTGGCAGTAGTGGCGGCCCTCGATGGCGGTCGCGGCGCGGTGCATGCGCCTCAACTCGTCCGGAAGGGCGTCTGCGGTCGCGCCGGCATCCGTATCATCGCGATACAGACCGAGGTGTTCGTCGGCATGCCCGAAGCAGTCAGTGCCTTCGGAGCAGATGTGAGCATCGCATCTCGCGCAGCGCGGGTCCGTGTCAGCCAATTCGCCGTCCCATCTCCTCGGCGATACCTCTGCCCCACTCACGAGCCTGCTCGAGCACAGCGCCGTCCGGAACGAATGTGTGCTTCATCGGCTCGGTCACGACCTCGATCTGCATCTCGCCGAGCGCATCGGTCAGCTGACCGATCGCCTCGCCGCTCCAGCCGTACGAGCCGAAGACACCGCCGATGAGGTTCCTCGGCTTCAGACCCTTGAGGTAAGCCAGGATGTCCGCCATGCGTGGGAACATCTGGTTGTTGATCGTCGGACTGCCCAGAACGAGCGCCCCGGCTCCGAGTATCTCGGTCGCCACGGTCGCCCGGTCTGTTCCGCTCATCGGCAGCAGTCTCGAGCAGGCTCCGCCGTCGTGCAGCCCCTCGGCGATCGACCTTGCGAGCTTCTCGGTACTGCCCCACATCGTGTCGAAGGGGATGACGGCCTTCATCGTCGGTTCCTGCTTCGCCCAGCGGGCGTACTTCTCCACGATGCCGGTGATGTCCTTCCGCCACAGAGGCCCGTGGTCGGGCGCGACGAGATCGAGAGCCAGATCCAGCTCGCCAAGCCGCCCTGCCAGCTTCGTGACCATCGGCGAGTACGGCATCAGAATGTTTGCGAAGTACTTCCCCGCCTCGTAATCAAGCACGAACGGATCAAGCTGGTCGTCGAACCGCTCGCAGGTGGCGTAGTGCATGCCGAAGGCGTCCTGCGAGAACAGGACCCGATCGTCAGCCAGATAGCTGAACATGCTGTCCGGCCAGTGGAGCATCCTCGTCTCGAAGAACCGGAGCTCCATGTTGCCGAGATCGAGCGACTCGCCGTCCTTGACGACGTCCACCTCCGGACGACCCGGGAACTGCGCAGCGATCGTCTTCTGTCCCATCGGTGAGGCAACGATGCGCGACGGCTCGACCATGTCCGCAACGTCGAGAAGACATCCGGTGTGGTCCATCTCTGAGTGATTCGAGACGATGAGGTCGATGTCGACCGGATCGATGACCGATGCGACGCGCGTGAGGAACTCCTCGCGAAACGGCGCCTTGACGGAGTCGATGAGCGTGACCTTGTCCGCCATGACGAGAAACGCGTTGTACGTCGTTCCCCTCGGCGTGGAGTACCCGTGGAAGTCGCGGCTCACCCAATCGACCGCGCCGACCCAGTAGACGTGCTCGCTGACCTTGACGGCCTGGAAGTGCTTCGGCATCAGCTACTCCTCCTTGACGGGCGGGGTGAACACACGCTGGCTCAGCTCCTTGTCGAGCATGTAGAGCGCGTTGCCCGTCTTTCCGACCATCTTGACCTTCTGGAGAATGCCCTCGGCCGTCGCCTCTTCCTCAACCTGCTCGTCGACGAACCACCGGAGGAAGCTCTCGGTTGCATAGTCATCCTCGCTTCGCGCGAGCTTCACGAGCTTGTTGATGAGGCCCGTCACGAGCTGCTCGTGCTTGAGCGTCTCCGTGAAGACATGCTCGGCCGATTTCCAGGTCGCGGTCGGCGCGTCGATCGCCTTGAGGATGACGCGGCCGCCGCGCTCGCAGACATAGCCGAAGAGCTTCATCGCATGCCACTCTTCTTCCTGATACTGCGTCCTCATCCAGCTCGCCATGCCCTCGTAGCCCTCGGACTCGAAGTAGGCGGACATGGAGAGGTACAGGTACGACGAGAACAGCTCGGCGTTGATCTGCGCGTTGAGCGCTTTCTCCATCTTCTTGCTCAGCATCGTCCGGTCCTTTCAGAAGGGCCCTCGCTCACACCTGCGAGCAGAGGGCGACAAGCATGTCGCTGCAGTCGGGTCTGATCCCCACTCTCGTCAGCGAGAAATCGTATCGTACAGGATCCTCAGGCGCAAACTCGCGAAAGGACCTCGTCACATCGAGAGCCGTTCGAAGATCCGCCTGTGCTCTTGTTGTAACCCCCAGCTGCCGTGCGATCCGATGCATGTGCGTGTCAAGCGGCACGATAAGCATCGCGGGATCGACGGTCTTCCACACACCCGGATCGACGTCGTCCTCCCTGACCATCCATCGCAGGAAGAGATGCAGTCGCTTGCAGGCGCTCCCGCGCTCGGGAACCGGCAGGAGACTCGCCGGACGCGCCCCAGCCGCGGATGCCAGCTCCGCGACGAAGCGACAGAGGGGCTGAGCGGTTGTCTCGTCGTCAGATCCAACCCCCGCCGAGAAGCAGCGCTCCAGCGAACCGTACGCCCGCACGAGGCGCCCCGCGCCGACGAGCAGGTCCCCGATCTCATTCGAGTCCGTGAAGCGGTGCTTGATGCCATCCACCGATCGGCGGATCGTCTGCGCCGATTCGTCTGTGACGAAACGCCTTGGGTGTGGGCCGAGTCTTCCGAGTACGGCTCTCGCGCTCACGAGGATCTGCGCGACCCGGCCGTACGCAAGCGCCGACGCCACGAGCCCCACGATCTCCCGGTCCTCCGGCGTCGCATACTCGTAGATGAGCTCCAGCGGGTCGGGGTGAACGAACTCCCGGCGGTTGAGCGTTCGATACATGCGATCGAGGAGGTCCTTCAAGCTTCCCTCCTGGGGCGACCTCCGCGAGATCCGGCTCGTCGGTCCCGGCATCACCCTTCCAGGTTGAACTCCCGGGTGTCAAACCAGTACCCGGTTCCGGTCAGCTCATCGATCTGCGCCTTCACGAGCGCGAGATGTCCGCGTTCGATCTCAAGGAACCGGGCGAACATCGGCCGGTACTCCTCGGGAAGCTCATCGACGACCTTCTCATAGAATGCGCTCGTGGACTCCTCGACCTCGCTCGCCTTTCGGAGCGAACCCAGCTCCGAGCCGCTCGCGCCTCCAGCAAGCCCGTCCTTCACGGTGTCGATGCCACTGGCTATCGCGTCACGGTTCGGGACGGTGCTCCGTATCTCCGCGCCGCAGACCGCTCCCGTCTCCTTCCACTCCTTGAGCCTCGCGACGAGGAAGTCGACATGTTCCTGCTCCTCATCGGCCATGAGCCGGAAGAATCCTTCCCCGGCCGACGCCTCGGCCGCGGCGATCGCGTCCCGGTAGCAGTCGCGGACCTTCGTCTCGTACTCGATCGCTGTCCTGATGGCCTCTTCGATGGTCACGTCGTTCCCGCCTTCCGATTGCCGCCGCTCCCGCACCCCGGCGAAGCGTGGGTCCCCGACCGGAAGAGACCCGACCGGCATGCCGGCCGGGCCATTGTCCGGTGTGCAGTCTCTTCGTCGTCCGCTCTACGCCTTCCACAGCCCGTGCAGGTTGCAGTAGGCCCGGACCATGTCGTAGTCCGCGATGCAGCAGAACGACGCCTCGGGGGCGCCGCCCGGCTCGAGATACTGACGATACGACCGACCGCCGGAGACCGCCTCGATCCACTCGATGCAGTGCTCGTCAGTCATCGGATGCGCCACCTCACCGACCGTGACCTTGATGCCGCCGTCGGACTTCTCGACAACCGGCACGTGCTTCTCGACCGCCGCGTCGACCGTGTTCTCGGTCATCTGAATCATCGGCTCACCGCAGCAGACGAGTGTCCCGGCGCCGCCGTGCAGAACCTCGACGATGTTCCCACACTTCTCACACTTGTATACCTCAAGCTTGGCTGCCATGTTCGTGCTCCTTTCGAGCGATGTGAGTTTACACGAGCTTCCGTGCTGCGTCCAATACGGGCTCGTAGTCGGGCTCGTCGCTGAGTTCCGGCACTATCTGGGCGTGCTGAACGATGCCGTTGCGGTCAACGACGAAGACGGCCCGGGTCAGAAGTCCGATCTCCTTGATGAGCACACCATATGCCGATCCGAACCCGCCCCGGTAGTCGGACAGAGTCACAACTCTGTCGATCCCTGCAGCTGCGCACCAGCGTGACTGCGCGAACGGAAGGTCCATGCTAACGGTCAGAACGACGATGTCGTCGTCCAGCTTCGATGCCTCCTGGTTAAATCGACGAGTCTCCGCGTCGCACACACCCGTGTCGAGCGAGTGTACGACTGAGATGATGCGCACCTTGCCGTCGTAGGCCGATGACTCGACCTGCGTCATGTCATTCGCGACGACCGAGAATGCCGGTGCCTTGTCCCCGACCTTGATCTCGTCTCCAAGAAGGGTCAGCGGATTGCCCCCAACCGTCACGATCCCTGTTCTCTCTGCCATTGTTCTCGTCCTCTCGTTGCATCGGGTCAGTGCAGTTCATTCCAGGACGGCGCCCGTCGCGCCGCCTCCTCGAATCCCGCCTACCAGTTTTCAGCCAGAAGCTCGAAGTGCGCCGTCGGATGCGCGCACGCCGGGCACATCGCCGGCGGCTCGGTCCCTTCGTGCAGATAGCCGCAGTTGAGACAGCGCCAGACGACGGCCGTGTCGCGCCTGAACACGCGCCCCGCCTTGATGTTCGCGGCGAGGTCGTTGTAGCGTTTCTCGTGCTGCTTCTCCGCAACGGCGATGGCCTCAAAGACATCGGCGATCTCAGCGAAGCCCTCCTCGCGCGCGGTCTTCGCGAACGACGGGTACATGTCGGTCCACTCATAGTTCTCTCCGCCGGCCGCTGCCTTCAGGTTCTCAACGGTCGATCCGATGACGCCGGCCGGAAACGCCGCCGTGATCTCGAGCTCACCTCCCTCGAGAAACTTGAACAGCCTCTTGGCGTGCTCGCGTTCCTGGTCGGCGGTCTCCGCGAAGATCTCCGAGATCTGACGGTACCCTTCCTTGCGTGCCTTGCTCGCGAAATACGTGTAGCGGTTCCTCGCCTGCGACTCACCTGCGAATGCTTTGAGCAGGTTCTGCTCGGTCCGGCTACCCTTGAGACCCATCATGTACTCCCTTCCCGCAGGCGGCGTCCCGCTCACCCGCGCACTCGGTACAGGTGCCTGTGAATGTCAGACTGTGGCCGGTGACCTCATATCCGCTTGCCTCTGCCGCAACGCGCTCGAGCGCCTCCTGTGTCTCGATCGATGCATCGACGAGCCGTCCGCACCCGCTGCAGCGCACGTGATAGTGCGGCTCCAGCACGGCGTCGTAGTGACGCTGGCTGCGCCCATCCTCGATGACGCGGATCGCGCCGCTCTGCGCGAGCTGCTCCAGGTTTCTGTAGACGGTGGCAAGACTGGTGCGTGGCAGACACTCTCGAACCCGGCTGCAGATCTCTTCGGCCGTCGGGTGATCGCAGGAAGCACGCAGCGCGTCGAGTATCGCTCGACGGCTTGGAGTCATGCGAAGACCATCTGCTCCATTCATACCACACCCCGGAGTGAGAACAGGAATGATTCCTACCTTCCACTGTGATAGATGCGGCCTGCGTGGCAGGGTTTCGGCGACGCGGACATTATACTGCTCTCTTGACAGGCGGCCCGGACGGGCGCATAACAGCAGATGCATAAACTATTGCAGAACCTCACCTTCCGGTCCCCAGTGAACGCCCGGACCGGAACCGCCCAGGAGGCCTCGCGATGGCAGACCAGCGCCGGTCCCGTTGGCTCTTCGCACGAACACTCGCATTGACATCACTCTGCCTGCTGAGAGCGGCCGTGGCGCTCCCGGCAGCCCCTGTACGACCGATGGCCACGTCATTCCCGGCCGCCACAGGATCGGTCATCGTTCCGGTGGAGCCGTACGCATTCGTCACCGAGCGGATCGCCGGAGACCGAGTGAACGTGCTGACACTCGTTCCTCCCGGGCGATCGCCGCACACCTACTCCCCCACACCCCAACAGATCGCCGCGTTCGCAGGGGCCGACGCGCTCTTCGTGTCAGGATTAGAACTCGAACGCGGCCTGGTGCCCAGGCTCCAGGCGCTCGACCACGACCTTCTCATCATTGATCTGCACTCGGCCGCGACTCCCGAAGCCGAGACGAGAGCGCCGGACGTGCATGGACACGACAGCGGCCACGACCCGCATGTCTGGTTGGACCCTCGCACCGTCATCCGGCAAGCCGGCCTCATCGCGTCGACGCTCTCAGAGATCGATGAGCAAGGAGCGCACATCTACGCCGCCGGACTCGACTCGCTCACACACGACCTGGAGCTTCTCGACGCAGAACTGCGGTCTCGACTGAGACCGCGCTCCGGTTCCCGGTTCTACGTCTTCCACCCGGCTTTCGGCCACTTCGCAGAGGCATACGGTCTCGAACAGGTCGCCGTCGAGACCAACGGCAAGGAGCCGAGCGCCAAGCGGCTGGCCGAACTCGTGGACATGGCCCGCCGCGACAGGACGCGCGTCGTCATCACGCAGCCGCAGCACTCAGGTGCCACGGTTCTGACGCTCGCCCGCGAGATCGATGCAGCGATCGTGTCTGTCGATCCGCTTGCGTTTGACCTGTTCGCAACGCTCCGGGCTCTGGCTGACGCAATCACATCGAACGCGGAGGATGGGCGACTGTGACACGTTCCCGGGCTGAGAGCACCAGCGCGGCCCCGGCTGCGAGGTTGAAGGACGTCACGTTTTCCTACGGCCGTCATGCCGTTCTCTCACACGTCGATCTGACCATCACCCGCGGTGAGTTCGCGACGGTCGTCGGACCGAACGGCGGCGGCAAGACGACGCTCATCAAGCTCATGCTCGGACTTTTGTCGCCGGACAGCGGGAGGATCGAGGTTCTCGGCGCAAGTCCTTCCTCGTCTCGGGCCCGGGTCGGATATGTGCCGCAGCACGCCCACGTCGACCAGAGCTTCCCCGCTCGGGTTCTGGACATCGTACTGATGGGACTCCTCGGGGCGCGGGCCGGCATCCACTACTCGGTGGAGGACCGTGACCGCGCCGCGGCCGCGCTCGCGTCGGTACGACTCGCGGACCACGCAGGGAACCGGCTGGGCGAGCTCTCCGGCGGACAGCGTCAGCGCGCGCTCATCGCCCGTGCGCTCGTGGCGGAACCGGAGCTCCTGTTGCTCGATGAGCCGACCGCGCATCTCGATGTCTCAATGGAACACGGGCTTCATGACCTGCTCGGTCAGCTCCGTGACCGCGTCACGATCGTCCTGGTGTCACACGACATGGGGTTCGTCTCCGACTACGCCGCACGGGTCATCTGCGTGAAGAACACCGTGGCCGTTCACCAGACCTGTGAGCTCACCAGCGACGTTGTTCGCGAACTCTACGGCAGAGAGGTAAGGATGGTGCGGCACGATGAGTGAGTTCATCTCCGCGGTCGCTTCACATGTATTCCTCCGCAACGCCTTACTTGCCGGCGCGATGGCGAGCGTCGCCTGCGGGGTCGTCGGGTCGCTCGTCGTCGTCCGACGGGTCACGTACATGGCCGGAGGCATCGCGCACTGCGTACTCGGAGGGATCGGAGCAGCCGTCTACCTCAATCGCGTGCACGACTGGGCATGGCTTGAGCCACTCCACGGAGCGCTGGCAGCGGCTCTCATCGCCGCGTTCGTAATCGGATTCGCGGCCACGCGCGCGCGAGAGCGCACCGATACGGTGATCGGTGCCGTCTGGGCCATCGGTATGTCGTCTGGTGTGCTGTTCCTGGCGAGAACGCCTGGCTATGGTGGGGACCTCATGAGCTACCTCTTCGGCAACATTCTCGTCGTGTCCGCGCCCGAACTCTGGCTTCTCGCCGCGCTCGATGCCGTGCTCGTCATCGTTGTCGTGCTGCTCCACGACCAGCTGTCTGCCGTGTGCTTCGACGAGGAGTTCGCGCGCGCGCGCGGACTGCATGTCGACGCGCTCTTCATCACGCTGCTCGTCCTGACCGCGCTCACCACCGTGCTCCTCGTGCTCGTCGCCGGGATTGTGATGATGCTGGCACTGCTGACCATCCCCGCCGCGATCGCCGGTCGATTCGCGGACCGGCTGTCGCGGATGATGGTGGGCGGGGCTGTTCTCACAGCACTCTTCACGTTCATCGGCCTCGCCGCGAGCTACTCCCCCGAACTCCCCGCCGGCGCGACCATCGTCGCTATCACGGGCGCCGCGTATCTCATCACCATCGCGCTCACCCGACCGCACGGCGGACTCCGCATCAGCCGCTGATGCGGCGAGACGAACACCGCCGCCTGCCCGGACGGCAAGCATATGGCACACCCGCCAACAGAACTCCGCCCGATCCGAAGACCGGGCGGAGTCCGATGTTACCGACTGTTCGGAAATCCCGAACAGACTACTTGATCCTCAAACTACCTGTAGAGCGACTTGATGGAGCCCCAGGTCTTCTCCTCGACCGGCGACGTGCAGCCGTAGCCGTCGATCGTGAGGTAGTAGTCCGAACCGCAGACGTAGCCGGGATCCCACGCGTCGGTCGAGACGAACACCACACTCTGGCCAGCAGGCAGCGTGTAGCTGAGCGTCGTGTACGTGCACTTGGCGGCCGTGACCGAGCTGTAGAAACCGGCCGTGGCGCAACCGCCGGACATGTCGACGAAGCCGAGAAGCAGACCGGCCTCGGACTCGGCGCCGATGGTGATGGTCTTCGGCGTGTCGAGGGTCAGCATGTACCAGTCGGTGTCGCGGTACGTCAGACCAGCGTACGCGTGGACGCCGGTGGTGCCGCAGATCACGAGCGTCTCGTCGGTGGGAGGACAATCCACGACCGAGTAGACCTCAGGACCGTTGCAACCGGAGTTGAACAGATCCTCGTACTCATCGTAGCAGTCGACCTCGCCCTCGAGCATCGCATCGGGCGGGCACTCGACGATGCACTCCTCGACCTCGTAGATGTCGAGAATGTAGTCGCCACAGGCACCACTGTAGCCGTCGATGACGACGTAATACGTGTTGCCACCGATGAGCTGAGCATCGGTGATCCACGACTGGTACATATACGTGTTGAAGTCACCACACGCGGCTGCATCGTCGACACACGCGAACGGCGCACCCGGCGTGTAGACGTTCTCGTACACGAAGATCTTCGTATCGTACGAGGACATGCACAGGAAGAAGTCGACGAGCACGTCGGTGGCCGGCGTGAAAGCGTAGACGCAGTCAGGCGCCGTGGAGCCAGTGTACGGGCAGACCTCATCGTAGTCGTCGATGAACACGCAGGTGTTGCCGGCATCGGTAAACGGAATCGCCGGGACGACGGTCGCCGTGGCAATGTCCTCACCACCGACGCGGCCGTCCGGAATGTTCACACCCTGCACGACGTTGTTCTTCTCAGGCATAACGTTGCTCGGCGTCACGGCGAGAGCGCACACGCTCAGAGCAAGCACCAACACAACAGCAAAGCTAGCGAACCTCATTGTTCTTCCTCCTCAATGGAGACCAACAACAGAACGAAACGAAACACGAACAAGTCCTCTGTCCGCTCCCCCCTTTCTCACCACAACATTGTCACAGTCCCAAATCCTTGCCGCTCGCAACGCGGTCCTGTCGCGACGGCGACGTCTCCCGCCGTTGACAGTGGTTTTGAACGGTTTGCCCACGTACGGGGAGTATACCAAGTTTTGGTGGCTCTCGTCAAGCATTTTTCGACGCGCGGTCAAGAATCTGTGTCCCTGTAACCCGTGTTCCGCCCTTGAGATATGAGCGACGGTTCGCCCTGAGTCGCTCCGTATGGTACCATCCCCATCATGACTCTACTCCTGACGGAATCACGGTGACCGCGCGCGGGCGATATGCCATCCCCGCAGACCGGGCTCGCGTCGAAGAGACGATCGAGAGGAGTCGCTTCGTTACGACCGTCGGCCACGCATCGACCGTCGAGGATGCGAGGGCGTTCGTCGCCGCGGTGAGCGCGGAGTTCGCGGACGCCACGCACAACTGCTGGGCGTTCGTCGTCGGTCCGCCCGGCGACACGAGCCGCGTAGGCATGTCGGACGACGGCGAGCCGCATGGAACCGCCGGGCGTCCCATGCTCCACGTACTCATCCACAGCAATGTCGGTGATGTCGTGGCCGTGGTGACGCGCTACTACGGTGGAGTCAAGCTCGGCAAGGGCGGACTCGCGCGCGCGTACAGCGGCGGGGTCAAGCATGCGCTCGGCGCACTCCCCACACGAGACCTCGTCGCGACGTCGTCCTTCGATCTCGAGCTCGACTACGCGCCGCTTGAGACGGTGCGCAGATCGTTCCCCGACTTCGAGGTGAACGTTTTGTCCGAAGCGTTCGGAGAACGCGTCGTCCTCCGCATAGAGATCCCGGATGAGCACATTGAAGCGTTCATGAAGGCGGTCGCCGGCCTGACGAGCGGCACGGCCTCGGTGACGCGGATCGCATGTCAAGACGCATCACCCTGAGACGGGAGAGAGATCATGAGCCGCGCAATGAGGAGCGGAATGCGGGAATCAGGACCGAACTGCCGTCCTGCGGGAGCCGCCGTCGCGGCGTCGCTCTTCGGCCTCCTGATCCTGACGATACCGACTCTGACGGCCACGGCGACGGAGCCTGCGACTTCGAGCGAGTGGTCGTGGCCGCCGAGCGAGACCATCGCACTCCAGGTCAACGACAATCTCTCGCGCCACTTCGAGGCCGACGCGATCCGCGCCTACATCGACGCGACTGACGATGCTCATCGCCAGGCCGCCGAGTTCCTGCTGGCCTGGATGCCGCCATCCGATCTCGGTTCGCTCTCGGCCGAACTGTTCGTCAGAAACGTCGACCTCGCCGTCGAGGCGTGGCGAACCGCGCCGTGGAGCAACGAGATCGATCCGTACACCTTTCACACATACGTCCTCCCCCACCGTGTCAGTCAGGAACCTGTTGAGGACTGGCGCGGCCGTCTTCGCGAACTCGGACTCCCGCGAGTCGAGGGGCTGTCCATGTCCGAAGCCGCGCTCGCCATCGGGAGGATGACGCGGGAGTGGGCGACCTACCGGGCGAGCTCCCGGCGCGACCAGGGACCGGTCACGACGATGGAACGGGGCCTCGGGCGCTGCGAGGAGGACATGATCCTCACGATCTGCGCGCTTCGAAGCGTGGGCATCCCCGCGCGGAGCTGTTCCACGCCGTGGTGGACGACCGTCGACAGCAACCATGCCTGGGTCGAGGTCTACGTGGGAAGGGAGGAGGGGTGGCACTACATGGAGTCGTGCGACGCCTCCGTCTGTCTGGACCGGACATGGTTCACCGAGCGCGCGAAGCGGACGGGCATCGTGCTCTCGGTCGGCTACGGTGAGGCTCCGGTACCCGACGAGCTCGCGGCCACCGTGCATTCGATCGACGAGGGCGCCGTCATCCTCAACTCAACGGACGTGTACACGACGGCCGGCACGCTCGTCGTAGCCGACCCGCGCGGGGACACGCAGTCGAGCGGAACGGTCAGCCCCGCAGGGGCGGGCGACGGTGCCGACGTCACGGAGCATTCTCTGGAGGCGCCGGGAGATTCTGACGAGCCGCGCGCACACATTCACATCTACAACTACGGCGGACCCACGCCCCTTGTCTCGCGCGATTTCGGTGACGGGGTCCGGCTCGGCCCGGGCGACTATATCGTCACGACGGAGATAGACGGAGAGCCGTGGGCGGCGCACGCGACGGTTGTCGGCGGTGAGACAACCACTGTGGCTCTCGCACCCGGACTGGATCTCTTCGACTCGCCGATCTGGATGCGCTACCCACTCCAACCTGAGAGTGAACCCAGCGACTGCCACATCGACCGTGAGGATGCCTCCTGGCTCGCGCATCAGAACGAGGTCACGCGCAGAGACCTCGAGCGGTGCAGGAAGTCGATGCTCACATCCGATTGGGTCGTTCTCGTCGCGAACCGTCCTGATGCGCGTGCGCTGACCGACGCGCTCATCGACTGCGGTCCGGTCGCAGGTGAGTGGAGCGCGGCCGTCGCGGCGCTCCCGTCAGAACGTCGGGATCTCGCACTCGATGTCATCGGAGAGCTGGACGTGAAGGACTTCTATGAGTTCGACAGCGCTGCTCTGCCCACGGTCCTCGATTCGATCGAGGCGACTCGCGGACGCGCTCCGGAACTCCCCGATTCGCTCTGGACGATGTTCGTCCTCTCGCCGCGGCTCTACTTCCAGAGAGGGAGCATGGAGTGGTGGCTCGATCTCCCGGTCGTGACCGATGCCCGCACAGGGCTCCCGAAGATGATCGCCGCGACGCACGAGGCGTTCCGTGAGCACATCGCCGAGGTCGACCGTACGCGCTTTGGACATGTGGCGACCCCGGAAGAGACGTGGCGGACAGGTCTGGCCGACATCGCTGCCGCCAAGGCATGTCTCGTCGGGCTGCTCAGAAGGCAGGGGATTCCGGCGAAGGCCGAGCTCGGTGTCGACTACATCGATGCATGGGACGGCGAAGGTTGGGTGCGGCTCGAGCCATTCCCGGCGAGTGACGTCGAGGCCGAGACCGCCGAGACCGCGGATGCAGAGGCGTACGTTGTGGTCAGCTACTACAACGAGGGCGTGCCGATCGAGAACATCCAGACGTGGATCCACTCCAGGCTCAACCGCTTCCGCGACGGACGGTTCGCGACCTGGTATCTCGGACAGCTCTCCGAGGGCTACGGACGCGTGGAGTGGATGCTCCCGGCGGACGAATACTGGCTGTTCGGCGGACTCCGCAACCCGAGGGGCGAGCCCCGTTTCGTGACAAGGAGATTCGAGGTCTCACCCGGCGAGAGCCTGGCCTTCGACCTCGACATCGGCATCCCGCTCCAGGAGTGGGATCCGGCCGATCTTGTTCAGGGTGAATGGGATTCTGGCGCGGAGGTCACCACGACGCGCGGGACCGAGGAACGGCCGCTCCTCGAGGTTATCGGCGACGGACGGAGACTCGTCGTACTCACCATCACCGGACACGAGGCATCCGTGGGACACCTGGCGGCGCTTGGCTCCGTCGACTGGGAGACATCCGGGCTGAACCTCTCCGTCATCCAACTCGCGGGGCTCCCGGACCATCCCGCAGATGAGGGCGCGTTGACGATCACGGCGGATGATGCCCGGGAGCACTTCGGCATCAGCAACCCGGTGGGGCAGCTGCCGCTGACGATCCTGATGGACGAGGATGGAGAGACACGGCTCTGGCTTCGCGGCATGCGTCGTGACATGGCCGAGCAGATCTCCCGGACACTCAGAGAGTGAGATACAGGGACTTGAGAAGGGGCATCCCGAGGCTTGGGGATCGGACTTCCCTTGGCTTGGGAAGCGGGCACGCCGGGGTTCAGAGCGTCGCCGCGATCTCTCTGATGAGCTCCAGCGTCGGCTCATCGTAGGCGACGACGGCTACGCGCTCAAGCGTACGGTCGCATACGAGAAACCGGTTGATCTCGGTGAGTGCGATCGTGATCGCGGCCCGTATCGGGTACCCGTAGATGCCGGCGCTGATGAGCGGAAACGCGATGCTCTTGATGTCGTTCTCTACCGCGACCTGCAGACTCTCCCGGTAGCTGCTCGCCAGTTGACCGGCCTCGCCGTGGCCACCGCCCTGCCAGACGGGTCCGACGGTGTGAATGACGTGGCCGGCGCGAAGCAGATACCCCGCTGTGATGCGCGCCTCTCCGATCGGGCAGCCGCCGAGCTCCTCACACTCCTTCGCGAGGTCGACTCCTGCTGCGCGGTGGATCGCCCCTGACACGCCGCCACCCGGTGAGAGCTGCGGGTTGGCCGCGTTGACGATAGCGTCGACCGCACACTCTGCGATGTCACCCTGCACGAATTCGATCCGCTGGTCCATCCCGCCTCCACGTGGTCGCCCGAAACACCTGTCCCCTTGCACTGCGGTGCGCACACCCACTCTTCCGTATAGCTCACGAATCGGCCGCGCACAACCCCGGTCTCAGTGGAGTGGCAACCCGTCTTCGGGGTGCAGGCAGTGAACGCTCGCTATGTGCCGCCCTGTCGTGCACGGGAGTCACCCGCATGAAACCTCCGGGCTCCCCTCCGTGTCTATGCTTGTGGGAGATCACACTGACAGAGGCTCGATGTGTCTACAGGAGGCCCGGCCGGTGCGGCGGACGGGACCGAAAACCGGAGGTTCATCATGCGCTGTACCAGCAGACAGTTCATCGCTGCAGTGACCCTCGTTGCGGCAGCAGCCCTCGCCGGATGCGCCTGCGGGAGACCGTCGGTCGAGATCATCGACATGCAGACCGACACATTCTCGATCCCGACCGAATCGGTCCGATGCGCGGTCATCGAGCTCGATCTCGGAGTCGGACAACTCACGGTCGATAGCGGCTCGAAGGCTCTCTGCTCGGGCGAGGCGCGGTACAACATCGCCGAATGGAAGCCGATCGTCACGCACAGCATCGAAGACGGAGAGGCACTCGTCCGCGTCAGACAGCCGAATCTCGGACGCCGCACCATCGGAAAGAAAGCACGCTCGCACTGGATACTCAACGTGTCTGATGATGTCCCGACACACCTCGTCATCGACATAGGCGTCGGCGACTCGCGCATCGATCTGGGTGACGCGAAGATCGAACAGCTCGACATCGACGCCGGCGTCTGCGGCGTGGTCATCAACGCGGAGGATATCCGGCACGACCTTACGATAGACATCGACAGTGGTGTCGGCGAGGTCACGATCCACGTGCCGGACGATGTGGGCGTCCACGTCGACTGTGACCGCGGCATCGGCAGCTTCCACTACACCGGTCTGACCAAGGCCCACGGAGGGTACGTGAACGCCGCGTACGGCGAGACAGACTCACTCATCACTATCAGAGTCGACTCCGGTGTCGGCCAGGTGAGTGTTGTCGCAGGTACGATGACGGCGAGCATCTAGCCACTCCGTTACCCGCGAACCACCGGATATCGCAGAGCCCTGCGGCACCTCAGCCGCAGGGCTCGTTGCATTGTCCCCCGATTCCGCTTGACTCTCCGAGCCGTCCCGCCTATCCTGGTATTGTCGTACTAAAATACTCTATTTAATGATGGCCCGATTCTGATGCATCTGCAGGGAGGACCACATGAGCGGCATCATCTGTACATCGGAGGCCGCGACGCTCGCGCTGCATGCCGCGGGAGTCATGGCTGCCCACGAGGGTTCCGTCTCGACCCACACAATGGCCGAAGCACTCGGTGCTTCGGAGGCGACGCTCTCGAAGGTCATGCAGCGGATGGTCAAGGCCGGGCTCGCTACTTCGAGGCGCGGACCGCATGGCGGGTTCGAGCTGGCACGATCACGGGAGACGATCACACTGCTCGATGTCTATGAGTCCGTTGAGGGCGCCATCAACGTCAAACACTGCCTCCTCGGCGCGCCGGTCTGCGGGAAGAAGCACTGCCCGCTCGGAAGCCTGTTCGAGAAGGTCACGAGGGAGGTGACCGAGAAGCTCGCGAAGACGACGCTCCAGGAGTTCAATGTTCCAATCCACATAGAGGGATAGGAGGAGGAGCCCGAAGTCCCGCGAAACGAGCGGTGCCGACGGGCCCGACACATGACGTGGCGCATCCGCGCCGCCGAAAGGAGACATCGATGTACTGCTACCAGTGCGAACAGACGGCAAAGGGAACCGGCTGCACGGTCGGCGGCGTCTGCGGAAAGGACGCGACGACGGCGGCGCTCCAGGACGTACTTGTCCACATCACCAAGGGCATCTCCATGTGGGCCCACCGCGCGCGTCAGCAGGGCGCCGCGGACACCGAGATCGACGTCTTCGTCATCAAGGCTCTCTTCACGACCGTGACCAACGTCAGCTTCGATCCGGACCGTCTCGCCAAGGACATCCGTGACGCCGTGGCGATGCGTGACCGCGCCAGAAAGCTGTACACCGACGCAGCCGGGACCGACGCCGAGACGCTAAGAGGCCCGGCCGAGTGGAAGCCCGCAGCAGACGTCGCCGGCCTCCTCGCCCAGGCCGACGAACTCACGATCGACAAGCGCACGGCCAGGTTCGGCGAAGACATCGTCAGCCTGCAGGAGATCATCACGTACGGACTCAAGGGCGCCGCGGCATACGCCGACCACGCGCACATCCTCGGTCACGACGACGCGGACATCTACGCGACATTCCACGAGGCCCTCGACGTGCTCACCAAGGACGGCGCGGGCGCCGAGGAGCTCACAGGCTGGGCTCTGAAGACCGGCGAGCTGAACCTCCGCGTGATGGAGCTGCTCGACACAGCCAACACGAGCGCCTATGGACACCCTGAGCCGACGCAGGTCCGCGTCACGCCCGTCAAGGGCAAAGCCATCCTCGTCTCAGGCCACGACCTCAAGGACCTCGCGATACTTCTCGAGCAGACAGCCGGCAAGGACATCAACGTCTACACGCACGGCGAGATGCTCCCGGCGCACGGCTACCCCGAGTTGAAGAAGCACGCGCACCTCGTCGGCAACTACGGCGGCGCGTGGCAGGATCAGGCGAAGGAGTTCGACGAGTTCCC